>Ga0208279_1000060_pt1 | contig 101115 bp, 86 predicted proteins | sample AntAceMetag02UKM_FD_184766 | JGI IMG/M metagenome (GOLD analysis project Ga0208279, IMG submission 184766) | Saline lake microbial communities from Ace Lake, Antarctica - Antarctic Ace Lake Metagenome 02UKM (SPAdes) (version 2) | ecosystem: Environmental > Aquatic > Non-marine Saline and... | reverse complement strand
CCCCGCAGTTCAACAATTTCATCAATACCTGGTTTGCCTCAAGCTGCGAACCCGGCAGCCTGTCATGGCTGCAATACGCCTACCGGGTACTGTGGTTTCCCATCGGTCTTGTGGGCAGTTCACTGGCAATAGCAGCCATGCCCGTCATGTCGCGCCATGCCGCAAGCGGAGACACAGGGTCCCTGCGGCAGGCCTATACATCCGCGACCGTGATGTCATTTGTCCTCTCAATTCCGGCAATGTTTGGTCTTATTTTCCTGGCCCGGCCTATTATCCAAATGCTCTTCGAACGCGGCCAGTTCAGCGCTCTTGATACAGAAAAAACCGCGCTGGTCCTGTCCATCTATGCTATCAGCCTGTTTGCTTTCTCGGCCCTGAAAATAACTATACCGATATTCTATGCCCTGAACAAAACACGTTTTCCTGTAATCGGTGCTTTTTTAACGGTGGCCCTGAACCTTGTCATCATTTTTGCAACTATTGAACGGCTGCAGTACTGTGCCATCGCCCTGTCCTTTGCGCTGTTCACGACCTTCAACTTCCTGTTCCTGGCGGTGATCCTGTACCGCCTGCTGCAGGGATTTCCGGTTCGCTACATGCTGAGCTGTCTTATCAAAATCGCGCCCATATCAATTATCATGGGCGCCCTCACCTGGTGGCTAAACAGCAGACTGCTAATTCTACTGGCAGACATTCCCCTGGCGGGCGTATGGGCCCTGCTGACGGCAATCCTGTGCGGCGTAATCTTTTACGCGGGATGCATCAGCGTTACGGGCATCAAGGAAGTCAATGATATTAAGCACTCAATCCTCGTCCGGATAAAACGCTGACACAAAGGTATTGAAGCCTTACTGCCTCTTCTACAAGCACTCCTCCGATTTCCACGGCAGCTATTATGAAATGCACCCCACAGTTACAAACGTAAACCAGCATTACCATGCACACCGCAAATCAACTCGTGCACACCTGTCCTATAAGCTACAACCAAAAGAAGCCACCACGAGCATAACCTTGAAAAGGTATTATTCGCGGGCTGTTTCAATGTACCGGGTGCGTGAAGTTGAGAGGCAAAAATACAGGCAATGATGCGGCATGCTGTAGAACGTTTTACTACACACCGTATAACGACTTGGGTGTTACACAGGCATTTTACAAAAAAACTGTTAAACCTTGCTCAAAAGAAAGTCCGGAGACCATGGCGGTCTCCGGACTGGATAGTCATTTTTTTACTGCGCCAGATACTACTTGAATAGAACCTCGCCAACGCAATCACCAACCCTGATCTCAAGCGGTCCTTTAAAAAGCCTCGCACCAGTAGGTGTTATTACCCAAACTTTCAACTTACCTTTTTTAGTCACTATCACTTTTTTAACGTAAGGCTGAAGAAAACCAAAATCAATTTCACCATAAGGATCAAAGCCTTCACCGCCCTTTATTTTAAATTTACGCTGCATGGGCCGGAACATCTTGCTAATGCGAACTTTCTTAGGCCTGATTTTCAGTTCGCAGGCGGTCACACCGCACACGCCCTCCCTGCAAGTTTCATTGTCGTCACAATCATCGGACACAATACATTCCACACAACTCAGACTATCATCACAGTACGGTGTGTTATTATCGCCACTGCAGTCATCATCCTCAAAGCATTCAACACAACTCTCGGTCTCATTATCGCAAAACAACGGCTCCTCGCAAGGATCATCACCATCTTCACATTGCCCGCTTGTTTCATTACATATCTCGAGTCCGTTGCAGAACTCTTGATCATCGCAATTACTGTCCGCTAGGCATTCCACACAGGTTTGATTATCCTCAAGGCAGTACAGATCCTGAGGACAGGGGAGTTTACCCGGAAGACACGAACCGTCAGAACAGTACTCGCTTCCGTTGCAATACACACCATCATTACACTGCGTATCATTATCGCATGCCGCGCAGGTATTACTTTCCTCATCGCAAATCAAACCATCATCACAAGGGCTAACACCCGGAGCGCACGAACCAACATCACACGTTTCCGCTCCGTTACAAAACAAGCCGTCATCACACTGCGTATCATTATCACACTCCACGCAGACTTTGCCTACGCAGTATGGCGTCTCTTCAGTGCAGTTATCATCTATAAGGCATTCCACACAGCTGTCGCTGTCCTCATCACAGGTCAAACTGGACTCGCAGGGTGCTGAGCCCGGGACACAGGTACTGGTTTCCGTGCTGCATGATGGTATACCATTACAGAATAAGCCGTCGTCGGGACAGTCAGTATCATTATTGCAGTCTTGTGCGTATACGGCAGGCACGCTGAACGCAAACAGCAACAAGGCCATCCCAAATAAGCTTACTGTCAATTTCCTCATCATTGCTCCTCCTGTAAAATTATGATTTATTAATATGTTTATGTAGTATGTGCCATCTCATACACAAGCCGTAACAGTTTTACAACCCGCTCCAAAGCAATTTTTCAGCTTATTACAAAACTATAGCCACAAACTGTTCAAAAATGCAAGCGTGAATAAACCACTGTTTCAATGTACTCAATATGCGTAATATCGGCTTCTATTTGCTTATATATGTAGATATATAGAAATAAAAACAGATACTTCTCAATGAAAAATATTTTTTATGATTTTCCTATTACTGCCGGACAGTCCAAGGATTTCTGCATATGGTTTCGGAACGCCTGCGACTTGCAAGATGGAAATTGCAGCCTGTAAAAAACCGGGGCGAATAGAATATTCGCCCCGGTGAGAGATCACACAACTAACATTCTGCCCCTACAAAATCGTTACATTTCCCTTAAAGCTGCCAACCCAGATCTCAACAGTCCCCGCCGGAAACCCTACAGGCACACGCAACGTAACCTTCAACCTGCCTTTTTTAACGTTGGGCTTTGCTTTGACCAGCTCAAACGGACCCAGATCAATTTCACCGTAAAGATTAAAACCTTCCGCGGCAGTGATAGTCAGCTTAAGTTTTTTGGGTTTTTTGAGCAGTTTCTTAGAATAGAGCTTTTTTTGGACGATGGTCAACTCTCCTGCTTCAACACAGATATTAGCCCTGCAGGCAGAGCCGGACTGGCAATCAATCCTGTCTGTGCATTCCAGACAGCGGTCAGTTGTCTCATCACATCCCGGTGTATCGCCCCCGCAGGGCGCTATGCCCGCAAGGCATGTTTCGTCTGAGCAGGACTCGACACCATTGCAAAAAACGCCATCGTTGCACTCAGCGCTATTGAGACATTCCACGCAGCGCTCACTTCCCTCATCACAAACCGGCCTATCACCGCCGCAAGGCAATGTGCCCACAACGCATGTTCCGCCTGAGCAAATCTCAACACCGTTGCAAAACTGGCCATCATCACACTCAGCGCTATCCTCACATTTATTTAACTCATCCAGCGCGCTCTGCACATCAATTCGCGGCTTAACTCTGTCGCCGGCATCGGTGCGCGTGTCGGTTATTGATAACCCTGTGCTCTGAAACGCATCCAGCACTTCGGCCACAGTCGCATCCGGTTTGGCCTGTTTGAGAACCGCCCAAGCTCCGGCAACATGCGGGGCAGCCATGGATGTGCCGCTCATGGATTGATAGGCGGCTCCCGGCACGGACGATGTTATGCTGCTACCGGGCACAAGCAGGGATAAAAAATACGCGCTGTTGGTAAAGTAGGATACCGCATCCACACTCGTAGTGCTGCCCACACTGATGGCACTGTCGATACAAGCCGGTGCCCCCATGGAACTTGTATAACCTGCATTGCCGCTGGCTGTAACCGTGGCGATGCCGGCCACACGCAGGCTGTCAATAATCGGCTTTTGAGACGCGCCATTGCAGGGATCCGAAAACTTTCCCCCAGCGAGACTCATGTTTGCCGAGGCTATTGCATAGGTGTGGCGCAGCGCGTACACCCGCTCAAGACCCTTAATCTGATCACTGGTATATGAAAGTACGCACGAGTCGTCACCGCCGCATCTGGCTGGATCATTAAAAAGAGTGAATACCTGTATGGCGATGATGGATGCATCCCTGGCAACACCTGAAAAGTCATCCCCCTTTCCGGCCGCAATCCCGGCAACATGGGTACCGTGGGAACATATGGAAACCTTGGACGTGTCGCAGTTCAAGCCGGAATTAACGGCAATCGATTCCGTGACACCACCGGGACACAGAGAGGTTGCGCCGGCAGACGGTACATTGGAGGAATAGCAGGCCTCAGACACGACTTTGCCGCTTAGAAACGGATGGTTCTTATCAACACCGGTATCAAGAATCGCCACTGTCTGGCCCTGACCAGTGTACGTTGAAAATGAACCCTCAAGCCCGCCGCCGATCAATGGAACGCTGCCGTCTAATGCCGGTGGAACAGGTACGTCCTCGACAATATCAATAACATTGGGATGGTCAAGCAGTGCCTCCAGCTCCTCAACATCAACCTGCACAGCCATGGCGGGAATCATGTTGAAACGCTTGATATTCAGGCCGGACTCATCTCCTGCCGTCTGTGCGGCTATGGCATCAAGAACCGTGCCCTGCAAAGCAGCTATGTTCTCGGAACGCGGCCTTTGCCTTACGGAAAACACACCATAGGGAAGGTCACTATCCCGCAGTCGTACGATAACCGGAACGGAGCCGTTTTCATAAACACGATCAATCAAAGCGACGTCTGCCTTCAGATCACCCGGCTGTGAATCACCAAAGGCCTGCTCTAAAACAGCATTCAAACTGTTAATTGCGGCCTGCTCTTCAACGTTAAAATCACGTTCTACCGCAACAACTGATGTAGAACAAAACACAACCATACTGAAGGCTGCAACGATAGCGGTAATGGTTGTATATATCCGTATTCGATACTGCATAGTGGATCTCCTGCTCGGAAAATTCATATATCTTTCAAAACGCATGCCCCGCGTCCTCCTTCTCAACACTCACATACTGATCGCAATCTCAAGACCGCTCGCAACGGCTCTCTATCTGTCATGCAAGATGGACTAAAACGTCCAGTTAACGCCTCCATAAAAAGTCTGGCCTGCCAGTGGCAGACGATAACTCTGCTCATAGTCTGCATCAAAAAGGCTGTTGACCCCTACGTACAAATCCAGATCACCGCCATGTTTGGTTTCATTATTAAAAAGGGTGAGCACCTGTACAGCAATGATGGATGCATCATTGCCGCCGCCTGAAAAATTACCGTCCTGCAATACCGGTGAAACGGGTACGTCCTCGAAAACATCAATACCTTTGGGATGCTCAAACACTGTCTCCAGCTCCGGAGCATCAACCTGCACAGCCATAGCGGTAATCATGCTGAAACGCTTGCTATGCAGATCGATCTCATCACCTGCCGTCTGCGCAACCATGCCATCAAGGACCGTGCCCTGTAGAGCAGTTATGCTCCCGGAGTGTGGCATTTGGCTGTCTGATGAAAAACCATCTTGAAGATCAGTAGCGAGAATCTGTACAGCAACCGGAACGGAGTCGTCTTCGTAGACCCGGTCAAACAAAGAAACGGCAGCTTTCTGGTGACTGCGAGGGGTATCACGAAAGGCTTGCTCAAGAACAACATTCAAGCTATCAATATCGGCCTGGGCATCGGTACTAAAATCAATCCCTGACGCAACAGCAGATGAACAAATAAACACTGTCATACTGAGAGCTGAAATGATGTTTATAATCACTGTACATGCACAGAGTCGATGATTCATAGGGAAGTCTCCAGTTCTAAAAAACCGCATATAATATCGAAACACATACCCATTGTTATCCTTCTCGACGAAAACTCAGATACTGGGCTCACTCGTGCACCCGTTCACCGTCTCACACCTTATTAATGCATTAAAAAGGCCAAATCAATGCGACACATAGACATTAAAATGCACTGCAGGCAACACCGCATACGGTTTGCAAAGGCCAGGTCATCGTTCAATTCGCTATAGCTTGAAATATTCAAAATAAAAAATATATTTCACAACACCATATGCCGAAAAAAAAGTTTTACGGATAGACAGAAAATTAATCTACCGGGTGCGCAAAAAAAGTCACATCGTGGCGTAAAATGTCACCGGATGCCAAATTGGATGAGGGTTTTGAAAAAATGAAGATATCGGGGACGATGAAGCGAAGATATTTCTATGGCTCTCTATGCTGGAGGCAAAGATATAGACCACATAAGGACGAAAATTTTCCACCACGCTAAAAAACGCTAACGCACTGAAAACGAAAGTTAAACATTCAAGATATCGCATGTGTTAACTAAAAAAAGGAGGGGGTTACTGCAGAAACCGCCAGAAAACCGCACGACGCCTTAGAGTCTTATGCAGGGCCTGTCGGCTGAGATCAGCCAGGGCGGGATTGTGCCAGTAATGCTCAAGAAAAATATCGGCAAACTGCTCAGGAACTGGGATGCCACGCAGGGTGCGTAACTTCTCGGCCGAGCGGCAGAACCGGATCACGTTGCGCTGACGGTCATCCAGTCCGAGGGCGCCCTGCCTATGCGTTGACTTGTCCCAGTCAATTATGAAAAGCTGCCGAATATCCGTACAGCTGACAAGAATATTTTTTAAATTCAAATCAGCATGATACAAACCGCAGTCATGCATATGTCTGACCCGGTCAGCAACACAACGCGCCAGGGCGGCAACATCTTCATCTACGGAGCCTTGCTCCTGAAACCAGACCGGCAAATCGCAACAGTCCCTTAATTCGCGCGAAACAAGATAATGCCGATACAGGGAGCCACACACACGCAGGCTCAATGCACCCAGAATATCTGCGACCGGGATACCCGCTTTGGCTGCATGCAATGTAACGGAAAGCTCGCTGAAGGAACGTTGAGAGCCAAGGAATATATCGACATTCAGAAAACGAAGCAACCCGCCCCGCCGGTACTTTCTAACAACAATACGCTCCTTTGAGGGCTCAAGAACAAGGCTCGGCATAGACCCGCGCCCGGCATGCATAACGTCGGCTTCCTGAGCGCACACACGCTCAGGATCACCGAGCCCGCATTGCAAGAGCTGCTCGCTATAGTCCTGATGCAACACGAGCGTGAGCGGCCCCTGTTCAATCAGCACAAAATCCTGCGGCACGGTAATCATGTTCCCAAACCCTCGTCACTTTCCTCAAGCATGCCGACAACCATGCGCGCGATGCTCAAACACGCGGTCAATCCCGGTGATTCAATCCCCATCAGGTTAATCACACCCGGCAACGAACGCCCGGATTCATGCGCTATAACAAAATCGCGCGGAGATCCTCCCGGGGCCTGCAGCTTGGCTCGAATTCCGGCCATATCAGGTTCTATATCCTGCAAGGAGATAAAAGGCAAATAGTTGCGGATACTTTCAAAAAATTCATCTGCGTGAGCAGGGTCAACAGTATAGTCAATGCTGTCGACATATTCGGCACTGGGGCCTAGCGAAACCGATCCGTCAAGCCGCCTGACAACATGTATACCCAAACCGCGCATATCTTGAAAAGGAGGCGGATAAATAAGATGGCGGATACGGCGCGCCTTTGACGCAGCAAGTCGAAAATATTCGCCCTTGCAATAGTGCAGTCTATAACCGGCCGCCTGCGTGTCTATGCCCATGCATGCTGCAACCTGTTCACAGCCAAGACCGGCACAGTTAATAACCCGCTGAGCGTAACAGTGCCCTGTCGAGTGGTTGCGCTCTGTACGATAACCGATCTGGTAGCCTTCCTCACCGGGTTCAATCGTTTCGACCCGATGGCCATATGCGAACACAACCCCTTGTTTCGCAGCCGACCGCTCAAGGCTGACCATCAATGCGTGGCTGTCAACAATACCGGTTGTCTCAGAATAAATCGCGGCGCAGGCTTGCACATCGGGCTCTATCCGTTGCACTTCCCGGGCATTGAGCAGGCTCAGGCCAGGCACACTGTTTGTGCGCCCCTGTTCAATAATAGCTTCAAGCGTTGCAACTTCAGCAGCATCCCGGGCGACAATCAGCTTGCCTGTTTGCTCATGGGCGACATCATGACTGCGGCAGTATTCATACAAAAGCCGGTTGCCTTCCACGCACAAGCGGGCCTTGAGACTGTCTGTAGGATAATACATGCCGGCATGGATTACTTCGCTGTTACGGCTGGAGGTTTCCTGCCCGAAACGACTATTGCTCTCAAGCACGGCAATAGATTGCACAGGATTACGCTCAGCAATTTCCCGCGCAATCGCAAGCCCAATCACACCTGCACCAATAATGACCGTATCGAATCTATCCATTGCCGTTTTGCTGGTTCTAGGTTTAAAGTTCGGAGTTCGGAGTTTAGAGTTCAAAGCAGTAGGGTGGACTCGCGAAGCGTGTCCACCATTACCGTCAAAAGCGGTGGACGTGCTGCGCAAGTCCACCCTACGATACTTGTTTATGTTTTTTTCTCCGAACTCCCAACTCTTTACTCCCTACTCGCAAGGGTTCAAAGAAAAAAACCGGCGGGAAAAAATTTCCGACCGGTTTTTTAAAATCCATATACTGCATACCGCTACTACTGTGACATACTATCGCTCAAGGTTTTACCCTGCTGATTAACAATCTTGTCCCAAACATCGGGGCGCTCTTTCTGGATGCGCTCATCATGCTTGTGAATAGCATTCCACATCATGCGCGGCGAAGCATACTGACTCCAGGAGCCAGGCAAAGTCACATCATCAAGCAACGTGAACAAGTACACAACCTGCTCATCCGAATAGTACGGGATAAGGGCATAGCCGCTTTGCACCTGCATCATGCCGTCGTCGTTGAATTCAAAGGTATCCTGCCAGGTTTTGGTGTATTCCTCAAAGCCGGGCTTGCCGTTTAGCTCTTTTTCCAGAGCTTCAGCTGCCCACTGACCGCAGTTGAGCGCGCCCTGCATCTGAGTTTCAACAAAGGAAGCGGCATCACCGATCACCAGCACGTTACCCTTATAGGGTACCTTCATCGGCGCGAAAGCCTTAGTCATGCAGGAGTGCCGCTGTTCGATTTTGGCATTTTCGAACATATGAGCTACCGGGCTCTTTTTTGTAAAATGCTCAAAGAGGCCCTCGGGCATCTGAGCCGGGTGACCGATCAGGATAACATCAGCCCAGTCAAAGTGACCGGCAGGACCGGTACCCAGCAACGGTGCAAAGTTGGAACCGTAACAAAGACCCCAGAAACCGCACCATTCCTCAGGACTGTAGTCCTTAACATTAGACATGTAATAGGCCAAGGTCAGGGCGGACGCGAAGTAAATGCGGCCGTCATTCATACCCAGCGACTGTGCCACCTGAGCGCTGGCGCCGTCAGCAGCAACAACCTTGCGGGCTTCCATGGTGAAGCGCTTACCCTTGCTTACGCATTTGAGCAGCACACCCTCGGCTCCGCCGCGATCACGTGCTTCGTAACAGGTTGTTTCTGGGATAAATTCAATTTTAAGATCCAGCACCTGGTTAAGCAGCTGCTGCAAAAAACCGCCCTTGTCGTATTTCCAGGCAAAGGGGTGACGATCGGGCCAGGCATAATGAGCATTATGCTTCAAATCGGCCGAATAGTAATATTTGTTACGCACCGGGCACAGGGGGCCGACATAGTCGACTTCCCAGCCGAAGCGGGTGGACTTGATAACACTGCGTGTTCCTTCGGGAATCCAACCGTTGGAATCTAGCTCGGCGCCTACATCAACCGTGATCGTATCACCGTTATACTGTTCCTCCAGAATGATGTGCTCGCTGCAATAGCGAGTCATCTTGGAGATATCCTTGCGTTTCTCAATAATAACGCATTTCAGCCCTCTTTTAGCTGCACATATAGCAGTATACAATCCGCCGGGGCCGGCACCAACTATAGCTACATCATAAACAGACATGTCTGTCCTCCTTGCATGTTTAATTTCTTTTAACTGAGCGCACCAGCCGGACAATACCTCTCACAGGTATGACAGCCCATACAGTTAATCTCATATACCTTAGCATATTTTTCGTACCCGCCCTGGTCATCAAGCTCAAGAGCGCCAACCGGGCAGTTTTCCATGCAGGAACCGCATCCCAGACATTTATCTTTGTCAACCACGATATACTCGCGGCAGGAGGGACACAGGTTAAAGAACTGGGGCAGACAGTTGAGCTCTTTCTCCAGCTTTGTCAAATGCGGAACAGGAGCAAACGGATTGCCGCATTTGGTGCAGATTTTCAGCTCATATTCCACCTGCCAATTCAGGATTTCACGCTTGGGTCCTTCCTGCTCAGCGCCATCAGGCGAACAAGCAGCAGAAACCTCAAGATCGTTTTTCTTGATAATACCGGTCGGGCAAACATAGGCGCATGACCCGCAGGCAATGCAGTCCTCAGCTGACTGGTGAAACGGGCTGTCAACAATCTTGTCGGCACCGCGGCCGGCAAACTGGATGGCACCCGCGCCAACAACCTCGTTGCAGGCCCGTACACACAGGCCACACAGAATGCAGTACTCATTGTCTTTTTCCCACTCGGTGCTGCTTTCGGCGATTCCGTATTCACGGGCCAGATCCTGCACCACCTTCACATTGGGGCAGCGCGACAGCAACAGCTCAACAACGAGCTTGCGGCCAGCGATAACCCGCTCGCTTTTCGTGTTAACCGACATACCGTCTGCAGCCGGAAAGGTGCAGGAGGCCTCAATTGTCGTACGCTTGTTCTGCTCTATCTCAACGATGCACATGCGGCAGGCCCCGTAGGACTTGAGCGCATCATTGGAGCAGAGGGTTGGGATATCGATTCCATTGGCACGTGCGGCCTCAAGTACGGTCGCGCCTGCCTTTACCTTGATGTTCTTGCCGTTAATTTTTAATTTCAGCATGATCCTTCCTCTATTCCAATATATGAGTGTCTTAATTAATAGTTTTCAGCATTTTCGCGTTCACATCCTTGGGAAAATGCTTCATCACTGTCAGTATCGGAGCGGCTGCAGTTTTGCCAAGCGCGCAAAAGCAGGCCGTGTTCATGGCCTCGCCCATGGTTTTCACCAGGGCAAGTTGTGCCTTAGTTCCGCGCCCGTCAGCAATGCAGGTCACGATTTCATTGAGACGCTTAACGCCTTCCCGGCACGGAGTACACTTTCCGCATGATTCTTCCAGGAAAAACTCGGTCAGGAAACGGGCCACATCCACTACATCGCAGTCCTCATCCATCACTAGCAGACCACCGGAACCCAGCAGACTGCCGGCCTTGTTCAGCGCATCGTAATCAAGCTTCAATTTCAGCTTCGAAGCGGGCAGAAGTCCGCCTGAAGGACCGCCGGTCTGAAAGGCTTTCACCTTCTTACCGCTGGCGGTACCGCCGCCGAATGTGTCGATAATATCACCGATGACAGTACCCATGGGCAGTTCAACCCAACAGGGTTTGGCCACATTGCCGGACAGGGCTACGATCTTAGTGCCCTTGCTGGACGGTGTGCCGATTCCGGCGAACCATTTGCCGCCCTTAAGTACGATGGCGGAAATATTGGAAAGAGTTTCAAGATTGTTCACAACGGTAGGTTTACCATTGAGGCCTTCATGCACAGGCAGCGGAGGACGCGGACGCGGTTCCGCAAAAGAACCTTCCAGCGCATTAAGCAGCGCGGTTTCTTCACCGCACACATAAGCGCCGCCGCCGCGTTTTACCTTCAATGTAAAGGAAAAACCGCTGCCAAGAATATCTGTGCCCAGCAGTCCAACCTTCTCTGCCTGAGCGATTGCAGTTTGAACCCGCTCAACGGCAAGCACGTAGCGGTCATTCAGGTAGACATAACCTTCATCAGCACCAACAGCATAACCGGCCAGAATCATACCCTCGATCAGCATATGCGGATCAGATTCGAGAAAGCTTTTATGCAGGCCGATTTCCGGGTCACCTTCACTACCGTTGCATACAATATATTTTTTATTGGAGTCTGCCTTGCTGCAAGCATCCCACTTAATACCAGCCGGGAATCCTGCACCGCCGCGACCGCGCAGTTTCGAGGACTTAACCTCCCCGATAACATCAGCGGGCTTCATGCCGGTCAGGGCCTTTGTCAGGGCCTTGTAACCACCCATACCGATATATTCTTCAATACGGTCAGGAGCGATAATACCGGCATTGCGCGATACAATTTTTTGCTGTTGCTTAAAGAATGCAACTCTTGACGCATCCTTGAGGCCGGAACACGAAGCAGGCAGCTTCCCGGTTGCATAGGTAATTTTCTCACCGGTTACATCTACCTTGACAGCATCCTGGCGCAGCAGCGCATCGGCAACCACTTTACCAGCAGCAGCAGCCTTAATAATGTCAGCCGCTCCCTCGGGTGTGACACTGCCATATATAACTGCAGGCTTGCCGGCCTTGATCACGCTGACCACAGGCTCGGCCCAGCTCATACCGTTAGAGCCGACCATAACCACCTCAGCCGACACTTTCTGCTTCTTGATCGCTACCTGCAATGCAGCAGCTACCTGCTCGGAGCCTTTCGCAAGGCCGCAGGAAGCACTGCTCACTGCAATACGCAGGGTCTTGGGAACCAGCAAATCCTGGCCCGCAGCTTTCATTGTATTCAAATCAGCTGCACTCTTCACGCTACCTGTAACTTTCCAGGCGGCTTTTTTCACTTTAGCTGTGCTTGCGGCAGGCTTGTCCAGCCCAAGGGCCGCCATCAGAACACTGCGCTGAGGTTCGGGCAGGTCCTCTTTAACCCAGGCCTCAACAACCTTCTTGCTGACCTTTTTGCTGCCGACCTTAGCGGCCAGCATCTCGGCAAGCTTAGGCTTCATTGCTGCGCGCATCCCTTCAGGGACAGCAGCAATCACCTTATCAAATGTTTTCTGTCCATCGGGTAACCATTTTATATCTGACATGTTCCCGTCTCTCCTTTCAGGGATTAGTTGGATTCACTGAAAATCTGCTCAAGCTTGGCTTGAGCCTGCACACCACTGTACACCGCACCATCAACAATTATAGCCGGAGCCACATTGGCACAGCCAATATCACGTGCGGTCTCAATGGTAACATCAGCGCCGGTCTCGGCGGCTTTAGCCTTGATCTGTTTTAAAAGCTCACCGCCGCCGTTAACATACGCGCCAGTCGAAGTGCAGACCGTAATGACGTGCTTGGCGGGTTTTTCGAGACGAAAAGCGGAATAGCATGTCAACAGACGATACATGGTTGCCAACGGCACATCCTTGCGCTGGCTGATCATTACAATTGCCTCTTTGGGGCAATAACCAAATTCTCCCTGTAAAGCATGCAACAAACTCATAACCACTTCCTGGCCACCATCAGTCTTTTCAATCAATTCCTCAAGGTTGCTCAGGTCAACACCACCCATGGTAGCAAATGCTTTAAGAATCTTGGTCTTAAAGGGATCCGGCACGATATCTTTTACAATTGCAAGCACGTGTTCTTCCAAGATAGGGCCGCCCTGGGCCTTCTCATTGGCAATGCCCATAAGCTTGCCACGGAAAACCTCACGCATCATGTCGGGCACTTCCTGCAGCATGCGCTCAAACATGATCTCGGCTTCTCCCTGCCACCCGGCTGCTGCTCCAACAGGAGCGGCCGCCTTCTGATCGCCGTCGGGCTCCATGCCCAAGGCTGCCATTAGCGCGCTGCGCTGCGGCTCGGGCAGGTCGTCCCTCACCCACTCTTTTACCATATCACCGCTCACCGGCTTCCCGGCAGCTTTGCCGGCCAGCATCTGCATCAGCTTGGGCTTAATGGCGCCGCGCATCTCGTCTGGCACCGCAGCCATGACCTTATCAAATGTTTTCTGTCCATCAGGTAACCATTTTATATCTGACATGTTCCCATTCTCCTTTCAGGGATGCTCGAAGAGCTGGCTGCCGCTATTCGGGCTGAACCTTCTCAAGCAGTTTTTTGTATTCTTTTTCCACCGTTGCCGCAGCGCTTTTAATCTGGGCGGCGGTTGCTTTTTCGAAACGCCCCTGCGCACGGATATATTCCTCAATGGCTCTGGGCTTTAGCGTTGTATTCGTCAGATTATAAAAACCGCTTGCGATTTCATAGAGCGGAAACGCAAGAGTTTCAACGGCCTTAAAACCAACCTTGACAGTCTCTTCGGTAGGGTATTTCCAAGCTGCCGGGCAGGGCGTCAGTATATGAATATAGGCACTGCCTTCAGCGTCCATGGCACGCTGTACTTTTTCCATAAGATCGAAAGGATAGCTGGGACAGGCAGTTGCAACATAGCCAATGCCTTCAGCCACGGCCACAGCAGGCAGCTTTTTCACAAGCGCGTCCTGCAGCTTATTGGAGGGCTCGTCATCAAAACAGATAATAAGCTCGGCCTTGCCTTTTTTAATACGCATAAAGGCTGCATCAGTTTTAACGCCGAACAGGTCAGCTCCGCTGCTGCGCGTACATGCTGCGCCAGACAGCACTTTTTCAAGAGCCTTGCCGACCAAACGGGCCGCGAGCGATACGCCGCAGCCAATGCAGGTGACACTGTGTTTTGGATCGAAATATTCCTTGCTCGGAATAAAATTGGGGACCATCAAGCTGTATTTATCCATCGTTATGCCTCCTCAACCATGCCGATAACACCGAACCAGCATTCACGATGACAGATCCCGCAACCGGAACATCTGTCAGTATTTACGTCAAAAAAACCGTCATCCTGACGGACAACGGCACCATGCGGACAATAAATATAACAGATCCCGCAGCGAACACAGCGATCCTTATCCCATTCCGGCCGGGCAACTACGCGATTGCCAGGCTTAAACGCCTTGGCAGCGCCTGTCTGTACCGCTATGCACTGTAGTGTTTTGCTTGATACTTTAGCCTTGGTTTTCAAAACCTGCTCCTTTCACATCTGCATCTCTGAAAAAAAATGCAACTGGTTGTTTAAGCGTTTTCAAAAAGCCCTGTTAAATCTCCTGAGGGGCCTTAACCGGACAAACCTTTACGCATGTTTTACATTCCAGGCACAGCGCGGCTTCAATAAAGGCCCGATCTTTTACAAAGCGAATTGCAGTTCGCGGGCAAAGATCAACGCATCCTCCGCAGCCGACACATGTTTCACGTGCTATTCGTACCATGGTTTGCCTCCTTAATTAAAATAAAATAGCAATTAATTATATAATAATAATATCAAACGCAATCCAATCAACTTCCACAAAAGAGTTAGCAATCTAAATAGTTCGGTCGCTAACTTTTTGTAGACTCGCGATTATAACCAGTTTGACTGGAAGAGTCAAGTGATATGCTGAACGATATACCATGATTTATCCAAAAGCATCTTGCGGTTGACTTGGATTTGGCACTATACTACAGTGTATGAACTTTTCTCAACAAAAAAACCCTTTTGACCTCTGCCTGCATGGTTTGCAGGCTACAACCCGATAATTGTCATGCTCCAAGTGCATGTCATTCTTTCACGAACCCTGCGTCCACTATGAATATCCTTTTTGTCTCTTCAGAAGTTGAACCCTTTGCGAAAACCGGGGGGCTGGCAGACGTATGCGGTGCCCTGCCCCACAGCATTGCACAACGCGGCGGACGGATATCAGTTATAACCCCCTTCTATCGTGAAACCAGTCTGCGGATGCGAAACCCCATCGCAATTGCGGATCTTCAGGTCTCCGCCGGTCCACATACAGTACACATGCAAATTGTAACTGAGCAAAAACCCCACGCTATACCCATTTATTTCGTGCGATGCGACGAACTCTTTGATCGCGACGGCATATATGAAAACGCCGGCCAGGCTTTTTCCGACAATCACTTACGCTTCATTTGTTTCAGCAAAGCAGTTATCGCCTTTTGCCGCACATCCAGCATGCAGCCTGATATTCTGCACCTCAACGACTGGCAGTCAGCCCTGATAGCCGCTTTTTTGCAGCAGCCCGGGCAAGACCCGCTGCTGCGCCACAGCGCCTCAATACTGACCATACACAATCTCGCCTATCAGGGTATTTTCCCACCCGAAGTTTTCGATCTGACCGGCCTGCCGCGCTCTTTCTGGAACCCTGAACAGCTTGAATTTTGGGGCCAGATAAATTTCCTCAAGGCTGGCATCGTAAATGCGGATCTGATTACAACAGTAAGTCCTACCTATGCCCATGAGATCACCGGCCCTGAATGCGGATGCGGGCTTGAAGGGGTTCTGGCAACACGCGAGCAGGATCTGTTCGGCATTTTAAACGGTGCGGATTACGATGTCTGGGATCCCGCAAGCGACACCCTGATCAAAGCCGGATATGATGCTCGAAATCCGGCCGGCAAGAAGGCCTGCAAGCGGGCTCTTCTAGAGCGTTTCAATCTCGACCCCGCGCTCATGCAGCAACCGCTGATCGGGTGCATTTCACGGCTTGTCGATCAAAAAGGTTTTGACCTGATCACCGATATTTTCGAAGAACTACTGAAAGCGGATATTGGTTTTATACTGCTGGGCACCGGGGAGAAACGCTATCATGATTTTTTTACCCACATGGCAAAACTGCATCCCGAGCGCGTGGGTGTTCTGCTGGCCTATGATAATGCAGCCGCTCATCAAATCGAAGCAGGCTGCGATCTGTTTGCGATGCCGTCACGCTATGAGCCCTGCGGGTTAACGCAACTACACAGCCTTAAATACGGTACTGTTCCTGTCGTGCGGAAAACCGGCGGGCTGGCCGACACAATCATCGACTACGACCAGAACCCTGACCGAGGCAACGGCTTTGTCTTTGAGACCTACAGCGGCGAAGCGCTACTTAACGCATGTATGCAAGCACTTTCCTGCTACCGGCAGCCCGCGCGATGGCAAGCACTCATACAGCGCTGTATGGCATGTGATTTTTCGTGGGACGTATCAGCGAATGCGTATCTTGAACTCTACCGGAAAGCACTGGACAAAAAAACGGCCCTCCCGGCTTAAATCGATCTGGGGAGTTACTCGCGATGAATAATGCGGTCAATTATTGAAGGTTTCTTGCCCACGGTTTCAAAATCTTTATGAATATCGCTATCAGTCAGGATGTGCTCAACGACCTGCTGCCGACTAAAATCCTGAGCCGCGCGAATCATATTCTTGACAGCATATGCATTTGAACGTCCATGCGCGATCAATACCGGTGCATTGACCCCCAATAGCGGCGCTCCGCCGTATTCGGCATAATCAAAACGTTTTTTTAAACGCATAAAAGCGCTGCGAGAAAACAGGTAGCCAATTTTCGAGGCAAGCCCGCGCCTGAGTTCCTGTTTAATCGCCGCTCCCATGCTTTCTGCAACCCCTTCGGCTATTTTTAAAACAATATTGCCGGTGAAGCCGTCGCAGGCAACAACATCAACATTGCCCTGAAAAACATCCTTGCCCTCTACATACCCGATATAATTCAGACTGCTTTTTTTTAAATTGGCATGCACCTGCTTGAGCACATCAGTACCCTTGGAGTCCTCTGAGCCGTTACTCAAAGTACCGACCCGGGGATTTTCACATTGCATGATAGCACGATAATAAACCGCGCCCATCAGGGCAAACTGGGTGATATTGTGCGCCTTGCATACGTTATTGGCACCGGCATCAACAACCAGCACCTGTCCGGTAAGATTCGGAAGAATAGTTCCTATGGCCGGACGGTCAATACCCTGCATCCGCTTGACAATAAACAGAGCCGCCGCCACAACGGCACCTGAGTTGCCGGCGCTTACAAAGGCCTCGCCCTCTTTATCTGCGAGCAGCCGCATGCCCACACTGATTGAAGAGTCCTTTTTCTTTCTGAAAGCATCAACCGGACTGTCGCTCATACCGACAACCTCAGAAGCATGCTTCACGCTGATGGCCAGGCCCTCTGTTTCATGCCGCCCAAGCTCCTCAGCGATGACATCCTCTTGACCGACCAGAAGTACGTCAGCGCCAAAATCACGGCACGCGGCCACGGCACCCTCAACCGTTGCCTGGGGAGCATTATCACCGCCCAGTGCATCAACAATAATGCGAATTCGTTCTGTCATATGCGTGCTTGCTTTTTTTGTTTAGATTAATCATTTTCAGGGAAAAAATACTATGCTATAAAAACATCTGCGTTATATAGTGTTTGCGTTAGTCTGTCAATTAAATTGTACAAACCAAACGAGAGGATGCCGACAGCATGGAAGAAAGAATCCTGATTGTTGACGATGACAAATATATCTCGCTTCTTTTGTATAATTTCCTCGATGACGAGGGCTATATTTGCGAAACCGCTGAAAACGGTTTGGAGGCTCTTGAACGGGTTCGCAAGGGGAACCCATACAATATGGTGCTGCTTGACTTTGTCATGCCCCAAATGAACGGCCTTGAATTTCTGGCCGCCGTACGCGAGACAAACCCCGAACTTCCCGTAATGATGATTAGCGGGTATCGCACCCGCGAAAACACACTTGAGGCCCTCAAACTTGGTGCGATCGGCTTTATTAAAAAACCATTCAGCCTCAATGTTGTGCTTAAGAACCTGCGCTTAGTACTGCATGCTTCCAGGAACAAGCATGAGCATGGCCCAATCATTTCCTTTCTAAAAAAGGGCAGCATGGAGTTCGTCTTCAAAAGCGAGCAGATCGAACCGGATAAAGTTTCACTCTACCTCGCAAACCACCTGGGCGAGATGGGGTTTATCGAAGGTCCTCGCATCAGCACAGTCGCTCTGGCCTTCAGTGAGGTAATCACCAACGCCCTTGAACACGGCAACCTTGAATTGCCGGTAAACTATTTCGTGGAGAATCAAAATGACGAGACCAGACAAGCCATAGAGGATCAAAAAAATGAACGGCTGCGCATCGCGCACTATGCCGATCGCGTCATCACATTGCACTATAGCTTCCAAAACGATGAAACCAGAGTAACCGTCACTGATGAAGGCCCTGGTTTTGATGTTGACAGCATCCGAGAATTTCTTACGTCCGGCTGTGACACCGAAGCAGAAAACCCTGTTGGCAATGGGCTGATACTGCTGAAATACTCAGTCGATGAAGTGCTTTTCAACGACAAAGGCAATGCGGTAACACTCATCATACGTTCAGGACGCACGGCGTAAAAGGCAACATTAGACGCTCCTTGGGAATAAACATTGTTAAAATTAGACAACTTAGTGCAGTCATTCATAAATTAGTTACCTAACGTGGAACCCGTAATAAAAAAGGCAGGGCCGCTCAGCGACCCTGCCTTTTTTATTCCTCATCTGTGCCAGCCGTTATTCATCTATTCAACCTTGAAATAATAGTCGCAAACATACTCCGTGAAGACGCATACCACCAACAAACATACACCCGCAGAAAGCCGGAATGAACTTGCAAAAAAAATAGTATTCCGGTATGTTTTGCCTCTGATTATATTATGCAAAACGCGAATCATCTGATGATCACTCAGCAAACACGAGGACACTGCTATGTCTTTTTTTATGAAACTGGCTGCCTACGCCTTTCTTGCCCTGATGGGTTTTTCGGCCCTGAGTGCCGGCGTGGAAGGCTGGCGCTACTATTTCGCCATACTGCTTTTCATTTTTTGCACCCTGCGCATCCTGATGATGTTACGGCAGCGTATGAATCAACGCTCCAAATCCAAAAGCATTGATGCCCAACCGCCACAAACATCGGAACAAGACACCCCCGAACAATAAATGCGCATGCTCCGCAATATGCAGGCACACCATAGCAAGGCACCAACGCATACCATGATACGGCCACCCACCACATTTCTGATCACGACTCTTGTCTGTAGCTTGCTATGGTGCGGGAAAGACACACCCGCCGCCGATCACGGCTCCTATTGCTCCGGAATGTATTACTGCCTGCAGGAAATACCCATAGGGTGCAGCAAAAATGACTGCAAACAGCAGACAAACATCCACTACTCCGACGAATACTGTGAAATCTTCAAGAACCTGCACGCCCGCGGCCTGCGCAGCACATCAAGTCAGGGCAGGCAGATATACCAGAAGGTATCCGGCAGGCACCTCGTTGAATACGCCAAGGCAGGAACCCTTCCCATGCCCGAGAAAGTCATAACCTACCTGATGAACAACCTGCCCTTTGCCGCCCATCTGGTCAACGCCTATCAGGACACCAACTTCGAGGCAGTCTACCTTGATAAAAACAAAAAGTGCTTTTGCGGCTCGGGAGAACAACTGTCCGGCATCTTCACCACAGTGCTGCAGAATGAAAATCAGACAAATTCACTCTATCATGGTTCCGGCACAGCCGACGTTATGGCATGGAACCTGCGGGGTTCAGCCCTGTTCCTGTTTGACTTTGAGCAAACCGGAATGCAGGAAATAACCTACAACGCACGCTGCTTCGTATCCCCGCGCAGTGCGTTTATACGCTCAATTTTGAATTTTATTCTGTTTCGCAGATCTATTATCAGTGAGCTTGAGCGTACATTTGGCTATATTGAGGATTCGGCCATGGCATTTCATCGTGGAGACCACGCGCCGATTAAAAACTATCCGGCCTTCTCCACCCCGCAAGGCCTACAACAAATAATGGAATTTGAATTACTACTGCAGCGCACCATGGGTGAGGCTGAAGCGGCCCCTGCCCTTCCTACAGCGGACACACCGAAACAGGCTACTCAGGAGCCTGCCGGAGAACTCCCCTAAAGCCACATCAATCATAGCGAACTTGCTTTAAAAACAAACCATGGGGGGGTGCAGTGACTCCGGCCTGTGAACGATCATGTGCCTGTAAAATTGTCCGCATATCTTCCGCGCACAACTTTCCCAAGCCTGCGTCAACCAGTGTGCCCATAATACCGCGAACCATGTGCCTGAGAAACGACGTTGCCTGGATTTCAAACAGCAGCAGCGCCGGGCCCACGCGCTTTAACCTGACCCGCTTAACCTCGCGTATTGTGCACACGTCTTCGCGCTCCCGGGCCTGAAATGAACTGAAATCCTGCATGCCGACAAGCTCTCCGGCAGCCGCGCGCATAGCTTCTCGGTCGAGCGGCTTCCTTATGTGCCAGGCATAGCGCCGGTAAAACGGCGAGGATACAGGCGTGTTCATAATAAAATACCAGTAGGTGCGTGCGGTGGCATCAAAGCGCGAGTGAAATTCCGGCGCAGCCAGAGCAGCCTCGGCAATCACAACATCAGGAGGCAGCAGGCAGTTGAGCCCTTTTTGCAGTTGCGGCATGTCAATCCGGGATTCGATCTTAAAATGGGCCACCTGCCCCAGAGCATGCACACCGGTATCGGTGCGCCCAGCACCATGCAGCGTAACCGGATGATTGCACACAATGCTCAGGGCCTCCTGCAGCACCTGCTGGACACTGCGATGGCTGGCCTGCATCTGCCAACCAAAGTACTCAGCCCCGTCATATTGGATGGTAAGTTTAATGGTTCTCATTTTGACATTGACCCTCTGCGTTAATCTATGTTATTTTAACATAATTAAGCTTAGCAGGAGGAGAAAAAACGTGGAGAAGCTCAAAATAGGCCTTCCCAAGGGCAGCTTGGAGAAAGCCACCATCAATCTTTTTAAACGATCGGGTTGGAACATCCATACCAGTTCGCGCAGCTATTTCCCGCGCATTGACGATGATCAGCTTTCCTGCTCGCTGGTGCGCGCACAGGAAATGCCCCGCTTTGTTGAAAACGGAACGCTTGACCTCGGCCTGACCGGCCGGGACTGGATCATTGAAAACGAGGCTGATGTCGTTGTAGTAGAAGACCTTATCTACTCCAAGGCAACCTCAAAACCGGCCCGCTGGGTTTTGGTGGTCAAGGAAGGTTCTCCCTTCAAAAAAATTGAGGACCTACAGGGTAAAAAAATCTACACCGAGCTTGTAAACTTCACAAAAAAATATTTTTCAGAACGCGGTATCGACGTTGATGTCGCATTTTCCTGGGGCGCGACCGAGGGCAAAGTAGTCGAAGGCCTGGCCGATGCAATCGTCGAAGTCACCGAAACCGGCAGCACCATCAAGGCCCACGGCCTTAAGATTATCGGTGATCTTATGGAGACAAACACGCAGCTTATCACCAACAAGGCAGCCTGGGACACTCCCTGGAAAAAAGAAAAGATCGAACAAATCGCCCGCCTTCTCAAAGGGGCCCTGCGCGCCGAGGGCATGGTTGGCCTTAAAATGAATGTCCCCAAAGAAAAAGTTGAAGATGTCATCGCCCAGCTTCCCAGTATCACCGCGCCCACGATTGCCAATCTCTATCAATCAGAGTGGCTCTCGGTTGAAACGGTTATCGCTGAAAGCGAGGTGCGTGAACTGGTCGGACGCCTGCTCAACAAAGGAGCCGAAGGCATTATCGAGTATTCACTCAATAAAATTATTTAGCACTGCACCTTTCGCACATCACCGGGATGCCGGCCTGCCATGTCCGAACTTACTTGGGTTGAAATTTCAAGCAAGGCCCTGCGCAACAACATTGCGCGCCTACGCTCACTGATCGGCCGCTCAACTCTTTTATGCGCTTGTGTCAAGGCAAATGCCTACGGGCACGGGCTATGTGAAGCAAGCCGAATCTTTATTGACGCGGGCGCAGACTGGCTCAGCGTGCATGCCCTGCATGAGGCCCGCCGCCTGCGGCAGTCCGGACTTACCTGCCCAATCTATATCCTTGGCCCGCTCAGCCCGGATGATTATCCGGAAGCCCTGCAGCTTGACTGCCGCCTGGTTGTCTACAATGAAGCAGACATTGCCCGCATCGCCCGGGCTGCGCGGGCCTGTAACAAACCGGCCCGACTGCATGTTAAAATTGAAACCGGGGCCAACCGCCAGGGCATCAGACCCGGTCTGCTTGAACCTCTGTGCGCCGCAATTGCTGAAAACCCCGACCTGATGCTTGAAGGTTGTGCAACCCATTTTGCCAACATAGAAGACACCACCGACCACAGTTTCGCTGAAGCGCAGCTGAATCGCCTGCATGCTGCTCTCAAACTGCTTGACGCCCGCGGAATCAAAGCACCGATTGTGCACTGTGCCAATTCCGCCGCCACGATCATTTTCCCTGAAAGTCATTTTGAAATGGTGCGCACCGGCATAGCCGCCTACGGCATGTGGCCCTCAAACGAAACCTACGTTTCATTCGTCAAGGAACGCAAAAGCGGCTTTGTCATCAAGCCGGCTCTGACCTGGAAATCGCGCGTAGCCCAGGTCAAGGACGTTGCCGAAAGTGAGTATATCGGCTACGGCTGCACCTTCAAAACCGGGCATGCAACACGCCTGGCTGTTATTCCGGTGGGATATTATGACGGCTTTGATCGCGGCATTACCCAAGGCCATGTGCTAATCCGCGGTCAACGGGCACCCATACGCGGCCGGATCTGTATGAACCTGCTCATGGCCGAAATAACAGACATCGGCGATGTGCGCCCCGGCGATGAAGTTGTGCTGCTGGGATGCGACGAAGATGAATGCATTTCAGCCGAACAAATAGCCCGCTGGTCAAATACCATCAACTATGAAGTGACCACCCGCATTAACGACCGCATTCCAAGAATCATTACCGACTGAGCATTTTTCTGAATTCCACAACCAGATTGTCAATTCGAGCGAACAGGGCCCTTGAAGGGCCGCGCTTCTGCGCGTCCGCTCGACAATCACATACGGCCACGACAAAGCGTGGCCCTCCCAGATCTCTCCCGGAGCCTAGCCGAAAGGGTCGAGATGACAGCAAATATATGGTCATGGCACAAAAAAAGAGACCCCCGAAAGGGTCTCTTTACACAATACACATTGCTTCTTCGTACTTCTTAGAACAGTATCAACCGTTCTATTCCATAACCTGCAGTTCAGCCCGGCGGTTCATCTCCCGGCCATCCTTGTTCTCATTGTCGCCAATCGGATTAGATTCCCCTCCGCCGCTGGTCATAAGACGGTCCGCGCTGATACCCTTATCAACAAGATAGGCTTTAACCGATTCCGCCCGGCTCTCGGACAGCGTCTGATTATAGACCTCAGGACCCATTGAGCAGGTGTAGCCAGTAATCATGACCTGTCTGCCGCCAGCTTCCTGCAGAGCCATTGCACCCGCATCAAGCACAGGACTGTATTCTTCTTTGATAACAGCTGAATTTAAATCAAACTGTACAGCGTTCAAAATTATTTTTGCCGGAGCCACCTCAACAACCTCAACAACTTCTACAACCTCTTCCACCGGAGGCGCGGGTTCGGGATCGTCCTGGCAGATAAGGTAGCCGGTTACACCGCCGATAATCGCTCCAACACCGCCGCCAATAACTGCATACTCAACTGGAAGTTTGGCACCTGTCCTGTTATGCCCATAAATGCCTCCAGCAGTCGCGACGATTGCGGCACCTGCTGCTGCACCAACACTGGCGCACTTGGCGCGTTTGCTCATGCCTGCGCAACCCGAAGCCAGGAAAAGTACACAAACTAAAAGAACCATCCATTTTGTTTTCATTTTTACCCCCTTCGAAAAGATTATTGAGAATACATATGCACTGCTACTCTTTGCTACCTTTATCATTGTTTTTTTAGTAGTATATTATAAAAAATAATGCAAGTAATAAAATAGTTTTTTAATCCCCGGGCGAAACCGACGGACCAGGCTGTACCGAAATGCCCTGCAATGTTGCGCTCAGCCGATCAAAATACTCGCGTTCAAGCCAGCCCTTTGAGTCAAGCACAACCTGCTGTTCACGTGAAAGAAAAACGTCCCACGCGGTTTTGCCGGTAACAGTAAACTTGGTATTGATTTCCACGCGTGCCCTGTCGGGGCCGATTGGGCGCGCCTTGATGACCATGTTCGCAACGGCACAGCTGACTAGCATACCGCTATCATCAAATGCGTAGCGTTCAAGATCATCGACATCAATATTTTTTTGAAAGGAGATAAACCCGGTAGCCTTGTCTACCAGGCTGAGATTCTCCTCGCCGGTCGTAACTGCCTCAAGTAGCTCTGCCCATACGGCGTCAAAATCAGCAAAAAAAACCCGTACCCTGTCGATCTCGGGACGCTCTTTGACACTTTTGGAAGCACAGCCCGCGGCCAGCAGGGCCACAAGCATGCTAAATACAACCGTGATCCTTACCGCATGTCGCATAATAATAATTCCAATTTTTTATTGTTTACAGGCATCATAGTGCCGGCATAGCACCGTTGCAAGGGAAAAAACACCGGCCAGCCGCAATCATGATCCCGATACATAGAAATCCTGCCGGGTCCTGTTGAAATACCCAAACTGCAAAGCGGGAAATTTCTCCGCCAGAAGATCCCTGACCCGGTTGATACCAAGACCCGGACCGGATCCGGCACCCATTCGTTTCAGATACATAGCAGGATCAATATTCAGATTCTTAAAGTGGATCAGATGCGGACCGGTTTGGTCAATGAGCCTACACAAAGCATCAAGCTCGTCTGCAGCATCGGTCACTCCAGGAAACACAAGGTAATTAATCATGGTGAATATCCCGCGCCGGGAGGCCTCGCGAATAGAATCAAGCACATCCTGAAACCTGTATCCCCGGGGATGATAATAGCGATCATAGATATCCTGCCGGGCACTGTTAATGCTGATGCGGATACTGTCCAGACCGCAGTCGCAAAGCCTAGAGACCATGATGGGCAGACTTCCATTGGTGTTAAGATTGATGGTACCCTCTGCGGTACGGCTCCGGATAGCGGCCGTGACCTCACAGAGCAGATCACCCTGCAGCAGCGGCTCCCCCTCGCAGCCCTGACCAAAACTAATAATCGGATCAGGGGCCTCGTTGATATGATCGGTAAACGGACCGACTATTTCTTCGCGTGTCGGGACAAAATCTATCCGGGACTGAGGCGCGGGGCAGCTTTCAGACGGCTGCAGGGATATACAACCGATACAACCGGCATTGCAGTGCGGGCTGGTCGGTATCGGAGCCTCCCAGCGGCGCAGGAAAAAATTTTTAGCGGCAAAACAATGATACTGTGTGGCACAGCGTTCAAGGTGCCGCACCAGGCGATTCCCTGCATACTGCGCGGAAAGTTTCTCAACCTGCGGCAGCAATTCCCGGTCATCAAACCTGTCCGGATTCCAGCGATGGTTGGCATCAATTTCAAATGCCGGGGCACAGTACTGTTCCCCGTCAAACCCGACCGCACTGTAGGCCCACATGGGCAGGATTTCCTTCTGGGCAGCATAGTCCATTGCCGGCAGCAGCAACCGAACCCAGCCCTGCTGTAGAAATGTGGAGACCGCACAGCAGCGCACGCGGCGCCTTCCTATGGTTGTATGCTCCAGAAGAACAGTTTTTCCCTGGCGCGGATCCCAGGCATACGGAGGGCAGCCGGGATGAAAATATAGCCTGCTCATATCCGGCAGCACGGTCAGGGTGGCGGCATCGGGCTGGACAAGCGCGGAACCGCTGCTGCCGAGCATTTCAAGAAAGGGGTGATCATAAATAGTGCCGTTTTCATCGGCAAACAACAATTTTGGTCGCATGCTTGTACCCGGTTCCAGATAGATACGCCCACCAAACGTGCAATGCTCATCTTCAGCAGGCAGGCATTATTAAAAAAACAAACTCGCTCAGGTCAGCCTTTGTACAATTTCATGACAGCATCTACCAGCGCGCCCGTGCTTTTATACACCTCATGTATGCCTGAGGCAAGCATGTAAGCCGGTGACGTGACTACCCGGTACTGCTCATCTGTAACCGCCTGATCAACCGGACATTCAACATGACGAGCCCCCATGGCGCCAATCGCGCCGGCAACGCCGCTGTCATTGCCAATCGTAACCTCAACCGGCATATCACGCGAACCCAGAACGCGCGCCAGCACCACCGGAGCAATACACAGGGCTCCAAGAGGTTTTCCGGCCTGCCGCATATCCAGAATCAACTGTTCAACATCAGGCCTCACACTGCACTGCGGCCCATCATCGGCGAATGTACACAGATTTCTGGCCGCGCCAAGACCTCCGGGAAAAATAAGCACATCTATATCACCAGCGTTAAGCTCGTCAAGCGCAAGGATATCCCCACGCGCGATTCGGGCAGATTCAACCAGAATGCTGCGCACCTCAAGCCCGCAAACCTGTCCTGAGACATGGTTGACAACCTGTGCTTGATCCGAATCCGGCGCGGCACACACAATCTGCGCGCCGAGCCGATCAAGATGTAGCATGGTCAAGACTGCCTCATGAATTTCCGTACCATCTTTAACCCCGCATCCAGACAAAACAATTCCTGCTTTCATGGCAGCTCTCCTTGATCAAGTCATGCTCCTGCATGCACCGCCGGCGCCACTTGAAGGCACGTGCGTTCTTCCTCACTCAATAAACCAGATCATGCATCCTTTCGTCAAGGAACAAAATCGCATCAAGACATTCTGCTTGACAAGCAGTACCCTTTATGACTTATATACTAGCGTTTAGTCATAAAATACGTAAGAGGTTCATGATCGTAGCGTAGCTGGAGACCATGAAAAACAGACTAACATTTCTGCTGATTGCCGCACGAACCGGTGTTCAGCGCCGATTCTCGATTGATAAAAAAATTTTCTATTTTTTTATTGTCTTTATAATTCTGCTAATCGGCAGCGGTGCTATAGGCGTCTGGAAAGCCAGCGAAAATTTTGAACTGACCCGGACAAAAGATTTGCTTGAAACTGAACAACAACAAATGCAAACCATCTCCAAAACGATTAAAGAAATTGAGCAGGAGGAAATTGGGATACATGACCTCCTTGGCATCAGGGACAACGCCCAGGCTTCCGATTCGGAGTCTGATGAAAGCTAACACAGAAACCGATATATTTCTTTCAGACTGATCCGATCCAGCAGAGATGTCACATTACGCATAGTGCGCAATTCAAGCCTGCCGGGCAACACGAGGAGATAGAAACATGGGAATTTTTAACAAGGAAGAAGATTTGAGCCGTCTGGACACCCTCATTGGCAACGGTACAATCCTTGAGGGCACACTGACATCCAGGGAAAGCATCTGCATAGAGGGCACAGTGCGCGGTAAAATATTGTGTGAGGGCAGTGTTATTGTCGGCCCAAAAGGACGGGTTGATGCGGACGTATATGCTGAAACCGTTTTGGTGGGCGGCGAGGTAAATGGCAATATCGTATCAAAATCAAAGCTTGAAATAACCACAAGCGGCAAATTGCGCGGTGATATTAAAACCGGCAGCCTTATTGTCGCTGAAGGCGTTATTTTTGAGGGCAAATGCCAGATGATAACCGAGGATAATACAATCGATCCAACCTCAGAGACCACTGAATCAACCGGGCAGGATTCACTCTAGATTTTTGAAGTCTCCACGAACCGCACCATACAACAAAAAACGGTTAAAACCGCAGGACTGCTCCCCGGTTGAGGGAGCGACAACCCTACAATCAACACGCATGCCGAATATATAAAAACTGTTCCACCGAGATGCACGAAACAATACGGTACACACGTTACGCAGGTTCCTTCCTTATCCATCAACCCATATAAAATGAATAAATGCATAATCAGCATACTTGCTTTTTTCTCTATAATGTGCTATTATGTTATATAATTATGTATCATAAGAGTATATAGAAGCCCTGCCAACACGCTCTAAAAAAAACGATACAGAAACACAACAAAAACCAACATCCACGCCGACACAGCGCAGCCGCAATGAGACGACAAAAGCTTGACAGGTCGTTAGCCCGATAAAAACAGAAAATGAATACAGGAATTGCTCAAAAAAAATGAACCCAAAAGAGCGCATGAAATTCTTTCTAATGCTTTTGCTTGTGGTGGGCGTTGTAGCCAATACCACCATATCGAGCGTGATTGCGCTGCAGCTGCGCAATGACCGTACTGCTCTTGAAAAACTTAAGAGTGAGCTGCAGAAAGTAAAAGAAGCTCTTGAGATCGAAATAGAGCTGCGCCAGAAGATTTTCCCGCAGCTGCAAAAATCAGCCTGGTTATTGCGCCACTACAATCCGCATCTTGACCACATGACGGCCCTCTCCTATGCTTTCAAAATTTATGAATGCAGCGATGAAACCGTCAGCTTTGATATCCTGAACGCGCTTATTGTTGTTGAATCAGGGGCCAACCACCGTGCGGTCAGCAATAAGGGTGCTCTGGGCCTGACTCAGGTAATGCCTAACATCTGGAACTATGATTATGAAACGCTCATAAACCCTTATCAAAATATTGAAATCGGTGCTGCCATCCTGAAGTCATATGTTGAACGCCACGGCTTGCAAGGGGGCCTAAGCGCCTATAACAGCGGCCGAAAAGATGCTGCACTTGGATACGCGCACAAAGTTAAGACGGTAGCGAACCTACATTTCTAATCCCTTCGAAAAAGCTATCTGTTTGTCAATCCTGCAAAACAGCTCACCTGCGCAGCATACGCCATAAAAAAGAAAAACTGCTGCTGAAAGTACTTGACAGGCATCACGTGATAAAGATAATATGTTTCAGCCAATGGAACTCTGACCGGATTGTAGCTGAGCATTGCCTGCAATCCGTTTTTTCTTAAAAAAGCACTACCCCCGTGTATTCCCGGGACGCAACCAAAGGAGGATTTCCTACAATGATCTGTGAAACAACCAAAAAAGGTGAAGACTGTTTTTTCATGAGCAAACAAGGGTGCACGTATAAAGACAATACCTGCAAACCAGTAGTTGAACAGTGCGAAGGCTGTGAAAAAGCAAAAGAGTTTACCGACGGAAAGTACTGCACGGCCTATCCTGAACCGGCCCTGAAATGGAAAACAGGAAAATGCAATTTTGCAACCCACATCAAACGTGAAGCCAAGAAAGAAAAAGTAATCAATGCATTGAAGGCTTCCAAGCGAAAAGCAGCGGGTCGCTAAAAGCATTGTCTGCTTGCACCATATTCCTAAATACATAAAAAAGAGACGGCTTAAAAGCCGCCTCTTTTTTTTTATTAGGCATTTTTATTTTGACTTTACTCTGTTGTATGGATTGTCATCTCAACCGCAGAGAGAGATCGGGCATATTATAAAGATTTCTCAGTCGCTCTACTCCTTCGAAATGACAATACAACTGCAATATGAAAAAAATGCTTTAGTATACAATGAATAGCCTGTCAGGTCATGGCCGGATACGAAGAATCGCCAGAACAGCAGATCATTTTACCACAATGGTACCTTCCAGCCGGGCACCCTTGCCGTCAGCCTGCCACTCAACTACATAGACATATAAACCCGGCTGAATAAAACACAGACTTGCGACCGCGCCTGGAGGCAGGATTTTTGAATCGAAAATACCTTCAGCATTGACATTAAAGCTGACCGGGTTAAGACATGCAATGGTGACCTTGCGCTCCGGGAACACGATACGGATATCCTCACCGCACTTATTCAACCACACGACAACCGTTCCGGGCTGAATGAGTCGATTGAGCTGTTCGGGGCTCTTATTGCCTTGCAAATACACAACACTAGCTGCAAGCTCCCGATCAAAAACAACAGCGACGTCATCGTGCTGCCCGATAGTCGAACAGCCCGTCAGGCAAACAACCAGACACACTACGAGCATGCTAACCGCACATGCCGGCTTCTTTATCAGACTTTGATGTATCATAGAGAAAACATCCTGTCTCATGGGTTCGGGTGCTGCACCCTTTATAGTTATATTTTCGTGTATCAGCACGCCGGCGCATACATACAAGAAAAACGGGCTCGATAGAGCCGTCCGCTACACCAAAGCACTTTTATTCGCTTTTGATAAAAAATGTCCGGTTTTTTCAATCGAATCAACAAATTCAGCTATTTCCGCCTCTGTCAGCCCGCCCAGAAAACGTTCAAGCTCCCTTCGTCTAATCTTCATGATATGAGCAACGGTCTTGTGGCCCTTGTCGGTCAGACAGACCAGCACTTTACGACGGTCTTTCTCATCATAACAACGGGCCACAAGGTCAAACTGAACCAACCGGTCAACCATACTGGTCATGGTTGAAACCGTGACTGCATTCTCCCTGCTCAGATCCGTCATGGTATAGCGGCCATCGAGGTCGAAACTCATTAGAACTTTAAACTGAACCGGGGTCAAATCAAGCTTGAGCATCGGCAGCGGGTTAATGGTTTTCGACATCACGTCATAGGCACGCACTATTTTCTCAATTGCATTGTCAAATTTCCGTAATTTTTCCGCATGCATGTCATTCCCCCTCTGCATTATCATGCCGCAGGGTCAGCATATATCCACACAATCTATACATCAATCTCATCATAAAAAGCCTTCTCCAGGATATCACACACCCGGGCAAGCAGACCCATCAACTCCTGCTCGTCGTCCTTTGAAAGTTTGGCGAACAGCTGCTGGGCTATCTGGTTTCGCTGCTCCAGAAACTCCCCGCGAATCCTGCGGCCTTTATCAGTCAACCGCACAATCACCTTGCGGCGATCCTGTTCATCACGGGCACGCTCAACAAGACCCTCCTCGGCCAGATTGTCGATCATCATTGTCATGCTGGGCAACTTGGCTCCGATATTATCAGCCAGCTTACTCATGGTACTGCTGTCCTGCCCCCGGAAAGCATACAGGGCCTTTATGCGCGAAAGTTTCAACATATTGCTGCCTTCACGACTTCCCGCAAGAATCCGCTGGGTGTAAATGCGGCCAAAATCACGCATAACGGCTAAATATTCCAACAGTCGTTCATCCATAGTACCTTCTCCCTCTTTCCAGCTTCACAGCTTATGTATGCACCTGAGGCCTGCACCTTTCCCAAGATACAGCCTCATTTTATTAACTTTTTATAACATAACATATTTAGTGAACAAAGGAAATAGCCTTGCTTCCCGTAGAGGATTATTCTGCTTATACGCTTTTATTACGAAGATAGTGATAATACAGCCGCCTGCAACGAGCAGCAGGGACACATCAGCGGTTCGGAAATCCCGAACGTGCGGCCGGCTTAATGAGCTGCGGGGCCATTTCTGAACGAAACCGGGAAATTTTGCTCGCAAGCTCTGGCCGCTCCTGTTCAATGCGCCTCATATGAGGACGCAATCCCTGCATCAGGCGCTCGTAAAGCTTAAACGGGTTAAGCGACCACGTCAGTTTGCGGTCAACAAGGGCGTGCAAATAATCATACTCCTGCTCGGTAAACAGGCGATTGAACAAGGGATAGCATAAAAATTCGCGATAATCATGCGCAGCCGGCCAGTTACGACGCCACCAGTCAAGATATCCCTTCAGGCCAGAGCGGTCGGCAGCTCCGCGATGCGTGGCTTCGCACACGGCCGCAGCCGCGCGATGACCGGACAGCAGTGCGCCGGTATTCTCAGCTTCGGCAAACCAGCAGCTGTCACCCGCAAACAGAATGCCCCCGGCATAGGGCTCAGGGGCAGGACTCCAGTTATTAACAACATTGGCGCGCATGCGCACAACCCGCGCATCAATAAACCACTGCTTAAAACTGCTTTCACGCATAAGATACTGCAGATCCTGCTCACCTGAAACATAAAGCCAGTATTGCTCTTTTCCATACACGCTGGGCAGCAGGCAAAAAGGCAGGGGCCTGTTCAAGCGGCGGTCCCAGCTCATGCCGAGCATAATCGCCTCGCTGCGCTCGAAGCGAACACCTTCAATATAGTAGCTCACCGCGCAAGCCGTGTTGATAAAACGGCGCCGCCGATTCAAGCCGGTTACCTGCGCCAGACGTGAATTAATGCCGTCGGCGGCAATACAAAATGTTGCGCTAATGCGGTCGCCCTCAGCTGTCTTCACCGTAATCCCGCGGGGATCCCGTGCAGCATGTACCACATTGCGGCCGGTATAGAAAACGACCCCGGCATGCACGCATTCATCAAAAAGTCCCTGCAGCAGGGCACCTTTGTCGAAAACCATCGCAGGCATTCCGGCACCAGACGCGTTGCGCTCATAATCGCCAATTTCAATACGATCGCAAGCATTGGGGGAAACAAAATGGCAGGCAAAAAATTCGCGGTAGGCGCCGCTGTACGGCACTGAAAAATTATTAGCAGGAAACACCCAGCGCTCCTGCTTTGGCGCAGGATACATGGACTCATTATAAAAACTGTCCATATTCATCAAAAACATCTGGGCGCAGGAGCGCAGCACCAGTGCGGGATGCGTTTTTCGCTCTACGAGTGCCACCTTTAAGCCAAAGCGTGCGGCTGTACGCGCGGCCTCTAAACCTGCCGGCCCGCCTCCAACAACAATCAAATCAAACAGTTTTGCCATGGCAGTATCTCACTGACAGTGCTGTTGTGCTCAGGCGCTCAAAGGATAATCGCAGAGTTTTACAGTGTATTCAGAAACCCGAGCAGACAAACCTCCAGATCTCCCCGTTCACAGGAGATCCGCAGCTCTTCCAGACGGGCGTCATCATTAACAATAGATTTCAGAATCTGGCCGCGCCTGACGGTATCGAGGTGCATAAAGGGCTCGCCGCTTTTAAGCATCTGCCTGGCCTCATTGAGCGCTTCAAGGATGGTATCTATGTTTTCGGGAATATATTTCTGAAGTGCGCGCCGCAATCGGGCGGCCAGGGCCGGAGAGGCCCCGCCCGTGGAAAGACTCATGATCAGATCTCCCTTGCGGTACGACGAGGGAATAAAAAAACTGCAGTTAGACGGATCATCCACGGAATTGATGAGGATCGTGCGCTCCCGGGCCTCTGCAAACACGGCCCTGTTCACCGTTTCATCATCAGTGGCCGAGAACACCAGCAGCGAATCACCAATATCACCATGCCGATACTCTCGCTGTATCATCACAAGCCGGTCGCCATACTCTTCGGCGAGACTGGCGAACCCATCATGAATGAACGGAGCGATAACAGTCACCCGGGCGCCGCAACGCAGCAGATCCGCCACCTTACGCAGGGCAACCTCACCAGCACCGATGACGGTAACGCGGCGCCCTGCAAGCTGTATCGTTATCGGGTACAATTCCGTCATGCAAGCAGCTCCGCCGGCTGAAGGAAGACCTCACCCGTCCTGCGCAATTCTTCCATTTTCTCATCATCGAGACCTATTTCCTCATCGGTGAGATAGCACTGAGGGTCCGGGGCCCAGGGATCGCCGTACAGGCGCTGTGCCCGCACGCGCATGGCGCCGGTGCATAGATCACGATACTTACAAAGACGACAGCGCCCCTTAATGAAGGCTGCCTTGCTCTTCAGCCCCTTCATAAGCGGATCGCTCTCATCCATCCATATATCACCGAAGCGGCGCTCCCTGATGTTACCCAGGGTGTAATCCTGCCAGAACTGGTCAGGATGCACGTTACCCACGAAATCGATATTGCCAATCCCCACACCCGTTGAATTGGCCCCACCACCGTTCCACAACAACAACCGGCGAACTTCCGCAGCCTGTTCCGGATCCTTTTCAAGAAGCTTCCGGTACAGGTACACACCGTCAGCATGATTGTCAACGGTGAGGATGTTAATATCAAGGCCCCGTGCAAAATAATCATCGGTCCGCTGGAGAATAATGTCCATGGCATGGCGCGACTCGCGATACGTCAGGTCATCACTGAACATATCGCTGCCCCTGCCGGAATACACCAGGTGGTAAAAACAGGCCCGGTTAATCCCCTCGGTCTCAATGAAGTCAAAAATGCGATGCAGATCCTGATAATTACGTTTGGTCAAAGTCAAACGCAGCCCCACACGCTGACCAGCTGCGCGACAGTTCTCAAAACCCGACATAGCCTTTTTAAAGGCACCTTTCACACCGCGAAAACTGTCGTTAATATCCTCCATGCCATCCAGGCTGATGCCCACATACACGACGCCGGCATTCTTGATATCGCGTGCCGTGTCTGGGCCTATGAGGGTTCCGTTGGTGGATATGACGGGGCGAATGTTTTTTTTGGCCGCATGTTCTATAAGCTGCAAAAGATCCGGGCGCATAAGGGGCTCACCACCGGAGAAGAGCAACGAAGGAATGGCGAAGTCGGCCAACTCATCGATAAGACGCAGGCCCTCCGCAGTCGTTAGTTCGTCGGAATATTTTTTATTATCCGAATCAGTGTAGCAATGGACACAGTGGAGATTACACGTTCTGGTCGTGCTCCACACAACAATGGGACGCCTTTCGCTGGCCTGCACAGGCGCAAGATGCGGAGCGTTCCCGTGCGAGTCACTGGATGCTTGTGCACCGTACCTGAGACCGTCACCTGTTGAACTACCACCGCAGTATAACTTGCCGACATCAATCATAATTCAATCGTTTCCATTTCTTAAATGCTGGAGAAAAATACGTTACTTTTTTCTTCTTGTATTCATACAGCGATCGCAGGACCAGCCTGTCGGTCAATCCCGAACAACGCATAAGGGAGTCCAGCAGGTCCGCCAGCTCTTCAGCGCTCCTGGCATGGACCATTGCAAACAAAGGGTGTTCCCACCTTCCGGGATACAGCGTGCGCAAATACAGATGCGTCACGGCGCGCTCCTCCATGAAGGGGCGTATACGCTCATCACTATGGTCGTCCACATCTATCTTCCAGGCTGTCATGGCATTGTGGGTAAAGCCTGCCTGTACATGTCTCAGCACAGCGGCGTATCTTCTCATAACACCCGATGCCAGCAGCCGCCGGGCTGTTTCAATAAGCATATCACCACTCAACGAACCGTCCTTTTCCCCCAGCACATCAAAGGGCCGTTCTACTAAAGGCAGATCCGACTGTAGGAGCAAAACGGCCCGATGGTCATCCCGGTTCAGGATAGCCTTGACGGAAACAGGCCTTGGAACGCTTCCAACCGAAGCCACATCCCCATCACCGATGGGAAGCATAAAACCGATCTTAAAAAGTTTTTCATTGCGGAGCATCAGAAAATCATCGGCACCGCATTTTTCCCGGATCACCCGGGCGCTTTCCTGCAGTGATTCTTCATCCTCTTCCGCAAGGGTAAACCACAGGTTAAATACATGATCACGAAGATAGTTATGGCTCACCCCCGGATGGCCGTTGATCACCGCCGCAGCCGCTTCAACTCTTTCGGGCGGAACCTTGAGCGCCACGAGGCTCAGATGATAGCCCAGATTTTCACCACTGAATATACCCGAGATGTTCCGTACAACATGTTGTTGCTTCAGATCGGTCACACTGCGCAACACTTCCGTGCCGGAAATCCCGATCATGGCGCCAATTGCGTCGAAAGGCCTCTCTGTCAGCGGAAATTCCCGCTGCAGCAGGTTCAGGATTTTGGCCTCAACGCTACTGAATTCCGGCATTAGCCTTTTCCCTTTGGCTCATACATACAATAGGGTTCCTCATCAAGATAGCCGCCCGTGGCGTAATAGGCGCGGGCCCGACAGCCTCCGCAGACCGTCCGAAAACCGCATGCCCCGCATTTTCCGCCGAGCCTGTCAGCATCGCGCAATGATAGAAACAACTCGGACTCCTCCCATATTTTTCTAATCCCGTCCTGGAGAACGTTTCCCGCAACCAGCGGCAGGTATCCGCAGGGCTGAACGTCACCACGGTGCGATATAAAACATACGCCGCTGCCGGCGAGACACCCGCGTGTCATGGCAGCCATGCCGTCCTGTTCAAAAGAAAGTGTGCGCCCTTCTTCCCGGGCACGCTGGCGTATAACACGGTAGTAATGAGGAGCACACGTTACCTTAAACTCAAGAGCTATCTCTTTTGAGCGTTCATAAAACCAGTTCAGAACATCCTCGTATTGTTTGCTTGAAAGCATGTCGGTATCTGCAATCTTCACGCCGCAGCCAACCGGCACGAGCATGAAGAGGTGCAGGGCCGCGGCCCCCTCGCTGACGGCGAACTGCAGTATGTCCTCAAGCTCGCCGACATTTCTTTTGGTAACCGTGGTATTGAACTGGAACGCAACGCTCTCTTTGCTGAGCAGCCGCGCCCCGCGTAGAGAAGCATCGAAAGCACCGGGAATGCCGCGAAAATCATCATGGGATGCTGCCGTACTCCCGTCAATGGAAATACTTGCGCGGGCTATACCGGCCTGCCGTATCTGCCGTGCGCATTCCTCATCAATCAGTGTGCCGTTAGTGGCCAGGGCCACGCGCAGTTTTTTTGAGACTGCATAGCGGGCTATGTCAAAAACATCGTCCCGGTACAGAGGTTCTCCACCGGTAAGAACCAAAATGGGATTCGCGAAAGCGGCAATGTCGTCAATTACCTTTTTCGCGCAATTAAGATCCAGCTCTCCGCTGTAATCCATCTGCCTGGCCTCGGCACGGCAGTGTTTGCAAGCCAGGTTACATCTCTTCGTTAATTCCCAGAATATGAGCCTGGGCGTATCAGGCATCTCCATTTTTTTTAAACAACTCCTCAATAAACTTGGTCTGAAGGTGCAAGTGCTCCTTCTTGGCATTATCATTACGGGTACTGCGGTGATGACGCTTCAAGTTCATGATGGGGTTATGAAGCGACTTTGTCATGATCTGCCTGGTCAACTCCTCTATTAAAGCGAAATCATCGTCGGAGAGATGTTTCAACTTTTTCTTGCGATAGCGGGCCAGTTCTTTGGTGCGTATCTCCTCAAAAGTCTTCTGAATTGAAACAATCGCGGGAGCTACGGCAAGACTCTGAAACCACTCAAAAAAATCATTCACGTTGGTCTCAATAAATTCACGGGCAAGGTCAACCGCATTAATACGGCTCTTCAGGTTATCATCAGCTATCCCCTGAAGGCTGTCAATATTGTACAGATGCACTCCCTCCACATCGGCCACTTCGGGATCAATATTGCGGGGCACGGCTATATCAATAAAAAAGAGCGGCCGCCCTTCCCTGAGCTTCATGACCTCCCCGGCCAAGTCGGCCGTAACCATGTAATGAGGAGCTGTAACCGATGTTATCACAATATCAACCTCGGTAGCGGCATCCGGGATATCCTCCAGCAAGATGATCTCCGCCTGCCGGTTTATCTCATCCGCTATCCTCTCCGAATTATTGACAGAGCGGTTGGCAATGATAATGCGCCCGATATCATGCTTGGTAAAGTATTTCAGTATAAGCTCACCCATCTCGCCGGCACCGATTAAAAGGGCACCCCGGTTCTGGAAATCGGGAAAAAGCTTCCGTGCCATATCTGTCGCAATATATGCCACGGACAGAGGGTTGCGCGAGATGTCTGTTTCCGTTTTCACCTGCTTGGCGGTGCGGAAGGCCTGGTGGAACAGCTTGTTCAAAAGCGGGCCCACAGACTTATTGTCCACAGCACAGCCGAATGCGTCCCGCATCTGACCCACGATCTCATTTTCACCCAGCACCATACTGTCAAGCGAAGAAACAACGGTGAGCAAGTGCCGAACAGCCTCACGGGATGTCTTCACGTACACATGAGAACTGAAATCCTCGTGCAGCATGCCGGATATTGACTCATAGATGGCGATTACCTTTTCAATATCCTTCTTAACCGTGCGGGAAACTATGTAAATTTCAACGCGATTACATGTGGCGACATACAAGGCCTCATCAATACCCTGTTCCCTAAACCGGGCGTAAACTTCAGGAAGAACCTCTGTGTGCACAGAGAAACACTCGCGCTTTTCCACGGGCGTTGTTTTATGATTAAAACCTATAACCGCGATATCCGCTGTTGCTTGCTTCATTATACCTTTCCTGTTGTGCTGCCTGCATGTTAGCACAAGGTGTTATTCACCACGCGTCATAATTTTGCCGCATCTTTATCCCAGGACCGCCGCCAGAGACCGGTTAACAGCTTCGGCGGTTCGCAGCAAGTCATCATCACTGTGGGCCAAAGAAATAAACCCGACCTCGTATCCCGATGGCGCTATATACACGCCTTGGGAGAGCATCTCACTGTGAAAGCGGGCAAACAATTCCATATCGCCCTTCCTGATATCATCAACACAACTTATTTTCTCCTGATCAGTAAAGCAAAAAGAAAATATTGATCCAATCTGCTGAAACAGGAATTTTCCCCGATACTTTTCCAGGGACGGCTGCAGCGCATCCCGCAAAAAATCGGCCTTACTCTGAAGCAGTGCATAGGCTGAGCCTGACAGCAGTTTTTTCAAAGTGGCGATCCCGGCCGCCATGGCCAGAGGATTACCTGAGAGGGTTCCAGCCTGATACACAGGGCCGTCAGGAGCTACCATCCCCATGATATCCTGCCTGCCACCGTAGGCACCCACAGGCAAACCACCGCCGATAATCTTTCCCAGCGTGGTAAGATCGGCTTCAATACCAAAATATTTTTGGGCACCCCCATCGGAGAGACGGTATCCGGTTATAACCTCATCAAAGATCAACACAACATCATGCTGTGTACACAGAGAACGAATCCCCTGAAGATAGGCTTTCGAAGGAATGATAAGCCCGTAGTTACAGGGAACAGGCTCCATGATCAGGGCCGCCAGCTCATGGGTATGCTGCTCAAAACATGCTTCCACAGCTGCAAGGTCATTAAAGGGAAGCACGATGGTGTCACCGGCATTAGCAGCTGTTACACCAGCAGAATCTGGGGTGCCCAGCGTGGCCAGCCCTGAACCGGCCGCAACAAGAAGGTGATCGGCATGACCGTGATAACAGCCGTCGAACTTGATAAACTTATCCCGACCGGTAAAGCCCCGTGCCAGACGTATGGCGCTCATGACAGCCTCGGTTCCGGAGTTAACAAAACGGATCTTTTCAATACCCGACCATGAACCGGTTACCCGTTTTGCAAGGTCAACTTCATATCGATGGGGTGTTCCAAAACTGGTGCCGTCTGCGGCCGTGTCCTGCACGGCCTTAACCACATCCGGATCAGCATGTCCCAGAATCAACGGCCCCCAGGACATGCAGTAGTCGATATACTCGTTATCATCCTCATCGAATATGCGGGCCCCTGCGCCTCTCTTGATGAAAAGCGGATCACCTCCCACGGAGCGAAAGGCGCGCACCGGCGAATCAACCCCGCCGGGAAGCAACTCCAGCGCCTCGGCGTACAGCAGCGATGATTTGTTTGTGTTCATACTATCCTTTCCTACAGCCATTTATTCTTCAGCAGCTCACGGGTATGATAAGAAATCACCATATCAGCGCCGGCCCTGAATATGGATGTTAAAATCTCCAGGGTCAGCCGCCGCTCATCTCCCAGGCCCAGGCGCGCGGCAGCCTTAACCATCGAATATTCGCCGCTCACGTTGTAAGCACACACCGGCACGGGCGAAATCGCCTTCACGCGGTATATAATGTCGAGATAGGACAGAGCCGGTTTCACCATAACAATATCTGCGCCCTCATCAAGGTCAAGCACAACCTCACGCTCGGCCTCACGGGCATTGCGGCAGTCCATTTGGTAACTATTCCGGTCGCCGAACTGCGGCACGCTTCCGGCTGCATCCCTGAAGGGACCGTAAAAAGCAGAAGCATATTTGGCCGAATAGGCCATGATACCTGTATCACTGAAACCAGCTTCGTCCAAAGCGTCGCGGATGACGCCGACGCGGCCATCCATCATGTCAGAGGGGGCCACCATATCGACTCCGGCAACAGCGTGTGACAGGGCCGTTTTTGCCAACAGTTCCAGCGTGGGATCGTTGAGAACAGCGCCGTCGCTCACAACCCCGCAATGACCGTGGCTGGTATACTCACACAGGCACAAATCAGTGATGATGCAAACCTCAGGAAAACGCTTCTTAACGGCTGTTACTGCCTGCTGCACGATACCCTGCTCGTCCCAGGCCCCGGATCCGGTTTCATCCTTCACGTCTGGAATGCCGAAAAGAATCAGACTCTGTATACCCAGGGCCAGGTCGGCTTCCACATCGCGCAATAGATTGTCCAAACAGACCCGCTCGATACCCGGCATGGTTTCAATGGCTTCACGCACAGAACTGCCCTCACGCACAAAATGGGGCATAATGAGCCGTGCAGGCGCAATGGCTGTTTCTGACACAAGATCCCGGACTGTCTGCGTTGTTCTCAGCCTCCTCGGCCTGTAGAGCGTCATTGCACATCCTCCCCTTCCAGCTGCTTGCTATTCTGGTAATAAGCGGTTATTGCCTGTACCAACCCGTCGATCGTATACTCGCGTGCCTCCACTGCCGGCTCGCGTCCCAGCTCGCGCAGGGTTGCCGAGGTCACAGGTCCGATGCTGGCGGTCAGGGCCCGCGTTTCAGTAACCATATTGCAAAAATGCCGTACGGTGGAGGAGCTGGCAAAGGTGATCATGTCGGCGTTTTTGACTACTTCCAGTTCCTTCTCCGTTACAGCAGCCGGTTTCACCGAGCGGTATATATGAATGCGATCAACCGATGCACCGCGCTCTTTCAATCCCTCAAAGAGAACCTCGCGAGCATCCTCAGAGCAGGGAATCAACATGGTGCTGCCAGCAATGGTTTCCCTGTCAAATGCCTCCAGCAGACTCTCAGCGACAAACTGTTCCGGAACCAGATCAGGCCGCAAGCCGTATTTCAGCAACTCATCACCCGTGACCCTGCCGATTACGGCTACACTGCAGCGGCCCAGACAGCGAACGTCTTTGCCCGCGGCAAAGAGATGCTTGAAAAATATGTTCACAGCGTTCTGGGACGTAAAGACTATCCAGCCGTAAGTTCCAATTTTTTCAATAGCGGCACTCAATGGCGCTATATTATCAAGTTCACGAATCTCCAGGGCCGGCAGCTCAATAACCCGGGCGCCAAGCGTTGCAAGCTGTTTGGACAGTTTAGAGGCCTGCGATCGCGTACGCGTCACCACGATGCTTTTACCGAACAGGGGCAGCCTGTCAAACCAACGAAGCTTTTCCCGAAGCAGCACCACGCGGCCCACAACAATAATGGCCGGAGGACGCACCTTTTCTTTGTTGACCGCTACGGCAATCGTTGCAAGGGTGGCCGTGACCGTCTGCTGCTCCGGCCTGGTTCCCCAGGAGATAACAGCAACGGGCGTGTCAGCCGGGAATTTTTTTTCCTTAATAAGCGATTCTGCAATATGAGCAATGTTCTTCATACCCATGAGAAAAACATAGGATCGGAAAGGGTCGTAGTCGGGGAAATTAACATCCTCTTCAGCAGTGGCATCTGCGCGGCGGTGTCCGGTGATGACCTCAAAAGCGTTGGCGTAATCGCGATGCGTCAGGGGAATACCCGCGTAAGCCGGCGCTGAATACAAGGATGATATGCCCGGCACCACACAGAAGGGAATCCCGGCATCCGCCAGATCCTCGGCCTCCTCACCGCCGCGGCCGAATATGTAGGGATCTCCGCCCTTAAGGCGCACCACAATTCTGCCTTCGCGTGCCTTGCGCACCAGCAGCTCATTGATATCACCCTGCGGCAGGGTATGGTCACCACCCTGTTTGCCGACATATATCTTTTCGCAATCATAATTTTTCAACAGCGAAACATTAGCAAGGTAATCATAGATAATACAGTCAGCCGCATCCAGAGCCTCCAAAGCCTTGACAGTTATGAGACCCGGATCACCGGGACCGGCGCCGACTAAATAGACAAAACCATTCTTCATATCAGCCTGTCAGCTCCTTTTTCCTGTAACAACCGTGCGAGCCTGGCTCCGGCCTTTTCCGCATCCGTGTCAATAACCTCATCCCGAAAAGATTCGCTGCCATCCGGCGAGGCAATGATACCCCGGAGCCGTATGGCCTTATCGGCCTCCATCACAGCATAGGCACCCAAGGGGATATGACACCCTCCACCGAAGTGACGCAGGAAAGCACGCTCAGCCGCAACAAGCTGCTCCGTCTCAGGATGATTCAGGGGCGCAACCGCACGATGTGTTTCATTATCATCACATCGCGCCTGAAGTCCCAGAGCGCCTTGAGCCGGCGCCGGAAGAAACGTATCGGTGTCCAGCACCAAAGAGCGAAAATCATCCACAACAAGTTCAATGCGCCGTATAGCCGCCGCAGCCATAACAATAGCATCAAAGCGTCCCTCGCGAAATTTGCGCACCCGCGTGTTCACGTTTCCCCGCAGGGGCTCAATCACCAGATCAGGGCGCATGAGCTTAAGCTGTGCCATCCTGCGCATGGAACTGGTGCCGACCACAGCTGCCCGCTTGATAGACAGGTTCATCTCCCCGTCCCAGGCTCCGGGACTCACGAGAAGCCTGTCGGCCGGGTCGCCCCGTTCGGGAACTGCGGCAATCACCAGACCCGGGGGATTTTCCGTTGGCAAGTCTTTCAGGGAATGCACAGCCAGATCTATTTTCTTCTCCAGCAGGGCCTGTTCAATCTCTCTGGTAAAAAAACCCTTGCCTTCCATCTTGTCAAAAGAGACATTCTGGATTGCATCACCCTGTGTTTTTATGACAATAATTTCAGTGCGGTGCGTGCCCAGAAGCCCTGCCACGAAGCGGGCCTGCCACATGGCAAGCTCACTTCCCCGCGTTCCTATTCTAATCTTCATATATCCTGGCAGTCCCCTGCGATAAAATCAAATCGTCCAGTGTGCTGATGCAAAAAAGCCGCTAATCCATTGCTGCCCTCAGGCCAATGCGAGATAACTCGTGATACTCTGCGCGATGGTGTTCCAAATCATGTCCGCTCGTTCATCATCGCTCTCCAGCATGGTAAGTCTAAAACCCTCAAGCTCGCAGCAAAAACCGGTAAGCGGCACAACACAGATGCCGGTCGCACCCAGCAAATAATACACGAACCGTTTATCGGGCTTAACACCCTTGACTTTCTGTTCTATCAGAGCCCTGACCTCCGGGTTGGCTATGTCCAGGCACTGCCCTTCGGTAAGCGCCCCGGGATTAAAAAGCACGGTCATGTAAAACGCCCCGCGGGGCCGCACAACCGTAATACCCGGTACGTCTTTAAATATATCAAAGGCCCGATTGACACGCTTTTCATACATCCTGCAGCGCTTTTCAAGATGGTCCTGATAGCGCGGGTCACCCATAATTCGCGGTATAGCATACTGCGGCAGCGAGGTTGAACAAACCTCAAGCCTTTTAGCGCTTAACAGGCTGCTCACGTAGCGCTTAAACATGGGATGCCGATCCTGATTGTACACCTCTATCCAGCCGCAGCGCGAGCCCGGCCAGGGAAACTCCTTGGATATCCCCCGCAGGGCTATGCCGGGCCGGTCACCAATCACCTCGGCCAGGCTGGCGGTACGGGCACCGTTATACATAATGCCTGAGTAGATCTCATCAAAGATGACAAACACCTGATGCTTACGCGCGATTTCAATCATGCGCTCCAGCACATCACGCGGGTATACAGCCCCGGTAGGATTATCGGGGTTAATCACCAGCAGACCGGCAATGGAATCATTGTATTGTATCTTCTTATCCAGATCATCCAGATCTGGCATCCAGTTGTCATGCGGTTTAAGTTTGTAGGTCAGATGGTCATATCCCGAATGCGCGGCTTCAGCCGAGGAGTGTGTCGAATAGGCCGGTGAGGGACCAATCACGCGGGCTTCACGTTTAAGGAAACCGAACATCCGAGCCACGGCATCGCCAAGGCCGTTGAAAAAAATAATGTCATTACTGGTAATCTGCACACCACCACGGCGATTGACCTGTTCGGCTATAAATTCGCGAGCGCCCAGCAGCCCCTGCGTGTCGGTATAGCCATAGGTTGCATCATCGCTTACCAGCTCACCGACAATAGCCTTCATCCATTCCGGCAGCTTTTCTCCCTTTTGAATCGGGTCACCTATGTTTTCCCAATATACGTCGACCCCGAAATCGCACACCTGTTGTGCAATCTCAACAATCCCGCGAATCTCATAGGTGAGCTGATCAGCTCCCTCATGCACAATCTGTCTTCGCATAGTCTGGCAAACCCCGTATAGAAACGATCTCTGTGCTGCAAAACTTTTTTTGCAACCGCATACTTTATCCGTTTTACAAACGGATGTCAAACAACAGCGCTCAAGAGTGACAACGAACTGTACTGCACCTCTACAAAGCTGCTACAGACCTTTGATTTCCTCGACAACAAAAGGCAAACAACGCAGCCCAAGACTCCCCCGTTTTATCCACATACGTGCCATGGCAATATTTTCACCATCCGGCCTGACAATATGAGGCAATTCCTCAACATGGCCGATATCATCAATGTCGAACTCATAGTAAAACGGGCTGCTGCTGTAGGGATCAGAAACCAGAACAACCTTGTTGACGTCAAGAGGATGCTTGAGCGGTGAACCGCTGAAGCATACATGGGTCTGTACAAGTTCTTCAAGGCGATACGGCTTGTGATATTTCCGTATCTCGAAATTCTTTGCTTCCTGCGGAAAATTTGATAGCGGCATATGCAACTCCCCTTACGCTTTGCAACTGCATTCAATCACTAAATATATTTATGCGCACTCAGGTAATCAACCACCGTGCGTGCACAGTCATCGACCGACAATACTCCTGAGTCAATCACGATCTCAGGGTTCAGGGGTTCTTCATACGGCGCGGAAATGCCGGTAAAATCAGTTATCTCACCAGCACGCGCCTTTTTATAGAGACCCTTGGGATCGCGCTGTTCGCAAACACTCACGTCACACCTAAGAAAAATTTCCAGCATATCGCCCTGCCCTACCAGAGAGCGAACCTGATCCCGATCAGCCCTATACGGTGAAATAAACGCGGTTGCGACCATAATACCCGCATCCACGAACAGCTTGGCAACTTCGCCGATGCGGCGGATGTTTTCCGTACGATCCTCAGGTGAAAACCCGAGATTTTTATTCAATCCAAAACGGACATTATCACCGTCGAGCAGGTAGGTGTGCCGGCCCAGTTCAAACAGGCGCTTTTCAACTTCAATGGCAATCGTTGACTTGCCACAGCCGGAAAGACCAGTATACCACAGAATGACGCCCCGATTACCGTTGCGCTCTTCACGCTCCGCCCTGGTTACTGTCGCCTGATGCCAGACTATATTTGTACTTTTGGGCTCATCCATGTTCATCCACTCCGGCTTTCCATCTGCTAATTCTACAGGCACCTGCCGCACTTACCTGCTGTTTGTCCTGCTCGCCAAAATTCCCCTGGCCTTGTCAATATCACGTGCTATCTGTTGTTTTAATTCCTCTGCACTGTCGAACTTCTTTTCAAGACGAATTTTTCTGACAAACCGCAACGTTATATCCCGTCCATACAGATCATCATAAAAATCAAATACATGGGCCTCAATAGTGCGTTTTTTGCCCTCAAAGGTCGGGTTGAAACCAATATTGACAACACCGCCATAGGTACCGTAGGGCGTATCCGCTAACACCGCATATACGCCGTTATGCGGCACGAGGTCCTTAATATGACTCAGGTTTGCTGTGGGAAATCCGATCCGGCGCTTTTTGCCGTGTACGACCGTGCCTGACATGCGATAGTCGCAGCCAAGCAGCTTGGCTGCAAGCGAAACCCGGCCCTCGGTGATCATGTTTCGAATCGTTGTGCTGCGCACCGGGATATTGCGATCCCTGATATCGGGTTCAACATGCACGCTAAAGCCCTGCTGCAATCCAGCCTGTTCCAGCAGCGCGACCGAACCGTTGCGGCCCCTGCCAAAAGAATAATCATGACCGATGACAATCTCAGCCGGTTGAAGACGCTTACAGATCACATCCTGCAAAAAATCTTCCGGGGCTTTCTGGGCAAACAGCTTTGTAAAATGCTCACACACAAGGTAATCAACACCAAGCGTCGCAATCAGATGGGCCTTTTCCTCAAAGGTTGTTATCTTGGGAGGTTCCTGCGCCGGACGCAACACATTGAGCGGATGCGGATCAAAAGTATACACAACAGCACTGCCATCGATAGCGCGCGCACGTGCAATGGCCTTGCGTATGATCTTCTGATGGCCACGATGCACGCCGTCAAAATTTCCCAGCGTAACCACACAATTTTTAATATGTAATTTTTGAAAAGCCCTGCTGCCGCTTATTATTTTCATGTATGTATTTCAACTGTCTATTGGTAACCCAACGAAATCATTTCACTGCATGAGCTGCTAAACAAATACGAACACGAAACACGATTGATGTACAGGATCTTTTTGATATACAGCATTTGCAAGCCCCGGCCTCCGCTACCCTGGAGGTGCTCAGGTAATCATGAGTTTACCGGCAGCCTCGGCAATCACGCTGCCATCTTCGTTGCAAATGCTCGCCCGTGCATACACCAGGCGTCTTCGTATATCCTCTACTTTGGCACTGCATATCAAGAGTGTGCCGACCCGTGCGGGACTTTTAAACTTTGAGGTCATTTCCGCCGTCACAATACTCAATCCACAATGCGCGGCCGCTTTTGCCATGGTTTCATCCATGAGGGTCATAAGAATCCCGCCATGCACCAGATCCTTCCAGCCCTGATAGCACACATCCGGCATAAAACGAGTCTCGGCCGTGCGGCCGTCGTCTCCATAAGAAAAAACCAGCCTGAGCCCGGATTCATTTTCAGTGCCGCAGGCAAAGCATCGGTTGTTATCGACTGTCAAGGCCGAAGCGGTCTTCATCGTCAACTCATACTCCCTCAAAAAAACCCTGTTCAATCAAGACAAAATTAGAAATATATTGACATTAAAAAGTAAATATTGTAATAGATTAGGACTTAAAATGCAAACGGTACACCTGAGAAAACATTAAAGAACCGATGCCGAAGTGGTGGAATTGGTAGACACGCATGGTTCAGGACCATGTGGGGGCAACCCTGTGGAAGTTCGAGTCTTCTCTTCGGCACCAGCATCACACAGAAGCCCGAAACTGTAACAGTTTCGGGCTTCTGTGTGATAACCTGCAATACCCTCGTAAAAAAGGATATCCTGTTGATAGATGACCGGTAGAAACGGACACTGGTCGGGCATCCATATTCAAAGGGACTAAAATTCCATAAGCGCTGCAAAAGCGGAAAATCCGGCACCGAAAGCCAGAAGCATTCCTTTCTGGCCGGGTTGCGGGCGGCCGGTATCAAGAAGTTCCCGCAAGACAAATAAAACGGATGGTGAAGACATATTGCCGTAGTTCTTGAAGACGTGGTATGAAAAACGCAAATCCTCGTCGCTCAGTTGAAAGTGTTTGGCGACTTGGCCCAACACAACCGTGCCGCCCGGATGAACCGCCCACCAGTCAATATCATCCCGGGTCAGGCTATGGCGTTCCAGCAGACGCGAGGCTACCTCTAACGCGCAGCGCGCGCCAATAACCGGCACACGCTTGCTCAAATGGTTGCGCAGCAATCCTCCTTCATTCCAGTAACACAAACTATCACGATACTTGGGAAACAGCCCCGCCTCAAAGTCTACCATGCGCACCAAACCATCAGGATGCTTGTCCGGCGCCACATCAAGTACGGCGGCGGCAGCACCATCGCCAAAGATTGCATTGCTTACCACCAGATCCGGTTCATGGCTGGGGAAAATAGTGGCTGTGCAGATATCTACGGCTATACTAAGAATCGGCCCTTGCCCGCTTCGGGCCAGCATGCCGGCAGCTGCTTCGAGATTCGGGATCGCTGCGCCGCATCCCATGCCCATCAAATCCTGATAACGAATTGCAGAATTGAGCCCCAGATCTTCGGCAATAAATGAAGAGAGTCCCGGACACAGGTAGCCGGTACAAGTATTAACAACCAAACCGGCTATGTCTGATGCTTCCACGCCCGCCTCTTCCAGCGCGCTGCGTGCGGCGGCAACGGCTGTTGGGCGGCCAAATTTGAGAAATCGCGCCAACAGCAAATCGGGATCGGTTTCAAGTGCGTCTGCAGTGGAATCCATCCCCAGATATCGGCCTTTGATTTTACCGTCAAGCAAAATACGGCGATACAAATCCTTTTCGTCCGACGTCAGGGTAAAGTGCGTGGTGAAAAATTCATATGCTTCCTCCTGGGTTGCATACAGGGGTGGATTGGCAGTGCCCAGACCTTTGAGGACAATATTCATACATGATCTCCCGGATTGAAGTGGATGACAGCAGCGATACGAAACCAGCGGACAGGCTCAACGGAAACCGTAATGCCGGGCAGTTGCCCCAGCAAAGCACTCAATTCATCAACTTTAAAACCACGACGGATAGAAAGCAGGGCATCATGCCGGACACCTGCCGGTGCACCTGTACCAACAAGCAGCAGACCTGCCGCAAACGAAGAGAGGGCTGAACGCCTGAGGTCGTTGATCAACAGGCTTCTGCGCACGAAGCCGCGAAGCCTCTGCACGAGCGCGAGGATTTGTGTATTAGTGAAGTGGTGGAAGCACATTGAGGCAAGGGCGCAATCATATGGCTCATCCGGCTGATAGGTGAAGGCATCCTGCTGCTGCAGCTGTACCGCCGGATCGCCGGCGCGGGCAAGCTGAGCGCGGGCAATGTCATGAGCGTGGGCGGACGTTTCCAAACAGGTAAAGTGCAGGGGGATGTCATGCGTCTTCGCCCATCGGCTGACTGCCAGCGGTATATCGCAACTTCCCGAACCGATATCCAGGATACGCAGGGGGGAAGCACTAGAGCGTTTCTCTATTTCAGCAGCCAAAAAACGCTGCACGGTCTGAATACCGCCAAAACGGCAATTAACCATCTCCATAAACCGGTAGCTGGCAGCAGCCAGCTCCGGCTCGCAGTCAGGCACATCAATGAGTTCCATTGAGGTTGAGCGCTGCTCAAACATTCCAGAGAGACCCCGCTGCCATCGTGTCATCCATGGCCGCGTACTTTTCCAGCACCTCATTGCGATAGCCTGGTTCAATCGAAACAGCCTGATCGGAAATACGATCACAATAGCCGCACGCCCTGCAATCCAATGATGTGCAATCACGATTGCGAAATCCATCCAGAAAATTTTCCGGGATCTGCGACGAATCTATCTGAATCGGACATTCCGGTATCGGCGAGAGCATACCCTGCAGCCGCGCCAGGTCAAACAGCAGTTTCAACTTCTGCGGACGCACCTGCCGGGGTTTCCAGAAATGACGCAACGACCACAACGATTCCTTTCGAACCGGATCCTTAAAACCATATGACAGCAAAAGTTCAGCCAAATTGCCATCAAATCGCCGCTCGCTGTAGGCTTTGACGCGCCGCAACAGTTCCACAGAAGGAATTCCCCGTTCAAGAAGTTTAAATGTCGTGTATCCCATTTCTTCATAAGCGCCAAGATCTTCCGGACGAATCCAGGTAGCCTTAATAAACTGCGAGGGATCAGTTAAACGCAGCCGCGAACAGCGCAGCAGACAGTAATCAATGAAAAGCGTGGAGGTATCGTCAGAGGCATGCGCAAACCCATTTTGATGATAGGACTGCATCGGACAATTGAGAAGACACACATGATTTACAATCAGCTGCAGATCGCACTTGACCGACTGGCGGATAGCGGCCAGCCTGGGAAAATTACGATTGATTGAAAAGCTCTCCACCGTGATGGCATCCGCGCCGAGGCCTTCCCAGTAACGGGCACGCCGGGGCGTGTCCACCTGGGCATATATACCGACCTTCACCTTGAACTCCGGGAACCGGCGTTTGACCAATTCCAGCAGAAAGGGAGTGGATACAGTGAGCCGAGTCACACCCAGATCACTCAGCCTGGCCAGCAGGGCCGTAAGCTTTTTTTGCCAGGAACGAGTCCATTCACGATTGCCGAAACACGCGCCGTTCAGGAGATAATTAAAAGCAATTCCATGACGGTCAAGCTCGCGAATATACTGCCGCATCGTTGTTTCCGAAACCGGTGTCGCCAGATAACGCGGACGGCCACCACTAATGCCATCATCGGGGAATTTACCGTACACTTCATCAACCGGGTACGGTGCGAGCTGCGGAATAAGTTCAGAATCGTAGTTCGCTGCCAAAGAAAATCTAGCCAAACTGGATGTTGCATTCTGCTCATTGAAAGACATCTTCATGCCCTCCCGTGCCTATGCATGCATAAAACTAAAGCCCACATCATATCGCAGTCGTTGGCAAAACATTTTTTCAATAACAGGCAGGATGACGCGTGCATCTCAATACATAATCCCGCACACTATGGTACGGAAAACCCGGTGACGGTGACGCGTCTGGTGGTTAGCGCCCAGCCTGATACAGAGTCCCATGCTCCTGCATCATGCACACCCCAGCACTTCCTTCATTTTATCCCGGAGAGTACTCAAGGTATAGGGTTTGTGGACAAACCCGGACAGTCCCTGCCCTGCAAAGCACTGCATGGCATCATGCTCATTGTAACCGCTGGACAGCAGCACCGTAACATCAGACCGAATCCGCCGCATTTCCCGAAAGGCCCCGATACCGTCCAGATGCGGCATGGTCAGGTCAAGCAGTACGCAAACGATCTTGCCCGCATGCTGCTGGAAAATCTCAACCGCCTGAGCGCCGTCGGACGCCACCAGCACATCAAAACCAAGGAGTTCAAGCATCTGTCGGCCCACTAAGCAGATCGACTCCTCATCATCAGCGATCAACACGGTTCCCGTCCCGCGCCAGTCCGCGTCCGAGTCCTCCACCGGCACAGTGGCAGGCCCGATACCGATTGCCTGCTTTACGGGCAAAAGGACCCTGATGGTGGTGCCCTTGCCGGGTTCACTGTAAATTTTTATCACCCCCTTGTGCCCGCGCACGATACCGAGCACAGCGGCCATTCCCAGACCCCGCCCTGTAAACTTCGTGCTGAAAAAGGGGTCGAAAACCTTTTCAATTATCACCGCATCCATGCCGCACCCTGTATCGGCCACCTCGAAATACACATAAACACCTTCATGCAAACGATCGGGGAAAGCGGCAAGGGCGATTTCGTTACATCCATTAAGATAGGCCCTGTCACAGTGCATCTCGCCAGTTAACAGAACGATGGCACCGTCATTGTCGCCGATGGCCTCCGAAGCGTTAGTAATCAGGTTCATGATGACCTGGCGAATCTGCGTCGCGTCAGCGGCAACCGTTGAGAGGTTGTTCGCGAGGTTGAACGTGAGCATAGCGCGCTTGGAAATTGAAACCTTGAGCAGATGCCCCATCTCTTCGAGCAGTTCGCCCACGTCGACCAGTTCGATAACAAAATGCCCCTTGCCCGAATAAGCAAGCATCTGCTTGGCCAGGGACGCTGCACGGAGGGTCGCCAGTTCAATCGCGTTAATATTACTGCGAATCGGCGATGCGGGCGCGAGAGCATCAAGCGCCAACTCGGCGTTCCCCAGAATGACCATAAGCAGGTTATTAAAATCGTGGGCGATTCCGCCGGCCAATACGCCCAGGCTCTCAAGCTTCTGGGCGTGCTGCAGCTGCCGTTCCAGAAGCAACCGCTCCTGCTCGGCCCGTTTGCAATCAATTTCATTCTGAATATCGCGGGAAACGCGCTGAATGACCGGCAGAAGCATTTCCAGAAAAATACTGTCTTTGACAATATAATCCCTGGCACCGCGCTTCATCATGTCTACGGCAATCCGCTGGTCGCCCTGGCCGGTGGCGACGATGAAAGGCGGCATGGGGATGTTGCGGTTCTCAAGCCCGGCCAATAGCTGCTCCGCAGTCATATCCGGCAGGGTGTAGTCGAGAATGACCAGATACGGAGTCTGCGCAATGAGCCACTCAATAGCCCTGGCGCCGCAATCAACGCAGGCTACTTCAAAACCGGCTTCTTCGGCTTTTCTTGTAACAAGCGTAGCGATCCCCCGGTCGTCTTCAACAACGAGCAGCATCATTTCCTGCCTTCTAATTCAAATTTCAATTACCTGTAGAAACGAACCAAGATGTTTAAAAGCCTGTGCGAAGGCCGAAAAACCCGAAGGTTTTGTCATGTAGGCATTGCAGCCGAGATTGTAGCATTTCTGAACTTCGCGAGGGTCGTCAGTGGTGGTCAGCATAATGACCAGCAACCCCTTTAAAACAGCATCCGCCCTGATGCGCTTCAATACTTCGATACCGTCCATGCGGGGCATGTTGATATCCATCAAAAGGAGATAGCGTTTTCGGGGATCAAAGATTTCTCCAACCGCAGGATTTACCTCGCCCGAAAGGAATCTCCACACCTGCTCACCGTTGACAAACCGCAGCGTGCGGTTGTTGAATCCGGCATCCTTGAAAGCCCTGCTAATAAGCGTAGCGTGACCGTCATCGTCCTCGGCAACCAGAATCTGCAGCTCTTTGGCGTCACCCATCGTCACTACTCCTTTTTTCTAAAACTAAACATAAAACATATTTTTTTGCAATTCCACATAAAAAACACTACCTCGTCCCAGGGTCGATTCAACCCGGACCCGGCCCTGATGCTTCTCGACAATGCGCTTGACAATGGCCAGGCCCAACCCTTCACCGGAATCGGGCAAACCAGCATCAACACGATAAAACGCATTCCAGATCCTGTCGAGATGACGGGGTGCAATACCCTGACCGTTGTCCCGGACCAAATAGATAATCATACCCCCCTGTTCGCGACCGCTAATCTCAATAACAAGGGGGCGTTGAGGGTCACGGTACTTAACCACATTACTAATAAGATTGGAAAATATTTGGTTGAGCAGGTGCTCGTCTCCATGGCAGCACGGAAGCTCTCCCAGGGTTACCGTCGCGCTGATCTCGGACAGCTGGAACTGCTGTGCAGCGATGATGTCGGCCAAGAGACGTCCGGCATCAACCTCGCGTATGTTCATCGGAGCACGGCCGGTGCGTGATACGATAAGCAGGCCGTTAAGCAGCGCATCAATCTTGGCCGCGCCGGCGAGAATAAAGCCGATTGACTGCTGCATCTCAGAACCGGGATCATCCCCCGGGGCGGCCGAAATCGCCGGATCATGCGGCATACCGGAACGTATCGTATCAACAGCGGCCGCACAATCGATGACCTGCTGTTGCAGTATCTGACTGAATCCCTGAATATTGACCAGGGGGGAGCGCAAATCATGCGACACCACATAAACGAGACTTTCAAGCTCCTTGTTTTTATTTTCAATGTCGCTGAGCAGGCTTTCGCGTTGCTGCTCATTCAGCAGGCGTTCATCAACAGCCTGCTGCAACTGCGAGGCCATGTGGTTAAAAGATTCCGCCAGATCCTCAATTTCATCCCGGGTATGCACATTAATGCGCCAGGTCAAATCACCGGCCCCGATTTTAAGCGCGCCTGCGGCAAGTTTTTGAATCGGCTTTGATATCGACCGCTGAATAAGAAGCACAGCGAAACAGCTCACAAGAACATATATGACAGCAAGGAGCAGGGATGTTCGCAGGATTTCATTCGTACGTTCATTGAGCATGGCAAGGGATATGCCAACCCGCGCAAAACCAATTACTTCACCTCTTTCGGCAGAGCTGCCGGTATCCTGCTCAAAGTCATATTCGAAAAAACTACCCTGTACCAAAAAAATAGGAGCAAAAAAATCGAACCCCGCCGCACCTTCTGCGCTGACAGTCATTCTGCGGACGCTTGCAGAATCGGCCGCATGCATCCACTGCTGTATGTCCTGCGGCAACGGCGGCATCTTTTCAGCACCGAGGCCGATGGCCCGTATCAAAGCCGCATCACTGCCGTACACCGCCGCCCAGAGTACTTCCTGCTTATCCGTAATTGCCGCAAGAGGAGCCTGCAGAAAAGAAACGCTTTCAGAAAAAACACCGGTTTCACTGTTGCGCGCCAGATTCTTGACCAGGTAGTCTCCGGTCCGGTCAAAATGGTCACGCAACAGGTTGCGATCCGTGCTAATACCATAGAGCACCAGCGGCACAAATGCCATCAGCAGCAGGCTGCCGATACTGGCAAAAAGCCTCTGGCGATAACCCCATGGTATGGCACCGGGTGTGCTACTTTTTTTTAAACGCATCGTCTGCTCACATTTTTTAATTTTTAAATCCTATTTCCCGTACCGAAAGGTAAGCTCCACATAAAACGTTCTCGGCGCCGCGCCGGCGCTCAGCGCCATTGGGTATTCATAATGGCGCGGGTCAAGCAGATTCTGACCGATAACGGCAATCTCGGCCCTGTCACGCATAAACCTTTTGGAAATGCGCACATCCAGACGGGTATACGCATCAACCGTACCGGGCGCAACCCAGGCCTCCTGCTTAAAGGTACAATCGTCAACAAAGTAAAACTGAGCATTGGCCGTTATGCCCCAGGGCAGCATAAAGCGGGACCCCAGTTTCCATTTATTCTTTACAATCAGCCCTTTCAGATAATCATCGGAGCCCTTCTGATAGGTATAGGACATTGTCAAACGCCACCAGTGCCTGACCTGCCATTGCAGGAATACCGTGGCTCCGCACACATGGTTTGACGTATAGTTGCGGTAACGGTAGATGCCCGGGTCATCCTGCATGTAAACAATAATATCATCTATGCTGTGATAAAACGTTTCCACATTAAACAACAGCGCATCGTTCAAAAATTTACCGCGATAACCAAGCTCATAGGCCATCATCCGCTCAGGATCAAGATCCCGGTTACCGGCCTGACCGATGTAGAGCGGATCAAATCCGGGTGGCGCCGGCACCGAAAAATCGGCATATCGCTCAATAAACGAGGGGGTACGGTAGGCGCGGGCAACACCCAATCGCAGCGAATGGCGCTCGCTAGGCAGATATACCAACGCGGCCTTGGGGGAAAAAATCGTGCCGACAAAATCATTATTTTCAACCATAAGAGCACCGGTCAGCAAAACATTATCCCTGATATGATAGGTGCAATTTACAAAGGTTTTGAAAATATTATTGGTTTTTGTGCCGTTAGGCAACCCCCGCGTACCCTTGATCGCGAACTCATCATACTGACGGCCGGAAAGAAATCCATGTCTGACGTGATCGCGCCGATACCCCCCCCCAAACACCAGGTCATAGCGTTCCGCCTGACGGCTGAACTGCAGCTCAACATCATCCTCCCACAGCTCATCCGGCATGCCGAAAACCATTTCAGACTTACGGTAATCATGATAGGCCTGAAGCGAAAAACTGTTCTGCAGGCTCATCTGTTTTTCATACTTGAGCATGCCAAAATAGGAATCCACGTGCGGCTCAACCGTGCGCGAAAGCTCGCGCTCCCCTCCCACATATCCGCCCTCAAAAATCAATCGAGAAGAGTCGTCAATCGTGTAGTCCCCCCGGCCGGTCACCATGGGCTTGCGCACGCGGTCATCCACCCTGTCGAAACCCTCACTTTCATGATACCCTCCGGTAACACGGTAAGAAAGCTTATCGACACTACCGCCGTAGCGCAGCACATTCCACTGCGACGAGCGGCTGCCGGCGGTGAGCGATACAAAAGCGCCTTCGGTTTTCTCAAGCGGCTTGGTAATAATATTAATAACTCCATTAAACGCGTTCGCGCCGTAGAGCGCTGCATTGGGGCCGTGTATAACTTCGATGCGTTCGATATCTTCAAGAAACAAGGGGAGCTGATCCCAGAACGTAGCGTTTATCTGGGGAGAATACACGGAGCGCCCGTCGATAAGCACCAGCATCTGGCGCGCGAATTTCGGAAAAAATGAAAAACCGCGGGCCTGCACGCCTGTATAAAAGCTGTTTACATCCGCCACATCAAGCCCGGGGATCATCCGGAGAGCATCCGTAATTTTCTTCGCGCCAGAATATTTAATATCATCAGCCGTAATTGTATACACGGCCGATGGGGCCTCCATAAAAGGCTCCGCACGCTTGGATACCGAATAAATCAAATCCTGCTCAGCATAAAAAAGCGCCAGGTCTTCAAATTCTTCGTCAAAGCCCTCCTCAGCACGGAGCAGTGACGGTGCTGCGCACGCGAACAGCAGAACCAGCATCAATAGTCGTATTAGTTGCAGTTTAGTGCTCATAGCAAACTCCTGCAGGTTAACTATCACTCAATAAGTACCGCTTTCTGCAAAACATCCGGCGGTATGGCGATGTTCATTTTCGGCGCGACCGTAGCGTTAAGGTACAGGTCCCACCGTGCGTCAAGGTAATGAACACCCGTGCATGGTTTATTATTGTGCATACAGCCGCGCGACCACTTCCATGCCCTGCGGCCGAGATCTTTAATATCAACGTCAAGGGAAAACAGCGCCCCGAGCCGTACATATTTTTCGGAAATACCGACGACCGGAATTTTATACCTGAAGGATAGCGTAAACATGTGCTGCAGCGACTGGGGTGCGAGCACGGTTTTGTCATAAAACATAAACAATGCGTCGATCCGAGGCATGATTTTTTCAAAAGACTGCATGGCCATTTTGGTGGACGATACCGGCCAAGCCTCAACAGTGATGCCGAGCCGTGCCGCGGCCTCCTGCAGCAGCCGCACCTGATCGGCGCATTGCTGCGGATCATACACCGCACCAACATGACGCACACCCGGCATAATCTGCCGCAGCTGGGTGAGTTTTGCCTGCGGAGTGACTTCCATACGCAGGCATGCCGTTTTCGTGCCAACAGCAGAATGCAACAGGACGGGGTTTACCACCATGGCACACACACAAGGTATCGTGCTGAAATGAGTGCGGACAAAACTGAAAGCTCCTGACCCAATGGCCAGCAGCAAAGACGGCCCAAACTCAGCAATGTCAGTTATGATTTTTTGCTGTTCAAGGTCACTCAGTCCATGCACTAAAAAAATCCGCACATCGGATGTCACCGCATCACTTCGTGTGACGGATCCAACAAATGCTTTTGAAAAAATATTATAGGGAACAATGTCATCGCGGGTGAGAACTGCTATGCCTCCCGCAAGGCTTAAGGATGGAGTACACACCATCCACAGAAGGAATAACGCTGTGGCGAAAGGTGTGGAGAAGTGCTGTAAACGGACAGCAAATTGCATACCGTACCCTGCGGCTGAGTGCGAACCATGCGCCCCTGTGCATATATCCGGGGGATATATCTTCACATTCCGGCCATGCCGGTTTAAAACCACTTTGGTGCTGCGACGTTACTGATACACAATACTCCAATCAATGCGTTTTCCAGCATGCGCCTGCGTAGTACGCACGACATGGCGCCTGTACCGAGCTGCTAACGTTCTTTGGGATAAAGTATAAACAGGGGGATAGTTGTATGTCAATAAAAAACCCCGCACACTAGGGTGCGGGGCCGACGTTTGAATATTTTGTACCGGCGCCGGGGCACTTTTGCATAAAAAAATACCATGCTCCGCTAGTGTTTCTTGCGGCTTACCAGCCTCCTTTCATCCGAAAAAAAACTAAGCACAATAAAAACCATCATCATGGCGGCACCCAGCTCCATGGTTTCTTCTGTCAATGGTCTTATAAAGCTCCCTAACCGAAAGATGGTATCCATGAGCTGTGCCCCGATGAGCAGCAGGGCCCATACAATAACATACCATGCCCGCGGCACCTTCCTTTTAAGGTCATGTATCAAAAGCGGCACATTGGTTACACAAAAATGGAGAGTGATAGCGATAAAGAGCAGCATAATCGTGCCACCGATCAACTTCTCTTCCAATGGGAAAGGCCCGGTATAGAACGTTAGCCGCGTCACATGCTCGGCCGTAAATATCCGGTGAAAATCCATTTCGCGCATGGCATACATACTCAATATACAGGAAGCTTCGACCCATTTCAGCACTGGTTGTTCTTTGGCGATAACACGCAGCAACGCAAACCCCACAGTAAGACACAACACTAAAACGGTTGCTATCTGAATAAGACCGCCATCCTTGGTCATTGGTTTCACAACATTGTGACCAAGCAGGGCCATGCCGGCGACAATAATAACAATGGCGCTTACGGTAATACAGACCGGCTTCCAGCTATTGATGATACGCATATGCCTACCGTTTTACTCTCTTCTACAATTCGGTGATAAATCCCGAATTTTTATCTATAAGAAATACTGCTGTATGAGTTGCAGGAAATATAAAATGAGGGCAATTATGTGTCAAGACAAATATCTAAAATCGGCGCATAGAAGGCAAACACAACAAAAAGGCTCCCTACAAAAGGGAGCCTTTTATGCTTTTATTGTACGTTCAACTGTGGCCAGGGTTGACCATTCAGGACTGTGCCCACGGCATCCATTATGCCCCGCGCTACCAGAGGCCGATACTTCGGACCCACGGGCGTGCCGGAAACAATGATGCGTGTTGTCTCGTGGGTCAACTCTGTTCTAAAGGGCATGCTGAAATCGTCATACGGAACCAGACCATCATAACTGAATTCAATGGGCTCCAAAGCCTCATTACGGGCACAAAATACCGTGTCGGTATTTTCACTCACAAAGTCGACCAGCACATACACAAGATAGTCATACTTCTCTTCAAGGGCCTGCTCAAGAATCTCGGCACTGGCCAAACGCTTATCTTCCGGATCGTCATCGTCAGCGGAAAATTCGGTATCGGCAAATATTACGCGGGCACCGGTACCGGCAAGGGCTGTCTCGACTTCCTTCTGGAGATTGCCGTAAAACGACGGGGCAAGCTCATGATAGGGTTCCCCAGGCATTTCAGGAAATCCGTGCCGGGTCAAAACCAAAAGCTTTTTTTTCTGCTTGGGCAGCCTGGCAATTTCATCTTTAGCCATCTGCACAAAAGCGGCTCGATAGGATTCGAATGCGCCGGCCTGAGGAGCATAAATTATTTTTGCACGTCCCGCGACCATATGCTCAATCTCGGGAAACAGGGCTTCAAACTGCTCAAGATTTGAGTACACCGCGAACAAATCACACACCACGATGGTTTCAACGTTTTCTGCTATCAATTCATCAATAGCTTTTTTAACTGTTTCGGGATACATGGCCCAACCCGTGCGAAGCGCTACCTCCGGGAACTCTGCCTGCAGCAACTGGCGCACCTCTTCAAACAGGGCCTGATGCTGCGCAACATAGGGCACCTTACCTCCGGGCATGCGGCCATAGTAATACGAACAAACCTTGATCGCTGATTTTTCTACGATATCAATAAAGCCGTTCTTTTTATCCATGAGAAAATGACCCGGCTTGCCTTCTTCGCGAGGCTCAACCCAGGTGTACTCCATTTCAACATAGGATTTGCCGCTTGCATCCTCTGTCTTGCCAAAACAATCCATAAGTGCCTTTGGGGTAAACTCGGCTTCGGCAACGGGGGTGTCGGGATCCAACAAAACAGTACCGCTGTCGCGCAAAATAATGGGCTTGAGAAACCACGGGAACACAGCATTGAATATTTGCTGCATGTAATTATCAAAAAAAGTAAAATCATACTGCTCGGGCTGCCCGAGTGCTGTAATCAACACCCCGGCTTTGCCCTTAACAGCTGTGTCTTGCGCCAGATACTTTTTATAATTTTCCGTATCCTGCGATTTAGAGCAGGCTGTAAATAAAAAGCAGGCCGCAACACATACAACAATAAGTCCAACACTGCTTTTTTTCATCCTGTACTCTCCTTTTCGTAGCTGCTCGATCAATTGAAATTCTTTTGTCTGTTCACCGTATCCTTCAATGCTGGAATGAACAGCTTTTTTAAGGGGTGATACATATACTTCGCACCGGCACGAATCCCATGTGCTAAACACATCCGAGGTCTCTGTTGAACGGAATGTTGTAATTGTGACATATGAAAAATGAGGCGTCAACAATGCGGAGCGAAATAAGTCCACGAACCATAAAGTCACTCCAGATGTTTTTTTAAAAAACGCCCGGTTATTGAGCGCGGCTGCTGCACAATTTCCTCGGGTGTCCCTGCGGCAACAAGGTACCCTCCGGCATCACCGCCTTCGGGGCCGAGGTCAATTATATAATCAGCGGTTTTAATCACATCCATATTATGCTCGATAACAAGTACACTGCTGCCGCGATCCACCAGACTGTTCAGGACTTTAAGCAGCCGGGCCACATCGGCAAAATGCAGGCCCGTTGTCGGCTCATCCAAAATATAGAGCGTATGCCCCCTTGTCTTCTGAGACAGTTCTCGTGAGAGTTTAATGCGCTGGGCTTCACCGCCTGAAAGCGTTGTCGCCGGCTGCCCCAGGGCAATATAGTCAAGACCCACATCGCACAGCACCTGCAGCTTGCTGTGCAGCACAGGAATGTTTTCAAAAAACCCGAGCGCTTCGCACACGGTCATATCCAGCACGTCGGCAATATTCTTGCCACGATAGCGCACCTCAAGCGTTTCACGATTATAGCGCTTCCCCTGACACACATCGCAGGTCACATACATATTAGGCAAAAAATGCATTTCAATTTTCAAGGCCCCGTCACCCTTGCACGCCTCACAACGGCCGCCCTTGACGTTGAAGCTGAAGCGACCGGGTTTATACCCGCGCAGCTTTGCCTCGGGAATCTGTGTAAAAATATCACGAATATAGTTAAAAATGCCGGTAAACGTCGCCGGATTGGAGCGGGGAGTGCGCCCGATCGGAGATTGATTAACATGAATAATTTTGTCTATATATGATGCTCCGCTCATAGGAGCAGCGCCAGATGTACGCTTGCCCGCACTGCCTATATGTCTAAGCTCCTCAAGCAGGCAGTCAAACACCAGCGTACTCTTGCCTGAGCCTGACACACCGGTAACACAGGTCAAAACACCCAACGGTATTTTGAGACTGATATTCTTCAGGTTGTTTTTTGAGGCACCTTTCAAACGCAACGCCTTCTCAGCCGTGCGGCGAGCCTTGGGTAATTTAATTTTTTCAAGTCCGGACAAATACCTTCCGGTTAGCGAAGCGGGATTGGCTTCCACGTCCTGCGGCGTACCCACGGCTACAACCCGACCGCCGGCAACACCGGCACCGGGCCCCAGATCAACAATATAGTCGGCTGCTCGAATACTCTCTTCATCATGTTCAACCACAAGAACACTGTTGCCGATATCACGTAATTGCTGCAAAATATCCAGCAAGCGTCCGGAGTCACGGGCATGCAGGCCCACGCTGGGTTCATCCAATACATAGACGACCCCGGTCAGGCGGGTACCGAGTTGAGCGGCAAGACTTATGCGGTGCGACTCACCGCCAGAGAGCGTTCCGGCAGCCCGGTCAAGGGTCAGATACCCCAAGCCAAGATATTCAAGAAACCCCAGGCGTTGTTTTATTTCCCTCACAAGCGGATCGGCAATCACCTGCCGCGCCGGAGTAAACGAAATAGCTTCTAAAAAACCGGCGGCCTCACTGACACTCAAGGCGCATACATCGGCAATTGATTTTCCATCAAGGCGAATCCACAGACTTTCTTTCTTCAGACGGCCGCCGCCGCAGTCCGGACAGGTTTGCTGGTTCATGTAGCGGCCGATATCATCGCGCACCTGATCAGATTCGCTTTCATGATAGCGTTTATGCAGCGATGCCAAAATGCCCTGAAACGGTTTTTCAGACCGATAGAGCCGTTTTTCATCCTGATATTCAAAAGCAACCGGCTCACCGCCGCTTCCTTTCAACAGCATTGAACGGATGCACTGCGGAAGCTTGTCAAAGGGAGTATCAAGCGAGAACCCATAATGATCCGCCAGCCCCTTGCACAGGTAGCGCACGTAAAAAGAATCAGGGTTCGACCAGGGGGCAATGGCGCCCTGATTAATCGAAAGGCTCCCGTCCGGAATAATAAGGGCCGAATCAAGTTCAGCGCAGGCTCCAAGGCCCGAACATGTTTCGCACGCTCCGTACGGGCTGTTAAAAGAAAATGAACGCGGGCTGAGTTCAGGATAGCTGACCGCGCATTCCGGACATGCCAGCTTTTCACTGAAAGTTTGCTCCTGCCCTTCAACCAGTGATACTATTACAAGTCCGTCACTCAGGGACACTGCAGTCTGTAGTGAATCGGCCAGACGCTGAGCGATAGTCTCTTTCACAACAAGCCGATCGACCATCACCTCAATGGTATGCGCCTTGTTTTTTGCAAGACTGATATCATCACCCAAATCAACCTGCACGCCATTGATTCTGGCCCGAATGAACCCGTCTTTGCGCAGCCGGCGCAGCTCTTTTTTAAATTCTCCCTTGCGCCCGCGCGCAATCGGCGCAAGCACGACTATCTTAGCGCCCTGCTCCAGACGCATAACTTGATCGACCATTTCCTGAATTGTCTGAGAACTGATCTCGCGCCCGCATTTCCAGCAAAACGGAATGCCTGTGCGCGCAAAAAGCACCCTGAGGTAATCATATATTTCCGTGGTCGTAGCAACGGTTGAACGCGGATTGCGGGCAAGGGTTTTCTGCTCAATCGCAATCGCGGGCGAAAGCCCTTCGAGCACATCAACATCGGGCTTCTGCATCTGATCGAGGAATTGACGCGCATACGACGAAAGCGACTCAACATAGCGGCGCTGGCCCTCGGCATAGATCGTATCAAAAGCCAGGGATGACTTGCCGGAACCGCTTGTACCGGTAATAACGACCAGACGGTTCTTCGGAATTGCAACTGAAATATTTTTCAGATTGTGAACCCGGGCACCCTGTATGATAATCTCACGTGATTCAGACATTTTTTAATTATAATACAGACACCGCCGATTTTATACGTATTTTTGCTTAGCAATAATTACGGATCATACACTGCATTAAGCATATGCTATCGGGACCACCCCCACCAGCTTTCAACCGTATTTTGTTAACACGGTCTTGACATATTTTGCCTGAATATGCATCATAACGAAAATTAACTTCGATAATCGAGTACAAGGTGATGGTCAACGCCCGGGTTAAAATCATCGTTCTAATAACAGGAGGTACATCATGAAAAATTTACTTACAGCATTTTTGGCACTCATCGCCTGTATTTCCACGACCGTTCCTGCCGCAGCCAATGAAGCCCTCAGAGAACGGGCCAATAAAATTTTCAAACCTATTCCTGAAACAGCGTCCCAACTCACGCGCAATCCATTGACCCCCGTCAAAATCGAGCTGGGGAAAATGCTGTATTTTGAACCGCGGCTGTCAAAAAGCGCACTCATCAGCTGCAACACCTGCCACAACATCGGGCTGAGCGGAGCGGACTTTCAACAAACCTCAACCGGGCATGCCTGGCAACGAGGGGATCGCAACTCACCCACGGTCTTTAACTCAGTCTATAATATCGCCCAGTTCTGGGACGGACGGGCAGAAGACCTGCTACAACAGGCCAAGGGCCCGGTACAAGCCAGCGTTGAAATGAACAATACTCCTGAACAAGTGGTAAAGACCCTTACAAGCATGCCCGAGTATGTGCAGCGTTTCACCAAAACGTTTCCCGGAGAAGCAATGCCGGTAACATTTGATAATATGGCCAGAGCAATTGAGGCCTTCGAGGCCACCCTGCTCACCCCCGGCGCCCCGTTTGACCGGTTTCTACTCGGTGACGCGAACGCTCTTACCAGCGACCAGCAAGAAGGCCTGCGCACGTTTATGGACAAAGGCTGCGCAGCATGCCACGACGGCATCAACATGGGCGGATCAGGCTATTTCCCCTTTGGGCTAATTGAGCGCCCGACTGAGGATATAACCGGCAGCGATAAGGGACGCTTCACATTTACGGGTTCAGCCTCTGATCAATATGTCTTCAAATCTCCGTCACTGCGCAATATTGAACTGACCACCCCATACTTTCACTCCGGCAAAGTCTGGTGCCTGAAAAAAGCGATAGCAATCATGGGATCAGCGCAGCTTGGTATCAGTCTGAATGAAACCGATGTGCTGAAGATTGAAACGTTTCTCAAGGCCACAAACGGAATACAGCCGCAGATCACCTACCCGATTCTGCCGCCGCCCACAAAGACAACTCCGCTGCCGGGGTTAAATTAATAATGCGCACAGCTCAACACACAACAGGACATACAGTGCATTGATACGCAGAATGGATTGATCGATGGAAACCATACATAATTTTCTCAACACCCTCAGTGACCTTGTCTGGGGGCCATATATGCTGATCCTGCTGGTCGGCACCGGCTGCATTCTAACGATAATGCTGCGCTTCATCAACATACGCAAGCTGCTGCCGGCAATTAAACTGGCATTCACACCGGGGGGAAAGTCTGCCGAGAAAGGCGACATCAGCCCTTTTCAGGCGCTCACAACTGCGCTTTCAGCTACAGTCGGCACCGGCAACATCGCCGGCGTGGCAACTGCCATCACCTTGGGCGGACCGGGCGCAATTTTCTGGATGTGGGTCTGCGCTTTTTTCGGTATGGCCACCAAATACAGCGAAGTCGTACTTGCAGTCAAGTACCGGCGGCATTTGCCGGACGGAACCATCTGCGGTGGCCCCATGCATTATTTAACCCAGGGCCTGGGCCTTAAATGGCTGGGATTGCTTTTTGCCTTTTTCGGAGTGCTGGCTTCATTCGGCATTGGCAATATGGTACAGGCAAACTCAGTGGCACTTGCACTGCAGGAGGCCTTTTCTGTGCCCCGTGGCCTTACCGGCGTTGTACTGGCCGTGCTGACCGCGCTGGTCATTATCGGCGGCATCAAGCGTATCGGCAGTGTTACATCAACGATAGTTCCCGTGATGGCTCTTTTTTACATTGTATTTGCATGTATTATTATAATCGGAAATATTTCCGCCATTCCCGACGTCCTGAGACTAATTTTTACACGTGCTTTCACCCCCTGCGCAGCCGGAGGAGGATTCCTTGGAGCGACCGTAGCCCAGGCCGTTCGCTTCGGTTTTGCCCGCGGTGTGTTTTCAAACGAAGCCGGGCTGGGAAGTTCCCCGATCGCGCATGCAGCCGCCCGAACCAGCAGTCCTGTACGTCAGGGACTGATTGCCATGACAGAAGTGTTTATCGACACACTGGTCATCTGCTCGCTGACAGCATTTGTGATCCTGCTCTCACCCGGAGTGTGGCAAAACGGACTTCAGAGCTCAGCTCTTACCGCCCACGCGTTTGAAACCTTCCTGCCGGGTGTCGGAAAATATGTTGTTTCCATTGGACTGTGCCTCTTCGCCTACTCGACCCTTGTCGGCTGGTCATACTACGGCGAAGAATGCATTGAATTCCTGCTGGGGATGAAAGCCCGCGCGCCCTATCGTATTGTGTTTTGCATGCTTGTGATTGTCGGGGCAATCAAAGAGGTGGAATTTGTCTGGACATTCTCAGACGTAACCAACGGCGCCATGGCTATTCCCAATCTGGTCGGACTGCTGGGGCTAAGCTATGTAGTGTATCAGGAAACCACAAAATACTTCTCAAAGGATGCGCGCCCGCATACATAAACGAAATGCCGCAAGCACTAGAGGCTCACGGCATTAGGAAAAACTCTTGAGATGCGGTGCATGCGGGGTCAGACACCGTAGAACGCATGCTTACGTCTGCAACTTTGGACATTGAATCCTTACGAGTAGAGAGTTGGGAGTTCGGAGAAGAACGTTCGAGGTTCAAGGTTCAAAGTTAAAACCCGTCATAAATATTACAAGAATTAGAGCGTTTTTTACAATAATGTAGCCATGTTGTCATTTTGAGAGAACAGGGTTTTGGAGGGACGCGCTTCTGCGCGTCCGTTCGACAGACACATGCGGCCACGACAAAGCGTGGCCCTCCAAAATCTCTCCCGGAGCCTGTCCTGAAAGAAGTCGAAGGTGTCGAAATGTCACTGCGTGTATATGGCTATACTAAAAAGAAATCTGCTTTAACGCAGATAAGAACCATGCTATGTGTCGGTCTCACTATGGATATGTTCTCCGAACTCCGAACTTTAAACCTTGAACCTTAAACCCTGAGCTGACTTCCCTCCGAGTTCCCAGCTAAAAACTCCCAACGCAAGCCCCTACCAAGGGCTAAAAATAATACCCTTGTTCTGAAGGTGGGACTTAAGGATATCAACCGATTCGGCCACATTCTCATGCTGTGTCAGCTGTAAATCATAGGCAATGTCGGTTGTAACATTTTCCCCGATCCACACGGTTTCAATTTTCTCCGGACTCACCGCCGTTTTCATGATCTCCATATCTTCCTGGGTCAATTCCGCTGCTGTCAGCAACAGAATAATACCGGCATCCAGCAGTATATTAGAAACCTCGGACAGTCTACGCATATGTTCTTCATGTTGATTTTCGTCGCTGCCCTTGATGTCGGCATCAATACCATAGAGCACATTGCCGATTCCCAGAAAATATACAATCTTACCGTCTTCAAACAGACGATCCTCCAACTGCTTGGCAATCGCCTTGCGGTCAACGTGTTTTTCTCCTGTAAGCACCAGAAGAGTTGACTTCTGATTATACTTCTCAGCCCGCTTCTCGGGGGAAATGATGCTTTTTTCCCATTTATAATTGCGCAGCATCACGGTTTCGCGCAGCCAGCTCTGTTGATCATCCATGGCTTCGGCAATAATACCACCGCCCCATATCTCATAATTGTCAACAATCACGAACCGGCCTGTGGCACCAATATCCGTAGTCGGGTCAAACGCGATGGCCCGATTAAGCTTAAAGACGCACTCAGCTACATCATGGCGCTCAACCTGATGCTTGCTGACGGTATTTAAGTCCGATGCGTCGATAACGCGGGTCACCTCCTCCAGGCGAGCAGTCACGCGCGCGGTTCCCAACTTAAAAAGATAGTCTTTCTTCTGCACCAGGGGATCGCGGCCAAGCCAAAAAAGGTTCACCCGTATCCGGGATGATACCTGAGGCCTAGGCTCTGAGGACTTGGTTGCCAACTCGCCGCGGGTAATATAAATCTGCTCCTCAAGCGTGAAACCGGCTGCCGAGCCGCACTCAGCCTGCGTCTGAACGGGAGCATTGAAACACTCAATAGTTTTGACCCTGCTCTTCTTGCCCGAGGGATAAAACACCACCTCATCGCCTATCGACACGCTGCCGGTTTCAATTGTTCCCGCTACAACCCGACGGTTATCCCCAAACCGCGTGAATTTATATACATCCTGCACCGGCATCCGAAAGGGTTTATTCACAGGCTGCGGCTCTTTCTCAAACGCGTCCAGCATGTCAAGCACGGTTTTTCCGGTGTACCAGGGCATCTTCTGAGGCGCAAGCTCGGCAATGTTATCACCCTTCATACCGCTCACCGGAATAAAACAGGCCGGGATTACATTGATATCTTTCAAAAAAGCCGTGTATTCATCAACAATCTTGGTAAAAACATCCTGATTATAATCCACCAGATCCATCTTGTTAACAAGGATCGAAATCTGTCGAATACCAAGCATTGACATCATATAACCGTGACGCCGTGAGTTCTCTTGCACGCCCTCATGGGCATCAATCACCAGCAAGGCGGCCTCGGCCCGCGAAGCACCGGTGACCATGTTTTTCAAAAACTCAATGTGGCCCGGTGCGTCAAGAATTATATAATTACGCTTGCGCGTTTTGAAAAACACCCTGGCCGTATCAATAGTTATGCCCTGAGACTGTTCATCCTTAAGGGCATCAATAAGAAAAGCATATTCAAACGGCTTTGAGTTCCGCTTACAATTTTCCTGAACCTGCTCCAGTTTTCCGTCAGGAAGAGAGCCTGTATCAGCAAGCAGACGCCCGATAACCGTGCTCTTACCATGGTCAACATGCCCTGCTATTACAATGTTCATTTTTTGTTTTTCTAACATTTCCGTCATATCCAAATGCCTCGCAGCCAAATGATCCGTACTAGATTTATATGTGGTATGGGTGACTACATGTAACCGTCACGCCGCAGCGTTTCCAAACCGCCGCCGTCTTCCTTGTCCTGGGCCCGCCCGGAGCGCTCGGCAACGTTTTTCAAACCCCCGCTTTTCAACTCCTCGATGATTTCAGCCACATTACGTGAAGACGACTCAATCGGCGTGGTGCACGGATGACATCCCAATGAGCGATAGCGGCTACCGTCGCCCTGATTATAGTACAGAGAAACCGTGGGAATATTTTCACGCTCAATATATTCCCAAATGTTCAACTCGGTCCAGTCAAGCAGCGGATGTATACGCAGATGCGTACCGGGCGGGAAATCGGTCTTGAACTGATTCCAAAACTCGGGAGGCTGATCTCCCAGATCCCACATGTTCTCGCGATCACGGGGTGAGAAATAGCGTTCCTTTGAACGGGAGCCCTCTTCATCAGCACGCACTCCCACAATCACCCCGGTATACGGTTCGGTATTTTTGTAAATATCATACTTGCCGGTCTTATGGTTAAGCACAAAACGGGGCCATTTGCCGCTGAGCGTATTGGCCAATGCGGTGCTTTTCAAGTTTTTGCAACAGGCTATCCTGTCAACATTCCCGTCAGGGAATGTCTGTTTTTCGCGCAGGGCCTCTTCATTCATACCGTACACCATCTCAAGCCCCCACTCCTGTGCCAAGCGATCACGGTACTCTATCATCTCCGGTATTTTAAAATTTGTATCAATATGCACAAGGGGAAACGGCACGTGACCGTAAAAGGCCTTGCGCGCCAGCCACAGCAAAACCGTACTGTCCTTGCCGATCGACCACAGCATGCACATGTTCTTAAAACTGGAATAGGCCTCGCGTAATATATGTACGCTTAGACTTTCCAACTGCTTTAAATGATCCATATCTGCTCCGACTCTTTCTCTATAAATGGTATTTTAAAGAAAACTACCAGGAACTCAGCGATAACCGAACCTGTCTTATTTCTGTACGGCAGAATCCTTAAAGTTGACACCTGCCCAACCTGCGGATTCCTAAATTTTTGATGTTTTAGCGGATTTTCATGATAACGTCAAGCATACATTAATAACTCCTACAACACGAATTATGCTTCGCAATAAAACATCCTTAATAAATACCCGCTTGTAACAACGTTAAGCATCAACCATAGAACCCGGAAAACCATTCAGGCGGCATATCAAACATTGACACAACGTACGCATAACAGGGCCCATGGGCTTAAGACAGTCAGTGCCGATAAAATTTCTTACGTTCACTAAGTCCGGCAACTCACATAGTACATGGCCCCATAAAATGGCGGAAAGGGAAACAAAAAAAATGATAGCTTGAATCTGACCTGACAGGCATTTCGTCAAAACCGATACATGTCAGACCAAGTCGCGATTACTACACATAACAATTAGCAAAATCCACCACTCTTATCCTGTAATTGACAAACAATCTGTTCTTCCCATCATTGAAGCTTCCATAATTTACAAGATGAATCGCTTGAGCTGAATACCGGCTCTCCTTCTAGTTTGTACCTGCCTATCGCTTTCAGCTCGGGATACTGCTTCGGATCATTGTATGTAATTCCAAAACCTTCTTTGTCATGCTTAATAAAGTCGCTTCCAAAATAATAATAATAAGTTATAGGCTGACCTTTTTGCGTACAATATTCCATTAGATAGAGTAAAGCATTGTCGGATTTTTGCATAGAGGAATAAAGTTTTCTATTCGCAGTTACCATATCGGTCGCAATTAAATTATTACTCGAATTATAAGCTATGACACCGGGAACATCAGAAACCAGTATGCTTGCATGGTTTATATCTTTGGCTTCAATATACTGCAACAGTTCAGCAACTGGAACCTGAATTCGCCTATCAGCATTGGTTTTTCCCCACCGTATTGATACGCTAGCATAGCCGAACAACAGCACCAAGACAATTACACAAATTATTCTGAGAAAACGAGGCAAACGGTATCGTTTGTAAAAGGCTGCAACAGAACAGGATAAAAGCAAGATATGAGGGATGTAATACCACCAGTACATGGTGTGAAAGCGAGTAAAAAAAGCGGTGTAAACAAAATGCAGTATCGACCCGACTAATAAAACTTTTATCAAGTTACGGACAGGTCCGCGAAACTTTATAATCAGAAAAATTAAAAGGCCTACTATTATAGGAACTACTCCAGCAACTAAATTATATCCAAAAAATGAATTCAATCCAATTGATTTGTTGAGGAAAATGTGTGGAAAACTAGACTTGAGCCATCCACTTACTGGAGTAAATCCTCCGAAATAATAATAGTTGCTTAGCAAATAAGGCAGCAGTAAAAAAACTAATGGCACAAAAGTCCGGAACACAATACTACTGCTACGATTACTATACAGGTACCACCCCAAAAAACACAAAACAAGAAAAACAGAATCAAGCCTTCCTAAAAACACCATTGCACATACAAGACCGATAACGTATGGACTTTGCGGTCGGACAGTAACGTTTTTAACCATAAGAAGCGTAAGCCATGAAAGAGCAGCATAATATACATGAGCTTCAGAATATAATACCTGAAAGAAAAGAACATAGCATAGCGGTAAACCAACAAGCAAAAGACGGGAAAGCCGGAGCAAGCTGGCAACCTTCCACAAGTTAAGACTACCAACTAAAACCAACAAGATCGAAAGCGGCAGCGCATAAGAAGGATTTGAAAGAAGATTAGAATCAATAGCGGAAACAATATAACTATAACCTGTGAGTAGATACAGCCAAAGGGGATGAATACCATTCGTTATGTAGAGATTTGAAAATGTTTGAGATCCGTTAATAACGATGTTACGGGCTATTACAAGATAAAAATATGAATCGTCCCAGATAAATGCGCGAGGATACTGAAACCAAGACACGAATCCGATAATGGCAAAAATTAATAAAACTATCAATTGTTGGATATTTTTTAAGTCTTTTTTTTCTGGCATTTTTATTCAGCTCGAACAGTTAAGACTGATAACCACTATGCAATGCAAACCCTTATTATACCGTGACAGACAGGTTTATTGAAAGTTCACTGAATTGCGTTACGTTATTGCTATAGTTTTTCACAAGCGTTAAAATGTCAAGAAAATCCATTAACATTTTACAAATTATCTGTTATTTTACTCAATAAATAAAGTGCTAATATAAATTGATTGCCATGCTCATGGAACCCCTTACAAAACCATCACCTAGGCTTCTTGGCTGTACCGCAGCTATAGGAGCTGCTGCAGCTTTTTTTATAGAAGCAGCCTCTATGAACATAGCAGCATTAACCCCTTTTATACTGATTCTTCTGGGAGTTCTGCTTTGTTATAACCTTCTAGTGTTGAAAAATTTATTTCCTATAAAGAACCGTTTGCGTTCATACATAGTCCTGTTCTACTGGGGAGTCTTCTTAGTATTGTTTTGCCTTCCTATAGATGAAATCTACGGTCGGTCTTTGCTTAAAGCGCAATCATCCTATATGTGGCTCCAGGTTTGCCTAGGCGGGCTTCTGTGCCTGACCTCCTTGATTAATTATATGTTTCTTCATGCTAAAAAACGACAAGGACATACTGAAGACAAAGCATGCTTTTTAACTGTTTTGTCTCCAGCGAATTTCATGCTGGTTACCTGTGGATGGGTTTTTTTATGTACCAATCTAATCAGCTTAGTTGTTTTTGAAAACATCCCCCACGTTCAGGACTCTATTGCCCAATTTTTTCAAGCAAAAATATTTGCAAACGGACACCTTACTGTCCCTCCTCCCCCGATACCTGATTTCTTTCAGTACCCTTTAGATAATATAATCATTGGTGAGCAATGGTACTCCCAATATACACCCGGTCATCCGTTTCTGATTATGCTCGGACTTATTATCAATATGCCTTGGGTTGTCAACCCGATACTTGCCACACTATCTGCTGTACTCCTCTATCTGGCCGGCAGAAAATACTATGGTGAAGTGGAAGCACGCGGAGCAGTTGCGCTGTATTGTCTTTCCCCTTTTGTGCTTTTTATGTCGGCATCATTTATGAATCACGTGTCATCGCTATTTTTTGTACTGTTGTTTTTCTACTGCATACTGCTGACCCTTGACAGAAAAAGTATAGTATTCGGGATAATTGCAGGCTTTGCACTAGGTGCTGTTCTTAATATACGCACGGGTGATGCTGTGGCTATAGGTGCTGTTGTGGGAGTATTTTTTGTAGTATGTAATTTGAAAGCAGGTCAGTACCGAACGATATTGGCAGCTGGATTTTCTTTTATGTGTATGCTTGCGATTTTGCTCTGGTATAATTACTCAACAAACGGCAATGCTTTTCTGTTTGGCTACCAAGCAAAATGGGGGGCAGAACATACCTTGGGATTCACCAATAAAATGATAATGGGTGCTCCACCCCATACATTCTTACGTGGTATAGGCCATACAATAAGTAACTTTATTGCCCTTAACCAAAATCTTTTTGAATGGCCCCTTCCAAGCCTTCTGCCTCTGGCAATTTTTTTCACACCATTTGGCTGGCATAAAGGTCGTAAAGAAACCCTATTACTGCTTATGGCATTGGGAGCGCCTGTTTTCTATTTTTTCTACTTTTTTCAAGATTTGTGCCTAGGCCCCCGATTTTATTACATTTCTCTGCCCTTTATTCTTCTACTAACTGCCCGATCCTTTGTTCTTATTATTAAAAAAACTGCTTCTTCTCTCCATATTTCTACCCTGTACTTGAGAAACGGTATTCTACTTATATTTGGTTGTCTGTTTATATATACGGCAATTCTAAGGGTGCCCCAACTCTGCAAATATTACTCCGATTCTTTTTGGGATATTGATAACAAGCTTATGCGACAGGTTGAAGAAAAGAAAATCTCCAATGCTTTAATATTTCAAAAAGAATATGGAGTTCTGGATAATGGACTGGGATCCGGATTTTTGTACAATTCTCCTTTACTAAATACACCCGTTATCTTTGCACGTGATCTTGACAATCGGAATTCGGAATTAAAAGCTTGTTATCCTTCTCGGCGGTATTACAAAACCTGGCGCGATTCAAACGGTGCAATACAAATAGAACCGCTAAAAAGTCCAGATTCCTTAAGATGACACTAATTATAAAACTTCCAAAATTATAGAAAATCAATGAAAACATTCGAAGCCTGAGGGACTGAAATATACACATTTATTAATGGGAACCACGGCACAAAAAAGATAGTCGCACACACCGGTTTAAAAAATCAGAAAATCAAACGGAATTCACTCCAGGCTACCCAGGCTTTTCTTGGTAATAGTGTATAAAATCATCCCATCCTCCCTTGCAAATTCAAAAAATTGCCGATGTTCCTCAGCAATAAAATTCAACACCGGCGAAACTAAAAAAACCTGACGCGCGCTCAACAGCTGCACCAGTTCATCGGGAACAGCACCATAACGGCTTGCCACGGTGGTATAACCCTCAATTGAAACCCCTTCAACACCCGGCATACGCTCCTTCATCAAAATCAAGGGGTAGTATGAAGTGCTATCGCACACGATTAAACCATCAGGGGCAGCCTCCAGCAAAGCTGTGCGTGCAAACTGTTCAGCTGATTTTTCGGTATGTTTCCAGGGAACAATCCAATAGCGCATCTCGTCTCGAAACGGCAGAACCCGTTCGCGTTTAACGTTGAGGTTCAAAACTTCGAGGATTGGCGGCAGAACTGCATAGGTCAACGGCATCAAGGCCATTGAAAATAGGCAGGCAGTGACGACGGTTTTCTTCATAGCTGCAGATCTGCATGCCAACACATCCATACCAACCGCCATACCGAGACTGAACAGCACCAGCGTCGGCACAATAAATGTAAACTGGTCGGGTACTGAGTAGCGTACGAAAAAAAGACCCTGCAAGCCCAGAAGTATCAGCAGGGACCATCCCAGTGGTTTGCCAATCCTTTTGACCATGGCTGCCCATCCCAAAACCCCCAAAATCAATCCGGGATGCAAAAAATTCAAGCTGCTCAAAGCAGCATTCACAGCCATCAGGGGACCTGTTGAGCTGACATTCAAAACATTGGCAGCATACCTACCGACAAGCATTGACTCAACTGATGCTTGCAGACTCCCGGTTTGCAATATTTCCTGAACAACAAGCCATACAAGCGGCGCTGCTCCACATACATACGCCAACCCGGCAAGTGCAATACAGGCAGGCGATAGCCGGCGCCGGCAAACAAGAAACAGAGCCCACGTTCCATAAACCGGCAAGCTCAAAAGCGCCATATTATGCACGCTGAGGTTCAACCCACTGCAGAGAAAAAGCCCGACCAACGAACCAAGAGAAGGTTTCCGGACACAGACGATAAAAAAAATCAGCTCGGCTGTAAAAAAAGCTGTGTTCCAGGTATAGACCTCTGCAATGGTCGACAACCACCACGGGGTATACATCACGGCCAGCATGCTGGCGGTCATCAACCCGATCCAGCGCCTTCCGGTGAGAAGGAAGCCAAGCACAGAGACGTTCGCCAGCGTGACGGCCATGCCCGCGCTGCTGCAAAAATTAAGCAGCATGAAGTCACTCCCAAAGGGGATAAGCAGAAAAAGCCGTCCTATGGCGATATAGAGCGGATGCGCAAGGGCCAGCCCCAGACTCCCGATATAATCGCCTGTCAGTATCCGCCACTGCAGCAGACCGCTGTCCTGCCAGCTGATTCCCTGCTGAACGGTCAATCCGTACAGGATCAGGCCAGCACACAGCACACCTGTCCAAAGCACGCAGAGTCCTGCTATGGCGTTGTTGCTATCATGCTGTTGTGATGGGTGTATGCGCATAGAATTAAACCCCCAAATTCAAAATCTGTTTCAGGTATAAACCGACTCAGGCCCTCACTGTGCGACATTTTTTCAGTATCGGCAGAAGTTGATCCGGCACAGCGAGAGAACCCCGGCCAGTACCAATTTCAGTGCCGTTCACCCGAGTGCCGTGAAAATCACTGCCCCCGGTTTCAACCAGATCAAATCTGTTCGCAAGGCTTTTGTACAATTGCTGCTGCCGGGGCGAATGCTCCGGATAATACACCTCGATACCCTGCAGGCCGCACGCGCTCAATTCGGCTACCAGATCCTGCAGCACAGCAGTGCTGTGCCGACCGATAACGGCCGGGTGTGCGAGCACTGCCACACCCCCGGCATCACGGATGCACCCGATCGCCGCATCCGGTGCAAACCGATATTTATCAACATAGGCCCGGGCGCCTTTTTTTAAATAGCGGTCAAAAGCTTCACGCACTGTGCGCACATATCCTTGCTGCACCATCACCTTGGCAAAATGCGGACGACCCACCTGCCCGGTTGCCGCCTCGTGCTCAACCTGTTCCATGGTAATGGCAATCCCCGCCTCACGCAGCCTGTCAATAATGCGCGGATTACGCTCATTGCGCGCCTGCTGCAACACAGAAATCCGCTCAAGAAAACAAGGATCCTCATGACGAATATAGTAACCCAACACATGCAGCGTACCAAGGCTATGTTCAGCACTAATCTCAATACCGGGCACCACCTCAATACCCTCTTCAGCTCCGGCTGCCAGGGCTTCTGCGACACCCTCTACCGTGTCATGGTCAGTAACAGCGACCGCGCTCAACCCGCAAGACCGTGCATGGCGCACCATTTCAGTCGGGCTCATCGTTCCATCAGATGCAGTGGTATGCACATGGAGATCTATCATGACGTGCCATTACCTCCCACGATGCCGCCCAAACCTGCGTTATCCGAAGATCTTCGATTGTTGACACCCTGCACCAAATCCAATGAGGCGTTTCTCACGGATTCATAATCTGCATCCGTATTGATGTTTTTAAACACCTCTGCCGAACTGATACGCAGAACTTTAACCTTTAATGTTGGAAACAAGTCAATAATGCGATACTCACCGTGAGCAATCAGATCTTCCAGGGCAGGAAGGCAGGTCCGGCGATACAGGGCGCACAAAGGCTCAAAATGCTTATGCTTAAAAATAACAATATCATAACCGGGAAGAGCTGAAATTAAATCTTCAAAAAGCTCACGCTTGACCAGCGGTATGTCACAGGATACCACCAGCACGTATTCAGTATCACAATGGCTTAACGCAGCATGAATTCCGGACAAGGGACCGCCACCGGGCAGAATATCACCGCGGCAGGGATAGCCAAAATGGGCGTACTCATCCGGGCTATTGGTAATAATGGTAAGCTCTTTGACACAGCTGCGTACTTCACTCATAACCTTTTCTATAACCGTTGCCCCCTGCAAAGGCAGCAGAGCCTTATTGCGGCCCAGGCGGCTTGAGCTGCCGCCAGCCAGCACAGCCGCGGAGATACGCGGCTGCAGGATGCCGGCCCGCACCCCAAGCCCGACCAGAAACTTCACCATCCGGGCCAGTATATTTTTTTTTGCGTCACCTTGCGGTCCGCTGCAGCTAATCGTAACAGGGCTACTGTCCATAAACTAATACCTACTCCCTGGAACCGAACAATGCCGGTACCGCACACCCGAAGTTAAAGCCCCCCGAATATGACAAAAAAAATCAAAAATTTTACAGGAAATCAGTCTGAATAAAAAAAAAGTTTGCTGGTTCCGAAAACCGACAAACTCATTATGACAGGTGGAGGCGGCGACCGGATTCGAACCGGTGAATAAAGGTTTTGCAGACCTCTGCCTTACCACTTGGCTACGCCGCCAAAAAAAAATGGAGCGGGAAACGGGATTTGAACCCGCGACTCCGACCTTGGCAAGGTCGTACTCTACCACTGAGTTATTCCCGCTCAGAATCCGAAATAGTATATCCATCATTGCAATTTTGTCAACAAATAAATACACACGGGCTACACGGGCATGCAGGACACTCCATCCGCAAAACCGCTACAACAACTCTGTACGCCTCTGTTTTTCAAGCTGCTCAACAATTGCGCGCACATCCTGGGAGCGATCACATCGGCCTACCAGCAGTGCGTCTGCAGTCTCCACAATCACCACGTCATCAAGCCCCACAACAGCGACGGTTTTACCTGTGGCGTGCACCAGACAGTCCCTGGAATCAGCCGTATACACATCACCACGCAAAAATATTGAGAAATGACTGCTGTTCAACAACACTTAGCATGCGCAGGTGGTTTCATTCATGAGTTGTACAACCGGATAATCATCAAAATAGTCGATACTATTCAAACAGGCGTAGGACTGCTCCAGTCTCACCACATTGTTCAAATCAAGCCCCAGGGCATCGCAAAGAATAGTACGGTTCAAGCCGCCATGGGCTACCAGCAGAACGGTACCGCCGGCGTGCTCATCCACTATACGCTCAAGGCGGGGCAGCGCACGCGCACGTACATCGGCGAAACTCTCACCGCCCTCAATCCGGAAGGAGGCAATATTGCCGGTACGCATGTTGAATTCATCCGGGAAACGCTCCATAATTTCGGCACGTGTCATCCCCTCCCAGTGACCAATATCGATTTCGCGAAATTCAGGACAAGCAACCGGCACAAGTCCGTGATCAGCCGAGAGCAGCCGGGCTGATTCAACCGTTCGCCCCAGGTCACTGCAATACACTGCGCTGATCGGGACAGGGCTCAACCGGACGGCAAGCTCTGCAATCTGCACGCGACCCGCTTCACTTAACTCAATATCCCGTTGACCGACATAGCGCCACTCATCAGAGGTCACCAGCGCGCCATGGCGCACCAGGTACACCCTCGTGCGCGAAACATCCGCTACGTTTTGCTGAAAGCTGGAATGAGCGGCTGGATTAGGGTTCACCTGCATATGTCCTGAGTCAGATGCCATGCCACTGCAATGTAAGAAAGAGGATGAACTTTTTATAGATTGTAACAATCGCGCAGCAGTCTGACCAGAGCGATATTATCAGAATGCCCGGTCATGTTGGCCGTGATCTTTGCCCGGAGAGGCCGGCCGAGCAAATACAGATCACCCACCATATCCAGAATTTTATGCCGCGCGAACTCATCCGGAAAACGCAAATCCGTATTAACGATTTTCTCATCGTCAATCAAAATGAAATTATTGAGCTGTCCGCCGCTTGCCAGTCCCTTTTTATTGAGCGCCTCAATATCCTTTAAAAATCCAAACGTACGCGCCGGGGCAATCTCGCGTTTAAAGGCATCGGCATCCGCCATGGCAAACGTGTATTCCTGATGTCCTACGGGCCGGGGATAATTCAAAGTGTAATGGATGGAAAACTCTTCAGCAGGTTCAACGGTCAGGAACTTCTGCTTGCTATCGGCCTCACCCAGGGTATGGCGCCTGTCTACAATAATTTCATCCAGGGGTTCTTCCTGCTCTTCAATACCGGCATCTTCAATCATCTGGCAGAAATCAACTGCAGATCCATCCATAATGGGGACTTCATTATTGATCTTGATCATCAAATTGGTAATCCGGTAGGCATGCAGGACCGCAAGAAAATGTTCTATAGTCCGGGCTGCCGCCCCGTTATGCTGCAAACTGGTGGCGTAATCGGTTGAAACAACATAATCAATATTTGCAGGAATAACCTCCCCGCTTGAAATATTGCCGAAAAGTATTCCACTGCCCGGCGGCAGCGGTGTCAAGATCAAGCCGGTCTTGTCACCGGAATGCAAACCGCGTCCACTCAAAACCATGCTGCGCTTAAGGGTACGCTGCATGCGCTGTACCACCTGACCCTCACAGGACAAGATTATATTGTACTCACTGACATACTTCTTAAGAAGCTTTTTAGTAACACCAATTTTTTTTGCGGTACTCTTAATCTCGCGATCATTGCGACGCAGGTGATACAGCAGATAATTCTTACGCCAGGCATCCTCGGCTTCCTGCATAGTGGCGTAGCGCTCATGATAGCGCGAAACATTATACTGCATATCATCCCGCACAGAGAGAGGGATATCATGTGATGAAATAGTTTTGGTGTGAACTGAGACAACAATCTTTTCAACAAGATTTTTAAGTTCCTTAACATTGGCGGGCCAATCGTAATTCATAAGCATCTCAAGCGCGTCATCATCAAAGCTTTTCTCACGCAGCCCATAATCACGGCAATAAAAACTCATAAAATGCTGCAGAAGCAACGGAATATCACCCCGACGACTGCGAAGCGGCGGCAATTTTATACGCTCTGGAAAGCAGTCAGCAAAATCGGCCACAAGCTTTCCATCCGCAAGTGCAGAGTCAATATCAACCAGCGCTGAAACCACAACGCGAAGGTGTGAATCCGGGGTGCGCTTCTGCAAAAAAACTGCAATACGTTCCTGCAGCTCAGTTGCCAGGGTCTCAACCGAGTTCAGGTACACAACCGTACTGCCGGGATGAGTTAAAAGCCCATCCTTGCCTGAACCATCAGCCTGATCGCCGAAAAGCTCAAGGGCCGCTTCCGTAGAATCGTACAAAGGGCAGTTAAAACGGTAGAACACCGCTGGGCGATCGTTTTTTTCTCCGGCCCGCAACATCCGGGCCACGATTTCCTTGCCGGTGCCGACCTCGCCGCACAAAAACACATGTGCTTTGCCGTCAGCAATTTTTTCAATGTGCCCGCGGATATCAATGATGTCACGGGTCTCGCCGGTCAACGTAACGCGCTCCCGCGGCCCGTCACGTTCCTCCTCAACAGCGACAGCCTGTGCTGCAGCCTGCCATTTCTCATTAATGCGCTTAAGAGTATCCAGTACCAAATCAAGTGAAAAAGGCTTTTCAAGAAAATCAAAAGCTCCGTGCTTGACCGCCTGCACGGCAGTATTGACCGTGCCGTGGCCGGTCATCATGACCACCTCGATATCGGAATTAAAATCCTTGATACGCTTTAGCGTTTCCATGCCGTCTATTCCCGGCAGCCATATGTCCAGAAATACGATGTCAACAGGCTGTGATTTAACAATGTTTAAAGCCTGGCTGCCGTCGGAAGCAGCCAGCAGGCTGTAACCCTCGTCCTCAATGCTGCCGCTGAGTGAATCGACAATGGCCTGTTCATCGTCTACCAGAAGAATGACCGGTGTTTTCATGCTGCTCATTCCTTTCAAGTGCTTACTTGCCGGCTCACCGGCAGTTCAATCACAAAACAGGTTCCGCGAGGATGGTTGTCACGAACCCTGATGTAGCCGCCGTGATCAGCGATGATCGTACCGACGATCGCCAGACCTAACCCGGTGCTATCTTTTTTAGTCGAAAAATAGGGGTCAAATATTTTAGGTTTCAGCTCGGGCGGGACACCGCACCCGTTATCGATGACCTCCACCATTACTACGTTGAGTTTTGGTTTGTATTCCGTGCGAAGAACGACTTGTGCATCATTTTCCAACGAGGCGACAGCGTTGTCAAGGAGATTAATCAAAACCCGCTTAATCTGATCCCGGTCAAGGCTGAGCCGGCCCACGTTGCGGCCCGGCTCAAAAACAAAGTTGATATCCTTATGGGCTTCACGGTACAGGGTCAGAGTTTCCTCGATAATTTCATGAATATCATTGGCCCTGGGCTGAGTGGCAGGCATCTTGGCAAAACTGGAAAATTCATTCACAAGTTTCTTGAGTTCATCCACTTGGGAAACAATCGTGCCCAGGCAATCCGTGAAGGTGCTGTGCCCCTCATTGATCTGGGGTGAAAATTTCCTGAGAACCCGCTGAGCATTCAGCTTAATGGGTGTAAGCGGGTTTTTTATCTCATGCGCAATACGACGGGCGACTTCCCGCCAGGCATAGGCCCGCTGCGCCTGCTGAACCTGGGTCAGATCTTCACCAACCACCACCAGCCCCATGTAATTACCCTCATTATCAAACAGCCTGTTTGAACGAATATACACATACGCCGTTCGCTGGGAAAAGGCCAGTGTTAGCTGACGTTCAACCGCAGCAAGACTCAAACTCGTAACCTCATCAATCAACGCCTTCAAAGGCCGGAGTTCCTCAGAGGCAAACACCTCGCCGTAAGGACGCCGGAGCGCCAGTTCCAGAGAGATACCGAACATGGTCTGGGCCGAAATATTAAAATTGGTAATAACACCATCGCGGTCAAGGGAGACAACCACAGCCGCAACATTCTCAAGCAGAGTTTCCATGTAAATCCGACGGTGATCAAGCTCGGTAACCATATCACGCAAGTGGCGCGTAGTCTGCCCGACTTGCTCCTGGCTAACACGCAAGTCGCAGGTCATTTTGTTGAAGGAATCAACCAGAACACCGATTTCATCATCGGAAGCCGGCTCAATCTGAAAATCCAGATTACCCTGAGCAATCTGCTCCGTAGCATTAGCCAGAGAAGTAATCGGCACCGCGATAACTTTTGAGAGATGAAACCCGAACCATGTAGCCGAAAATATAATCAAAAGGGTCACAACCGAAAGCAAGAGTACATACAGATACTTAATCGGATTTTTATAAAACTTAAGCTGTTTATAGTCCTGAAACGCCTTGGCAATGCTGTCCATCTTTGCAACCAGGCTGCGGGGAACGTAATAATTAACCACGATCACGCCCACAACATCCTTGCGGCCCCAACTCGAATACACCGGCACAACCCCCCTGATAATATCGCTTTTGCCGGCCGGCTGAACACGGGTGATTTCCTTGCCGTCAAGGGCCTGTTGCACCAGAGAGGACTCGGCGCTGATGAAGCTGGAATCAGGCACCTGCGGATTCATGGCCCTTACCAGCTCTTCCTTCTGAGAAGAATAGACCTCGACAACACCGAGATTGTATTCAGTCTGTTTCTCATTGATAAAGTCACGCAAGATGTCCAGATTCATCTGGGACAACAGCTTCTCATCGGTTATACGCCGACTCAGCTGATTGGCGTAATACAGAGCGTTGGATGAAGCGTTGTTATAGTAGACCTCGGTCACGCTGAAGGCCTCCTCAAGGGTTTTTTCAACCTTGAAGCTGAACCAGTTCTCAATCGTATTGGTGATAAAACCGATTGAAACCCAGAACAATAGCAGTGTCGGCACCAGCGACAGTCCGACAAAAGCGATCACCAGCTTGGTTCTCAGCTTTGATCCCAGAATGCCGCGCCGCCGTTCAAAAATAAGCTTAACCACATTACGGACAACCAGGTAAACAAGCAGCAACAGCAGAATAGCGTTCACGTTAATCAGCATGAACACCAGCACATTTTGCGGCAGCAGAGCCTCGCCGCGCTTGCCCGTCACGTACAGCAAAAGCGACGTCAGCGCGACAACCAGCACAATAACAAAAATTATAATCGTGCGCTCACGCCGACGGCGTTTTTTTTCCTGCACCTGTGTACTGGGAGCACTCTTTGCCATACGCTTTTCATCCCACCCTGCTACAGTGCTTTGCAACCGCAGATCATCCACGGTAAAACAGTTGTTTTTCCCTCATACCAAAACGGCATTGTACTATGACTGCCGCGGGTATTCAAACGTAATTTCACATCTTTCTTGACAGTTTCTTCTTTTTTGTGTAGTTTTTTCGCTCATACCACAACCCAACCGCTTCCCGAACAAAACGGAAGGAACCCACCATGACCCATACAGATATCCCCTCAAGCCTTACCTTTGACGATGTGCTGCTCATACCTCAGCACTCCGAGATACTGCCCAGTGAGGCTGAAATGCATACACAGCTCACCCGCGAAATAAGCCTCAACATCCCGCTTGTAAGCTCAGCGATGGACACGGTCACCGAGTCACAAACCGCGATTACCATGGCACGGGAAGGCGGCATCGGCATTGTCCATAAAAATCTACCCATAGAGGCACAGGCGCGCGAAGTCAACGCTGTAAAAAAATCGGAAAGCGGCATGGTTGTTAACCCCATAACCGTTAATCCGGATCAGAAAATACACCACGCGCTTGAGCTGATGAAGAAACATCAGATATCGGGCTTCCCTGTCGTCAAAGACGGCAAACTGGTCGGCATTCTCACCAACCGCGACCTGCGTTTTGAAACCGACTACACACAGAACATCTCGGCAGTCATGACCCGAGAGAATCTCATCACTGTCGGGCCCGGCACCACGCTTGAACAAGCCAAAAAAATCCTGCACAAAAACCGGATTGAAAAGCTGCTGGTTGTTGATGAGCACAATAACCTGACAGGTCTCATCACGGTTAAGGACATTGAAACAGCCGTTAAATTCCCCAATGCCTGCAAAGACACCAAAGGTTGCCTGCGGGTCGGTGCCGCAATAAGTCCAGGAGCAGATTGCGAGAAACGCACTGAAGCAATCGTCAACGCCGGCGTTGATGTAATTGTCATCGACACCGCCCACGCGCATTCGCGCTCAGTACTTGACACCATCCGCAACACTAAGGCTACCTGGCCAGACTGCCAGGTGATTGCCGGCAACCTGGCAACCGCGGACGCGGCCCGCGCCGTCATCAAAGCCGGTGCTGATGCACTTAAGGTGGGTATCGGACCAGGCTCCATCTGCACCACACGCATTGTAGCCGGAGTAGGCGTGCCCCAGATCACCGCCATTATGGAATGCCGCACCGTAGCAGACGCCGAAGGTGTACCCCTGATTGCCGACGGCGGCATTAAATATTCCGGTGACATCACCAAAGCCATTGCGGCCGGTGCCCACTGTGTTATGCTCGGCAACCTGTTCGCCGGCACAGATGAAAGCCCCGGCGAAACTATTCTGTATCAAGGCCGCACCTATAAAGTGTATCGCGGCATGGGTTCACTAGGCGCCATGAAGGACGGCAGTCGCGATCGCTACTTTCAAGCAGCCGTTAGCGATGACGCCAAACTGGTGCCTGAAGGCATTGAAGGCCGCATCCCCTACCGCGGCAGCTTATCTGCCAATATTTTCCAGCTTATCGGCGGCCTGCGATCCGGCATGGGCTATGTTGGCTGCAAAACCATCGAAGACTTGCGCAGCAAAGCCCGTTTTGTAAAAATCACACCCTCCGGGCTTAAAGAAAGCCATGTACACAACATTATCATAACGCGCGAAGCGCCAAACTATCAGGGTGAATAAATCAGACATACAGATCGCTCCGCATAAAATCATTGTTCTGGACTTCGGCTCACAGTACACCCAGCTGATTGCCCGCCGTATCCGCGAAAGCAGGGTATATTCTGAAATCCACCCCTGCACCATTACGCTTGAAGATCTGCGCGCACTTGAACCGGATGGCATTATTCTTTCCGGTGCCCCGGCCAGTGTCTATGATGACGACGCCCCCATGATCTCACCCGACGTTTTTGAGCTGGGCGTGCCGGTGCTGGGCATCTGCTACGGCATGCAGCTGACCAGCCACCTTTTGAGGGGCAAGGTCGCAGCACATGCGAAACGTGAATACGGCCGGGCCGACCTGATCATCGACAAAACCGAGGACCTCTTTGAGGGTTTTACTCCCGATGAAAGTATTCCGGTATGGATGAGCCACGGCGACCGGGTTGAAAAACTGCCCACCGGATTCGAGATTATCGCCCACAGCCCAAATGCACACTGCGCAGCCATCCGCCATAGCAAACGCCGCATTTTCGGAGTCCAGTTTCACCCTGAAGTTGTGCATACGCCGCAGGGCACCCGTATTCTTGAAAACTTTGTCTTCACCATCTGCGCCTGCAAGCCCACTTGGACCATGCGTTCTTTTATCGATATGTCCATCGAACAGATCCGCGCGACCGTCGGCGACAAAAAAGTAATATGCGGCTGCAGCGGCGGGGTTGATTCAACGGTTGCGGCCGTGTTGATTGACCGGGCCATCGGCAAACAGCTTACCGGTATTTTTGTTGACAACGGCCTGCTGCGTAAAAATGAATTCGCATCTGTTACCAAGCTGCTGCGCGACACGTTCAACGTCAACCTGATCCCGGTTGACGCCTCGCAGCGATTCCTGGACGGACTGGCCGGTGTTGATGACCCGGAGAAAAAACGTAAAATTATCGGCCATGAATTCATTGCCGTGTTTGATGAGGAAGCCGCCAAACTGGGCACGATTGATTTTCTGGCCCAGGGTACTCTGTACCCTGATGTAATTGAAAGCGTCTCTGTTAAAGGCCCTGCGGCAACTATTAAAAGTCACCACAATGTCGGCGGTCTGCCTGAGCACATGAAGATGAAACTGCTGGAGCCTTTCCGCGAACTGTTCAAAGATGAAGTTCGTGAAATTGGACGTGAACTGGGCATACCCGAAGAGGCCATTATCCGCCAGCCGTTTCCCGGCCCCGGCCTCGCCGTGCGCATTGTCGGCCCGGTCAACCCGACTGATCTCGAGCTGGTGCGCGAAAGTGATGCAATTATACTAGAAGAATTTAAACGAACCGGTTGGTACAACCGGGTCTGGCAGTCTTTTGCCGTGCTGCTACCGCTCAAAACCGTCGGCGTTATGGGTGACAAACGCACCTATGAAAGTGTTATCGCCCTGCGGGTTGTGGACAGCCGCGATGCCATGACCGCCGACTGGACCGACCTGCCCCGCGATCTGCTCAGCACCATCTCAAACCGCATCATCAACGAAGTCAAAGGCATCAACCGCGTTGTCTACGATATCTCTTCAAAACCCCCCAGCACAATTGAATGGGAATAAATTCCTTCCCAACAATTTTAAACGCTTCTGAGTTCCTGAATTTCAGCAATTTTTTTTGGTAATAAAAAGCTGCATTTTTTCTGCACAATGGCCCTCTTGCGCATATATCCCCTAAAATCAACAAAAATGACCTTTTGCCGCACAACCCCTCCTTTTTGTCAAAAAACTCAGCTTTTACGAACTTTGTATAACATCTGAATTAAACATATTATACGAAATAGCATTGTAAAGTTTATTGACTTCTACATTCTTCAAATATATTCTTTCTCCTAAACCACCAGTCAAAATCCACTAAAACAGAAGTTCGTATATTAATTGTTCTGTGGAAAATAAAATGAAACGTATTCTAATAACTGTAATCCTATTCTTCTCATTTGTTGTTTATTCATTAGCAATAGAAGCCGAGCATCCAATACTCGGTGCTTTAGGAAAGCCTTCCGGGGAATTAATGGAAATAATGGGTACCGTTTTACCCCGTGAGTATAAAAATAAAATCAAATTTAAAGTTACAGGATCTTTGGTTAAAGTTGAGAAAGTCGATGGCAAAAAGCCCAAAAATAATGTTGTCGTTGAAATCGTCTTTCCAGAAAGCAAAGCAAACATTTTATTAAAGCACGGCCAAAAATATACTTGCAAAGGATATGAAAAGACAACTGGTGCCGTGCAAAAAATAACAGGGGTCAATCCAGCAAAAATGATTTATTTTAAACTATTTTATTTCTTTGAGCCTCCGACCACAGAACAAACTGCTGCACCGGACGGCTCGCAAGCTCGCCACCCGTGAGCAGCAACGTTATCAAAGCCGGGTGCTTAATTTTTAATGAAAGAGACAATTATCTCAAATATATTGAGACTCAATTAATCGGAGGAATTTGCGTATGCGTGTTACACGTTTATATGAAACAAAAAAGCCGGTGATATCTCTGGAGTTTTTTCCGCCGCGAAATGAAAAGGCTGCGGAAAAATTTGACGCAACGATTGCCAATTTGGCGGCACTTAAGCCTGATTATATGTCCATAACATTCGGTGCTGGCGGTTCAACCCGGGATGGATCATATCAAACGGTTAAGCAAGTGATGATCGACAAAAATCTTCCCACGGTTGCTTATATTGCCGGTTTCGGGCTTAGACCGAATGAAATCACAGACGTTCTGGACAAATATAAAGATCTGGGCATTGAAACCGTTTTTGTTATTCGCGGAGATAAACCAAAAGACGATGATTTTACCCCTCATCCTGACAGCTTTTCCTATGCTTCGGACATGATTGCTTTTATTAAAGAACGGTATGATTTTACACTGGGGTGCGCCGGGTATCCTGAAGGTCATGTTGAGGCGGAAAACCTTGAAAAAGATATCGAATACTTAAAGCTTAAAGTTGACAAAGGCGCAGAATATGTTGTCGCCCAGTATTTCTATGACAATAACTATTTTTCTGAATATGTAAAAAAATGCCGGGCCATCGGTATTCATGTGCCTATTATACCAGGCATTATGCCGGTTTATACCTTAAAAATGACCAACATGCTGTCTAACGTCTGCGGTACTAAAATCGTGGACAAATTGAAACGGCAGCTTGATACGGTGGACGCGGATGATAAAGACGCGGTATTAAATCTGGGCATCAATTTTGCGGTCGAGCAATGTAAGGGGCTATTAAAAGAAGATGTTGCCGGCCTTCATTTTTATACCATGGACCGCAGTAAATCAACGGCAGAAATTATTAATCGTTTGAAAAAGGAGAACCTGCTATAAATTTTATGAACAGGGAATTATAAAATTGGAGACAATAGGGATTGGGTTGCAGAGGCACTGGGCAGAGAAAAAAATATATGAGATAGAAAATGGACGCAGAGCATTGCAGTTGGCAGTGAGCAATTTATTGAGAACATGCAGGAGGACCTTGGCGTAAGCGCAAAAGGAAGGAAAGTCGTAAGGAGTGAAGATATTTTTCAACTTCGAGAAATGGTGGTTCCTTATAATGCTGATTTTGGTACCGAAAAGTGCGATATAGGCCTCAAAAATGGCTATTTATGGGATGAAGGTCAAGTTATTTCAGTTAGTTAGCATGGCCCGACCCCAGCTACTTCATATTGAAATAAACAGTATCTGTTAAATACTATTGGGAGGGTAAAAGTATGATGAAAAAATTGCTATGGACTCTATTTTTTAGTCTAATTGCTATAACTTCATATGCTGACACACAGATTACTTGGTCCAAGGTTTACGGTGGAAGCAGCACAGAGTATTTCCAGGATATTTGTCCAACATCTGACGGGGGATATATAGCGACAGGATGGACAATGTCATATGGCCGAGGACAGGATGTCTGGGTGGTAAAACTTGACAGCTATGGAAGTATCCTCTGGCAAAAGGCCTATGGTACCTCGGCGAACGAAGAGGCCCGAACACCTCATTCTATCCAGCAGGTATCTGACGGCGGTTACATTGTGGCGGCAAACAGTGGCAGTGATTGCTGGATGTTGAAGCTTGATAGCGCTGGTGAGGTCGAATGGCAAAAAAAATATGGTGGCACTGGCACTGAGTTTATTTGGGCAGTACAGAATACTGATGACGGCGGTTTTATTGTAATAGGAACTACGTTCACTTTTGTCTCCGGTGGCGGTGCTGATGCCTGGATCCTGCGTCTTGATGACAGTGGCAATGTAATCTGGGAAAAATCATACGGTGGTTCGGGCGTTTTTGAAATGGCTTTTGCGGTCAACCAGACCTTTGACGGAGGGTTTATCGTCTCTGCGTATACCTATGCATGGTCTACAACCTCATATTTTTCCGCATGGGTACTAAAGCTTTATGCTAACGGTGAAATCGAGTGGCAGAAAGCTTATGGCGGCGGAGGAGAGAGACAGGGTGATTTCTTCAACTTTGTCAGCCAGACCTCTGACGGCAGCTATATCTTGACCGGTAATACCATGTCCTGGTCTCCCGGCCCCTATAATTCCTATGATCATACTAATCTTTGGGCGATGAAACTCGATGGGTCTGGAAATGTTTTGTGGTCAAAAGCCTATGGCGGTTCGGATCTAAAAGCAAACGGTGGTTCATGCATAGAAGAAATTACTGATGGAAATTATATTATAAGCGGATTGACGCGCTCCTTCGGGAACAGCAGTACAGAGAACCTTTATGACCTCTGGGTGCTGAAGACAGATCCGAACGGACAGATCCTCTGGGAGAAGGCTTATGGCGGAAATAAAGAGGATGGTCAGTGTCGTAACGGATCATCTATACGGCAGGCATCTGACGACGGGTTTATTCTCTCCAGTGATACGGCTTCCTTTTCTTCGGGCGGCACTACTGATGCCTGGGCTTTAAAGCTGGATGCTGAAGGCAATATATCGGGGGGGGATTCTTTTATTACGGACACCAGTGCCACTGTGACTAACATTACCGATCTTGTTACAGTAGTCTCAAATGCAGTTCCCATGGTGACTAGCTCCACAGTGACAAATACATATGTAACTCCGACCCTGACCACAGCTGTGCCGGTGTCACTTGTAATCACTGATTCTGACGGGGATTCTGTTCTAAATGGCGACGACAACTGTCCAGATGATTCCAATCCGGGTCAGGAGGATGCGGATGAAGACGGTTTGGGTGATGCCTGCGACAATTGTCCTGATGATTCAAATTATGATCAACAAGACACATGCGAGGACGGGACAGGAGATGCCTGCCGAGATAATACTGACAATGATACATTCCCCGATGCCTGTGACAATTGCCCTGATGACTTTAATCCTCTCCAAGGCGACATAGATAATAATGGTATCGGCAATATTTGTGAAGAAGGACCTCCGTGCTATGTACATGTGGAGATTTCTTCTGATCCATATGAGGCGACAGAAGCGCTGGACAACGATTGTAATGGTATTGATGATACTCTCGAATGTCCTGTAGGCACTGTATGGAATGGCGCGTCCTGCGTGGAATGTATTGACGACACTGACTGCGGTGATCTATATACCTGCGCAACAAGCAACATATGTGTTACATTTCCGCTTACTTCGTCAGTGACCGAGGTCACTCTCAAAGGCCCTGGTGACTTGGATGTTATCTTTGAATTAAACGAGATTGACATTGCGCGGATTGAACTAACCGGCACAACTGAAGATTCATCTCTAACCATAAAAACAAAACTGAAAAAAAACTTTGTATATCTTAGTGAACTTGATGTGGCCGGTTCATTGAAGTCCATCAAGGCTAAGGCCGTTGTGCTGACCGGCGCGCTGACGGCAACCGGCGGGATCGCAAAGATACAAATTGCCGGAACCGAGGCCGGAAGCAGCATTGAGGCCGAATGGATCGACAAGCTGACAATTAAAGGTGATTTCGCTGGCCATGTAGATCTTACGGGCGAAGAAACGTCGCGGAAGGGTTATACTCTGGGCAAGGCCTCCATTAAGGGTTCGCTTTTGAACTCAATCTGGCAAGTCAGCGGCGATGTTGGCTCCGTCAAGGTGGGAGCCTGGGGTGCTGGCAGTATACTGGCCGTTGGAGTGGAGCCCGGCAATGACGGACAATTCTTCACCAATGATGATGTCGTTAGCGGTGGGTCACTTGGCAAAGTCAAATTCAAATATTATGATACCGACAATGGTGGAGACCCCTTTGGCATCATCTCGGATGATTATCTAAAACTTAAAACGCTTCTTCCCGTTGAGGAAGATGATTTCTATATTTGGGAGCGTTAGCAATCGGGGCGCAGCATATAATAATAACCACACAGGCAGGGTCTTAATTGGCTCTGCCTTTTTTGTTCATGCAATGAAAGTTTCTTGTACGGTCTGCGACTATACTAAAAAAGAACAAATACAAGTCTCCAAAAGTCAAACCCGTATACAAGACCGATCCCAAAACATCCGTTCAAATTAATACTATCAAAGGCAAGTTTAAGTTTTCTGCCAAGAACGTTGATCTTACCGGTTTGAGTTGTCCGATAACTATTACAATTCAGATTGGGGATTATGTTGCAGAGAGAGTGCTGGGTGAGAATATTGTCAACGGAACTAAAAAACAATGTCCACCAGAACTCATTATAGGCATTTGAGAACATTTAATGTGTTTAAAACATTGGGAGAAAATAGGGGGACGGCTTCCCATAACATCTAAATTAAACATATTATACGAAATAGCATTGTAAAGTTTATTGACTTTTACATTCTTTAAATATAGCCTTTTCCCACAACCACCAGCCGAAATCCAGCAAAACAGAAGTTCGTATATTAATTGTTGTGTGCGATTGAACAACCCATTGGAGAAAGGTTTTTATCGAGGATTTTGGTGAAAGTCAGTCAGGCGGTAAATACTTAAAAGGCTGTATTTTCCTACGGGCAAGGAAGGGAACAAAACAATGTCAAAGAGAAAATATATAATATGTAGCTGGCTCATCTCTATCATTATCGTTTCATCAGTTTCATTCTTATCATGCAAAGAAGACTCATTAAATGAGAAAACTACAAATCTGAATATCGGAGAGTATATCTCCGGTGGTAGAAATGTAAATTCAGCAGATTATATTAACGCTCCCGGATTTCCCCCATTTCCTGACAAAGCGAAATGGCTCGGGACAGTTTCCGGCAGTTGGAAAAATATGGGAAAAACATTAGGAGAAAAATCCGGTGAATACATAAAAAGCACAGCAGACATCTGGTGGTCTAAAATATGTCAGCAAAAAGGCTATGAGAACACACTTAAAGCGATGAAACTATACAATGATCAAATCGCTGCGTTAGATCCAAATCAGATCGATTTTCTAAATGGTATGGCTGCAGGTGCTTCAACATGGCTTGATAAATCAGCATATGCTGATAAAAATAATAAGTTTTATGCCGAGAATTACACCCGCTTGCTTTGCGCCAGTATATGGGATGTTTGGCTTTGGGGGAACCCTACTTTCACAAATGAAGGTAAGTCACCAGACTGCAACAGCTTAATAGTCTCTGGAACTGCCACTATTGACGGAAAAACAATCTCGACTCAATCAATGCATTCTCCTCACGTGGGAGTATGTTACCAGGAATCCTATGTACTCAAACCAGATAAGGGTAATATGGTATGGATAGTTGGTAATCTTCCAAGCGTTAACGGACTTTTTCTTGTCAATGATAAAGGAGTTTCTATAGCCCACCATTTTGGGGGTTTGACTAATCTAAAATCGCGGAAATATCCTGGTGGCCCTTACATAGCTTCTTCCTTTGGCGTTCCCTGGTGGAATGTACTCCTGTACGCGTCTGTTCATGCTGATACGGCCCAAGAGGCTATCGATCTAATCACCGTAGGGCCTAAAGAGTATCATAACAGAACCGGTAGAGTATCTTTGCTTAGAGATGGTGGTTGGAACTGGATGGTTGCAGATACTGAAACAATGGCTGTTGTCGAGGTCACATGTGATCGTTATGCTATCCGGTATCCGGGTGAATTCACAGGCCCAAACTGGACAGATAAAAACTATATTGTTGCTGCGAACCACTTCTTATGTGATTACAGCTATGATAAAAACAACAGGCGTACCGATATTCCTATGACCATATTTAATGTTAATCCACGCAACAGTGAAGAAAGATTCTGGACATTAATGTGGGATATTAAAGATCGCTTAGGTGCAATTGATAGATATACTGTACAACATATTTTAAGCACCACGTATATTCGTGATAAGGAGACCGGTAAAAAAATATACGCTACCGTAGATAATAATGGTGACTATGTTCCTTTTGCCTATGCCAAATGGAGTGTGCAGGGCACAATGACTCAAGGCGGACTAGTTGGTGGGACGAACTCTTCAAAAATGGCTGTACTGGATAAAGAAAACACGATGATAGCATGGATATTAGGCAATCCTTCAGATTGGGAGGGTGCCTGGGATGAGTTTTATTTCAATGGCAGACGTTGAACTATGACTTTTTCAAACGACAGCACACAACAACAGCATTAAGAGCGACGGCAAAAAGCCGCCGCGCCTTATGCTGGGTGTTAGCTGGCGAAGCTACCCACGAAAAGTGGACACCCTAATCAATTAGGTTTACATCTAATTGGGAGGTGTCAACATCATGGCACAATAAAAAACGAGGGGACATGAAGAAAAAAATATTCTTAGGAACAGCGGTAATAGTCATTATTACAGTTGGTTTTTTCTTAAATTCCTTCTTAAACTACGCATTTATCCCTCTCCCCCCGGAAACCTCTCAGACTGAATACGCCATCGACGACCTGAACGGTTCTCGCAATTACACTACCGACCTTGATAAAGGTAAACTTTCAGAACTGATTAATCATATTAATGCAGGTGATTACGGCAAAATACACAGCCTGGTTATTATTCATAATGACCGCCTTGTACTGGAAAAATATTTTCTAGGATGGAGCAGGCATATGCTGCACCCCTGCTGGTCAGCAACAAAAAGCATCACCTCTGCCCTTATCGGAATTGCACTTGATCAAAATAAAATTAGTGAGCTGAACCAAAAAGTGCTTACCTTTTTCCCTGAATACAATGATATTGCAAATTTAGATGAAAGAAAAAAATCCATTACGATTGGTGACCTTCTAACCATGACAGCCGGATATCCCTGGGATGAAATATCTAATCCGTATGTCAAGATATTCGCTACCTTTTTTAAAGGCGAAGACGTCTACAGCACCAAAAATGACGGGGGCAAACTTGCGCTTAGCAACAATTGGATAAAATACATGCTGGATTATCCAATGAAAACTGTGCCAGGGGATGAGTTCGTCTATAACAGCGGTTGTTCACTATTGCTTTCAGGGATACTTAAAAGGGCAACCGGCCAGTCTGCAGAAGCATTTGCTGTGAAAAATCTTTTTGATGCTCTTGGCATTACTGACTGGCAATGGGAAACCGGCCCTAATGGTATTACAAATACCGGATGGGGTCTGCGATTGCACCCGGTTGACATGGCCATGTTCGGATATCTTTACTTAAAAAATGGACGATTAAACGGTAAGCAAATTATCTCAAAGAAGTGGGTGCAGGGCTCTACCGCAAAAAAAGTTTTAAATATTAAAATGCCGAGGAGAATAGGTCTAGAGAATTATGGTTATCACTGGTGGCGTTTTGCCGACGCTGATGTTCGTGAAAACCTTAAGACAAACGATATATTCTTCGCAAAAGGTGGCGGTGGTCAATTTGTCTTTGTTGTCCCGCATCTCGAAATGGTGGTTGTTATAACAGCTGAAAACTGGAGAAATATGGCCCGGGAATATGGTATTCTTTTTGATTATATTTTGCCGGCAGTAAACTCAGGGTAAACATCATGTCTAACCAGTCTGCTGAACCGGACGCGCATAAAGCCGCGCGCCCGTAAGGGGCAAAGCGAATAAAGGGGATAGATTTATTTTAATTCCTTGTCCGAACTAGATACAGTTGAGAAAACCCGATTAAAATAAATCTGTCCCCTTTATCGATCTTCGATGTTAGATGTTGGACGTTAATTTTTATTTTCAAATTTTAAACTCTATGCGCTTACCACTATGCGCTTTGCAGTTACGTTCTAATCTAATTCATTTCATTCAACACTTTATCTCCCGGCACTTCAGCATGTCTTAAGTCAGACAAACCTTGCGTTCCCACAATAAACTTTGGCTTAAACAAAACAATAAGGCTTGGAATAATAAACAGAGCGCCCAGCATATTCAGCAGCAAAATAACTGCCAGTAAAAAACCCATCACAGCCTGAAACATCATTTTTGAAAAAAACCAGAAAATGAAGCCGCATATAAGCGTTGTGCCAATGCAGACAATAGCTTTACCGGTTGTTCCAAGGGAAACAATGACAGCACCTTCAAGATCATTGGTTTTTCCATATTCCTCTTTTATACGACTTACCAGATAAATCCCAAAATCAACACCCACGCCGATACCCACCGCAGCCACAGGCAGAGTTGCGGTTGTAAGGGGTATGGGCGGAGAGCTCATAGACATAAAAGTGAACGTAAGCGCATTGGCAAAAAAGACAGAAAATAAAAGAAAAAGTCCTGCAATAAAGGAGCGGAATAAAATAACACAGCAGATAAAAACTGAGCAAAGCGCAAGCACCAGAGTTTTTATCTGGTAATCTGTTAATGTTTCATTTATAGCAGCCTGAATCCCAACAGCACCGCCAGCCAGTCTGTAGATTTCCCTGGCATCCGGCAGTTCAGACACCTCGTTTATATACTTCTTAACCCTTCCAATAACCTGCTTGACTGTTTCAGAGGTTTTGTCCCTGCAGAAAATCATAATATTTGTGCTGCGATTGTCAAGATCGATAAACTTGTCCCAACGGCCGGGGCCGCCTCTATAAAGCATGCCCTGAAAGAGGGACTCGACCTGACTGTCTCTGTTCGGCAGGAAGATCCATTTCGGATTAGTATTCCAGATAGCAGCGCTGTGACCAATGGGAATGAAGTTCTGAATCGCCACAACATATATGACTTTCCCGTCCGGAGTTTCCTGCATGTAACGTGAAAATTTATTTATTTCACGTATTACAGTTGCTTTTCTGGCCCCGCCCTCTTTTTTTGTATCAAAAACAATATAGAGCGGGTTAAGTCTGGGTGAGGCAAAAAGGATACGCAAACAATCCACATTGTAACGGTGGAAAGGCCAGAGAACTTCAGAGCCCGGCAGCGCATTACCAACAGTTACCTTATCCATATTAATGCTTCCCCAGACCAGCAGCAAAAGAGCCATAGACAAAACAACATATTTTCCCGTGTCTGTTATCCATCTCCCGATATGACTGAGGCTTCTCACCATAAAGCCTTCTCTTGTATAAACGATCTTAACCGGCATAAATGAAAGCAGGACAGGTACAAGAATCATTGAAATGAGAACCGTGGCAATTGCCCAGAATGCACAGGAAATACAGATTTTCTGGAGAATCGCCAGAGGCATAATAGCAATAATAATAATTCCGAGCGCGTCAGTTAAAATACCCCAGAAACCCGGAATAAAGAGTCCCTGAATTACTTTTTTACACACCTCTTTTGAATCAGGATGCAGTGCGGCCTCTTCTTCATAACGATTAACAATCTGAACAGCATGTGAAGCAGCCCTTGCTGCGATCAGGAAGGGAAAGACCAACACAAGAGGATCAAGGGTAAATTTAAGTAAGCTTAAGAAACCCAAACCCCAGACAGCACTGATAACTGCAGCTGCAACAGGAAGCAACATACCCCGGAGTGTGCGAAAATAGAAAAAGAAGATCAACATCATTGTAAGTATAGTATAGGCAAGAATCCTGACCACATTTCCAACATAACTGTTAACATACCCAAGATGCATGGGCTCGCCTGCAATAGCTATTATGTGGTTTTCATCTTCCGTTTTCCTTCGCAATTCCTGTAATTCCTTAAAACAGATTTCATAGTTAATTTCATCCTCAAAAAAATCAACCGTTACAAGAGCACTTTTACTGTCAAGGGAAACCATGCCGGGATAGACCATACCGTTTCCATAACAGTTCATACGCAGATCATGCAGGCCCTTTTCTGTTGTTGGAACATTCGGAAACATTAATGGGCTGATTTTAAATGACCGGGATGTTTTGAAATTCTTTGTTGTCCGGTGTGCCAGGGAGGAAATTTTATAGCGGTCAACCGCACTAAATTTGAGAAGTTCTTCAGTAATGAATTTTACTTTGGTCAGGGTTTCAGTGTTAAAAATATCCTTGTACTTTCCGCCTTTTTTTGGATCTTTCACCTGCACCAGGATCAAAACCTGGTTTGCCCCGCCAAACGTATTGCGTATTTCATTATGCACCTTAATGTACTCATGCTGCTGGGGAATAAGGTCTTTAAAAACAGTTTCAACCTTTAAATCCCTGAGTGAGTAACCAAAAAAAAGGGTGCAGGCAATTATGACCGCCAGGAAATAAACCCGTTTTTCAATAATAATATTTGCGAAACGTTCCATAAATTTTTTTTATTCAAAAACCTTTTTTTCAAATATTTCCGGTAATTCAAACCCCTCAAATTCATAAGAAAGGCCTGAAAGAAAATTCCAGGTCTCCCCTCCGTCAGCAGAGTAGAGAACCGTACCGTTTGCGCCTGTTATAAAGCCTTTTCCTTCACCGGAAAACAGGACCTGACCAAACCATGCCTTGCTCTTAATTGCTTCATCCAGAAAATCCCAGGTCATACCGCTATCTCGCGACAGGTAATAGCCTCCCTTGTCTCCCACAGCCCAACCCCTAGTGCCCTTTACAAAGATACTGTAGAGTGAGCCTTCTCCCGAACTGATAATCTCCTCCCAAGTTTTACCGCCATCTGTTGTGTGAATAATGGTTGAAAAATAACCGCAGATCCAGCCATTATTTTGGTCAGCAAAATAAACCCCAAAAAGATCCGGCACAAGGTTTTCGAAACTTTCTTCAAGATCTACTCTTTTAAAGGACTCAGGAACCTGATTCTCCCAGCTTTTGCCGCCATCTGAAGTATGAAGGATTATGCCCCGTTCCCCGACAATCCATCCATTTTGTCTGTCAACAAAATACAGATTGTTATAAACAATATCCTGTTCCGCAACTGCCCGGGTCCAACGTTGTCCGCCATCAGATGTCTGCAAAACCGCCCCGAATGCACCGACAGCCCACCCGTGCGCTTCATCCAGAAAAGTGATGCCAAGAAGATGCGTTTTCAGGCCTGATGATTGCCTGTTCCAACTGGCACCACCATCTTTGGTCTTAAGAATTGTACCTTTATTACCGCAGGCCCAGCCTGTGTTTTTATCAATAAAAGTTAGCCCGCACAAAAGTACTTCTACGCCTGATACCTGTTCAGTCCAGTTTACCCCGCCATCTTTTGAGTGAAAGATCATCCCGTGATTTCCTGAAATCCAGATATGATCTTCATCAGACATGGCAACAGCCTGAACATTATCTCTTGTGATCAGATTAATGTTTGGCGCTTTAAATTTTCTTTTCTCTCTGCCGCAACTTAGAGCCATGCACATAGCTGCACAGAAAAATACAATAGTCGCTATTTTTAGAGTGTTATTTTTCATAAGCTAAAAATTTTTCTAGACAGCAAAATCATTTTATTATCACTTTTAAATACAAGATTAATGCCAATTATATAACAAATTAAATACTACTGGAATTACGATTACTTAAACACAAAACAGAGATTTCATAAAATATTTATAAAAAAAATAATCCTCATATTTAGAGAAAAAATTCCTGCAATAAATGTGCAACTATCTAGTTTATCAACATTTACAGTATTACAAAAAATGGAGAAAGGTTTCTCAAAAAATGAGAACATGAGGGACCCTTCAGTAAAATTTAGTTATTAACTTTGCATAGCGATACAATTTTGACCCGATTTTACACCCATACCCATATATTTTTGATGGGTCATGACACGTTAAGCAAGCGCAGAGATGTGCTAAGTTATTGTCATGACTATGAAAAACAAGTATTTATATAGTTTTTTCAATATAAGCTACTGTGAGCAAAAAGAAACAGCGCTCTTTTACAATGACAATTTGTTACAGCGTCTCCATCTCCTCAAGCCTGCGCAGCCCCGCGACCTGCTCAGCACCATCTCAAACCAGATCATCAACGAAGTCAAAGGCATTAACCAGGTTGCCTACGACATCTCCTCAAATCCCCCCAGCACGATTGAGTGGGAATAAATTCATTCCCCATTGCCGCATCACCCCTCCTTTTTGTCAAAAAACCCAGATTTTACGAACTTCGTATAACATCTGAATTAGACATATTATACAAAATAGCCTTTTAAAGTTTATTGACTTCTACATTCTTCAAATATATTCTTTCTCCACAACCACCCCAGAAAATCCACTAAAACAGAAGTTCGTATATTAATTGTTAGGCATGCAATAACTACTGAGTACTAAAATCTTATGGAAAGGGAGTAACTATGAGCAACGCGATCTTCATCCATCGCCCAAAATGTGCGATTTGCGGATCTGACGCCAATAAAATTATCTTGTCAAAGAAAATGACAGATCCTGAAATCTGGTCTTTTTTGGAAGAATATTATGAAGGTAGGGTTGATAAGGTTATTATGGATGGTGGTGATTATGCAATTGCTAAGTGCCAGAAGTGTGAATTCGTTTGGCAAGCGTGGGTCCTTAACGAAGATATGATGCATCTACTTTATGAAACTTGGATTTCCGCAGAACAGAGTTTGAATAAAAAGAAATTTGGAGAGATGGCGCTATTCAGGAAGTATGCCAATGAAGCAATAACAATATCTTCCTTAATCTATAAATCCCCCCATCAGATCGACGTTTTGGATTTCGGTATGGGCTGGGGCTATTGGGCGAATATGGCCAAGGCATTCGGGTACAATGTGATGGGACTCGAACTATCGCAGAAAAGAGTTCGATATGCTAGGCAAAGGGGAATCGAAGTGATTGATAGTCTAAATGATATCAAAGCTCACAAGTTCGATTTTATAAACGCAGAACAAGTTTTCGAACACGTTGTTGAACCGCTTGAGATGTTAAAGCACCTCAGCAGGAAGCTTAAAAATAATGGTGTGATTAGAATATCGGTCCCCAATGGAAGTAAAACTTTAGAAGCCTTAACGAGGCCAGCTTGGAAGGCAAGAAAGGATGCCCTCCATCCATTAGAACACATCAACTGCTTTACACATATCACTCTAAAAAAACTCGGCAAAAACGCTGGTCTGTCATTCATCGAGATACCATCTCCCATCATATTGGAAAGTCGCAAAAAGCGTCTCATAAATCTATTTGCAGTATTGATTGGTAGTTCCAAGAGTAGTAGTTCCAAGAGTAGTAGCTCCAAAAATAGAGGGACAGCCCTGTACTTCAGAAAAGTGCAATGAGTTATGGCTATTCACGAGATGCCTAACAATGCGCTGCACCTGACCTCCATTCCGCTGCGCTCCATAGCGGCAGGTGAGCTTTATCATTCGGCAATCGACAAGAAGGAGGTACACATGAACACACAGCAAGGCGATTGGAGTAAACTCAGGGATTATCTTAACAGTTCGAAGTTGCCAAACGGGTGAAGGACATTGGGGTCGGACCAAGATAACCGATTGTAATTACTTTAAAAGGCCCTTTATATAAAGCTATATTAGGCCTTAGAAGTCACTTTTCAAGGGTAAAATGAAGGCTCTAAGAAAAATGGGAGGGGTAACAGAACCCAGAGTCAACATAATGTGCCACAAGGTTAAATGCACACGATGGTCATTATAACCTAATAAAAAGGAAGATAACATGAGCCTTAAAAAAACATTAGCACTTTTGATTCTGGTTTTGTTTGCTGGTTGTGCTGGGAGACTAGAGGTAAAAAAAGAATATTATGAAAACGGGAAACTAAAAAGAGAGATTAGCTTTAAGGATGGCAAAAAGGAAGGGCCATTTAAAGGCTATCATAAAAGCGGAGAATTGGGAGCTGAAGCCAGATATAAGAATGGCAAACCGGAAGGACTTCTTAAAGTATATTTTGCAAGTGGGAAACTAAAAAGTGAGACTAGTTTTAAGAATGGCAAAAGGGAAGGACTTGTTAAGGAATATTTTGCAAGTGGGAAATTAAAAAGTGAGACTAGTTTTAAGAATGGCAAAAAGGAAGGGCCTTATAAAGAATATTATGAAAATGGCCAATTAAAAGTTGAGCGTAACTATAAGAATGGTAAAGAGGAGGGATTTCGCAAAATATACTATGAAAATGGCGAATTGTTTGCAGTGTCAGAACATAAAGACAATAAAAAAGTCAGTGCAAAAAGATATTATAAAAATGGTCAGCTTCTGGAAGGCAAATCTAAAATATATTGGGAAAATGGAAACATAAGAATAGAAGGTTTTTTTAAGAAAGGTGCTCTTGTAGGTGAAATAATTTTTTACAATCAGGAAGGTAAATTAACAAAAGAAACAACCTATAAAAACGGTAAGGAGGAAGGCCCTTATAAACAATATTATGAAAGCGGGGAATTGAAAGTTGAGGCAAACTATAAGGAAAATAAAAAAGAAGGCCCTTATAAAATTTATTATAAAAGTAGAAAACTAAAAGAAGAACGTAACTATAAGAATGGAAAGGTGGATGGCTTTTTAAAAGAATATTTTGCAAGTGGAAAACTAAAAAAAGAAGTTGCCTATAAGAATGGTAAAAAAGAAGGTCCTTATAAAATTTATTATGAAAGTAGAAAACTAAAAGAAGAACGTAACTATAAGAATGGAAAGTTTGATGGCCTTTTAAAAGAATATTATGAAAGCGGAGAGTTGCAATCTGAAGTCAATTATGCGGATGGTAAGGAAGAAGGGCCTTATAAAGAATATTTTGCAAGTGGAAAACTAAAAAAAGAAGTTGCCTATAAGAATGGTAAAAAAGAAGGTCCTTATAAAATTTATTATGAAAGTAGAAAACTA
>Ga0208279_1000057_pt1 | contig 104168 bp, 88 predicted proteins | sample AntAceMetag02UKM_FD_184766 | JGI IMG/M metagenome (GOLD analysis project Ga0208279, IMG submission 184766) | Saline lake microbial communities from Ace Lake, Antarctica - Antarctic Ace Lake Metagenome 02UKM (SPAdes) (version 2) | ecosystem: Environmental > Aquatic > Non-marine Saline and... | reverse complement strand
CCAGTTTCCCTGCCCTGAGATTGGCGGCCCAACAACTCACTGCACCCGACCTGCTAACCGCGCGCCGATTTCGAGGCTGGTTCCGCTATTGTAGGTTACTCTAGGCAGAAAGGTGCGCTGCAAACCCGCAGGCGGGTGAGTTCGGTGCCGTTAGGCGGCTGGAACGACTGTCGTATGCCAACCGCAAGTTTCAGATCCGTTACGGAACAGTATCCTGGCTTCCAGGGAGACCACGCCGCTCAAACATCGCATCTCTGGCGGCCGACGTGCTCCAGGAGGACGCAATGTTCACAGGCTTCCGTCAAACCCGTTCCGCCCTCGAAGTCCAGTACGACGTCGAACCCGCGTTGCTCGCCCAACTATGCCAGCGAGTTCTCGGAGAAATGGGCTCGGTAAAGTCTGTCTCAAGGCAAACCGGCGCGATCGCGGGCAAGCTCAATGTTTGGGGCGGCGTCCAGAACCCCGTCGAAGTGTTGCTGATCATATCGAGAGCGGGCACTCAAACTAGGCTCACCATAGCCGCCACCCAGAAGCAAGCGCCTCTGTCCCTCTCTGGCGACGCCTCCCAAAAGAAGATTGCGGAGTTCCTCGAGAAGCTTGCGCAATCGCCGGAATTAGCTGGCCGAAGCCTCGCAGGTTGGTAGGAGCCACCTACGCGGCTCGCTCCAGCCGCCTAATTAATAGATTGTGCCATATGGCGCGTAGTGTACCTGTCCAAGCGAATACTTGTTGCTTGACCCAACTCGCACTCTGATGTAAAATGGTCTCACCCCAAGGGGAAGGCGAGAGTGGGTCAACCAGCAATTGGTTCCTGTTCTCGTCTTTCATTTTGGTCGGCGTCACAGGCACGCGACGGCTCGATGCCGCCATCGCACTTTGACAACTGAACATCGCTTCTAGCATACACCTGTTGGAAGTCCAGGTCAAGTTCCTCGATCAGCCTGATGTACTGTTGCACGATGCCGAGCGGCTGCTGGGTTGCGAAGGCTGCCTCCTCAGGCGTCATGCCACGCTGGACGACAGCGAAGTAGACGCGGGCCAGATTCACGGTGTAATGATCCACCGCTTCTGGCGAGTGGGACGTTTCCCGGGCGATGACATGCGTCAGCTTGCCTTCGAGATAGGCTTTGCGGCAGATGATGCGCTTGTGAGTGACAGTGCGCCCCATGTCGTGGAGATTACCTCGTCGCGGGACGATCATCTCCGTCTCGGCCTCGTACTCTCGGATGAGTTCGGCGACGCGACTGTGACCGTGGTGGAACAGCACACTCAGGTCCGTGCAAGTGATGACACCGCCTTGGGCATAGGCTTCATTAGCAACGCGGACCAGGGCGCGTTTCAGTATTTCACCCCGACGAACGTTGGCGCGGAGGGCAGCGATGTCCTCCTGGTTGGCCACCGTGAGCACGACGGGCACCTGGCGTGTCCGGGTCATCGGCTTGCGATATCCAGGCCGCTCATCCACAGCGACTGCTAGCCATACCGTCTGTCCGGGCTTCAGGCGTTCGCGGAGGATACGGTAGTTGTCTACCAACTCCAGTAGCTTGTCCACGAACAACTCGATCACCCAGGGGCCACCCAGTCGGGGGAACTCCCGTGTGATGAAGCAGATGAGCGCTTGACGCAGCGTTTTGGCCGCTTGAGGCCGGTATTGGGCCTCTCGGTAGTGTTGCTTGGGCCGAATCATGGCCGTGCCCTCTTTTTTCCCGCCTCGGGCGGGTCAGGCTCGCTGTCGAGTTGGCTGGGACGGAACCCACGGGCTTTGACCGTGGGGATGATCTCGTCGATGCGTTCTTGATACTCTGGCGTGTTGTACTGCTCGTACAGTTCCTGGTACTGGCGCACCAGCGCTGGCGAAATCTGCATCAGAAATGCGATCTCGTCCACCGAGTGGCCATCGCGCGTGTGGGCCACCACTACGGCGAAGGTGATCACGTAGTTGGCGATGGCGGGCAGGGAGTGATAGATACGTTGCCGAATCTGAGTGAACGTGTACCGCTTCAGGTACAGATCCACTGCCTGCACGCGGTGGCTGAGCGCCCGGCCCACATCCTTCTGCTGAGAGCGGAGCGGCACGACGACGTCCTGGGCGGCCAACGCCTGCAGGTCACGACTGATGGTGCGCAGGCCACAGTTGAAGACGCGAAAGGCCAGGTCCTCGGCGGTCAACAGTGCATCCTGATCCAGCGCCTCGTGGGCCATGCGCTCGATCTGCCGCTGGCGCAGGGCGACCGTGCCCTTGGGCCCCTTCTGGGAGAGACGGTAGCGATGATCTTCCTCGCCCGCGTAGAGGGTCAAGACCACCGGCACCATCTTGCACTTCGACAGAGGTTTGTGTCCCGGCTCGTCGGCCGATACAGCCGTCATGGCCAACTGGCCGGACTGGATTGCTTCCGGCTGAGAGAGCCAGGGGAAGTAGACTTCCTTGACCAGGCCAGTGAGGGCCTCGGCCTCGAACTGAGAGCAGCCCAGCCCTTCTTTGACCCGCACGATGAAGACCTGGTCGAGGGTCTTGACGGTCAAGCGATTCAGTTGTTCACGTTCCGGTTGTCGTATCATCTGGCAGTCCTCCTGTTGATTGTGGTGATATCACCCCCACATTCTACAGGTACCTGCCATATGGCACAACTGTAGTTAGCGCGGCCAAACCCAGTCGGGAAGGTGTCTGTCGAGGGGATTGGCGACGGAAGTTGAGGGCGCGTGGGAGCCAGCGTTGGTCGAGGCGGGAAGCAGAGTTGTCGTCAAGTCGCGTCGAGGGTTGGCGCAGAGGGGAGCGGTGTCTTGGAAGCGGGTTTGTCGGCAGGGGGAAAAGGCCGCGCTAACCCCCGCTGCACCTGTTGCAAAAGATGATGGTGACAAAGCGAAATGCCATCCCCAGCATCAACAGGACTAGATTGTCATGGTGGTACACGACATGAGTTGTCAAAGGAGGAATGTATGAAGACAAAAACTTTCTTGCTATTTGTCATATTGGGGTTGCTGATGGTAAGTTGCTCGAGAGATGTGAAGCCGCCTACGTGTGATGTATATGTTAGCGGCAATCAAGTGCATGTTGTGATAAATCTTCCGGCGGAGGAAATGGCGTATCATGACACGCATAATCTGACACCATCCGGGTTTTCGGGAACTCCTTCAAGGGTCACTATCGAGTCAGGTGGGTCTTCTGTAGAGTACTCGCAAACAGGAAACACTTACGACATTGCCTATACGGTGACCTATGAGGATGGAGACATCACAAGCTACCATATCTCTATCAAAGGTAGTGTTTATGGAGATGTTGAACACACTTGCACAAAATAAGTAAGGAAAAGGTCTAGTGAATTAGGATATCGCGTTAGCGGCGCGATTTTCACGAACTTTGGCTATAATCAAAGTATGCCGGATTGCAAATCCGGCGAGCGGGTTATTCACTCGTTAGCGCGGCCAAACCCAATCGGGAAGGTGTCTGTCGAGGGGATTGGCGACGGAAGCTGAGAGTGCGTGGAGGGTCGACGTTGGTCGAGGGGGTAAGCAGAGTCGTCGTCGAGTCGAGGGTTGGCACAGAGGGGAGCGGTGTCCTGGGAGCGGGTTTGTCGGCAGGGGGAAAAGGCCGCGCTAACCCCCGCTGCACCTGACTTGGCTATCGGCGGCAATTTCAACTGCTCCGCGCCTGCGACGGTGACGAAAGGCGACAGTCACACGCCAGACCCGCCCAGCAGGTGAGCTCCGCCGTTATGACAGTTGAAAGGATGAAACGAATGGACAAACAACAGATCGGCATGTGTGGCGCATACTGCGGGATATGCGAATGGAAGGAGAAGACGAACTGCCCAGGGTGCCAGACCTGCAAAGGCGACATGTTCTATGGGGAATGCGGCGTCGCGAAGTGCTGCCATGGGAAAGGGCTTCTTCATTGTGGCCTGTGCCCAGACCTCCCCTGCGCGGAGCTCCAACAGGCATTCGACCATCCTGAACATGGCGACCATGGTGAACGGCTCGCGAATCTGAAGAACTGGGCCAAGGGAGACGACACAGTTATCAAGTTGCGGACCTTTCCCAAGGAGGGGCAGGCAGGGGTGTCATAACCAGCGCATGCAGCCGACGGCGAGGACGCCGCGGCTGATGCGCGCCGTTACACGGAATTGCTGGACAGGTCCCGTAACGGTGGTTGCTGTTACATCGTAGTGCTTCAAACCAACAAATCTGCATACGGGCAGTCACGGATCTTCCCAACATTGGCACTGTCGAAAGCGAAAGGATCTTGCCAAGAGAGGCCATAAGCAAGAGCCCCAATTCCGTATAACCACTCAATGAAGCTGGCCCCAAGTTGGGGGCGACTTTCAGCGTCTTTCGTCTTGCTTGGAGGAAGAGACGCTCTATTGACAATCTGCAAGCGGGCAGCTTATCTCGGGACCGTTATGCGGCTTGAGAGGTATGCAGGGATTTACTTACTACTCGTTCTTGGTGGAGCGCAATGCGAATTTACGAGAGATACAAGACATTTGTCCGTTATGGGCACGCATACAAAAAGGCGATGTACCTAGCTGCCCTTGTTACAATGGTCCTTTTTGGACTTAGCTTGGCGTTTTTCCTACCTAACGCAGATTCAACATCTACACAAGCTGGCCTAACTATCATTGCCGAGATTCTTGGCGTCTTATTGGGAGTGGTGCTTGTAATAGTCGTACTTCTGGTGGAGCAAGGCCAGCAGGCTGAGGAACTACTAAGAGGGGCCTATCAGAAGTACCGTCGTCTAATGCAATCTTCTCTACAACAGGTAGGTGCTGCGCGTCAGCAACTCATAGAGCGGATCGGAAGTGGAGAGATACAACTCAATGATCCTTTATTCGTTGGTCCATCTGGAATCCCGTCAAGCACTAGGTTCCGTGATGTCATCGGTAATCTATTCGCATTGACAGTTGCTATGCACCCTCAACTGTACGAAGAGTGCGAGGATGACTTGGATGCTCTAGGCTATTCCGAAGACGAGAAGAAGAAATTCATAGTTAGCAAGGGACTGCTGGCAGACTATCATCCTGTGGATTTCCTGAAGCTCGTCGAAGATGTCTTTGATCTGAACTGCATGGCCCCATACTGTAGCAGCGAAGTAAGCGATCTTGCCTCCGAGATATTCGAAGGATATATCCACGATGGGGTAGACAAGGCACTCTCGCAATTTCACAGGTCGAGAAATGTCCTGAGAAGCAAGGTTCTCGCTACTGCCATAACCTTGCTAACTTTGACCACTGTAGGCTCCATAATGACTCTCTTTGGTATTACAGACAAGACCATGATGATTCCAGTCTATACCTGGATCGTTGCATCTGTTGTGACTGGTTTCATGCTTTCGGTACTCCTAGCTCTGTTGCTAATGGAAAAGATGCTCATGTGAGATTGCAAGTAGTCCAGCATAGGCTCAAGAGCAAGCCTCGCTTTTCCGCTTTCAAATCAGAGTGAGGCGCCGCATAACAGTGCATGGTGTGTCCTGAAAGCTGTCGTCTGCTAGTTGGTGAAAGTCCAACCGCGGTAATTGCCAGGAGGCCGCGTAGCAGGCAACCAGTGCTTCTGGGTGACCGGAGGTGCTGAAGCGTAAGGGAGAGCAAAACCGCAGCCCGCAACATCAAGTGAATCCTGCAGCGTCGAAATGTTAGCCCCGAAAGGGGAACAAGGGGGAGCCGAGCTTGTCAGCGAGAGCGAAGGCCACGGAAGGTGCGAAGAGCCTGGAAGAGCAGCACCGAAGAACCCTTCGACAAGCTCAGGGCAGGCTCCTCCGGCGTAGGGGGAGCGGGATGTGGTGAAAGTAGGCGACGGAACAGGAGAGGTCTCATTCGGTCGGTGGTCCACACCCATCGTAATCGCTGGTATAAGCTGAAGAAGTGAAATTCAGGGAGAAGCCGGATGAGAAGTCGGAGGAGGCCATAGTACTGGTGACCATCGAGACAACACAACTCGGTGAGAGGGAAGGGCCTCTACTTCAACCGGGCTTAGCGGGGAGGTAAGTGACGGTGCATGCCCGAAGAGGGCCAACAACACCCAAAGACAAATCACGAGAACTCCAGCGCGAGCTATACCGAACGGCCAAGAGGGATAGATCTCGAAAGTCGCAGGAAGAAGGTTGTCGGAGAGCCGTATGAGGGAAAACCTCACGTACGGTTGTGTGTCCAGCGAAGGCTGGCGTGTTCAGCGGGAGACAGTCCCGTCGGGGTAAAAGCCAGGAGCCCCGTAGCTAGGATAGCAGGGTGGAGGGAAACCGAAATTCTGAAGCCTATCGACAATGCCATCTGAGGGATGGTAGCGAGTCACCAGGCCGTAACGAAAGTGAACGCATAGGTGGCCTCGAAAGTGCGAAGCCCCGGAGGCCGAGCCTGCATCCCAGAGGCGAAGGCAGCATGGGCAGCGGAAGGCTGGCATCGACGGCTGACCCACTCCGGCGGGGTGGTAGCGACAGCATGGTGACGAGGACACGCTAAGCAACTGGAGAAGCCCTCCTGGCCCCAGGGAGAAATCACTGGAGAAAGGTAGGCCCAATAACCAGCAACACTGGGAAATGGGTCGAAGGCGAGAGGGTGGCGGATGGGTCCGTAGTAGCGATGAACCGTGGTAATGCCTGGGGAGCAAAGGGGCCCTGCTGTTGGTAATTCCTCTAACAAAATGGGAGGCAGGGACGAGATGACAAAGGCGTCCATTAATCTGCGAGACCTGAGACGGAGGATATACGTCGAGGCGAAGGCCGATTCGGCTGGAACAGATGAAGTAGAAAGTGGTTGTACCAAACGCGAGATTAAAGTGCGGTACTACCAGGAACCGAAAGTGCTGCCAGCGCGATAGGCCACATAACCCTTGGCGAGAAGTCAACAGGACAGCCCAGTGCGCCTGTCTGCCACAGGCAGGGGAAATCCGCACGCTGGGTTGGACGCGGCGGGAGCTGGAAACGTGGCTATGGGAGCCGGACTGAGGCCCACGACGAAAGGCGTGGAAAAGCCACCGGACCCTGAAGTGCGCGCGCCTGCTCTCGACCCTACCTGTGCGGGGGCGGTTGGGTAACTGGCTGTCCTACCGCGATGGCGCGCAAACAGGCATCTTGTCCATTCCTGGCGGTTAAGCACAGAAACGGACTTTATCTTGTTCTACAAACTTGTTGTCAAGGAGGTTGTCGTGAAAAGCGTCGTGATCACTGGTAGTACGCGGGGGATTGGCTATGGCCTCGCCGATTCGTTTCTCGCCTTGGGTTGTGTCGTCACAGTCAGTGGGCGGAGTTCGACAAGTGTAAAAAAGGCCGTAACACAACTATCATCGGGGCATCAGGCAGATAGTGTGTTGGGGCATCCCTGCGACGTGACTCGGTTCGAGCAGGTGCAAGGGCTGTGGGATGAGGCACAGAGCCATTTCGGCACAGTAGACATCTGGGTGAATAATGCCGGGATTGGTCATCCACAACTTCAATTCTGGACACAGTCGTCGGAGGAGATAAGGGCGGTGGTGGAAACCAACATTGTGGGGACGATGTACGGCGCAAGGGTGGCTTTGCGAGGTATGCTAGAACAGGGTTTTGGGAGTCTCTACAACATGGAGGGCCTGGGCAGTGATAATCGCAGGGTGAGAGGGTTGACGCTGTACGGGAGTACGAAAAGCTGTATACGGTATCTGACGGACGCATTGGCAGAAGAGGTGCGAGGAACAGGAGTGATAGTGGGAGCGTTCAGCCCGGGGATGGTTGTTACCGAGTTCCTGACAGGGCGGTTTGAGGAAGGGTCGGAGGATTGGAAACAGGCGCAGCGCATATTCAACATTTTGGCGGATCGGGTTGAAACGGTCACGCCTTGGTTGGCGGAAAAGGCGCAGACGAACAAGAAGAACGGGGCACGTTTTAACTGGATGACGAGAGGCAAAGTGATAAGTCGTTTCCTTGCCGCGCCCTTTCGCAAGCGCGACTTGTTTGAGGGATTGGGATGAGGAAGATAGTGCGCGCCTAACAAGCGCATGAAGCCGACCACGCTATCGTGTCGCTTTTTGAGGTTTCTTTCGCTTTTGTGGCATTTCATATCAAGTTTGGTCTCACTGCGAAAGCCGCGTGGCGGCTTATGCGCCATCCGTTATGCGGCGCGTTGAATAGCAACTGAAATGACAAACTGGGCAGAAAGGATGTGTTCAAGTCAAGGCGGAGGTTGAGTCGGAGCAAATACCCCTTGAACAAAGGTCAGGAGGGAACATGAAAGTCAGGCTGTTTCTCATACTGGCTGCACTGTTCTGTTCATGCGTGTCAGGCTGCACAAGAGTACGGTACATGAAGGAAGTCTCCCAAGTCTCATACACCGAGGAATCGGGGACGATCCTGCCGGAAGTGCAGTTGTACGAGCAAATCGTCATCACCAGGAACAAAGTGACGTTGACCAGAAACGGCAAAACAGCAGATACAGAGGTCAATGAGGGGACCTGGGAATTCGAGGTTGATGAGCAAGAGGTGGTGGACGCTGGCTACGAAAAGGCGATTGAGATCGCCAAAGCGCGTGGGATCAAAATTCCCATGCTAAAATGAAACAAGGAGGTAATACAATGGTAGAGTTGAGCGTCTATTGTGGGTACGGGGAGGAACTTGAGAGGCGGCTGCGACTAAAAACGTTCCCTGTGGCAGTGAAACTGCTGGAACAAGAATCAGACATTCCCCAAGGCGCGATGCGACCTCTCGAGGATTTCGGCTATCACCTGTCTCTTTGTCAGGCGTTTCAGCTTTCACGTCGTGAGGGCCAGGCAATGGCCATGCTGAAAGAAGACATGTGGTGCTTCGAACCGGTCGTCGGTTACGGACTTGCAGAGCCGCCAGAGTATTTCTTACAGGGACATAACCGCTACCCGAACGACGTAGCGACTCTGGAAGCGGGCAGTCATTATGCTCGTGAGTTCCCTCGTTTGGAAGTCGGCAAGTACGTCGGTGTGGTGTCGGCGCCGCTAAAAACGACCAACTTTGAACCCGATCTGATCATGATCTACGTTGATTCGGCACAGCTAAGCCTGCTGCTCCTGGGAAGGGAGTACAAAGAGGGCTACAACCTCAAGTGCGCGCTGTCCGGCCACGCGGCGTGCGTCTATGCCGTGGTACCCGCCGTGCAGAGCGGGGAGTGTCAAGTTGCGGTGCCGTGTCGTGGCGACCGCTACCGTGCGATGGCTGGAGATGATGAAATGATCTTCACCGTCCCCCGGCAGAGGCTGGAGGACTTGATGGCTGGACTCAGGCACGTCAACTCGACTGGTTCCCAGCTTCCCAATGGCTATTCGTTCCAGCCTGAGTATCCTCTGTCCGAGAGCTATGAAAAGATAGCTCAAATGATCGACTACCTCTAAGGAGACCTGGGATGTGAACAACAAGTTGTCTGAGCGACAAACTGCCGACGACGAGATGTTACCTGAGTACGACTTTTCTGGTGGCGTGCGTGGTAAACACTATCAGGCGTACCAGCGTGGTTATCAAGTCATCATCCACAAGATGGATGGGACGACTGAGGTACGGGACTTTGCACTGCCGGAGGGAACCGTTGTCCTTGACCCTGATATCCGCGCGCATTTCCCGGATTCGGAGGCAGTCAATCGCACACTACGGGGATTGGCTTAAAGGAGGGCATTCGATGTCAAAGAGGATTGGCATTCTGGGTGGTATGAGCCCGGAGTCGACGGCAGAGTACTATGAGTACATTACCCGCACCTACACCGAGCGCTTTGGCGACTATGGCTACCCCGAAATCGTCATCTACAGCGTCAGCTTTCAGCCCTACGTGGATTGGCCTAAGGAGGACCGCTGGGATCTGGTTGCGCAAGGTCTGAGCGAGGCCGCTGGAAGGCTGGAGGCAGCAGGGGCCGACTTTATTGTCATCGCCACCAACACCATGCATCTGGTCTTTGACCAGGTACAGGCCAGCGTTAACGTGCCTATGCTGAGCCTGCTTGATGCTGTCGGCGAGGCCATTCTGTCGCGGGGGATGAAGACGGTGGGGTTGCTCGGCACCAAGTTCGTGATGGAGAAGACCTTCTACCAGGATGCCCTGGCCCGGAAAGGTATCACTGTCCTGGTGCCCGACGCCAGCGACCGCGAGTATGTGAATGATGTCATTTACAACGAACTGGTTGCAGGCCGGATTCTCGATGAATCGCGGGCCGGGTTCGTAACGATCATCGAGAGGCTGGCAGCACGCGGTGCTGAGGGAGTCATCCTGGGTTGCACCGAAATCCCTCTGCTGGTCAGTGAGGCGGATGTAGGGATACCGCTGTTTGACACGACGACTATTCACGCTGAGGCGGCCCTGAACTACGCTCTGGCGTAAAAGCAGTGATCGGGCTTGCTGTGTCGGAAGGAGGCCATAAGGTGACCACGACTGTCATTCAGATTGGGCGGGTGATCCCCACGCCGGGCTATACGCACGGCTCCGTCTCGGTGTTCCTGGACAGCGGCGAGGCCATCGTCGGCGATTTGGTGATGGGCAAACTGATGGGCCTGCTCCCCAGGCCAGGGCCGCCTATCGTCGCCTGGGACCTGGAGCGCAATTTGGAGAGCGTTCGTCAGTTGGTGGCCCTTTCACCTCGCGTTGTCTATGTCGGCCACGGGGGGCCATTCGAGGATTTGTCCAGTTGGAGGTGGACCTCCTACTGAGTGGTGAGGTAGGCCACGTCTCGCCGGATGAGGCCCCCGCGCTATTTTTCGCCCAGCATTACGCCGAGAGCGGCGACCACCCCGACCCAGAGATGGTACAGAGACTGGAGGAGACCTACGGTCAGGAGGAAGCACAGGGTATTCTCGCTCACATCCGCATGATCACCTTTGGCGACCTGTCCGGCAACACTTTCGATGCCCTACTCAGCCGCCTGCGTGGACGTCCGGCCGAGGGAAGCAGCCTGGGAAGCGAATTGGCAACACTGGTCTTGTTGGTGCTGGGGACGCCTCTCCTGGCTCTGGGGATAGTTGTCAAGAGTGTCATCCACACGACCTGAACGGATACGGGGATGTTGCGACGAGAATCTTGATTCACGGCGCTTGGGTCTGCGGCTGGGTCATCGTCGGGTCTGAGGGGGAAGGTGACGATACGGCACTGGAGCATTCCGAACGACAGACGCACGGAGCCGAGTGCGAGGCCTATTGTGCGCGGACCAGGCGGAACCTGCCCCGAATCAGGCTGTCCGAGAAGGAGTAGGCGGAGGAGAATGGACATGAGAAGCGTTTACGAAGACTTCTCAGCAGAACTTGACTCCCACTGGCACCGCTACGTCGCGGGCACGGGCGTGCTGGATCCCACCGGCTCTACTCTCCGCTTCGTCATTGCTGATGCCACCTCCCGGAAGGTAGGGGCGACGTATCCTCGTAACCAACAAGCGCAAAACGTAGCATCACGGGTGCAAAGGGAGTGTTCGTCCTATTCACCCCGTCGTGGGATGCGTCGCCTCTACTCCGACGCCCAAATTGATGACTACCAGGGGTTGCCCCGCCGCCGCTTTCTCTGGCGTCCGCCGTTGAGATTGACTGTGCAGGCCCGTTTCTCTCACCCGGCCGGGGATGGTTCAGCGGGGCTCACCACAGGACTGCGCGGCACGGCCGGCTTCGGCTTCTGGAACGATCCTTTCCTGATGACCGGAGCGCGGATGCCGGCTCTCCCACGCGCGGTCTGGTTCTTCTACGGCTCGCCCCCCTCAAACATGAAACTGGATCTACATACACCAGGCCATGGCTGGAAGGCAGCCACGATAGACACTCTGCGCCCTGCCACTCTTTTACTGGCCCCCCTTGCGCCCCTGGCGGTGCTCTTGATGAACCTCCGCCCCCTCTACCGCGCCCTGTGGCCCCCCATCCAGCGAGCGCTGAACGTGCGGGAGGCCGTGGTTCAGGTGGACATGACTGGATGGCACACTTATGTCCTGGAGTGGGGTGTGGAGCGAGCGTGCTTCAGCGTGGACGGGGTGACAGTGTTGGAGGATGCCCCCTCCCCCCGGGGACCGCTGGGCTTCGTAATGTGGTTGGATAACCAGTACATGGTGGTCACGCCGCGGGGGCGGCTGGGTTGGGGTCTGCTGGATGTGCCGGAACGCCAATGGATGGAGGTGGATCGGCTGGCGATTGAGCCACTGTAAGACACCAACGTCATCCCATACTTGCGCTGTAATATGCGGCAGGACAAATAGCACACGGATACGCACAGATGAAACAGGTTCTCACGGATTTTTAAGGTTCTGGCACTTGACAAGCCAGGTGAATCGGAGTATAATATAGCGTAGTTATTAATCTAACGCCTAAGTTATGATACTAACGCCTAAAGGGCAGAGGGAAAATGAACGGCGATCCCATTGACAAACTGGTGAAAATCGGCTTCTCGGAGTATGAGGCCAAGGCCTACGTAGCCCTGCTCAGGGAGAGCCCCGTCACGGGTTACCAACTGTCCAAGACCTCCAGCGTTCCTCGTTCCATGATCTACGAAGTCCTGGGCAAGCTCACTGCCCGTGGCGCGGCGATGACGCTGCGCAAAGGCGATTCTACTCAGTACGCGCCGGTTCCGGCGGACGAGTTTCTCGACCACCTCCGCCGCGAGCACGAGGAACTCACTACCTCTCTCAAGGACGACCTGGTTACCCTCGCCTCGCCCGCCGACCTGGAATACGTCTGGAACATTGAGGGCCACGAGAATATCATAGCCAAGGCACAGGAAATGATCGGCCAGGCAAAGACAAGCATCTACCTGGCCCTCCTGCCGGTCACATTCCCGGCCTTGCGGCCCGCGCTGGAGGAAGCCATCGGGCGAGGGGGGCGGGTGATGCTCTATACTACGAGCGAACTCGATCTGCCAGGCGGTCGCGTTGTCGTCGCTCACGTGTCCGAGGAGACGCTGGGTCAGGCCAGGGGGCTGGGGCTGGTCCTGGTCATTGACGGGGAGAAGATGTTGATTGGCGAGTGGCTGACCGCGACCCAGGCGCGCGCTTCCTGGACCAACAGCCCCCTCCTCGTCTTCATCGCCGAGCATCACCTGCGGACAGACCTGTATCTCCCCCAAATCCTGGCCCTTTTGGGAGATCGAGCATTGGATCTTATCCAGGAGGAAGATCGGGAGTTATTCGCTCGTGCTTTGGAGAGTCGCATAGAATAAGAAGACTATTATGAAAATCCTGGTTTACGGCGCTGGGCCACTGGGCAGTCTGTTCGCTGCACGGCTGCAAGAAGGCGGGCACGACGTTTCACTTTTGGCACGCGGGCAACGCCTGGCCGACCTGCGCGAATGCGGCATCGTACTCGTGGACACGCAAACTGGGCAGCAAACGGTGACGCGCGTCGACGTAGTCGAACGTCTAATTCCTGACGACGCTTACGATTTGGTGCTGGTCATCATGCGCAAGAACAGGACGCTGGACATATTGCCCATCCTGGCGGCCAACAAGCATACGCCCAACGTTCTGTTTCTGATGAACAACGGGGCCGGGCCAGGGGAATTGGTTGAGGCCCTGGGCTGTGAGCGGGTCTTGATTGGCTTTCCCAATTCCGCTGGATACCGCGAGGGGCACGTCGTCCACTGCTTGACGGGCACGGAGGACGACAAAGCCTTCGTCCCCTTCGGTGAGGTAGATGGCCGCATCACCGCCCGGACGCGGGAGGTTGCCCAGGCCCTCGAAAGCGCGCCTGGCTTTGGGGCCGAGATTCGCACCGATATGGACACCTGGCTCAAGTACCACGTAGCTCTGCTGATGCCCTCGTTGGCGCCGGCCCTCTACATGGCCGGAACGGACAACTACCGGATGGCGCGCACGCGCGACGCGATTGTACTCACCATCCGTGCCATCCGCGAGGGATTCAGGGTGCTGCGGGCGCTTGGCCTGCCCGTCACGCCATCCAAATTCAAGATATTCGAGTGGCTGCCGGAGCCGCTGCTGGTCGTTTTGCTGCAACGGTCACTGGCCGACGAAAGGATGGAAGTGGCGATGGTGAGACACGCCAACGCGGCCCGCGATGAGGTGCAACACCTGACCGACGAATTCCTGGCGTTGGCCCGCACCACGTCCGTGCCAACGCCAACGATTGACCGCCTGTATCCACACCTCGAGCCGGACACGCCGCTGATGCCGGACGGCAGCGCTGAGATACCACTGGATTGGCGCGGCGTGTGGATCGGGCTGGGCGCGTTGGTGGGCGTGTTGGCTGGACTGATCCTCGTCTTGAAGATGCTGCGGGGCAAGAGACACTGAAAAAGGGAGTGTGCCATGGGAGTGAAAAATGGAAACAAGAAACCAGAGATGTCGAACCCAGAGCTTTCCTACTTTGAGTTGCAAGCCTATATCGGCACTACAAAACACCTGGGAGGGTTCGAGACCACAAAGGAGCTCATTGAGTTGTGTCACATCGGCCAGGATACCTATGTTTTGGAGGTCGGTTGCGGCGTCGGCGCAACGGCTTGTTACCTGGCGAAAAAGTACACCTGCCGCGTGGTCGGCGTAGACCTGCGTGAGAGTATGATTGCCAGGTCGAATGAACGGGCGCAAAAAGAGGGTGTAGAGAAGCGCGTCGAGTTCAGGGTCGCCGATGCGCAGAACCTCCCGTTCGAGGACGCCCTTTTCGACATCGTCTTGTGCGAGTCCGTCGCCACGTTTGTCGAAGACAAGCAGAAAGTGGTCAGCGAATATGCCCGCGTGACCAGACCAGGGGGATACGTGGGGCTGAACGAGGAACTCTGGCTCAAGACACCCCCCGCGCCGTTGGTCGAACGGGTCAGACAGATCTGGGACATCAAGCCGGACATTCCCACGCTAGAGGACTGGATGGGGTTTTTGGAGAACGCCGGCCTGCGCGACGTTGTCGTGGAGACCTACAAATTCGATGCGCGACGCGAGTCCAGTCAGATTAAGCGGTATCGTTTTCAAGACATGTGGAGGATGTTTTACCGAACGCTGGTTCTGTACATCAAAAATCCGGCTTTCAGGAAGTATATGGCAGGAAGGAAGCACCTACCCAAGGGCCTTTTCGAATACCTGGGGTACGCGATATTCGTTGGAAGGAGATAGAAATGAACGCCAATACATCTGTGGAACGACCAGGTGGTGAATCCAGCGTGAAAAGCGGAGTGACGAGATGGCTGATCAGGGAGATCGTCGGCTCGTTGTTCACGGCGGCGATCCTGTTCGGCGTTTCGGGCCGCCTGGATTGGGTGATGGGGTGGGTTTTGGTCGGCGTGTACGTGATCTGGACCGGAGCCACCGCGTTGACCGTAATCCCCACTAACCCGGAGATGTTAGTAGAACGCACTGGGCCCAAGAAGGGCACCAAGGGCTGGGACCTGGCGATCATGAGTGTCGTGGGCGTGGCCGAGATCGCCAAGTACGTCGTGGCCGGGTTGGACCTGCGCTGGGATTGGTCGCCACAGGTTCCACTGGCGCTCCAACTCGCCGGGGTGGTCGTTGCGGTGCTGGCTTATGACGTCATCCTCGTCTGGGCCATGGCGGCGAACACGTTTTTCTCACAGACCGTCCGCATCCAGGAAGACCGGGGCCATACCGTCGTCACCGGCGGGCCATACCGGTACGTGCGCCATCCTGGTTACGTCGGGTCGCTCCTGTTCCAGGTCGCAACGCCGCTCATACTCGGCTCGGTGTGGGCGTTCATCCCGGCCGGGCTGGCAGCGTTGCTCATCATTGTGCGGACGGCACTTGAGGATAAGACGTTGCTGGAGGAGCTTGACGGCTACAAGGAGTATGTCAGCCGGGTGCGCTATCGCCTGCTGCCGGGCATCTGGTAGCCGCCAGTGCAAGAAACAGTTGAGCATCACCGAGAATGGAGGATTGAGAAAATGGAGAATAAACAAACTTTCTTCGATTTTGCGGCTGAGGTGGGCCTCACAAAACACCTAGGAGGTCTCGGGGCCACAGAAGAGCTCATTGAGTTGTGCCACATAGGCGAAGGCAAATACGTCTTGGATGTTGGCTGCGGCGCTGGGGTGACGCCTTGCTTCATCGCAAAAAGGTATGGCTGTAGAGTGGTCGGTGTAGACATTTCTGAAGGGATGGTCGAGAGGTCCAAGGAAAGGGCGAAGAGAGAGGGGGTAGCGGATAGGGTTGAATTCAGGGCAGCAGATGCACAAGACCTCCCTTTCGAGGATGACCTTTTCGATGCGGTCATTACCGAGTCCGTAACCGCCTTTCCAGAAGACAAACAGGGAGCGGTCAACGAGTATGTGCGGGTGACAAAGCCGGGAGGATACGTCGGGCTTAATGAGTCAACCTGGCTAAAGGTTCCGCCTCCGCCGGAATTGGTCGCCTGGGCATTCCAGGATTTGGGTGCTAACGTGAAACCTCTGGCTTCTGATGGTTGGGCGGGATTGTTGGAGGGCGCTGGGTTGAGAGAAATAGTCGTGAGAACCTACGAAATCAACACCCAAAACGAAGCCAGAGGAATACTCCGGTGGTATGGTTGTAGAGGAATGCTGGGTGTTTTGTGCAGAACTCTATCCCTTTATGCCAAAAGTCCAGCCTACAGGAGATTCGTAAAGGAAGTACGAGAGGGTGGGGTCACACCCGAGAACCTTGATGAGTATTTTGGATACGGAGTATACGTCGGGAGAAAGTAGGCGAGCTCACAACAAAGGATTGTGAAAGCCACACTAGATGCGTCAACGGCTCGACAGAGCTCGCTGAGGTCTCGTTGGCGTTTTGGAAGGGGGCGGATGTTGTCTATCTGGCGAGTCCTGTTGAAGTGGCTCTTAGCGGAGGAATGAAAATGAACGCAGAAACATATACTAACCACAAATCTGAGATGACCGCCGCGATAGTGAAGCGGATGGTACAGGTCCTTGTCCAGTTTCTGATCCTGGCGGTGCTCCTGTTCATCTCGGCGGGCCGCCTGAATTGGGGGTGGGTCTGGGCCTATCTCGGCGTGGGCGTGGGCATTTTGATAATCAACGTGCTTGTCATGCCCCCGGAGTTGATAGCGGAGCGCGGCCGGACCGACAAGAAGGACATCGAAGGCTGGGACAGAGTGGTCACCACCATCAACATTCTTCCCGCACTGGGCGTACCAATCGTGACCGGGTTAGACGAACGCTTGGGGTGGTCGCCCCAGTTCGTTTCAGCGATTCATCTCATGGGGTTGGCTTTCATGGTGCTGGGGCAGGGCTTGTTTACCTGGGCGATGGTGTCGAACAAGTTCTTCTCAACCTCCGTTCGCATCCAGATGGACCGGGATCATACCGTCGCCACCGGTGGGCCTTACCGGGTCGTGCGCCATCCGGGTTACGTCGGGTATATCGTGTCCGCGTTCGCAACGCCGCTGGCCCTCGGATCGCTGTGGGCGCTCATTCCGGTGGCGATTACGCTGTGTCTCTTCGTCGTCCGCACGGCTCTTGAGGATCGCACGCTACAAGCCGAACTCGATGGCTACAAAGAGTACACCCAGCGCGTGCGCTACCGCTTGGTGCCGGGTCTGTGGTGAGATACGAATCTACGAATTCACGAATTTACGAATCTGCGAGTTACCGATGATTCTCAAAAACCTATTCCGACGCAAAGGCCGCACAATCCTCACACTGTTGGGCATCTCCATCGGCGTGGCCGCCATCATCGCGCTGGGGGCGGTGGCCGGAGGGTTAACGTCAGGATTCGCTGCCATGTCGCAGGGCAGCCAGGCTGACCTGGTGCTCAGCCAGGCCAACGCGATGAGTTCCCTGATCAGCAGCGTTGATGAGACACTGGCCGACAAAGTTCGCGTTTTGCCGGAGGTGGCCGATGTAGATGGCATGCTCTTCACCAATGCCCTGATTGATAACGAGACTTATCTCTTTCTCTTTGGCTACGATCCAGAGGGCTTTGCCATAGACCACTTTCGCATAGTCGAGGGACAATCGTTGGCGGAGGCGCGCGGCGTGCGCGGCAAGCCCCTCATCCTGGGCCGGCGAACGGCGCAGAGCATGGACTTACAGGTAGATGATACGCTCCGCATCACCGGCAGTGTCTTCCGCATCGTCGGCATCTACGAGACGGGAAGCGGGTTCCAGGACGGCGCGGCGGTCGTCCCACTGCGAGAGGCTCAGGCGCTGGCCCTGCAGCCACACCGCGTCTCGATGCTCTATGTCAAGCTGAGCGATCCCGATAAGGCCGACCGGCTGCGGGACCGGATAGAGCACCGTTTCTCCGACTTGACCGTCTCGACCTCGGCGGGATTTGTAGACCAGGAGCAGTTGCTCGAGATGTTGGATGGGATGGCGATGGCGGTCGCGGGCCTGGCGGTCGTCATCGGCGGGATCACCATGACCAACACACTCTTTATGTCAGTCTTTGAGCGCACGCGCGAGATTGGCGTCCTGCGCAGCTTGGGCTGGCGGCGGCGGCGCGTGATGGGCATGATCCTCGGGGAAGCCATCCTTCTGGCTCTATTGGGCGGGCTGGTGGGCAGCGGCCTGGGGGTGCTATCTCTCGCGGCGATCAGCAAATCCGGGTCCGTGTTGAGCGTGTTCGGGGGCCAACTAACGCCCGACCTCTTTGCCCGCGCTTTGGTCACCGTGGTCGCGCTGGGGCTGGTGGGCGGGGCGTACCCGGCCTGGTGGGCCAGCCGCCTGCTGCCGGTGGAGGCGCTGCAATACGAAGGTGGCGGCAAGGCGCGTGTGCCTCGTTTCTTGCCTGGGATGATGCGCAACCTCTGGCGGCGGCGGACGCGCACGGCGCTGACCCTACTGAGCATCGGCGTGAGCATTGCCGCCGTCATTGGCCTGGGGGGAATGGCCGAGGGAATGTTGGGCGCGTTCAACGTGATGATGCGGGATAGCCAGACCGACCTGTTCGCCGCCGAGGCGGACGTTGATGCAGACTTTAGCGCCATTGACGAGCGGGTGGGGGCGCGCATCGCCGCCCGCTCCGACGTGAACGCTGTCTCCGGCATGTTCTGGACCGGCGCCAGCACCGATAAGATGCCTATGCTGCTCGTGGCCGCCTATCACCCACGCGAATTCGCCATCCGCCATTATCGCATCATTGATGGGGAGCCGTTGGCGGCCCGCCGCCAGGTCATTGTCGGTCGGATGGCGGCAGAGAAGATGGGGTCGGAAGTGGGCGATACGCTTCGTCTGATGAACAGCAACTTTCGCGTGGTCGGTATCTACGAGACCGGCCAGGCATTTGAGGATGCCGGCGTGATCATTGGCCTGCGGGAGGCGCAGATGCTCACCGGGAAGCCGCGCCAGGTGCAGTTCTACCTCATCAGCCTGCGTGATCCGGAGCAGGCCGAGGCGGTGAAGCAAGATCTGGCAGCGACTTTTCCGGAGATTGATTTTGCCCTCACCTCCGAGCTCAGTGAAGCCATGAGCGATTTTCGGGTGCTCCAGGATATGGTAGACCAGATCTCGTTCCTGGCGGTGTTCATCGGCGCGGTGGGGATGCTGAACACGATGTTGATGAGCGTGCTGGAACGAACGCGCGAGATCGGCGTGCTGCGCAGCCTGGGTTGGCGGCGGCGGCAGGTGCTGGGAATGATTCTGAACGAGTCGCTGGTGTTGGGGGCAGTGGGCGGCCTGTGCGGTATCCCCCTGGGGCTGGGGTTAGGTGGATTGATTGGCTCGTCGGGAGTGTGGGGAGGAGCGATTGAGCCGGCCTACACGCCTCAGATATTCGTGCAGGCGATTGTGGTGGCGATGATCGCTGGGGTGGCGGGCGGTCTCTACCCGGCCTGGCGGGCGACCCGGATGCGGCCGGTAGAAGCACTCAGGTATGAATGAGCTATGGTCTTCAAGAATCTGTTTCGACGCAAGGGACGCACGATCCTGACACTGGTGGGCATTTCCATCGGCGTGGCGGCCATCGTCGCGCTGGGGGCAATGGCCGAGGGATTGCGCGCCGGCTACACGGCTATGGCCAGCGGCAGCCAGGCCGACCTGGTGCTCACCCAGGCTGGTCAGATGGACATCACGATAGGCGGTGTCGAGGAGGTGGTCGCCGAACAGTTGCTCGCCTGGCCTGAGGTCGCCGACGTAACCGGCATGCTGATGGGTAACGTGAAAGCCGAGGACGTCCCCTACTTCTACGTCTTCGGCTACGATCCGCAGGGCTTTGCCATCGAACATTTCAAGATCGTGGACGGGCAGGGGTTAGCTCGGTCGGAGACCGGCCAGAGCAGGGGCGTGCGGGGAAAGCCAACCTTGCTGGGCCGCGCCGCCGCTGAGAGTTTCGGCAAAGATGTGGGCGATACCTTGCATATCACCGGTGGCACTTTCCGCATCGTCGGCATCTACGAGACGGGGGATGCCTTCGAGGAAGGAGGTGCGGTCATTCCGCTGGATGAAGCCCAGTCGCTCCTGCTGCAGCCGCGTCGCGTCTCTATGTTCTACATCCGGCTGCGCGATTCCGCCGACGAAGCCCGGCTGCGGGTGCGGGTGGAGCGGCACTTCGACGACCTGACCCTATCCACCACCTCCGAGTTCGCCGACCGGCAGATGATGATCGAGAGTATGGAGATATTCGCCTGGGCCATTTCGGGGCTGGCGGTGGTCATCGGTGGTGTGGGGATGACCAATACGCTATTCATGTCGGTCTTTGAACGCACGCGGGAGATCGGCCTCTTGCGGGCGTTGGGCTGGCGACGGAGCCGGGTGCTGCGTCTCATCCTGGGCGAGTCGCTGGCCCTCTCCTTCCTGGGGGGGCTGGTGGGCATCGGCCTGGGAGTAGCAGCTGTCTACCTGCTGCGCGGCTCTATTCCTTTCATGGGGGTGTTAGGAGTGCAGTTCTCCTCTGAACTCTTCGCCCGTGCCATCATCACGGTGGTCGTGTTGGGGCTGGTGGGTGGAGCATATCCGGCCTGGTGGGCCAGCCGCCTTCTGCCGCTGGAGGCGTTGCGGTACGAGGGGGGCGGTGCAAGGACAGGCCTTGCCCTTACCTGCGGCGGCATGACGGTGCGCAATCTCTGGCGGAGGCGGACGCGCACGACGCTCACTCTGTTAGGAATCGGTGTGGCCATCGCCGCCATCGTCGCCCTGGGCGGTATCACGCGGGGGATGACCGACGTTCTTACTGCGATGATGACGAGCGCTCAGACCGACTTGCTGGCCATCGAGGCGGACGTTTCCGACACGGGCTACAGCGCCATTGACCAGCGGGTGGGAGCACGCATCGCTGCCCTGCCCGACGTGGAGGCGGTTTCCGGTGTCATCATCACCATCGCCAGCACCGAGGAGAACCCGCTATTGATCGTGTTCGGCTATCATCCCCGTGAGTTCGCCATCCGTCACTTCTATATTGCCGAGGGGGAACCGCTGGTGGCTCGTCACCAGGCCATCATCGGCCGGCAGGTGGCGGAAACGATGGGGCTGGAGGTGGGGGACACACTCCGCATCCTGGAAAGCAACTTCCGCGTGGTCGGTATCTATGAGACCGGCATAGGCTACGAGGAAGCCGGGGTGGTCATCGGCCTGCGGGAGGCCCAGGCCCTGGCCGGGAAGCCCCACCAGGTGACGTGGTACGCCATCAAGCTGCGCGACGGCTCGATTGAGCGGGCCGAAGCGATGCAAGACTACCTGAACGAGAGATTCACGGAGATTGATTGCTCCATTTCTTCCGAGTTCGTCGAGATCATGCCCGACATGCGGACGATGGACCAGATGGTAGGACAGATCTCGTTCCTGGCGGTGTTCATCGGCGCGGTGGGGATGTTGAACACGATGCTGATGAGCGTGCTGGAGCGGACGCGGGAGATCGGCGTTCTGCGGGCGCTGGGCTGGCGGCGGCGGCGTGTGCTGGGGATGATTCTGCAGGAGGCCCTGGCGCTGGGTGCCGTGGGTGGCGTCTGCGGCATCCTGCTGGGGCTAGGGCTGGCCTGGGGGGTAATGCAGATACCGCTGGTGGGGGACATGCTGAGAGTAAGTTACGGCCCTGACCTGTTCGCCCGGGCGCTAGTGGTGGCGCTGGTGACCGGTGTGGTGGGCGGGCTCTACCCGGCCTGGCGGGCGACGCGGATGCGGCCCGTGGAAGCGCTCAGGTATGAATGACCAATGTCCAATGACAAATGATAAATGACAAATGATCAAACACGCAACACGCAACACGCAATACGCAACACGAATGGAGGTAATGATGATGAAGAAATCTGGTCTTGCAGGGCTGGTGGTGTTGGCTGTGATCCTCTCCGGCTGTGGAGCCGGCGCGGAGGAGACCCCAACGCCGGAGGTGGAGGCGGACTTCGTGCCGGTGGTCTCCGTCACGGGGGAGGTAGTGCCGGCAGTGCGGATCACCGTCAGCGCCCAGGCCGGCGGCACGGTGGTGGAGGTGTTGGTGGAGCCAGGGGACGAGGTGGCGGCAGATGCCTTGCTGGTCCGGATCGATTCCACCGACGCGCAACTGGCGGTGCAACAGGCGGAGGCGGCACTGGAGACTGCCCAGGCTCAACTGGTGCTCCTGCGGGCCGGGCCGCGCCCGGAAGAAGTCGCCGCCTCCGAGGCACAGGTAGAGGCCGCCCGGGCCGCGCTGGCGCAGGCAGCCGCTCAGCGGGACTATCTCAAGTCCGGAGCAACGGAGGCGGAGATTGCCGCAGCCCAGGCGCAACTGGCGGCGGCCCAGGCAGAGCAATGGGTGGCTCGCGAGGCCCACGATGCGACGATGAAGTGTTATTACGTCAAGCGGGGCGGCGTCGAGCATGAGACTTGCCCCGCTCTGGGCACGCCCGAGGAGCATGCGCGCCACAATCTCTACACCGCAGATACGGCACTGGCCGCTGCCCAGGCTCGACTTGACGAACTGCTGGCTGGTGCGAACGCTGACCAGGTTCGTGCAGCCGAGGCTAGCGTTTGGACTGGCGCAGCCCAGCGGGACGTCGCGCAGGCCCAACTCGACCTGCTCCTGGCGGGCGTTACCGGCGAGGAAGTCGCCGTGGCCCAAACAGTCGTGGCCCAGGCCCAGGCGGCGTTAGATGCAGCGCGGGTAGCGCTGGAGCGGTGCGAACTGCGTGCCCCATTTGATGGCACCGTCGGCGCGGTGGACGTGCGGGTAGGCGAGTTGATTGTGTCAGATCAGTCCCTGATCACCCTGGGCGACCTGATCACGCTGCGGGTAGAGACCACCGATCTGGACGAGATTGATGTGGCGCGGGTGGCGGTCGGTCAGCAGACCATGGTCACCTTTGACGCCCTCCCGGAGCGGGTCTTCACCGGCTACGTGACCCATATCTCCCCCATGGCCGAGCCTGGCGCGGGCGGAGTCAATTACACTGTGACCATCGAACTGGACGAGATGGACCCAGCAATCCGGTGGGGGATGACAGCGTTTGTGGATATTGAGGTGGAGCAGTGAAAGATGAGATCATTGTTGAGACTCGCGATTTGGTGAAGGTTTACGGAGATGGAGCGGAGGTGCGGGCGCTGGACGGGGTCAACCTGCACATCGGGCGGGGGGAGTTCGTGGCCGTGATGGGGCCGTCGGGCAGTGGCAAGTCCACGCTGCTCAACATGATCGGCGCCCTCGATCGTCCCACTAGCGGGCAGACCCTGTTCAACGGGCAGGACCTGGCAGGAGTGCGCGATCTGGATGCCTTTCGCGCCCGCACCGTCGGGTTCATCTTCCAGTTGCACAACCTGATCCCCACGCTGACCGCCCGTGAGAATGTGGAGGTGCCGATGCGGGGCCAGCCTATTAACGCGCGGGCCCGTCGCAAAAGAGCAACGGAGTTACTGGAACTGGTTGGGCTAGCGGAGCGGATGAACCACTTGCCCAATCAACTATCCGGCGGCGAGCGGCAGCGGGTGGCTATCGCCCGTTCGCTGGCGAACGAGCCCGCGCTGATCCTGGCCGACGAGCCCACCGGTGACCTGGACTCCCAGAGCGGCGCGGAGGTGATCGGTTTGATGCACCAACTGAACCATGAGTTGGGCGCCACCGTTATCGTCGTGACCCACGACCCGGCGGTGGCCCGGCAGACCGGCCGCATCCTGATCATGCGGGATGGCCGTATCGTGCACAGGCACACGGTGGGGACCCCCTTCGAGGAGGACCTGGCCGCGTTTCGGCGCTCAAAGCTGGGGCAGGCGATTCTGGCGGGAGACGAGGCGGCGCTGGCCCAACTCGGCCCTGACGAGCGGACCGCGCTGCGGCGGCTGCTGGAAGGGGTGGCGTGAGCCTGGATCTCGTCGAACAGTGGACCCGTTGGGCCGGCGCAGTGGCGGCGTTGGTGTGCTTGATCGCTGCGCTGGCGGGGATGGCCCGCGGTATGCGCCGTCCCCGCGGGCGGGCGACTGGTCTGGGGAGCAAGGTACTGCGGCTACCGGCCTATCTCCTAATCAGCATCCTACTTCTTTGGCTCATGCTACTTGCTGTGGCGACCACTACCGCTGCCGCTCTCGCCTTTGGCCCGGGCCGTGGCGCTGGTTCTGGGCGCGCTGCTCCTCTTCCCTGGCCCTATACCTCTGGGCGCGGCTGACGCTGGGTGAGATGTACAACGTCTCCAGCAGCATGGGCGCGCAACTCTACGCCGACCACCGGCTGGTCACCCACGGGCCGTTCGCCATCGTCCGCCACCCGATGTACCTGGGCGTCATCCTCGCCTCGGCAGGCGGGCTCCTCATCTACCGCACCTGGACGCTTCTGTTCACCACAGTGAGCTTCCTAGGTCTTGTGCTGCGCGCCCGGCGGGAGGAGGAGGCGCTGGCGGCCGAGTTCAGCGAGCAGTGGGAGGAATACCGCCGGCGGGTGCCGGCCTGGATACTGCATATCTTGAGGAGGCATGGGAGGAACTACGGCTAACAGACCCGTTATCATCATTGGGGCCGGACTCGCCGGACTCCCCATGGGCTGCTACGCCCTTGTGAACGGTCACCGCGCCCACATCTTCGAGCACTACTCCTGATCCACAGAAATCCCCCGAAAACCTCTTGACAAAATCCCTGTTTTGTGGTATTATATGTCTAGTCTTATATATGATTGCTCCTATATGTAAGGAGATAGATGTCACTGGAACACGCCATCCTGGGTTTCCTGCATTACGCCCCCTCTTCGGGGTATGACCTGAAGAAGGCATTCGACACCTCGGTGCGTCACTTCTGGCCGGCCGACCAGAGCCAGATTTACCGCACCCTGGCGCGGATGACGGAGCGGGAATGGGTGAAGGTGGAAGTCATTTCTCAGGAAGACCGCCCGTCCCGCAAAGTCTACCACATCACCGAGGCGGGCCGGGAGGAACTGTGCCGCTGGCTGACCACCCCTCTGCCCCTCAATGAGTCACGCCTTCCCTGGCTGATTCAGGTCTTCTTTGCCGGGCAACTGGACGACGAGGAGATTCTGGCCCTCTTTGAGCGGGAAGCCGAGCAATTGCGGGCAAGGCTGGAGCGCTACGATCTGATTCCGCAGGAGAGTGCCGTCTACGTCGAAGCGGTCGATTCCCCCCGCGAGACCTTCTTCTGGATGTTGACCCTGGATTATGGGATCACAGTGAACCAGACGACTTTGGAGTGGGTAGAAAAAGTCATCCAGCGCCTTCGGCGCAAAGAGCAACCACCTTCTGAGAAAGGAGAACGACAATGAAGATTCTAGCCATCAACGGAAGCCCCCGGGGTGCCCGGGGCAACACCGACCGCATCCTGCAACCCTTCCTGGAGGGGGCGCGGGAGGCAGGCGCGGAAACGGAGGTAGTGTATCTCAAGGACAAGAAGATCAACTATTGCCTGGGCTGCTTCAATTGTTGGACCAAGACACCCGGCGTCTGCGTTCACAAGGATGACATGCCCGAACTGTTGGAAAAGATGCGACGAGCGGACATCATGGTCTACGCCACGCCGCTCTACGTCTTTACCGTCACCGCGCAGATGAAAACGTTTATGGACCGCCACATCCCCCTGATTGAGCCTTACATCGTCAAGCGGGGCGACCAGTACATCCATCCCCCGCGCTACGAGACGCGCCACAACAAAGTGGTGCTCATCTCAAACTGTGGCTTCCCGGAACGACATCACTTTTCGGGGCTGGTGGAGACGTTCCGCCGCTTCACTTCTGGCCCCAATTCGGAACTGGCCGCCACCATCCTATGTGCTGGTGGGGAGTTGCTGAAGCAGCCAGCGCTGCAGGAGAGTCTCAGTTGGTACATTGAGGCCGCCCGCCGCGCCGGGCGGGAGGTGGTCGAGCAGGGCCACATCGCACCGGAGACACAGGAGGTGTTGGACCGGCCGCTGGCCGATCCGGCGGTCTACTCCCAGATGGCGAACGCTCACTGGGACAGCGTCATCGTTCGCCCGGAGGGAGGGAGCGGGCCGGGGGAGGACGAGCCGGGAACGAGGCTGCCGCCGCCCGCCTCCCGCGACACGGTGCGCGACGTGATCGCCGGGATGACGATGGTCTTTAACCCCGATGAAGTGGGCGACTTGCAGTCCGTGGTCCAGTTCGACGTGAGCGGCGAGGAGCCGGGGCAATACTATCTGCGCATCGCCGAGGGGAAGTGTGCAGCGTTCGAGGGTGTGCATCCCGAACCCACGTTGACCATCCACACGCCCTCGGAAGTGTGGCTGCGCATCAGCCGAGGCGAACTGGACGGTGCACGGGCGATGATGGAGGGGAAGTACTCCATTGAGGGCGACCTGGGGTTGCTGATCCGCTTCAACAGACTCTTTGCGACCCCATCGGAGGTGTAGCAGAATGACAGAGAAGAAGAAAGCCCGCATCTCCGGCATGGTCTGGACAGCCATTGCTTTCGTGCCCTGGATTTTCTACTGGGTGCTCGCCGGGATGGGACACACGACCGCTGCCATTCTATCGGGGCTATCTGTCTCCCTGGCGCTTAACGGCTACCGTTTCGCCATCCGCAAAGTGAAGATCCTGGACGCGGTGTCGCTGGGCTTCCTCGCCATCAGCGCCCTCATCACCCTCGTCCTGGGCAGCGATTTGCTGGTCTTCTACGGCGGCGTGCTGTCAGACGCCACCCTGGCGCTGATGGCGTGGGGCTCTCTCATCGCCGGTAATCCTTTCACCTACGACTACGCGAAGGAGGACTGGGACGAAGCTTTCTGGGACGATCCGATCTTCGTTGAGACGAACCAGATCATCACCGCCGTCTGGGGCGGAATCTTCACTACGCAGGCCCTCATCGGGGGAACGGCGATGGTGATGGGGCTGGAGGGGATGACTCGGATCATCCTGGTGGCGGTCGTTCCTCGCTCCTTGTTGGCCATCGGGATTGCATTCTCGGCATGGTTTCCCCACTGGTATCCCCAACGCGCGGCAGCGCGGCGAGGCGGCCAGCGCATCGACGGGATACCGGACGGCGTGGCAGGTCTGCGGCTGGTCGAGTTCATGCCGCTTGCTTTCAACGCCGGGGCAGCCGACGACATGCGGGCCACGGTACAGTTCCACCTGAGCGGCGACGATGGCGGCGCAGGCTACCTGCAGATCGAGCCGGGCCGCTGCACCTTCCACCCCGGCAAAGCGGACCAACCTACTTTGGTGATAGAAAGCCCAGCCGAGGTGTGGGCGGCCATCGTCAGGGGAGAGATGAACGGTACTGAAGCCTTCCTGACCGGTGCCTACCGTGCCACCGGCGATCTGAATGTACTGCTACGATTTGATGCGATGTTCAGAGAGGACAACCTTCGAGGTGATCCGTCACTGAGTTGAGGAGAAATACTCGCTTGCCGTCAACGGCTGTTCGGCAGGGGAATTTGGTAGAAAGCAATTACCCGGCACTAACACCCCTCCTGCCCCGTCACACCCCAGGCCAAGGAGCAGGCTCACATCCCCCGTCCATCGTCCAGGACATCCCGCACCCAGAGGGCGGCCAGCCGTCGCAACAACCGTCGCAGCCAGGAGCGGAGCGCGGCCAGGTTGTAGCGCAGCCGTCGCAAGAACCGCCGCCAGAGTGGGGCTGGCGCTGGCTGCGGGCGGGTCCAGCGGATGGCCACTGCACCCCAGGTCAACCCCGCGCCGAATCCCACACAGACCACCAGGTCGCCCGGCCGGATACGGCCCTCCTCCACTGCTTCGCTCAGGGCGATGGGGATAGAGGCGGCGGAGGTGTTACCGTATCGTTCCAGGTTGCTGTAGACCCCCTCGGGAGGCAGGCCCAGGGACCGGGCCGCCGCTTCGATGATACGCTGGTTGGCCTGGTGGGGGATCAGCAGGTTCAGATCGGCCAGCGAGAGCCCGGCCTCCTCCAGCACCTCCCGCGTGGCGGTGGGTATGGCGCGCACAGCGAAGCGGAAGACCTCCCGCCCCTTCATCTGGATGAAGTGCAACCTCTCTGCCACGGTCCGATGGGAGGCCGGCATCCGGCTCCCGCCGGCCGGCAGCCGCAGGAGGTCCCCTCCGGAGCCGTCCGCTCCCAGGACCGTGGCGAGCACCCCGCCCTCGTTCTCGCCCGCCCGGAGGACCACCGCCCCAGCCCCGTCGCCGAACAGGATGCAGGTGGCCCGGTCGGTCCAGTCGGTGATGCGGGAGAGGGTCTCCGCGCCGATCACCAGCGCCGTCTGGTAGACATCGGCGGACAGCAGGTGCGCGGCGACGCTGAGACCGTAGACGAAACCAGAGCAACCCGCCGACAGATCGAAGGCGACAGCCCGGGTGGCTCCCAGCGCGTCCTGGACCAGGCAGGCAGTAGCGGGGAAGAGGTAGTCAGGCGTTGCAGTGGCGACGACGATCAGATCAAGTTGGACCGGGCTGAGTCCCGCCACCTCCAGCGCCTGCTGGGCGGCTTGGGTCGCCATGCTGGCCGTCGTCTCGCCGTCCTCGGCGATGTGTCGTTCACGGATGCCGGTCCGCGCGTGGATCCACCCGTCGGAGGTGTCCACCATCCGCGAGAGATCATCGTTGGTCAGCACACGTCGCGGGACGTACTTCCCCCAGCCGACGACATGGGTATGGGCCTTCACGTGGCTTCTTTCCAGTGGCGGAAGATAAGGCACCCGTTGTGGCCGCCGAAGCCGAAGGAGTTGGAAAGGACCACCCGGGGTTCCATCTGTCGCGCCTGGTTGGGCACGTAGTCCAGGTCGCACTCCGGGTCGGGATGCTCGTAGTTGAGAGTCGGATGGACCCAGCCGGTCTCAAGGCTCTTGACGCATGCGATGGCCTCGACCGCCCCCGCCGCCCCCATCAGGTGACCCAGCATGGACTTGGTGGAACTGACCGCCAGCCGGTCGGCATGGGGGCCGAAGACGGCGCGGATGGCCTGGGTCTCTATGGGGTCGTTGAGGAGCGTGCCGGTACCGTGGGCGTTGATGTAGTCCACCTCCTCGGGGGACAGGCCTGCGTCGTGGAGCGCCTGTTCCATTGCCCACGCCGCTCCCTGCCCCGTCTCCTCCGGCGCGGTGATGTGCCAGGCATCGGCGGTCGCTCCATAGCCGGCCAGTTCACAGTAGATGCGGGCGCTGCGCTGCCGGGCATGCTCCAGGCTCTCCAGCACCAGCGCTCCGGCTCCCTCCCCCAACACAAACCCATCTCGTTCGGCGTCGAAGGGGCGGCTGGCTCGCTCGGGCTCATCGTTGCGGGTGGAGATTGCCCTCATGTTCCTGAAGGCAGAGAGGGTGAGAGGGCAGATGACCGCCTCGCTTCCGCCGCAGACCATCACCTCCGCGTGTCCCCGCCGGATCACCTCCGCTGCTTCCCCGATGGCATGAGAGCCTGTAGCGCAGGCGGAGGCTACACACAGATTAGGGCCTCGCAGACCGTAGGTGATGGCGACAGTAGCAGAAGCGGCATTGGGCATCATCATCGGTGCCATAAAAGGGTTCACGCGGCGGGGGCCGGACATCTGGAGGACGTCGTAGTTCTTCAATAGAGTGAGGACACCGCCGATGGCGGTTCCGATGATCACGCCAGCCTCTCGCCCGTCATCTCCCTTGAACTGCAGCCCGGCGTCGGCTAGCGCCTGCCGGGCGGCTTCCAGTGCGAAGATGGCGAAGCGGTCGTGTCGGCGGGCCTGCCGGCGGCCGAAGAGGGCCACAGGGTCGAAATCCTTGACCTCAGCGGCGATCCGTACCTCCAGGTGGGATGGATTGAACAGGGTGATGGGACCGACGCCGCTGCGGCCCGCCAGCAGTCCCTCCCATAGCGTGGGCACGTCGTTCCCCAGCGGCGTGACCGCGCCCAGGCCGGTGATGACCACGTGTTTTCTCATCCTTGCCTCCTATCCCTGATCGGTCAAAAGAAGAAACACCAACACCGCCAGGAAGTGACGGAGTCTACTGACGATCATCGCAACGCTGGCGCTGCAGACCTTTGACTTCCCCGCAGGTTTGGGCTATACTGAACTCAGGAAGAAAGCATTAACCACCACTGAGAAGCGAAACGAAAGCGGCGAGCGTACGGAAGCGGGACAAATAGAGATTAAGGAGGTCTACACGTGAACATCCTCGTCACCGGTGGCGCTGGCTACATCGGCAGCATCGTCACTGAGGAACTCATCAAGCAAGGCGACGGTGTCGTCGTCTTCGACAACCTGTACTATGGTCATCGGGCTGCCGTTTACCCCGAGGCTGCCTTCGTCGAGGGAGACCTGGCCGACCGGGCCGCCGTCAAGTCCCTGTTCGACACCCACGACATCGAGGCGGTGATGCATTTCGCCTCCCACACCCTGGTGGGCGAATCTATGGAGCAGCCCTTCAAGTACCTGGGCGACAACGTCACTAACGGCCTGAACCTGCTGCAAGAAGCGGTCGCCCACGATGTGCGTCGTTTCATCCTCTCCTCCTCCGCCAGTCTCTTCGCCGACCCGGAGCGCGTGCCGATTGACGAGGAAGAGTGCGTCATTCCCGCCAATCCCTACGGCGAGTCCAAGAACATCCTGGAGCGTTTGCTCCACTGGCTGGACCACATCTACGGCTTCCACTACGCGGCGCTGCGCTACTTCAACGCAGCCGGCGCCTCCCCCTCCGGCGAGCGGGGCGAGGACCACGATCCCGAGACACATTTGATTCCGCTCACCCTGCAGGTACCGCTGGGCCAGCGCGAAAGGGTCACCATCTTCGGCGACGACTACCCCACTCGCGACGGCACCTGCGTGCGCGACTACATCCACGTGGTCGACCTGGCGCAGGCCCACATCCTGGCTCTGAGGGCGCTCGACGAGGGCAGCCGCACCTACAACCTGGGTAATGGCGAGGGGTTTACTGTCAAAGAGGTCATTGAGACCTGCCGAGAGGTGACCGGTCACCCCATCCCGGCTGAGGTCGGCCCGCGTCGCCCCGGCGACGCGGCTGAGTTGGTCGCCAGCAGCGAGAAGATCCGGCGCGAACTGGGCTGGGAACCGCAGTACCCTGACCTGCGGACTATCGTCGAGCACGCCTGGGAGTGGCACCGCACGCATCCGCACGGGTATGGGGACTGATGCGCGTCGCCGTCAACGCCTGGTTCTGGGATAGCCCCACCACCGGCAGTGGGCAGTACACCCGGCGGCTGGTGGAACATCTGGCTGCGGTCGCGCCGGACCTGGAGATAGTGCTGGTAACACCCAGGGGTTGGAGGTCTCGCGTTTCACGCTTCGCGCTTCACGCTTCACGCAGCACCCAATCTGAAACCTGGAACCTGGAACCTGAAACTGGTAGCCTGAGGAAGGTCTGGTTCGAACAGATCGCCTTCCCCAGCGCCTGCCGTCACCTGGAGGCCGACGTGGCACACGTGCCGTACTGGGCCCCGCCGCTGACCTCCTCCGTTCCCACCGTCGTCACCATCCATGACCTGATCCCGCTGTTGCTGTGCGAGTACCGAGGTGGACCGCTGGTGCGGCTCTACACCGCGCTGGTCAGCGCCACCGCTCAGAGCGGCGCACTGGTGCTCACCGACTCAGAGGCCTCCAGGCGGGACATCGTCAACCACCTGGGGCTGCCGGCCGGGCGCGTGCGCGTCGTCACCCTGGCCGCCGACGAGCGTTACACCCCGACTCCCGCGTTGGGCGAAGGTCTCCCGACCGAGCTCCTTCGGCGCTACTCCCTGCCGGAGCGATACGTGCTCTATCTGGGTGGCTTCGACGTGCGCAAGAACGTCGTCACGGCACTAGGTACCTACTGCTGGGCCGGGCCGGTCATCGGCGAGGAGTGCCCACTGGTCATCGCCGGACGGCTGCCGAAACGAGACACTCCTTTCGCACCTGATCCACGCCGATTGGCCCGGGAGCAGGAAGTAGACGAGCAATGCGTGCGCTTTATCGGCTTCGTGGACGAGGCCGACAAGCCTGCCCTCTACCGGGGTGCGGTGGCGTTCATCTTCCCCAGTCGCTACGAGGGCTTCGGCCTGCCCGTACTGGAGGCGCTGGCATGTGGCACGCCGGTCGTGGGCAGCGACGCTGCTTCCATCCCTGAGGTCGTGGGCAGTGCGGGGGTGCTGCTACCGCCGGATGACGCTGAGGGGATGGCAGGCGCACTGATCCAACTGGCGACCGACGATGGCTTCCGTGCGGAACTAAGCCGCCGCGCGCTGGTCCAGGCCGCCCGCTTCTCCTGGGAGCGCACCGCGCGGGAGACGCTCGCTGCATACCGGGACGTGGTGGGCTGAATTGCGGATTGCGGACGAAGTGGATATAATGGGCATAGACCGAACGCAGGTTAGCGTGTAGGAGGCTAAGGGAGAAATGACAGTAACAGTTGCGATACCATCTGTTAGCCGTTTCACCGGATGCATCCTCGGCCAGGCGGTCGGCGACGCGCTGGGTTTCCCGGTCGAGGGGCGCGGGCCTGCGGAAACCTCGGCCGCCGTTACCCCCTTCCCCGACCATTTCACCTCCCACCCCTGCGGTCTCTTCCCGCCCGGCCAATACACCGACGACTCGCAGATGATGTGCGCCATTCTGGCCTCGCTGGTCGAGCGGTGTCCTGAGGCTCTCGAAGGACGGGGCCGGGTGGACCCCGAGGACATCGCGGCCCGCTTCGTCCCCCTCTGGCGCGAGGGCGAGGTCGTCGGGCGGGGGTTGGCCACTACCGAGGCAGTCCAGCGATTGATAGTCGGCGTTCCCTGGCGCGAGTCGGGCACCCCGCCCCCCCAGGCTGGCAACGGCTCCGCGATGCGCACCGCACCGCTGGGGCTATGGCTCTACGACGACCCTGTCGCGCTGGCCCAGGCCGCTGCTGACGTGAGCCGCATCACCCACACCGACCCGCGCTGCCTGGCCGGGGCGGTCGCCATCTCCGCCGCCGTCGCCTATGCCGTCAGCCACGACGTGATAGAGACCGACGCTTTCCTCGCTTTCGTCGCCGGTCTGGCGCGGCCCTACCACGCCGAGTTCGCCGCCCTCATTGAGCATCTGCCCCATTGGCTGGAGATAGATGAGCCTGCTGCTGCGCAGGAGATCCGTTACGCCGGGCTCTCACCTGGTCGGGAGCCCAACTGGCCTGGCATAAGCCCCTTCGTCATCCCCACCGTTATCGTGTGCCTCTACGCCTTTCTGCGCACCCCCGCCGACTACCGGGAGGCGGTGCGCTTCGTCATCGCCCATGGCGGCGACGTGGACACCACTGGCGCGATCACAGGGGCCATCAGCGGCGCGTTCAACTCCATTGAGGCCGTGCCGGAGAGCCTGACTCGCGTCGTCACCGACCAGGGCCGTCACGGTTACGAGGAACTCTGCACCCGGGCCGAGCACCTCTGGGCGCTCAAACATCCTGCGCTACCCACGCAACCCTGATGACCAAATCTCAAATCTCAAATCTCAAATCCCAAACCCCAGGGCTGCCCCTCGCAATCTCTGCATTTGTCATTTGTCATTTGTCATTTGTCATTTTCTTGACCTTTCTGGCCCTCTACACCACCACGCTCCTCCCCGACGTTCTCCCCGCCGACTCCGGTGAGTTCCAACTGGTCGCCACCACCGCCGGCGTGGCCCACCCGCCTGGCCGCCCGCTCTATACTATGCTGGGCTGGCTTTTCGCCCACCTGCCCCTGGGTCCCAACCCGGCCTGGCGTGTGAACTTCTTCTCGGCCGTCGTCGCCGCCGCCACCGTCGCCCTGGTGTTTCATATAGCCCGTCGGCTGACTGGCTCCGCCTGGGGCGGATTAGCGGCTGCGCTGATGCTCGGCTCCGCCACCACCTTCTGGGCCACGGCGACCACCGCCAGTATCCGTCCCCTCACCGCTTTCTTCACCGCCCTCTGCCTCTACGCTCTCACGCAACACGCAATACGCAACACGTTTCACGTTTCACGTTTTACGTTTCACGCACCACGCCCCCAGCCCTCCAACGACCGTTACCTTACCTTCTTTGCCCTCGTCCTCTCCCTCGGCCTCACTCACGATGGCTCTCTGCTTTTTTCTTCCTCCACCTTCCTCGTTTACCTCATCCTCGTTGACCCCACCCTCCTGTGCCAGCCTCGCCGCTGGCTCAGGCCCATCGGTGCTTTCGCCCTCGGCCTGCTCGTGCTTCTCTACCTGCCTCTGCGCGGTGCAGCAGGCGCTCCCCTGGCTCCACGTGACTTGGCCACACTGCCCGGCTTCCTTGAGCACATCCTGGCCCTCGGCTTTCGGGGTGACGTGTTCGCCCTCAACCTCTTCGACCGGTTGGTGCTGCTTCCTACACTGCTGCGTTTCCAGTTCAACCCAGTGCTCCTGCTGGCTGCGTTTCTCGGTGCGTTGCTCCTCCTCTGGCGCGACCGCAAACTGGCGCTTCTCCTGGTCGGCAGTTTCCTCGTCCACACCGCCGCCACTCTCACCTATGACGCTCCCCAGACCGTCGAGTATGAGATGTCGGCTTACGTCTCACTCGCCCTACTGGTAGCAGTCCCCTTCGGGGTAATCTCAAATCTCAAATCTCAAATCCCAAATCCGCAAATCTGCAAATCTGCAATCTTTCGTTTGTCACTTGTCATCACTCTCATCGCTGGTATCGTCAACCTCACCGCCCATCTCCCCAATTATCGCGCTCTCTCCCAAAGCCGTGACGCCCGTGTCTATGCCGAGACCATCCTGCGCGAGGCTCCCGCCGATGCTATCATCCTCTCCAACTGGCACTGGGCCACGCCGATGTGGTACCTGCAGCGGGTCGAGGGACTGCGCCCCGATGTCACCGTCAAGTATGTCTTTCCCCGTGGCGAGTCGCTGGCACAGAACTGGGTGACCATGATTGAGGAGTACATCCCACAGCGGCCGGTCGTCGTCGTGCGCTACTTCGAACACGAGTACAGTGACCTGCCCTACTGCTTCGAGCCGTTGGGCCAGGCGTTCCTCGTCCGGGCTACATCCAACTTCACACTGCCTCCTGGCCTGACCCCGCTTGACGTTCCACTAGGCGAGCAGATTGTGCTTCTTGGTTACCGGCTGGAAGCAGACGACATTGAGTCCTCCCGTCCGCTCGTGCTGACCCTGGCTTGGTCACCCACCGTCACCCCCACGGCCGACCTTGCTCTCTTCTCCCAACTCCTCGGCCCTGACGGGCGGCTGTGGAGCGCCACGCAGGACCGCTCTCACCCGGCCGGCCGATTCGCCGCAGGGGAGGTCATCGTCGAGCAGTCCGTCGTCTATCCGTTGCTTCACGCCCCTCCAGGTGACTACACCCTCACCGTCGGTGCCTACCTGCCTGCCGAGCCGGGCGCGCCCCGCCTCACCACTGATGGCGGAGCCGACGCTGTGCGGTTGAGCACCGTGCGCCTCCGACCGCCCACCCGGCGGCCCGTCACGCGTCATCCGGCCTTCTTTCGCTTTGCCGGTGGCCCCACCCTGATCGGCGTCGACTATGACACCGGTGTGCCTGGTCAGGTGCGGGTCTATCTCCATTGGGCGGGGCTGGGCACAGGGGCTGCTCTGCAACTGCTGGACGAGAGTGGCACGGCGCTTGGCCAGAGCCAGGTTCCGGCGCTGGAGCGCGGCCAGTACGCCACCACTGCCATTGATCTCCCCGCCGCGCCTGCCTGGGTCGCGCTGCTCGACGGCGACCGTCCTTGCCGCTGGAACCTGCTCTTCAGAAAGGCCGTACCACTGCCCTCGCCCGCTCCTGGCGAGCGGTACGTTCCCTTCGGTAGCAGTCTAATCCTGCTCGGCCTCAATGTACCTGCTGGAGACCTGGAGCCAGGGACCGACATCACGCTGGGTCTTCACTTCCTTGGCGCGCATCCCCTGGAGCGGGACTACGTCGTCTCCGCAGCCCTCACCGGCCTCAACCCCGATGGAACCTGGGCCTGGCGCGACGCCCACGACACCATCCCGGTCCAGGGAGCCATTCCCACCCTCAAGTGGATCCGTGGCTCGGTCATCTACGATCCGCACCAACTATCCACCCCCAGCGATGCCCCGCCCGTCCCGGTCATCGGCTCCCTCGTCATCTATGACCACTTCACCCAGGCCCCGCTCCCCCCCCTTGACGAGCGTCTGGGCCCCACCGTCCCCCTCGGCACCTGGGCCGTCGTCTCCCCATAGCCCCCCGATCTATAACCCGTAATCCGCAATCCCCCCCCCTTTTGCCATTTGTCCTTTGCCATTTGGTATTCGTCATTCCCCCCTTCCCTCTCCTGCCAGAATGTGTTACAATTATGCCAAGGGAGCGTACCGAGATGCCCAACGATCTGGCGAAGCAACTCAAGCAAGTCCCGCTGTTCGCCAAACTCAGCCGGGACGATCTCAAGGCGGTTGCCAAACTGGTCAAGCGCGTGCAATATCCGACCAGGAGCGAGATATGCCGCCAGGGACAACTCGGCGTCACGGCCTACTTCGTCGAAAGCGGCGAACTGAGCGTCCTACACATCGATCCGGAGGGCATTGAGCGAGAGGTCATCAGGCTGGGGCCGGGCGAATACTTCGGCGAGACATCGCTCCTGCTGGGCGAGCCACGCGATGCCACTGTCGAGGCCGTCCAGGACACTACACTCCTGTACCTGAACAAGGATGAGTTCGACCAGTTGCTGCACGAGCGGCCCTCGGTGCTCAAGGCGTTGCAGATGCGGCCCGATGTGGCGGAAAAGCGGCGTACCCGGCGCTTTAAGTGGCAGGCCCCAGACGAGGTCGTCGTCACCCGCCTACGCAAGCACAACGCGATACTGATCCGTAATCTCGCCGCGCCCTCCTTTGTGCTCTTGATGGATCTGGTGGGCTGCTGGTACCTACGCTCCGGAGGAACGTTGGTCTTAATAGTGGGAGGTCTCCTGGCTCTGATCCCACTGCTGTTCGCTTTGTACCTGATCGTGGACCAGTACAACGACAACTACATCCTGACAAACAAGCGAGTTGTGCACGAGGAGCGCGTTCCCCTCATGTACGAATCCCGCGCCGAGGCCCCCTTGCGCACTATCCAGGACATTCAGCAGTCACAGGAGGGGCTCTTGGCCCAGTTGTTCAACTTCGGCGATCTGATCATTGAGACGGCAGGAGAACGTGGGCATGTGGTCTTTCGCCAGATTTCGAACCCAGCAGAGACGCGAGACGCCATCTTTGAGCAGATCCGGCGTGTGCAGGCCGGAGCCAGAGCCGAGGAACGGGCCGTCATCCGCGATGCTTTGCGACGTCAGTTCGGCATTCAGTCTCCTGAGGAACCAGTCACTGTGCCCCCCCGGCCCCCTGAGAAACGACCTTTCAAATTGGCCGTACCCGGGTGGCTTCTTGCGCCCTTGCGCATCTTCACCTATTTCTTACCCTCGCTGCGCCACGAGCAAGGAGACACAATCACCTGGCGCAAACATTGGGTCACCCTGATTCAGCCCATCGCGATTCCTACAACTCTCACCGTAGCCGCTACACTCATCACCATCTACCTGGCTTCTCGCAACCCTTCCAACCTAGCCCCAATCCTGATCGGCTACGGGACACTGATGGCCTTCTTGTTCCCCTGGTGGCTATGGAGATTCGACGACTGGCAGAACGACACCTATCAGGTGACAGCCACGCGCATCATTGATATTGAGCGGCGGCCCTTCTACCTGCGTGAGCAGCGCCGCGAGGCCAGCCTGGGTAAGATTCAGAATATCAGCCTGGAGATCCCCGGTGTTCTGGGGAAGCTGCTCAACTATGGGTCAGTGACCATTGAGACGGCTGGGGCCGAGCCCTTTACCTTTGACTACGTCAAGAACCCTCGTGACGTGCAGGCCGAAATCTTCCGCCGGGTGGAGACGTTCCAGCAACTGGAACGTCGGGAGGAAGCCGAACGCCGTCGGGCCGAGTTGGTCGATTGGTTCACCGTCTACGATCAGATTGACCTCTCGAAGGACTCTGCAAACCCACCACCACCTTCACATCAACAGGAGACCTAATCATATGCCCGTTCGTCCAATCGTGCTTTCCGACAACCCACTGCTACGCAAGAAATCGCGCCGCGTGCGACGTGTGAGCCCGGCTTCGCAACAACTCATCGACGATATGGTCGAAACGATGCGTGCAGCCAACGGCATAGGCCTCGCCGCCATCCAGATTGGAGTGCCTGAGCGCATCATCGTGGCGCAGTTGCCCAAAGATGAGGAAAACCCCGAGGGGGATACACTATACACCGTCATCAATCCCAAACTGGCGCGTAAATCCCACGAGATGGAAGACGGTGTTGAAGGTTGCCTCTCCATTCCCGGCTGGGTCGGGGAGGTCCCCCGCCATCGCGTCGTCACTGTCAAAGGGTTGGACCCCCAGGGACGGGCCGTACGCATCAAGGCGGAAGGGTTCCTGGCCCGCGTTCTTCAGCACGAGATTGACCATTGCGACAGCATCCTCTTCATTGACCGCATCGAAGACCCGGAGAAAATCTGGCCCGTGCCTGAGGGGGAGGAGGAGGCGGCAGAGGCGGCCCAGGAAGTACCTGGTGGTGGGGGCAAGGTATGAGCCGCTGGTGTGATTCCGTGATCCGCCCGCTTGACGCTACCGGATTGTTGTGGTACTATGTAAAGCACATGGATGTGTTTCACTTCAATTGTAGGGCAATTTAGCAAGTTGCCCCTGGGACAAAGTGGTATACAAACAATTCGTCCTACAGCCCACTTGCAATGCACCCAAAGCATGTAGCGGCTTGGCTAGTGTGGCACAGACGAAGGAGGTAGCCTGATGAAGGAAACCCGGCGCTCTTTGCTTCTAATCACGATGAGCCTGCTGATCGTGCTCGGTATGATGGCTGGCTGTTACAGACCAGTGGCTCCTGATGTGACGCCGACCCCAGCAAGCGGGGCGGAGGCTGCTCTGCCGGAGGAGGAGGGGACGCCTGATCTGTTGGCCACAGCGGCCGCAGAGTCGACTCGGGTAGCCCAGACGACGGAGGAAACTCCGGCGGCCGAAACGCCCACCACGCCGCCGGCCACGCCGACCCCCTCTCCGACGACCGCGAGTCCCATTGCCGTGCCCACCACATCTGTTCCCGCCACGCCTGTCCCGACTACGCCCACGCCGGCTCCAACGTCGCTCCCCACAGATCAGGCTACTCATGTGGTCCAGCGGGGCGAGAATCTGTTTCGCATCGCGCTGCGTTATGGCACGACGGTGGAGTCCGTCGCCAGCGCCAACGGCATCGCCAACCCGGCCCGTATCTACGCCGGACAGGTGTTGATTATTCCCTCACCAGGCGCTCAACCCCCCTCGCCGTCCACAGGTGCGACCACATACGTGGTGCAGCCCGGTGATAATCTGTTCCGCATCGCATTGCTCTACAACATGAGTTACCTGTACCTGGCGCAGTACAACGGCATCGCCAACCCATCTAGCATCTACGTCGGACAGGTACTGCGCATCCCATAGGGAGGGGTAACCCTGCCCGCGCATCAGGTATGGCCCACGCACCCCGTAAGGGTGGGTTGACCTTACCCGTGTGTTGGGTATGTTTCATGTATCTACACCGAGGGGGAATCCGTGAGAGATTATAGAGGGCCGCGGGGTATCCCACGGCCCTTTGTCTACCAGAGATGATCACCAGCCTGAAGAACAGCAAGGTTAGAACCGTGCGGGCACTGCAGAGTCGGCGGCGCGTTCGCCAACGAGAGCAGTGCTTCGTCTTCGAGGGGACACGGCTTGTCGAGGAGTCTGTCCGTGCTGGTGTCCCTCCCGTTCACGTGTTCTACGCCGAGCCGGTAGAGGCCAGCGAGCGAGGCGGGAGACTGCTGGAAACACTCCGCGAGATGAACGTCCCCTGCTACGCTGTGAGCGAACCGGTGATGGCAGCCTGCTCCGACACTGAGACTCCGCAGGGCATCCTGGCCGTGCTTCCCATACCCAACCTCTCCCGCTCCGAGCATCCTACCCTCACGCTCATCCTCGATCGTGTGCGGAATCCAGGGAATCTGGGCACCATCCTGCGCACAGCACTTGCGGCGGGAGTGGAGCAAGTGCTGCTGGCACCCGGCACGGTGGATGCCAGCAACCCCAAGGTAGTGCGTGCCGCCATGGGAGCGCACCTGCTCCTTCCGGTGGCAGCACTCAGGTGGGAGGCTATCGCCGAGGCGGTGCTTGGCTGCGACGTGTGGCTGGCGGCGGCCGGTGGCGAAACGCTCTACACGGCAGTGGACTGGACGCGGCCGGTGGCACTCATCGTGGGAGGCGAAGCAACCGGGGTGGGGGAGCGAGCCCGGGCGCTCGCGCAGGGACAGGTCTCCATCCCGATGGCAGCGGGCGTCGAGTCTCTGAACACAGCGGTGGCAGCAGCGGTGACCCTCTTCGAGGTGGTGCGTCAGAGAATGGCGAGAGTGCCCGGCGTGGCTTGACAACACTGTTTGACAAAAGGGAGCTTTTGCGGCATAATACAAAGCACGACGGATCGTCGGAAAGGCTGTGATGGAGAAGAGTAGGCGGAGGGAGACCGCCAGGGAGGTGGGGCCATGGACTGAGAGCCCCGCTCGGAGGAAGCCCGCTGAAGTTCGCTCCTGAGCCGACCCTTGAACGGGCACAAGCGCCTGAGTAGAGGGCTCCGCAGGCCCAGCGTTAACGGGGCAGCCATTTGCCAACGTGGCCTCAAGTGTCGCATTGGCCGATGGTCATTGAGAGGGTTTCCCTGCGGGGAAACCAAGCGGGGTGGTACCGCGGGAGTGCGCGCTCTCGTCCCCAGGGACGAGGGCGCTCTTGGTTTATGGTGATTGTAGCGATTGGGGACATTTCGACACTCCCTACACTCAGGTTTTGAGTGGCAGCATGATACCATACTTGCGCGGCTTTCTCCACTTCATTGGAAGGAGGGATGCCAATGCTTGGTCAATTGAGCCAGATGGAAAAGGAAGCCCTTGCCGCGCTGGAGGCGGTAGAAGACGGCGACGCGCTGACTGCCTGGCACAGGTGCTACCTGGGTAAGAAAGGAGCACTGACGCTGCTGTTGCGCTCCGTTGGGGAACTACCGAAGGAGGAACGCCCGGCCTTCGGCAAGGCCGCCAACCAGGCCAAGGTAGTGTTGGAGTCGGCCTACCAATCGCGGGCCGAGGCACTGCGTCAGGAAGAGATGCAGCGTGAACTGGAACAGGGTGCCATCGACGTCACCTTGCCGGGCCGCCCCACCGGACCTGGGCACCTGCACATTACTACCCAGACACTGCGTCAGATTTATGCCATCTTCGCCGAGATGGGATTCCAAGTCTACGAAGCCCCCGACGTCGAGACCGACGAACTGAACTTCGGACTGCTGAATATGCCACCGCATCACCCAGCCCGCGATATGTGGGATACCTTCTGGATCAGCGACGGGGTCGTGTTGCGCACGCACACATCGCCGGGACAGATCCGGGTGATGCATGATCGCTACCCCGAGCCCATCCGCGTCATTCTGCCTGGCAAGTGCTACCGCTACGAGCAGGTCACGGCCCGCGCCGAGCACCAGTTCTACCAGGTAGAGGGACTGGCGGTGGGACGCGTCATCACGATGGCCGACCTGATCGGCACGCTGACCGAGTTTGCGCGACGGCTCTACGGGCCCGAGCGGAGCATCCGCATCCGGGGTTCCTACTTCCCCTTCACTGAGCCCAGCATTGAGGCGGACATGGATTGCATCCTGTGCGGCGGGGAGGGTTGCCGGGTGTGCAAATACAGCGGTTGGCTGGAGATCGCCGGGGCGGGGATGGTGCATCCTGTGGTGCTTCAAAACGGCGGCTATGATCCTGATGAGTGGAGCGGCTTCGCTTTCGGGCTGGGGGTCGAGCGACCAGCGATGCTCAAGCACAGCATTGACGACATACGCCTGTTCTACGGGAACGACTTGCGATTCCTGCGGCAGTTTCAGTGAGGGCTTTATGACACAGTGGTGTCAGTCGGAGCGCCCCCTTATAGCGCTCGTTGCCGTGTTTGTGATACTTGGCGTGGCCTACAGCGTGACCGTGCCGCTGTGGGAGGCACCCGATGAGGTAGCACACTTCGGATACATTGAACACCTGGTTAGGACACACTCTCTGCCAGTGCAACGAACGGGAATACTAGATGCGGCGCATCATCCCCCGCTGTACTATGCGGTTGCAGCCCTGACCAGCAGCATAGCGGACTTTAACGACCCTACAGGAGCCTTTCAATCTAACCTAGAATTCGTCTGGGCCGGACATGGCGGAGTAGCGCATAATGCAGCCCTCCACCGTACAGCCGAGACCTTTCCTTACCATGGCATCGCATTGGCTGCACATATAGCCCGGTGGGTCTCGGTAGCAACTGGCGCAGTAACAGTGACGTTTATCTACGCCATTGTACGCCGTGTCTTCCCTGAGCCCCGATGGCTGGCACTGCTTGCGGCTGCGCTGACTGCATTTAACCCCCAATTCCTGTTCATCAGCAGCAGCGTCAACCTCGATGGAATGACGGCAATGACCTGTACGCTGGCCTTGTGGCAATTGATACGCACACTTGAGAGACCATTACGGTGGCAGGAGTGGGCATTGACCGGTATCGGTTGCGGGTTGGCTGTGCTCTCCAAGTCCAGCGCTTTCGTGGTGGGACTCACAGCCGGCGGGCTGCTCCTGCTTAGCGCCACGTGCCAGCGCTCGTGGGGCCTGCTGTGGCGTGGTGCACTGGCGCTAGGAGGGGCATTCTCGCTGGTGAGCGGATGGTGGTTCGTGCGCAACCTGGTCTTGTATGGCGACCCTCTGGGCTGGCAGACCTTCCTGGCGAACTGGGCAGTAGTGCAGCGCTGCGGCCGGGTCACGTGGAGTACCGTGTACAGATTCATCACCACGCAGTTCCAGTCATACTGGGCGCGTTTTGGGTGGATGACGATCTCAGCGCCGAAGTGGGTCTACCTGCTATTACTAGCATTGTGCGGCTTCAGCCTCTTGGGCTGGGGGACATGGCTCTGGCGACGCCGGTACCGCTCATTGGGTGGGACTCAGGCGCTTGGCCTGGTCGCCCTCGTACTCCTTCCACTGCTGCAGGAAGCGTTCCTGTTCCGAAGCATCTTCACCTTCAACGATTCTTGGTATCAGGGGCGATATCTATTCCCCGCTATTGCAGCACTAAGCACACTGATGGCGACAGGGCTGTGGCATTTGACACCTAACCGAGTGGCGAGAACTGCGTCAGTTGCGATAGGAGCAGGGTTGTTACTTCTTGCAACCACGGTGCCGATCTGGGTGATCCGACCACAATACGCGACTCCCACCCTCGCCAAGTGGCAAGTTTGGACCTTGCCCTATCGCTCCGATGTCGCTTTTGGTGAACGGCTACGCTTGTTGGGCTACCGCTCACAACACGCAGAATTGTCCAATCAGCGCAACATCACCATAACATTCTATTGGCAAGCCATACAGCGTCCCGACTTAGATTATTCGGTGTTCGTGCACGTGATCAACGAGGCTGGCGAGTTGGTAGCCCAGGGTGACGCCGGTCTGGGCAGCGATCAGAACTATCCGACCAGTGCCTGGGGGGTAGGAGACATCGTTCCTAGCCAACACACCCTCACATTGCCGCCAGACCCGCCATCAGGCGCTTATGAAGTCTGGAGCGGCGTGTATTTCTGGGCCGACGGGTCACGTCTGCCCGCCGTTAAGGATGGTGCCCCTATAGGCGACTTCATCATGCTGGATCAATCGGTTTTTTGGATTCCTTGACCTATGGATGAAACGCTTCTGACGAATATGCAATGCAACGCAGCCTGTGGAAATCCCAATCCGAGGAAATGGCTGAAGGGCGTGAAGCAGGTGGCGTGGGCTGTCGGTAGTCTAGCCCTCGCTGCAGCGCTGGTCACCGTCGAGGTCTCTCGCTGTCGAGGGCAGATTACGGTCAGTAACATAGACTTCTTCGGGATGTCAGCGCGTGCCAAGTTATTACCTGGTACCCTATCCACCTGGGTGGACGGCTTCTATCCTATAGGCATTCCGCTCCTGCTTCGTATGGGGTTAGCACTGGGACTCGATGTAGTGCGTACTGGACAGATCGTTTCGGTATTCGGAGGGGTGCTCTGCCTATATGGAGGGGCTTTGTTTGCCTGGCATCTGACACGCAGTCATGCCATGGCCCTGCTCACGATGGCTTATCTCTTCACCACGGGGAACATCCTGTTCTTCGCTAGCTTCGAGGGAACCGATATGCTCGCCGCTGGTCTGCAGGTTCTGGCTCTTGGTATCCTGGCGGGCAATCCTCGACACAAGCGTGTTGTGTTGCTCGCAGGTTTCGTCAATGGGTTGGGATACCTGGTGCGATATACGGCGATGGTCACGTTCGTGGTCTGTTTGGTGTACCTGCTGACAATGGCTCTGTACCGCCGAGAGCGTAGAGACCTGTGGACCGTGCCCATATATGGGTTGGGATTCCTGCTTGGGGCCCTACCACAGATCGTGCCAAGTCTGTTGGTCAAAGGTACCCCGTTTTACCAGACCCAGGCATACCATATCTGGCTCAAACTGTACGCTGACAGTGACTTCGTGCGTACTGTTTGGCAAACAACCCCTATTGAGATCACGCTGTGGGAATTGTTCTGGCTCGACCCGTGGCGCTTCGCCGGGCACTGGTGGCAAGAATTCTCTGGATTCTGGCGGACGCTCGATGTCCCGCTGGTTAGCAAGCCGCTGGCGCAGCTCACAAAAGCGGGTTTCCTGTTCGCCGTACTAGACGCACGCCGACTGGACGTTGAGCATCGCGCATTGTTGTCTTTCTTCATTATCAGCGTAGTGGGCATTCTGAGCATCTTCAACATTGACACACGGTTCCTGATTCTTGTAGTGCCGGCGTTCATGGTGTGCGCACTATACTTCTTGTGGCGGATCCTTCCTACCTCGCTCGTGTTTGGTCGCATCCGCCTGCCGGTCAACCTGCTGGTGCTAGTGGTGTTGTTAGGATCATTGCTGCGTATTCCTTGGAATTTCGCCCACATAGGGGGAGGCGCCCGGCATGCTGGTGTCATAGAGGCCAGCAACATGATGCACGCGGCCGGGGCGCAAGCAGCCGATGAAGTGCTGAGTACTAATCTCTATCACCAGGATGTGGCGTCGCCTACGAGGGATCACTTCAAAACGCTTTTCCTTCTCGGAGAGCCCCAGACGGTGGTTGATCTCCGCCAACAGGCGCTTAAATCGGGTTGCCGGTTTCTCATCTACCACTCCTCGCAGGGGCTGGAATTCTACCCTGAATATGAGGAGTTGCTTTGGCCTGAGAATCGCCCTCTCGGGTACACGCCCATTTGGGCTACGCCCGCTTGGGTGGGGGAAGACCGCCGGTTTGCTGCTTATCGGCTCGAGCCGGACAACCCGTCGCCACAGACACCCACCCGTGTGAGCCTGGCTGGCGGTGTCTCGCTTCTGGGTTACGACCTGATCGTCAGCGATGATCAGCCAGCCGGGACAGGCAGTCGTGTGGGCTTGTATCTGTATTGGCAGACCACGAAGCCGCTCACCAAATCGCTCAAGGTATTTGTGCATCTGCTTGATCCGCAAGGAAACCTGGTAGCCCAGCACGACGGCGTGCCTGCGATGTGGACGTATGACACGCGGGACTGGCGACCGGGGGAGGTGATTGTGGACTTCCACTGGATGATGGTGCCTCCTGATGTCGAGTCCGGCATCTACACTATCGCTGTGGGTCTCTACGACGAGGGTGCCGGCAAGCGCTGGCCCGTGTTGGAGGGTCCTGAACAGCCCGGTGGAGATCAGATCATCCTGACTCAGACCAACCTCGGCAGATAACTTAGCATTCAAGGAGGACGAAATGAAGGTGCCCTTGTCCTGGCTCAAAGACTATGTGGATATCACAATCCCCCTCGAAGAACTGACCGAGCGGCTAACGCTGGCTGGGCTGGAGGTAGAGACCGTCGAGTTCATCGGCCTGCCGGGGGCTGAACTGCCTTGGGATTCGGACAAGATCGTCGTGGGCGAACTCCGCGCCGTACACTCCCACCCCAACGCCGACCGGCTGGTACTGGCAGAGGTCGAGTACGGTGGGCCGAAGCCTGAGGTCGTCGTTACCGGGGCTCCCAGCCTGCTGGAGCACCGGGGCCAGAGCGACCTGCACCTGAAGGTAGCCTTTGCGATGGAAGGTGCCCACCTCTACGACGGCCACGCCGAGGATTGGCGCGTCAGGAAGTTGAAGAAGACCAATATCCGCGGCGTATCCTCACGGGCCATGGCCTGCTCAGAGAAGGAGTTGGGCCTCTCCGACGAGCACGAGGACATCATCTACCTGCCGAACGATGCGCCGGTGGGTACACCGCTGGTCGACTACTTGGGCGATGCTGTGCTGGAGTTCGACATCAAGGGGCCATTCGGCCACTTGCAGTCGGTCTTCGGCATCGCCCGTGAGGTGGCAGCACTGCTGGACGCGCCGCTCAGGAGGGATGTGCTCGAGGTGCTGGAGCGCCACCCGGCACAACTGACCTCCACGCCGGATTCCCTGGCGCTGGAGATCGCCGATCCCGACCTATGCCTGCGCTACTCGGCGGTCTTCATCCAGGGTGTGAAAGTGGGGCCTTCATCCTTCTGGATGCAGACGCGACTGCGCCGCGCGGGGATGCGCCCCATCAACAATATCGTGGACGTTACTAATTACGTGATGCTGGAGTTGGGGCAACCACTGCACGCCTTCGATTACCACGTCCTGCGGTCCAGGCCAGGCGACGACTGTCCGGCGATCATTGTGCGCCGCGCCCGCCATGGCGAGCAGATGGCGACGCTCGACGGTGAACTGCGCACCTTCGACGAGGAGATGTTGCTCATCACCGATGGGGGTGGCCCTGTGGCGGTAGCCGGCGTGATGGGTGGGCTGGAAAGTGAGGTCACCGAGGCGACGACCGACGTCCTTCTGGAATCGGCCAATTTCCACTTTCTCAACGTCCGCCGCACCTCCCGCCTGCTGGGGTTGACGAGCGATGCAAGTCAGCGGTTCGGGCGGCGGGTGGACCCGGAGTTGACGGTGAAAGCAGCAGCGCGAGCGGCTCACCTGATGGCGGAACTGGGCGGCGGCACTGTCGTCCCAGTCATCGGTGACCTGTACCCGGGCCGCCAGCCGCAACGTGTGATCGAATTCGACCCGGCCTACGCCACACGTGTCCTGGGTGTCGTGGTGCCGACCGACGAAATTGTGCGTATTCTCACCTCTCTGGAATTCCAGGTAACTCCTTCCTCATCTGCCCACCTACTCGTAGCCATCCCCTCCCACCGCCTCGACGTCATGCGGCCTGTGGACCTGGTCGAGGAGGTGGGGCGCGTCTGGGGGTACGACCGTTTCCCGATGACGCTCATACGCGACGAATTGCCTCCTCAGCGAGCCAACCCCCACCTGGAAGGGGCCGAGCGTGTGCGTGACCTCCTGGTCGGCTGTGGGCTTGACGAGGTCATCACCTACTCGCTGGTGGACGTCGAGGATGAAGGGGAACTGTGGCCCCAAGTGCCGCCTCCTGATCCCGCTCGTTATTTGCGCGTGCGTAACCCCCTCTCGGCCGAGCGGGCCTACCTGCGCCAGACGCTGCTTCCCTCCTTACTCCACACGACCCACAACAACCTGCGTTTTCTCGACCGTGTGGCTATCTTCGAAATCGGTGCGGTTTATCTGCCGGTAGAGGGGCAGACGCTGCCCGACGAACCGCGCCGAATGGGCATCGTGCTGACTGGTCCACGAGAGGCCCGCTCGTGGCTGGCAGAGCAGGATCGTACGCCGATGGGCTTCTACGACCTCAAGGGAGTGGTGGAGGCATTGTTGGTGGGGCTGGGCCTGGAAGGAACATTCGAGCCGGACGAGCACCCCGCCTTCCAGCCGGGCCGGTGCGCGCAGGTCAGCGTCGGGGGTGACATGGTAGGCGTGATGGGGGAGTTACATCCCCTGGTGCGAGAGGGTTTCGACTTGCCCGCGCAACCCGTCTGCGCGCTGGAGTTCGATCTGGACAGGCTGCTGACGACCTGGGGCGCGCCTCGCAGGAGAGTCTCCATCTCCATCCACCCGCCAGTCTACGAAGACCTGGCGGTGGTGGTGGGCGAGAGTGTGCCGGCAGTGCAAGTACGTGACCTCATTGCTCAGACCGGCACATCGTTGGTGCGCTCGGTCGTGCTGTTCGACGTCTACCGGGGGGAACAAGTAGGGCCTGGTCAGAAGAGCCTGGCCTACCGCCTCACTTACCAGGCAGACGACCGCACGCTGACCGACCGGCAGGTCGCCAAACTACGGGCCAAGATCGTCCGTCGGCTGGAGCGGGAACTGAACGCGACGCTGCGGCGATAACCCCCCCACACATAGGAGGGCGATCGCCGCGCCCCTACATCTATCCGCCCAGCAACCTGGTACGCAGGCTGGACAGACTCCGCAATGCCTTCTGGCCGGTTGTCGGTTTCTCTAGTGACCGCAAGCCTGCTTCGTAGGCCGCCAGCCCACCGCTGCGGTCGCCTGTCTTCCACATCTGGACTCCCAGCGCCAGTAGCGTCTCCCCTTGGCACTGGGCGTCGCCTAACTCGGCGAAGATGTCGGCCGCCTGGCGCAAACATTCCTTCGCCTTGTCGCGCTCACGTTTGCTGGCGTATAACCCACCTAGATTGCCGAGCGTCTGGGCCTCACGATTGCGGTCCCCCAGGCGTGCAAAAGCCGCTTTTGCCTCGTCCAGGGCAGCAATTGATTCATCCCACTTGCCCTGCAAGCGGTAAATCACGCCCAGATTGTTCACCGTCTCGGCTGCTTCGATCTCGTTCTTCTCGGCGACGAAAACCTCCTGAGCCTGTCCAAACTTAGTGGCGGCCTCCTCATACAGCCCCTCCTGGAATAGCCGCAACCCTTCTTCCTTCAATTCCTGTGCAGAAGCCGCCTTCTCCACTACCGCACCTCCAATCTGTGATCTGCAATCAATACGTAATGTCCAACAGCCCTTCGGCAATGGTGCGCAGTCCACCAGCCGGCATGCGAGCCAGTTTCATCGCCACTTCCAGATATTTGATGTTGATGGGCTGAGTGACAAACTCCTGCACCTCTCTGGGAAGTTCGCGGAAATGGTGCCATGCCTCCTTCAGCCGATGCCATTCTCCCACTGGCCCTTCCCGATCGTCGAGGAAGTACTCCAAAGGCAGGTGCAGATGGTGAGCCAGCGCATCCAGTTCTGCCAGCGGGATAGGTCGCTCTCCATACTCGTAGGCGGAGAGGCGGCTGGTCGAACAGCCCAATACCTTCGCTAACTCTTTCTGAGAGATACCGGCCTCTAGCCGCGTCTGGCGCAGGAGCGCCCCCACAATGCGGTGACGCAGAGCCAGTACCTCCTGCAGCGGCGGTGGAACTTCCTTTGTTGCAATCTCCGGATTCTGCTCCCAGAAACGTGCTATCGGAGTGTTGAGTACATAGGCCAGCACCTCCAACTCCGGCAGCGAGACAGGCTTGCGTCCATCCTCGTATGCTGTGATGGTGCCTGTGGAAACCCCCAGTGCAGCCGCGCATTCCCGCTTGGTCTTCCTGGCTTGCTCTCGTGCGTCGCGTAGCAGCAGGCCGATGATGCGGTTCCGCAGGGCTAGTTTATCATCAACCATCATCCCCTCCTTACCGTAGCGTCTGATCAGAAAAGGCCAGTCATTGTTCTCAGGCGTTAATTATAGCACAACCAGGCAGGGCTACAAAACGCGGAAAAATTGATTCGCGGCAGAAATTACTTGCGTGTTCAGGGCGTCTATGTTATAATCTAATCAGTATATGTGGTGTGGTGGAGGAAGTGGGCAAGCCCCACTTTTCTTTGTGTACGGTCACTGAGGGCTTATCCGATAAGGTGCTCCCTGTCCTACGCTCGGGGCGGGCGTTCTCTAGGGACGAGAGTCGGGACGGGGTTTTTCGGATCGGTTCTGCGGAGTAGTGGCCCAGGTTGCTCCGCCGGGTCGCTGACCCGGCGGCTTCAACGAGACAACGAGGGGAAATAATTGGCTATAATGCCCTTACCAGACCCGGCTTGTGATCGGAACGGGGGCCATAGATTCCCGTCAGCAGGAGATAGGCAATGAAGTCGGAGTTCCTATTGGCATTCAACCAAATCTGTAGTGATCGCAGTCTACCCAGGGAAGTTGTACTCGAAGCCTTACAGATGGCCTTGGTGTCTGCCTACCGCCGTAACATCGGTGTCAACGCGGTCCAAAACGTCACCGCCAAGATTGATCTGGAGACCGGGCAATCGCATATCCTCGTCGAGAAGCGGGTAGTAGTAGGGGAAGCCAGCGATCCCGAACAGGAAATCGCTCTGGCGGATGCGCGTGCTATCCAGCCTGATGTCGAAGTGGAGGGTATGGTGCTGGTCGAAAGCACCCCCAAGGACTTCGGTCGCATCGCAGCGCAGACCGCCAAGCAGGTCATCCTGCAACGTATCCGCGAAGCCGAGCGAGAAGTGCAGTACGACCATTATGTCCAGCAAGAAGGGGAGATTGTCCACGGCATAGTGCAGAGCATCAAGCCACAGGCCGTGACGTTAAACCTTGAAGGCACCGAGGCGATCTTGCCGCGTAGTCAGCAGGTGCCTGGTGAGCGTTACAATCTTCACCAGCGTCTGCGGACCTACGTGCTGGAAGTCCGCAAGACGGGTCGTGGCCCACAGATCACTGTCTCGCGCAGTCACAAGAACATGCTGCGCCGGCTGCTGGAATTGGAGGTGCCCGAGATTTTCAACGGTGCGGTTGAGATCAAGTCCATCGCCCGCGAGGCGGGTTCTCGCTCCAAAGTCGCCGTCTCTGCCCGCCAGCCCGGAGTAGATCCGGTGGGAGCCTGCGTTGGTATGCGCGGCGTTCGTATCCAGTCCATTGTAAACGAACTGGGCGGGGAGAAGATTGACATTATCGAGTGGAACATCAACACGAGTGCATTCATCGCTAAGGCGCTCAGCCCGGCTAAAGTGCTGAGCGTGCAACTGGAAGAGGACCCGGTCGGGGGGAAAACCGCCAACGTGGTCGTGCCCGACGATCAACTCTCGCTGGCAATCGGGCGGGCTGGGCAGAACGCGCGGCTGGCGGCGAAACTGACTGGCTGGCGCATTGACATCCAGAGCGTCACCGAGGCGGCCACATGGTCGTTGCGACGGGTGAATGAAGACTCAAATGTCCTCCCCGCGCTGGGTCTGGTGGCGGAATCGCTTCCCACCGTCGCCATCATCCTGCGACGGCACGAACAGGAGAGACTGCCCTATAACAGTGAAGAATTGCTCACGATGCGGCAGGTGATCGAAGGGGTTCAGGGTTATTACGCTTCGATCCGCGACGCTGAACGAGCGCAGCGCATAGCAGAGGAGGCGGCCCGCCGTGCGGTTATAGAGGCCGCCGAAGCCGAGCACCGCGCGGTTATCGAAGTGGCTCTCGCCCGTATCCCACCCCAGGCCCACGAGATTCCGCTGACCGAGATAGGTCTCAGTGCACGTGTACTGGGTCACCTGGAGCGAGCCAGGTTGGCGACCGTCTGGGACGTGATGGAACGGCTGGCCGAGGGGGACGAGGGATTGCTGAGACTGGATGGCATCGGCCCCAAGAGTCTAGCCGAGGTTAAGAGGTGCATTGAAGCGTTGACTCTGCCAGAGGTCGAGGAGGGTGTTCCTGCAGAGGAGGCCGCTGTTGAAGCGGAGGTGGAGCCAGAGGCAGAAGCGGCGTTGCCTGCTGAACCAGCTCCTGAAGCGCCGGTCGCAGTTGTAGAGGTAGTGGCCGCAGAAGAGGAGGCCATGCCGCCAGAGGTCGCTTTGGAAGCCAAGGTGGCGGAGGAGGCCATTGAGGAAGCACCGGCTGAGGAGCCCGCAGTTGAACCCGTGGTTGAAGAGATCTTGGCCGAGGTGAGGGTCTCAGAGCTGGCCTTCGAGGAAGAGGAAGTAGAAGATGAAACCCGACTCGAGGAGGAGCGCAAGCGGGACCGCCGCCGCCGCCGGGAGCTGGTCTACGATGAGGAAGCAGGCATAGTCGTCGCTCGCCGCCGACGCAAGAGGGACGACGACCTCGGCAAGTGGAACGATATCTTGGAGTAGTGGCGGCATGAGCGAGAAATCTCAGCGGCGTAAGCACATTCCACAGCGCACGTGTATTGCCTGCCGCACGGTGCGACCCAAGCGGGAGTTGGTGCGCATTGTGCGCACGCCCGAGGGCGTAGTGGCAGTGGATGAGACGGGCAAGCACAACGGACGAGGAGCCTACCTTTGTCGTCAACGAAACTGTTGGGAGACAGCACTGGCACGGCGGCAGTTGGAGCGGGCCCTAAAAGTGACGCTGACGGCTGAGGCCGAAGCCCGGTTGCGAAGGTACGCGGAAACCCTAGGGGTTCCAGAAAACCCTTAGGGTTTAGAGCGACACAGGAGGGTGGAAGCGAAGGGAGAGGGTAGAGATGAGTGAGCAAGTAGAGGCACAGGAAAAGCGCCAGGTCGAGATACCGGACCTCCTGACAGTGCGCCAATTGGCCGCGTTGATGGACATCAGTCCCATCGTCGTGATTAAAGAGCTGATGAACGCTGGCGTTATGGCGAACATCAACCAGCAGATAGACTACGAGACAGCCGCTATCGTAGCGCAGGAGTTGGAGTTCGAACCCAGGGAGGAATCGCCGGCTGTACGCGAGGAGGTCATTGAAGAGGGAGTGACGTTGCTGTGGGAACGCCTTTACGCTGGCGAAGACCCAGAGAAACTCAAGCCTCGGCCGCCAGTTGTCACTGTCCTGGGCCACGTGGATCACGGTAAAACCTCACTACTGGACGCTATCCGCCACACCGACGTGGTGGCCAGTGAAGCAGGAGGTATCACGCAGCACATTGGGGCTTATCAGGTCGAACACAATAAGCACGTTATCACCTTCCTCGACACCCCAGGCCACGAGGCCTTCACCGCGATGCGCGCTCGGGGAGCCCACACCACTGACATCGTCGTGTTGGTCGTGGCCGCCGACGACGGCGTGATGCCCCAGACCATCGAAGCCATCAACCACACTCGGGTTGCCCGCGTTCCTATCATCGTTGCCCTCAATAAAATGGATAAACCCACCGCCCAACCCAACAGGGCAAAGCAACAGTTGGCCGACATGGGGCTGACCCCCGATGATTGGGGGGGAAACGTGTTGTGCGTCCTCGTCTCGGCGAAGAAGAAAACTGGCCTGGATGACCTGCTGGAGGCGATCCTGCTTGTCGCGGATTCCGTAGAGATCAAGGCGAACCCCGATCGTCGTGCAGTTGGGACAGTACTGGAAGGACGGCTGGACCGCACCCGTGGTGCGACTGCCACTGTGCTGGTGCAGAACGGCACGTTGCGCGTGGGCAACACCATGGTGCTCGGCCTGATTCATGGCCGCGTGCGCAAGATGCTTGATGAGACCGGGTGTCCTGTTCAGGAAGCACTGCCCTCGACGCCGGTGATAGTCATGGGCCTTTCCGGTGTGCCCGAGGCAGGGGAGATGTTTAAGGTTGTGCCTGACGAACGCACCGCGCGGGCCATCGTCACCAAGCGCAAGGAGGAACTGGCCGCCAAGGCCGTCGCCCCGGTCATGACCTTCACCCTCGACGACTTCTCCAGCCGCATCCAGGCTGGGCAGGCGAAGGAACTCAACCTGATCGTCAAGACCGACGTTCAAGGTTCTATCGAGCCCATTGTCAATTCACTGAAGCAGCTGGGCGGTGAGGGTCTGAATGTCAACATCATACACGCCGCCGCGGGCAACATCAGCGAATCGGACATCAGTCTGGCTATCGCCTCCCGCGCCATCGTCGTTGGCTTCCGTGTGTACCCCGATCCAGCCGCCCGTCGCTTGGCGGAAAGCAAGGGCGTGGACATCCGTTCCTATGATATCATCTACAAATTGGTGGATGAGGTGGACAAGGCACTCAAAGGGCTGCTGGAGCCAACTTATACGGATGTGGTGATCGGCACCGCCAAGGTACAGGCCACCTTCAAGGTCCCCAAGGTTGGCGGAGTAGCCGGGTGTTACATCCGCCAGGGGGAGGCGCGGCGCAACGCCCGTGCGCGGGTCTTCCGGGGCAAGGAGCAACTGTACGATGGCCATGTCAGTTCGCTCAAACGGTTCGATAAGGACGTGCGCGAGGTACGAACGGACTTCGAATGTGGTGTGGGTTTAGAGGACTTCCACGACTTCGTCGTCGGTGATGTGATCCAGTTCTATGTGAAAGAGCGGCAAGAGGCTGTGTAACGAATCCCGAGTAACGAATCGCGAACCCCAATGGGCAGAAAATATCAACGCCGGGTTTCTGACCTGATACGCACTCACTTGACAGACCTGCTGGAGCGGAAAGTCCACGATCCGCGCCTGGAGATGGTCACCGTCACCGACGTGGTGGTGACGCCCGATGCGCTGCGCGCCGATGTGCATTTCAGCGTGCTGGGTGGGACAGAGGCGCAAGCGGAGGCGCAGGCTGGGCTGGAGGGTGCGGCTGGCTGGCTGCGGCGCGAACTGGGCCGTCGGTTGCGGCTGCGCAACACACCGGAACTGGTTTTCCACTACGACGCCTCGCTGGAGCGCGGTGAACACATCGCTAGCATCCTCGATGAATTGAGACTCAGTGACGACAAAGACGAACACTACTCTGAAACAGGCTAGCCGACTTATCCAGTCGGCGCACCATCCCCTGCTTATATGTCACGTCGCCCCTGATGGCGATGCCGTCGGTAGCCTGACGGGCCTGGGCCGGGCTTTACGTAAGATGGGCCTGGAGCCGATTATGGCCTGCTCAGACCCCATCCCTGCTCGGTTCAACTACATCCCTGGCGTCGAGGCTGTAGTGGGGTCTGTGAACAGTTCCTTTGATCTGGTCATCTCTCTTGACTGCTCCGACCTGGAGAGACTCGGCGACTTTCCACAGATGCCAGCGTTCGGGAGCGCACCGCTGCTAAACATCGATCACCACCTGACCAACCTGAATTTCGGCACTGTCAACCTGGTGGATCACCAGGCCTCGTCCACTGCCGAAATCGTGTTGCGGCTGTTGGAGTACATGGCTGTGCCGCTCGACGCCAAGCTGGCCACTTGCCTGTTGATCGGCATCGTTGCTGATACACGCGGCTTCCGCACGAACAATGTCACCATCCAGATAATGGAGGCCGCGCTGCGGTTGATGATGGCCGGGGCCTTGCTTCCCTATGTCACACAGCACAGTCTTGACCGCCGTTCGACTACTTCGATCCTCCTGTGGAGAGCAGCGATGGCTCTGTTGCAGATCGAAGACCGCGTGATCTGGACCAGTATCCCGCTGGTGATGCGCCGCGCGGTGGGCCACACGGGCAACGGTGACGCTGGATTGGTCAGTTTCCTCGTCGGCACCAACGACGCTGACATTGCCGTCGTCTTCACCGAGCGCGAAAACGGTCGCATCGAGGTCGGGTTACGCGCTATGCCTGGCTTCGACGTCGCCCAGGTGGCGCTTCAACTCGGCGGCGGCGGTCACGCCCTCGCCGCTGGATGTACCCTTCCCGGACCACTGGAGGAGGCCCAGACCCGGGTGCTGACCGTGCTCCAGAATGTAGTGCGCAATGCATGATCATGCCCCACGTTTCACGCTTCCCAGGCGTGCTCAGTAACGCACTATGACCGACGGGTTCCTCAACCTCAACAAACCACGAGGACTAACCTCTCACGACGTCGTGGACCGTGTCCGCAGGCTGACCGGTGTCCGCCGTGTGGGTCACGCTGGCACGCTTGATCCGCTGGCGACGGGCGTGTTACTCGTCTGTGTCGGGCGGGCCACCCGCGTATCCGAGTACCTGATGACCGGGCAGAAGGTTTACCACGCCCGCTTGCGGCTAGGTGTCGCCACCGATACCTACGATGCTGAGGGACAGGTGGTGGCGGAAGCAGAGGTCGAGGTGAGTCGCGCCCAGGTCGAGGCAGCACTGGCGCAGTTCCGGGGCAGGATCACCCAGGTGCCGCCGGTGTACTCGGCGCTCAAGCACAAGGGCACGCCGCTTCACCGGCTGGCCCGCCGAGGCGTCGATGTGGAACGGATTTCTTTTCTCAAGGCACGCCAGGTGGATGTCTTTCGGCTGGAATTGACCGGCTGGGGGCCGCCGGAGTGCACGTTGGAGGTGACCTGCTCGCCGGGGACCTACGTACGCGCGCTGGCCCACGACCTGGGGCAAGCCCTCGGTTGCGGGGGCCACCTCACCGGACTGACTCGCCTGGCAAGTGGTGACTTCCGGCTGGATGCCGCCATCACGTTGGAGGAATTCGCCCAGGCGTCCGCTGAGGGCCGTTGGCCCGACCTGCTGTACCCGATAGACGCGGCGCTGACCCGCTTCCCGGCGCTGTATCTGGATACGGAGGCGGCGCGGCGGCTCTGCGCAGGACAGGCAGTGGAGGTGGGGGAGACTTCGCCGAGCCCAGTCGAGGCGTGTGGAGGTGTGCGGGTGGAGGTGGACGAGAGGAATGAGGCTGCTGGCCTGGTCCGCGCCTACGGGCCTGACAGGACCTTCCTGGCTCTCGTGGCTTATGACCCGGCGACTCGCCGCTGGCGGCCTCGCAAGGTGTTCCACACGTGGCGTCCTGAGCCTGTCGAAGGGCCGGAGGGTTTCTTCTGAACATGGCAATGCGCGTCGTCCACGATGGCTCGACTGAGCTCACCGAAGTCCTGAAGCAGGCCCAACTATCCGCTCGCTCGCACCTGGCTATCGGCGTCTTCGATGGCGTTCACTGTGGCCACCAACAACTCATCACCGGCCTGGTGAAGGCGGCTCACTCGACGGGCAACGTCGCCGTCGTTCTCACCTTCGACCCCCACCCGGCGACCACGCTAGGCCACGAACCACTGCCTCTGCTGACGACGGTGGAGGAGCGCGCCAGGTTACTGGCCGCATTGGGGCTCGATATCATGGTCGTACTCCCCTTCACCCCGGCCACTGCCCGCATCCCGGCCACTGATTTCGTCGAGGCCCTGGTTCACCACCTCCGCCTGGCCGAACTGTGGAGCGGTCCAGACTTCGCACTCGGCCATCGGCGCGAGGGGGACATCCCGTTCTTGCTCCGCTTGGGGGCAGAGCGCGGGTTCGCTGTACACGTCGTCGATCCGCTGATGTGGGAGGGGGCCACGGTGAGCAGTGGCCGCGTGCGGGCTGCGCTGAAGGCAGGGGACATCCCCCAGGCAACGGGCTGTCTGGGCCGTCCCTACCGGCTGACGGGCGTCATCACCCCTCTCCAGCCCCCCCCTCCAGGGGAAATGGAGCAGGAGGGGCACAGCATCGGAGCGCCCACGGTCAATATCTCCCCTCCGCCTGAGCGGTTGGTTCCCGCCTGTGGAGTCTATGCCTGCCTGGCACAAGCCGGACGATTGGGGACTCGCCCGGCGGTGGTAAATATCGGCATTCGATCCACACCTGGCGGATGTGCACCGGTCGTCGAAGCGCGCCTACTCGATTTCGAGGGCGACCTCTGCAACCAGGCACTGGCGCTCGATTTCATCGCTCGTCTGCAAGATGAACGGGCCTTTCCCACCCACGAAGCGTTGATAGCACAGGTCCGCGACGATGCCACTCAGGCGCGGACTATCTTCGTGAGGCGTGGGGCGTGAAACGTGAAATGATCAGTGTGATCAGTGCCTTCAGTGTTTTAGTGGTCCTGCAGCCCCCGCTCCCGACGCGCTTTGGCGATGATACGGTCGAAGTACCAGCGAAAGAGACCGGTGAGGCCGTTGGAGAGCAGGAAGTAGAGCCGTGTGTCGAGGCTGGGCAGGATGTACACCTGTCGTCGCTTGATGCCGCGCACCAGCGCCTGGGCGACCTGATCGGCCGTCAGTGCCCGGGCCGCCCCGGCGATGCGGCGAGTCTCCAGAGGCTTGAACTGGTTCTCGTAGTGGAGTTGAGGCGTGTCGGTGTCGGGTGGGAAGATGATGGATACGTGGATGGAGTAGGGCTTCATCTCCGCGCGCAACACGTCCGAGAAGCCGCGCACGGCGAACTTGGCCGCGCTGTAGGCGGTGTAGCCGAACACCCCCAGGAATCCAGCCACCGACGAGAAGTTGACGATGTGACCGCTGCGCCGCTCCATCATCATAGGCAGGACCGCCTTGATCGGGTGTAACGTGCCGAAGAAGTCCACGTCCATCGTACTGTGGAAGGTCTCCAACCCCAATTCCTCAAAGTAGCCGGGATGGGCGAAGCCGGCAGCGTTGATCAGGATGTCGGGCGGGTGGCTGTCGGCGGTGAGGGCGGCGATGGCCCCCTGTGTCTGCTCCCAGTCCGTCACGTCGGCAGAATAGGCCCGGAGCCGCTGGGCTGGATTCTCCCGCAGGGGTTCCAACTCGGCCAGTGTCTCGTCCAGCAACTCCTGGCGGCGGGCGATGATGGACACGTGGGCTCCGCGCCGGGTCAGCAGTCGGGCTGTGGCCCGGCCGATGCCGCTGGAGCCGCCGGTGATGATGGCGTGTTGGGTGTGAAAGTCCATGTTTTCTCTCCTTACCCGATGAGTCCCAAGGCCTGGCCCACCTCCCCAAACGTCGCCAGCACGCAGTCGAGTTGCTCGTCGGTGTGGGTCGCCATGTAACTGGTGCGCAGCAGCGCCGACTCCGGCGGCACCGCTGGCGAGATGACCGGGTTGGTATAGATCCCCGCCTCGTAGAGCGCCTTCCAGGCTACGAAGGTGCGCATGTCGTCGCCGATGATGACCGGGATGATGGGGGTCTCGCTACCACCTACGTTGAAACCCAACCGGCGGAATCCGGCCCGCATGCGCTCGCCGATCTGGTTGACCCGCGCGATGCGCTCCGGCTCCTCTTGCATCACCTCCAGCGCGGCCAGCGCGGCGGCTGTGTTGCCCGGCGGCATGCTGGCGCTGAAGATCAGCGAACGGGCGTTGTGCTGGACGTAGTGGATCACGTCCTCCGCGCCAGCGATAAACCCGCCCAGGCTGGCGAAGGATTTGCTGAAGGTGCCCATGGTCAGGTCCACCTGATCGGTGAGGCCAAAGTGGGCCGCCGTGCCGCGTCCCCCGCCCAGCACGCCGACGGAATGGGCATCGTCCACCATCAGCCGCGCTTCGTATTTCCGGCACAGCGGTACGATCTCCGGCAGCGGGGCGATATCGCCGCCCATGCTGAAAACGCCGTCCACGACCACCAGTTTGCCCGCGTCCCCCGGCAGTCCAGCCAGGACGCGCTCCAGATGGGCCATGTCGTTGTGGCGGAAGCGACGCATCTCACCGAAGGCCATCTGGCAGCCGTCCACGATGCTGGCGTGATCCTCTTTATCGGTGACGACGAAATCGCCCCGACCCACCAGCGCCGAGATGGTGCCCACGTTGGTCTGATAGCCGGTGGAGAAGACCAGCACCGCCTCCATACCCACGAACTCGGCCAGCCGGTGCTCCAGTTCCAGGTGCAATTCCAGCGTGCCGTTGAGGAAACGGGAACCGGTACAACTAGTGCCATACCGTCGTGTCGCCTCGATGGCGGCTTGGCGCACCCTGGGGTGCATGGTCAGGCCCAGGTAGTTGTTGGAGCCGATCATAATCAGGCGATGATTGCCTACGGTGACTTCGGTGCCCTCGCTGTCGGTGAGAGGGATGAAATAGGGATACAGGCCGGCCGCCTGGATTTCCTTTGCCTGGGTAAAGGCCCGGCACTTGTCGAATAAATCCATCTGAATATCCTCCTTGCTTCTGCGTCGCTCAAGTTGCGCTGTTGTTTATAACACGGTATCATAGCCAGAGTTTCAGTAAAAGGCTTTTCCACGGGCGGTCCGTGGTGTATAATTGGAGGAGTTCATTCATTTTAAGGAGTTGCCTCATGAAACGAGCGGTTAGCGTTAGCCTGGGAAGTCCCGCCCGCGACAAGCGGGTCGTTGTCACTTTCAAAGGAGAGCCGATCAGCGTCGAGCGCATTGGCACTGACGGCGACGTGGAGAAGGCTCGGCGCCTGTTCGCTGAACTGGACGGCAAGGTCGATGCGCTGGGCGTGGGTGGAGCTGACCTGTATCTGCGCCTGGACGATCGCGAATACCCCCTGTACGCCGCGCTGAGACTGGTCAAGGACGTCCACCGAACGCCCGTGGTCGATGGTCGTGGGCTGAAGCACACACTGGAGCGGCGCGTTTTCGAGTTGGCAAAGGAGGCGCTGGGTGGTATACCCCATTTCCGCAGTGCCTTTGTCCCGGTGGCGGTTGACCGGTTGGGCCTGGCCCAGGCAGCAGCAGACGTTTCCGACGAAGTGGTTATTGGCGATCTCATGGTCGCTCTCGGTATCCCCATCGCCATACGGGGCATTGACCAGTTCCGCAAAGTGGCACGCGTGTTACTGCCCATCGTCAGCCACTTTCCCATGAGTATGATCTTCTATGGAAGTGGTGGCGAAGAGCCCGATCCCAAGTACCAGCGGTACTGGGAGGCTGCCGATCTGATTGCCGGCGATTTTATGTTCATGTGCAAGTATTTGCCCGACGACCTCACGGGCAAGACGGTCGTCACCAACACGACCACCGCCGATAACATCGAATTGCTGCGCGCGCGGGGCGTGCGCGAGGTAATCACGACGACGCCCCGGTACGAGGGTCGTTCTTTCGGCACCAACATGATGGAGGCAGCGCTGACTGCTTACGCGGGCAAAGGCCGTCCCCTCAGCGACGACGAGCTAAACGAACTGATCGATGAACTCGATCTGCGGCCCAGCGTGCAGCGGCTGAACACGTAGAGGGGCCTTTTCAGCGCCCTCTTTAGCGCTTTTTAAGGCCAGTCAAGCCGTTTGCCCCCGAACTGAAATGCACCCCACTTGCTTACTGCATTTGCCTTCTGAGCCAAAATCGTGTAGAATGGTTCACAATCACATACGGTGTCTCTTCTCCGACCCACCGCCCCTAAGGGCCGATCCTACGGGGGGTGGGCGATAGGGTATGGCTGGAAACGGCCACACCTCCCGTGCTTGGAAAGGAGAAGGACGACGGGCAGCCAACGCGCCGGCGTCCACCTCTTTCCAGGTGGACGCCGGTTTTTGACATAGGACGCAGATCGCCGCAGATTTTCACAGATAGGACCAAAAAAAAGCAGCGTGTATCCGCGTTAATCTGCGTCCCCCATAATATGCACAAGTCTCCGACCCATTACCCCCTAAGGGCTGTGCCTACGGGGGTTGGGCGACAGGGTGTGGCTGGAAACGGCCATGCCTCCCGTGCTTGGAAAGGAGACCTGGACCGATGTGAGCCTTCTCCTGCATCGCTCTCATCTGCCCCTTTCCAGCGCGGGCGAGAGGAGTAAGGGGGGTGATGGGATGTAAGTGAATGACAAATAGATAAACCAGAATCTCACAAGGAGAGAGACTCACAATGGATAAGCGAATTCTTTGGACACCTGTAGTCCTGATGGTGGTGCTGGCTCTGGTGGCCGGCTGTACGTCGCCAACGGACGTGGATATATCTGATCAGCCGACTGCCGCCCCTGGGCAACCGACGGCTGCCCCCGAGCAGCCGGCCCTGGAGGGCAAACTGATCGTCTTCCACGCCGGCAGCCTGAGCGTGCCGATGCAGGCCCTGGCGGAGGCTTTTCAGGCCAGGCACCCCGACGTGACCTTCGAGACCGAGGCCTCTGGCAGCAACGCCGCCGCCCGCAAGATCAGCGAGTTGGAGCGCGAGGCCGACCTGATGATGTCGGCCGACTACACGGTCATTGACAAGTTGTTGATCCCCGACTTCGCCGACTGGAATATCCAGTTCGCCCGCAACACGATGGTCATCGCCTACACTGACCAGTCTTTGTACGCCGGCGAGATCAACGCCGACAACTGGTACGAGATCCTCACCCGCGACGGCGTGATCTACGGCCACTCTGACCCCGACGCCGACCCCTGTGGCTACCGCACGCTTTTGGTCTGGCAACTGGCCGAGGCGCACTACGGAGTGCCCGGATTGAACGGTACGCTGGAGGAGCACTGCCCGCCGGAGAACGTGCGCCCCAAGTCGGTGGAGTTGATCGCGCTCCTGGAGTCGGGCGACATGGATTACGCCTGGGAGTACCGGTCGGTGGCCGTGCAACACGGCATGAAGTTCGTCGAACTGCCGGACGAGATCAACCTGAGTTTGGTCGAGCACACCGACTTCTACAGCCAGGCGACGGTGGAGATCGCCGGCAAGGAGCCGGGGACGACCATGACGATGGTGGGTAAGCCCATCGTCTACGGCGTGACTATCCCCAGGAACGCACCCAGCCCGGACCTGGCCCTTGAGTTCGTCAAGTTCCTCGTCGGCCCGGAGGGGCAGGCGATCATGGAGCAGATGGGCCAGCCGCCCATCGTTCCGCCAGTTGCTGGTGACAAGGATGCACTCCCATTGGAGTTGCAACCGCTGATTGAGTCACCGGACACACTTGAGACGTGATACGTGATGCGTGAACGCGAGAACAAGAATCATGCATCACGTTTCACGCTTCACGTAGGACGAAAATATGAGAGCCTTGTTTGCCGATAAAATGCGAGTCTTGTTCGTCGTCCTCGGATCGCTCTTGATCCTGTTCATCGCCTGGCCTCTGCTACGGACGATCACGGCCTCCAGCCCGACCCTCCTCTGGCAGACACTCCTGGAGGAGGAGGTGCGTGGTTCGATAGGGCTGACTTTTTACGCTTCCCTCATCGCCACGATCATCGCCTTTACCTGCGGCGTGCCGCTGGCCTACCTGCTGGCGCGGGTTGATTTCCCCGGTAAGTGGCTGGTCGAGGGAATCATTGACGTGCCCATCGTCGTGCCCCACTCGGCGGTCGGCATCGCGCTGCTCATGACCTTCGGGAGGCGCACGCTGTTGGGACAGGCGTTCGGCCTCTTTGGCCTCAGGTTCGTCTCCGCCGCGCCGGGTATCGTCATCGCCATGCTCTTCGTCAGCCTCTCGTTCCTGGTCAACGCGGCGAGGGAGGGGTTCGAGGCGGTCGACCCCCGCCTGGAGCGGGTGGCCCGCACGTTGGGCGCGTCGCCCTGGCGGGCCTTCTGGAGCGTCTCCTTCCCGCTGGCCTGGCGCAGCATCCTTTCGGGGCTGATCCTGATGTGGGCGCGGGGCTTGAGCGAGTTCGGGGCCGTTGTCATCCTGGCCTACCACCCGATGGTCGCCCCGGTGCTCCTATACGAGCGTTTCGAGTCCTTCGGGCTGCGCTATTCCCGGCCCGTGGCGACCTTGATGATCCTGATCTGCCTGGTCACGTTCGTCGCGTTGCGAGTGACTACTGCCGGGCGGAAGGAGGACAAGGCGTGAAGAGCAGCGGGAGCGTGCAGGTCAGAGACCTGTGGGTTGACCTGGGGGAGTTTCATCTGCGCCAGATCAACCTCGACGTTGCTGCTGGCGAATACTTCGTCGTCCTCGGGCCGACCGGCGCTGGCAAGACAGTGCTTCTGGAGGCCGTCGCGGGTTTGCATCAACCCTGCAAAGGGCGTATCATGCTGGACGGCAGGGATGTCACGAACGTACCGCCGGAGCGGCGCTCCATCGGATTCGTCTATCAGGACTATGTGCTGTTCCCTCACCTGGGTGTGGCGGAGAACATTGCCTTTGGGCTCAAACTGACGAAGATGGATCGCGCAACCATCGAGGAACGGGTGAGCGGAATCAGTCAACTGCTGACCATTGACCACCTGCTCCACCGCAGACCGGGGACATTGAGCGGGGGCGAGCAGCAGCGAGTGGCCCTGGCCCGGGCGCTGGTCGTCGAGCCCCGGCTCTTGCTCCTGGACGAGCCGCTGAGCGCGCTCGACCCAGAGATGCGGGAGGGATTGCAACGCGAGTTGGAGCGGTTGCATCGAGAACTGGGCACCACCACTATCCACGTCACGCACGACTTTGAGGAGGCCGTGGCGCTGGGGGATCGCATCGCTGTCGTGAACGGGGGGCGGGTCGTGCAGGTAGGCTCCCCAGAGGAAATCTTTAGAAGGCCGGGCTCTGAGTTTGTGGCCCGCTTCGTGGGGGTGAGAAACATCTTCCGAGGAGAGATCCGTCCCGGAGACAACGGCTACAAGGTGCTCTTTCTCGACGGGATGGAGATAGCCGTGGTGACTGGACTTACGGGCCAAGCGCACGGTTCGATCAGGCCGGAGGAGATCGTCATCTCCAGGGAACCGCTTCGCTCCAGCGCGCGCAATTCCTTCCGTGGCCGTATCGTGAACATCGCGGACAGGGGGATGCTCATCTACGTCACTGTGCACGTCCCCCCGGATTTCACCTGTATGATCACCAGGAGGTCCCTGGAGGAGATGGAACTGCGGGAAGGGCTGGAGGTCTACATCGTCTTCAAGGCCTCAGCAGTGCACGTGTTTTGATAAGATTTGCCGATTTGAGATTTGCTGGTTTGACTATGGCTCACTTAGATGCTTACAATCGCCCCATTAGTTACCTGCGTATCTCTGTGACCGACCGCTGTAATCTGCGCTGCGTTTACTGCATGCCGCCGGAGGGGGTACCCTGGCGACCGCACGACGAAATCTTGCGCTACGAGGAAATCGAGACAGTCGTGCGGGCGGCAGCCGAACTGGGCATCGGCAAGGTGCGGCTGACCGGGGGCGAGCCGTTGGTGCGGCAGGGAATCGTGGGCCTGGTGCGCGGTCTGGCCCGCATCCCTGGCGTTGATGACCTGGCGATGACCACCAATGGTATTCTCCTATCGCGCTACGCCGCAGATTTGGCCGAGGCGGGTCTGCAGCGGGTCAACGTCAGCCTGGACACTCTGCGCCCGGAGCGCTTCCGGCTCATCACACGGTTGGGCCAGTTGGAGGATGTCATGGCCGGGATGGAGGCAGCCCGGCGGGCGGGGCTGGAGCCGGTCAAGATCAACACCGTCGTCATCCGGGGGATGAACGACGACGAGGCGGTGGACCTTGCCCGCAAGACAATGGAGGCGGGGTGGAACGTTCGTTTTATCGAACTGATGCCGGTGGGGAACGGTGTGCTGGCGGACGGTGATTGGCGGGAGAGGGTCGTGACAGCAGCAGAGATTCGGGAGAAGATCGAGGCCGCGCTGGGGGAATTGGAGACGGCGAAGATGAGCACCGGCGGCGGGCCAGCCCGCTACTACCGGTTGCCAGGCGCGAAGGGTACGCTTGGCTTCATCACCCCCATTAGTGAGCACTTCTGCTACCGCTGCAACCGGCTGCGCCTCACCGCCGATGGTCAATTGCGTCCCTGTCTCCTCTCCGATTACGAGATAAACTTGCGCACGCCCTTGCGCCAGGGGGCGGGCGTCGAGCAGATCAAGGAACTGCTGCTACAAGGCATAAATAGCAAGCCGATGCAGCATCATCTGGACGAGTCGAGGCGGCCGGAGAATCGGGTGATGTCGGAAATTGGAGGTTAGGCGTTGGAGATTGGAGACTGCAAGTCGACGGAAGACGCGCTGGCCGTCATCGAAAGCGGCGTTGCCGTTCTCAAAGCCGCCAAATCCTGGTGGGATGGGAGAGTCTAATGAACAGATTGACCCATGTAGACGAAGAGGGGCGCGTTTGTATGGTGGACGTGGGCGGAAAGGCGGACACGGAGCGGGTGGCCGTTGCTAAGGGTGAAGTTGCGATGCGCCCGGAGACGCTGCGCCTCATCGCCGAGAAGGGTGTATCGAAGGGGGACGTACTGGCTGTGGCGCAGGTGGCGGGGATCATGGCAGCCAAGCGTACTCCCGATCTCATTCCTCTCTGCCACCCGCTGCTGCTGACCAAGGTGGACGTGGAGTTTCGCATAAACGAGGCGGTCTCGCGGATTGAGATCACCGCGACGGTGCGCTGCCGTGGGAAGACCGGCGTGGAGATGGAGGCGCTCACCGCCGTCAGCGTCGCCGCCCTGACTATCTACGATATGGCGAAGGCGGTGGAGCGGACGATGCGCATCGGCAACATCCGCCTGGTGCGCAAGAGTGGTGGCAAAAGCGGAGAGTGGAGAGTAGAGATTAGAGATTGGAGATGTAGAGAGATGGGGAATGCCAGGGTCAGGGTGAAGTTTTTTGCTGCTCCACGGGAGACGATAGGCACGGGGGAGATCGAGATGGGGTTGCCGCCGGGGACGACGGTGGGAGAGTTGATCGATCTTTTGACGGAGAAGTATCCAGCCTTGCGTCCCTACACCCGCTTCATCAGTGTCGCCGTGAACCGCGCGTACGTTGGAATGCAGACCGAACTGCACGATGGGGACGAGGTCGCTTGCCTGCCGCCGGTAGGGGGTGGATAGGCCATGGATCAGAAATGAAGATGCATGGGTATGACAGAAAAAGTGATACTTTCGTGGAGTGGAGGTAAAGACAGTGCGCTGGCCCTTCACGTACTTCAGAGAGCCGGAAACTATGAAATATTGGCCCTGCTGACAACGGTGACAGAAGACTACGACAGAATCAGCATGCATGGTGTACGGCGGACTCTGCTTGAGGCACAAGCGGCATGCTTGGGTTTTCCCCTTGAGAAAGTGTTCATTTCAAACAACACCACCAATGAAGAATACGAGGCTAAAATGCGGGAGGTGCTTGAAAGGTACCTGGTGGCCGGTGCCTCCTCCGTGGTTTTTGGGGACATCTTCCTGGAAGGCATCAGGGAGTATCGGGAGGACAACCTATCGAAGATTGAGATGAAGGGCGTCTTTCCGCTATGGGGAAGGAATACCACCGAGGTTGCCCACACATTTATCGGTTTGGGCTTCCAGGCGGTTACTACCTGCGTTGACTCAAATGCTCTCGAAAAAAGATTTGTTGGCCGAGTCTTTGACGAACAGTTTTTGTCGGACCTTCCCGCTGCTGTTGATCCTTGTGGTGAGAATGGGGAATTTCATTCGTTTGTATACGATGGGCCGACATTCAAGGAGAGGGTATTACACACGAAGGGGGAGATCGTTTTGAGAGATAACCGGTTCTATTACTGCGATTTGATACCTGTTCAAGTGGATAGGCGGATGGGGGAAGCGGATGAAGTTGTTTGAAATCACAACAGAGGAAGTGTCCGTTGACGAGGTTGTCGGTCGGCTGGCGGACCCGGCCATCGGGGCGGTGATTACGTTCGTCGGCGTAGTGCGTGGTACGACGGACGGCCCGGAAGGTAGAAATGAGGTACGCTATCTGGAGTACGAGGCTTACCCGGAGATGGCCGAGGAGATGCTGCGCCAGATCGGCGACGAGATCCGCGCCCGCTGGAAGGCAATCAGAGAAGTCGCCATCGTCCACCGTGTGGGGCGGCTACAGGTGGGGGAGACCGCTGTGGTCATCGCCCTCTCCGCAGCCCACCGGCACGAGGTTTTCGACGCCGTCCACTACGGTATCGACCGGCTGAAGGAGATCGTGCCCTTGTGGAAGAAAGAGGTGTGGACGGATGGAGCAGAATGGAGGAGCGAGGGGTGGGGTGACAAGGTGACAGGGAGAGGGGGAGACAGGGAGCAAGGGAATGACTGAACCGATGTTGAGTGTGGAGGAGGCGCTGGGACGGGTGCTGATGGAGGTCCATCCTTTGGAGCCAGAGCGGGTGCCCATCCTGGAGGCGCTGGACCGTGTTCTGGCCGAGGACATCTACGCAGATGTGGACATCCCGCCCCACGACAACTCGGCCATGGACGGCTACGCGGTGCTGGCGGCCGATACCGCCGGAGCCAGCCGCCAGACCCCTAACCGCCTGCGTCTCATCGGTGAGATTGCAGCGGGCTACATCGCCGAGATAGAGGTGACGCCTGGCACGGCTATCCGCATCATGACCGGGGCTCCCGTCCTGCTGGGAGCCGACGGTGTCGTGCCGGTCGAGGACACTGAAGCGGAGGGGGAATGGGTGGATGTCTTCGCAGAGGCAGCGGTGGGCCAGTACGTTCGCCCTGCTGGAGAGGACGTGCGCCGAGGGGAACTGGTGCTGCCGCGGGGGACCTTTGTCCGCCCACAGGAGATTGGAATGTTGGCCACGCTGGGACAGAAAGAAGTGCTGGTCGTCCGCCGCCCCCGGGTGGCGATCCTGGCCACTGGCGACGAGGTGGTGGAGGTTGACGCCCCTCTCGCGCCAGGGAAGATCCGCAACAGCAACAGTTACTCCAACGCTGCCCAGGTGATCAAGTGCGGGGGGATACCGATCTTGCTGGGCATCGCCCGCGACCGGGTGCAGGAGTTGACGGAGAAGATCAAGGCGGGATTGGCCGAGGGGGTGGACCTGTTCCTCACCTCCGGCGGCGTCTCGGTGGGCGACTTCGATGTGGTGAAGGATGTGCTGGCCGCCGAAGGGGCGATCAACTTCTGGCGGGTGCGCATGAAGCCAGGGAAGCCCCTGGCCTTCGGGCACCTCAACCTCCCCCCCCATCGGAGGGGGATAGAGGGGGGAGGAGCCGTGCCCATTTTGGGCCTGCCGGGCAACCCTGTCTCGGTGATGGTCTCCTTCGAGATGTTCGTCCGCCCGGCCATTCTGAAGATGCTGGGAGTGACGGATTGGGAGCGGCCTGTCGTGGAGGCCACTCTGATGGACGCGGTGAGGCAGAAGGACAGTCGCCGCCACTACCTGCGCGTGCGGGTCGAGGAGCACGAGGGAGAGTATCGCGCGACCCTCACCGGCGAGCAGGGGTCGGGCATCCTGAGTTCGATGGTCAAGGCGAACGCACTGGCGATTATCCCGGAGGAGTGGACGCACGCGCCGGCCGGTGCGCGGGTGCGGGCGATGATGCTGGATTGAGATGGTATTATGAACACTTCCACCAGGCCCTCTCAGGCACGCGGCTATCTCATCGCTTTCGTCGCCACGGCTATCTGGTCGACAACGGCTATCTTTATCGGCTACCTGACCACGCGCTTTCGTATGCCGCCGCTACCGCTGGCCTTCTGGCGTGACTTTATTGTGGCGGGCACGCTTTTTGGGGTGATCGCTCTGGTGGCCCGGCCCCTGCTGCATCTGGGACGCCAGAACGTTCTGTTCTTTGTCCTTTACGGCTTTGTCCTGGCCGCTTTGAATGGGCTATGGACGGTCTCCGTAGCGCTCAACGGGGCAGCGGTGGCTGCGATGCTGATCCATAGCTCGCCAGCACTCACGATGCTGGTCGGACACCGCTTGTGGGGCGAGCGGCTGAGCGCGCTCAAGATCGGCGCGGCGGTTTTGAGCATCGTAGGCTGCGCGTTCGTATCCGGCGCGTGCGACCGGGCCGTCTGGCAGGTCAACCCGATCGGCATCCTCGTTGGCCTGACGAATGGCGTGGCATTTGCCGCCTACAGCCTGTTGGGCAGAGTCTCGTCAAGACGGGGTGTCAATCCGTGGACAGCCACGTTGTACGCTTTTGCATTTGGAGCAGCCTTTCTGTTGCTCGTGCAGCGGTCAGACACGCTCTTGTGGTTGTCCCGGCCGCTGGTGGCTGGGCCGGGTGGGTGGCACGAGGCCGCCCTGGGGTGGGGGACGCTGGTAGTGCTGTCCATCGGTCCCACCCTCGGCGGATATGGCCTGTACACAGTCAGCCTGACGCATCTGCCGGCCGCTACGGCCAACCTGATCGCCACGCTGGAACCGGTCATTACGGCCGGATTGGCCTTTTGCCTCCTGGGCGAGCGATTGACCGTCCCACAACTCCTGGGCGGGAGCGTGATCCTGACCGGCGTGGTGCTCCTGCGACTCAGTGATCGTGCGGCCGACGTCGCAGACCTCCCACCGCAGTCATCCCAATCACAATTGTCATAGCAGACCTTCCCGGTGCGGGGCCTTGCCTTTTGGGGCCGACCTGGGTACAATGGCATGTGGGAGGAGCGAGCGATGGCAGGAGAGACAATCCTGGTCCTAGACGACGAACCCAACATCGTCGAACTGGCGCGGATGTACCTCGAACAGGATGGGTTCCGCGTACAATCAGCCGGCGACGGGGCCAAGGCGCTGGAGATGATCGGTCGCCAGCCCCCGGCGCTGATGGTGCTCGACCTGATGCTGCCAGAGGTGGATGGTTGGGAGGTCTGCTGGAGCGTGCGCTCCAGCAAGGTCGCGCCCGATCTCCCCATCATCATGCTTACCGCCCGCGACGACGACGTGGACAAGATCGTGGGGCTGGAACTGGGGGCCGACGACTACGTGACCAAGCCCTTTTAACCCCCGCGAACTGATCGCCCGCGTCAAGGCCATCCTGCGCCGCACCCGCCGCGCCGCCCGCACCGAAGCGCCCGTCCACGTGGGCGATGTCACGATAGACCCGGCCCGCCACGAGGTCACGGTCGCCGGGCGACCGGGGGATTTGCGTCCCAAGGAGTTCGATCTGCTGCTGGCGCTGGTCGAGCACTGTGGGATCGTCCTCAGCCGCGAACAACTGCTGAACCAGGTCTGGGGCTACGATTTCTACGGCGAGACGCGCACGGTGGACGTCCACATTGCCCACCTGCGCAAGAAACTGTCTGGCTCCAACGTCGAGATCGAGACTGTCCTCGGCGTCGGGTATAAACTCGTCGTTGACTAGTGAGCGTCTGGCGAAACGGCGGATTTCGGGCCACGGCAAGGAGTGTACGCAAACCAATGAAGGCTGATGAAATGGAATGTACGCATGCTGGTTGAAACTGTTCTTTCTATGTTGACCTATTATCTGTGATTTCAATCGATCCCGACACAAAGTTTGGGACTATTTCAAGACCAAAACAACAATTGCCGTTGTGATAGGTGGGGGCCTCTTTTTGCTGTGCGCCTGCGCCAAACAGGGACACCCCACGATAACACCAACAGACGCACCGCTTTCTGCGAGGACTGCCGTCCCAACTAGCACAACACTGCCTGTCCCCACCTACGCATCTTTGCCCAGCCCGCCTCCTTCGATCGAGCCGACGGGCGAGCCACCCACTCACACCCTGACCGTCACCGACCATGGCCCATCTGACGCCGATCTGGCGATTCAGGTCTCGGGGCCGGTTCAAGTTGTCCCAGGTGAAACGACCATCTACACCTTGACCATTCGCAACCGCGGCCCGGCCCCGGCCACATCCATCGTGCTCACCGACGTACTCCCGAAAGGCGTGATTCCGGTCTGGACCCAACCTGCTCAACCTTTGTGCGGACGGCAGGAACGCAGCGTCAGTTGCGATGTGGGCGATTTGCGGGGAAGTGACGCGGTCACTGTTACTCTGGACCTTTCTGTCGGCGGGACCGAGACCCTCATTACCGACACGCAACTGGCTGGGGTGACCCTGGATCTGTCCGCGTCCACTTGTGCTATAGATCAAGATTCTACCCCACCCCACGTCACGTGTCGTCTGACCAACCTCCAACCTGACGCCGATGCACAGATGCGCATCGGTGTAGACGTGGACGCCTGGATAACAGGGACACTCGTCCACACCGCCACCGTCGCGGCGAACGAGGCCGACACGAACCGCTCGAACAACCGCGCAACGTTCACAATGACGGTCGGTGCGGCCGGGCCTGTGACCGTCACCACCGTTCCCACCACCACCGACCTGGTTGTGCAAGCCGACGGACCCTCAAGCGTCATCGCGGGCCAGCCATTTACCTACACTTTCACCATCACCAATCGAGGAGCGCTGGACGCTACCGGCGTGAGTTTTGAGGACGTTTTGCCGCTGGCCACGACTCTCAACGCTTACGCGCCGGGTTTACCTCTCTGCGAGCAGCAAGACGATGCGCTCACCTGTTACCTGCGCGATCCAGACAGCGACGAGACCATTACCTTTACCCTGGTTATCATCGGGTATGCCGGGCAGCCAATGATAATAGAGCCGGATCTGCTGATGCCGGGTTGGCCCATCTGCTCTGTGCTGAAAGAGAGAACTTATCTCCACATCGTCAACTGTGAACTCGGAGTGTTGAAACCCGGCCAGGCAACCCACGTTCAATTGGTCCTCGTTGCCAGGGGAGTGCAGGAGCGGATGATGGTCAACACGGCTTCCGTGAGTGCCAATGAGGTCGAACTGAACCCTTTGGACAATACGAACGCCGCGACGATTACCGTGCAAACCAGAGCTGATCTGTCAGTACGGTCCGCGATCTCTGGGCTGGCGGTCGCGGGCAAGGCGTTGAGTTATACCCTGACCGTCGCTAACATCGGGCCATCGGATGCCGCCGATGTGGTGCTCGCCGATACGTTGCCGCTGGGCACGAGGTTGGTCTCGGTTGTTCCCAGCCAGGGAGAGGATTGCAGGATAGAACGAGATGATACCTCGACCGACACTGTTATCTGTAGCCTGGGCCGTCTGAGCGGCGGCGAGACAGCCACCGTAACTATTATCGTCGCGGTTGACGAATCGCTGACTCCGGCATTGGCAGAACCGATCACTCACTCCGCCAGGGTCGTGGCAGAGCAGGCCGACCCAAACCCCAGCAACAACGAGTTGACGCAAGTCATCCCGGTCAGCACCGGGGTTGAAGACTAGGTTATGACTTTTATTCTGCGGCGCGCCAGACGGCATTGGCAGATCTTGCTCACCCTGAGCCTGGGGGTGGTCATGACGACGGCGCTGCTGGCCAGCGGCCCGCTGTTGGTGGACACCGTCATTGAGATGGGACTCTATCTCACGCTTCAGAGTTCCAGCGTGGCAGATGGAAGTCTGCGCCTCACCACATCCACCCAGGTAGATCAGGTTGGTTTTCAGGCGCTCGACAGCGAAATACCAGCCTTGCTCCAGGGCGCGTTGGGCGAACACCTGGGCCGCGTGGTACGGACGGCAGAATCGGAATGGATGTTCCCCTGGGTAGGCGGCCAATTGGCGACCGATCAGCGGGTCAATCTGCGTTTTTATGAAGGCATACAGGATCGCGTCGAGTATGTCGCGGGCGAGTGGCCGGGGGAGGCGAACGGTGAACCCATCGGCTTTGCTCAGGGCAGGCCCAACGTCATCCGGGCTGTCATCGGCGACGGAATGGCCCGCTCGTTCGCCCTGCGCGTGGGCGATCGTTTACCGCTGAGCCTAAAGCAAAACAGCGCCGGGCCGGACGTCTGGATCGAGGTGGCGGGGGTCGTGCGTCCCCAAAATCCCCGCGATCCGTATTGGTTTGGCGAGTTTAGCCCTTTGGCTTCTCATAGTACCCAGCGTTGGTCTAGCCAGTACAGTGCGATTGTACCTGTGGACGCTTTCTTCCCGGCCGTCGCCTCGCTGTTCCCCGGAGACGAGATTGAGTTGGCCTGGCACGCGCTATTGAGACATGATACCTTTTCCGCCGCCGACATTGAGCCATTCCAGGCGCAACTCACCGGGCTGAACGCCGAACTAGACGCTTTTCAACCTCGTGTGACACTGTACACAGGCGTGCCGGATATCCTGGCGAGTTTCCAGAACCAGATCGAGTCTATTCGTGTTCCTCTCTACATCCTCATCGCCGAAGTGATGTTTCTGGTGCTGTATTATGTGACAATGGTCGCAGCGCTCTCGATGCGCCAGGTGGAGCGAGAGTTTGCTATCCTGCGTAGCCGGGGAGCTTCAGGTTGGCAAATCGTCAGAATCCAGCTTGTTGAGGCGCTGATCATTCTGGCGGTGGCCTTTTTGAGCGGCCCTTGGTTGGGGGCGGGGTTGGTGAAAGGGTTGTCCTGGGCAGGGCCGCTGGCCGACATGGGGCAGGCCGATTGGGGTTTGAGCCAAAGCGCCTGGCTGGCTGCCGGCATTGGCACACTGGCCTGCCTGGCGGGTCTGTTGCTTCCTCTCGGCCCAGCGCTGCGACGCAGCATCGTCACGCATCAACAGATGGCGGCGCGAGGCGCCCGCCCGCCGTGGTGGCAACGGTTGTACCTCGACGTGTTCGTCCTGGTGGGAGGGCTGGTTCTGCTGTGGCGGCTGCGCCTGTACGGAGAGATGACCACCGGCGGGCCTGGCGGCGCCCGATTGGATTGGCTGCTGTTGCTCTCACCGGTGGCTTTGCTATTGGGGTCGGCTACCATCTTGCTGCGGGTGTTCCCGTTGGTTCTGCGGGCGATGGCCTTTTTCGCCGCTCGTGGGCGAGGGCTGGCAGGCGCGCTGGCTTTGTGGCAGGCATCGCGCAACCCCACCCACGTGGCCCGGCTGGTCTTGTTGCTCACGCTGGCAATCGCCCTGGGCAATCTCTCCACTGGGTTGAACGCCACGCTGGATCAAAGCGAGTACGATCGGGCGTACTATTTGGCTGGCAATGACCTGCGGCTGACCTCCCAGCGCGCTGTCCCGCTGGTTGATTTGCAGTCGGCGCCAGGCGTGCTTCAACTGTCCGGCGCGTGGCGCGGCCAGGGCACGGTGGCCGTTGAGTCCACTCAGATGCATCCCAGCTTTGAGGTATTGGCAATCGAGCCGGATTCATTCACAGGAGTCACCACGTATCGCGACGACTTTGCGGATCATGACATGGACGAACTGTCAAGTCACCTGGCGGTCCAAGAAGGACAGCATCCCTCGCTGCTGCTGCTCCCCGGCCAACCGGTCAGATTTGGGCTTTGGTTGTGGGGGATGCCTGAGGACAAAGCGGAACTGGATTCGTATCAAAGGTGGATAGATGGCGACGGAGACGCAGAGCGCGTTGGCGTGGTGGCCAAACTGCAAACGGCTCAAGGCGAGCTGTTCACCGCACGCCTGCAAAGGCCGGAAACCACTGGGCAAGCCGTCCTGCAGACGGATCGCTTTACTCTGCATACGAACGTCGGCGGGCGTGACGTCGGGTTGCGTATTTGCATCAAGCCGGACAACAAAGGTTGGCACTACTTCGAGGGTTCCTTGCCGGTTCTGCCGTCCTCCAGCTATCCGTTGAGCTTGCATTCTCTGTGGTTCCAAAATCAGGCCACCAGGCTCGGCGAGCCAATCGCAAAAGGAATGGCTCTGGTTGTAGACGACTTGACAGTGGTTGATGCGGAAACCCAGGAACTGCAGGTCGTCGAGAACTTTGAGGGCCTCACCCGCACTTTGTTCTTAAATGTTATGGAGGGCTCTAGCATCCATGAAGGCCTCAGAACCTTTCCAACAGGCTGGGCATCTCGTTCTGGGAAGTCGGGGCAACTAGTGTCAATGAGTTATTCCCGCCCCGGGCAGACGTATCCCCTGCGATTGCGACAGGTCTGGACAAGCGCACCCCTGCCGGCGCTTGCCAGCCCAGCCTTTATCGAGATCACTGAGCTAAAAGTTGGCGATGTGGCCCGAGCCTGGGTCAACTCGGCTGAAATAGATTTTCGCATCGTCGGCACGGCGCGTTACTTTCCCACGATGTACGAGCAGTTGGAAGCAGGTTTCTTGATTACCTCGCGCGATCTGTTGCTCGCGTTGTTTAACGAAACCTCACAACTCTCCACCAATCCCAACGAGGTCTTTATCGAGACCGACGGTAGCACTTCGATTGACAACCTGTCGTCAATGGTGCCTATGCTCTCTCAGAGTTGGGAGGCGGAGAGCGTGCGCCAGACCCTCAAGGCCAACCCGCTGGCGCTGGGGCTGCGCAGTGTGACTTTTTTCGGCTCCGCTCTGACGACATTGTTGAGCCTGGTGGGATTTGCCACCCATTTCTATTTGAGCGTCCGTCAGCGGGAGACGCTTTACGGGGTGATGCGGGCGCTGGGGCTCTCGTCGCGCCAGTTGTACGGCTCGATAGTGCTCGAGCAAGCAGTCCTCATCCTGGCGGGGCTGGCCCTGGGCACCGGTCTGGGGGTGTTGCTCAACCAGATCACTTTGCCACGACTGCCCGTTTCATTAGCAGACCGGCCACCCATTCCACCCTTCGTTCCGCGTGCGGACTGGCTGGCTGTCGGATCGCTCTATCTTCTTCTGGCCGTGGCTTTTCTGGTCATACTAGGCATCGTCACAGCTCTGCTGTGGCGTGCGCGCATTCACCGCATTTTGCGGATCGGGCAGGAATGATCAATCTCACTTTGCGCCACTTGACCCGGCATTGGCGCTTGAATGTAGCTGTGCTGCTGTGCCTGACGCTGGCCTCGGCGCTTTTGGCCGGTTTTTCCAGCTATACCGCAGCCGTCGCGGCGCGGGAATTGAACCAGAGCCTGGCTGAGGCCCGTCCCGCCGAGCGCAACCTCCTCATCACTGGGCCCCGTCATACTTTTAGCAAAGAGTTGTACGAACCTCTGCAAGAGAGCCTGGGGCAGGTCTTAAGGGATCGGTTGGTGATTCGCCACGCAGCGGCACCAGCCGACCCGCAGACTTTGATCGAGGGGACAGGCCAGAAGCGAGTCATCGCGTTCCTGGACGTGTATTCGTTCAACAAGTTGTCCGAGTATGTGCGCGTGGTCGAGGGCAGGTTGCCCGCCCAGGTCCGTCTGAGTGAGGCTAAAGGTTCTTGGCGACCACCGCCGATAGAGGCGGTCATTGGCGCGCGCGCAGCCGAGCAGTCGGGTTACGGCATCGGCGATCGTTTGACGGGCAGTAAAACGTACCATCGCCTGGACATTGTGGGAATTGTTGAGCCTCTCGATCCCCACGACGATGTATGGGGCGAAGATTTGAGTGGTTTTGCCATCCGTGACCTCGACGCAGACGCAATCGCGCTGCCACTGATCATTGCGCCCGCATCAATGCAGAGTAATTATCCCGAAGCGCCGATTTTTTGGCACGAGGTATCCTGGCGCATCACGTTGAATCACCATCTCATCAGCGTAGACAAAGCCGAGACGCTCCATTCAGACCTGATCAACTTTCAGACGCAATCCGCAACCAAACGCGCCACGATCAGCACCGGTCTAGTTCGAATTCTGGCCGATTACCTGGCACGGCTGTCTCGTGTACGTATGACGTTCTTTTTGCTCACCGCACAGACTCTCATCTTTGTGTTGTACACGCTGACGTTGTTCACATCTTTTGTGGTTGACCGCTCACAAGTCGAATTGGCGACGCTATCCGAACGAGGCGCCAGCGCCTGGCAAATCACCCGGGTCTTTGGGCTGGAGAACCTGATCCTGGCGTTGCCGGCGGCGCTGCTCCTGGGGCCGGGGTTAGCGCAGGGTGCGATACAGTTGTGGGGCAAGAGCACCGGCGAGGTAGTGCCGAGTGCGTTGCCCCGCGAGGCGTGGCTGCTGTCAGGAGTCGCCGCCGGCTTTGGGTGGCTGGCACTGGTCTTGCCTGTCTTTCTGGCGGCGCGGCGTAGCGCACTTGGATGGCAGCATAAGCGCGCCCGACTCTCGCAGCTATCGGTAGCACAAAAACACTACCTGGACCTGTACCTGTTGGCCTTTGGCGGGCTGCTGTATTGGCAACTGAACCGGTCTGGTTCTTTTGTGATGAGCCGCCTGGGAAACACCCAATTGACGGATCCATTGCTATTGATAGGGCCTTCTCTATTGCTGATCGCTATAGCGATGGTTTCTTTGAGGACCTTGCCTTTCCTGCTGCGGCTGGTCGCCTGGTTTTTTCGACACCTGCGAGGATTGGTGCTCCCCCTGGGCCTGTTCCGTCTGGCCCGAGACCCGCTGCAACCCAGCCGCGTGGTGCTACTGGTCAGTCTGACAGTCGGCTTGATGCTGTTCACCCGCACCTTTGGGGACTCGTTGGCTTACAGCCAGGAGGCACTACGATCCGACGTGCTGGCGCAAGGAATCAGCACCGCTTTGCAACTGAACGCGCTGACCTTACTCCTGTTCAGTGTGATTGCGTTTTTTCTGGTTCACTTTGTCGCGGCGCAGGGGCGTGTGCGCGAGTTCGGCGTCTTGCGTGCGATGGGTCTCTCGGTACGCCAGTTGCTGACCCTGTTGGTCATAGAAGGCATACTGGTGCTGTTACTGGGGCTGCTGGCAGGCACCATCGTTGGTTTTGGCCTATCCCACATTATGATTCCTTACCTTTCGCAGCCGCTTGCCGAGTCGCTTGGCGGTGTCACCATTGAGCGGATCCTGATTAATTGGCCCGCCGTCGCCCGGTTGTATGTCCTTTTGATTGGGGTTTACGGATCGGCGCTGGTGCTTCTGGTGTTGGTTCTAATGCGCACGGGCGTGCACCAGGCACTACACATCGGAGATGAATGAGTATGGAGACAGAGTCCTTTGTGCTATGCGATAACCTATTCAAAATCTACAAGATCGCCGACTTGGAAGTGGTCGCGCTGCAAGGCCTGAACCTGGAATTGGCGCAGGGCGAGATGATGGCCCTGGTCGGCCCATCGGGTGTGGGCAAGTCCACGCTGCTAAACGTGATCGGGGGGCTAGACACACCCAGCGCCGGGGGTGTGTGGGTGGCCGGTTGGGATCTGCTCAGGATGAAGGATCGAGAGCGGGTCGAATACAAACGTCAGGTTGTGGGCTTTGTCTGGCAACAGCCATCCCGCAACCTTTTGCCCTATCTCTCGGCCCGAGAAAACGTCGAGTTGCCTATGCAGTACAATGGCGTCGAAGCCGACGTGCGCAGAAAACGTGCGCTAGAGTTGCTGGACGCAGTTGGCCTGGCCGACCGCGCTGATTTTCACCTCGATCGTCTCTCAGGCGGGGAGCAGCAGCGGGTCGCGCTGGCCGTGGCGCTGGCGAACAACCCGCCACTGCTGCTGGGCGACGAGTTGACCGGTCAGGTGGACTCAGAGTCAGCGATGCGGGTCATTGACGCGCTGCGGGCCATCAACCAGGCTTATGGCACGACCGTTATCATCGTCACCCACGACCCGCTGGTCGCCAGTCGAGTGGACCGCGTGGTGACGGTTCGCGACGGGCGCACCAGCACCGAGATTCGCCGCTGCCGGAATCAAGAGGATGGCAGCGTTCACGAAGAAGAGTGGGTCATTCTCGACCCGGTGGGCCGTTTGCAACTGCCCCGCGCTTACGTCAACAACCTCGAAATGAGAGAGCTGGTCAGGGTGCACCTGGAACCGGATCACATTTCCGTCTGGCCGCGAAAGGACGACGAACGACGGGCGATGGATGACCCTTCGGCAGGCTCAGGGCAGGCAGGACAAGAATCACCGGTCGCCCATCTGTGGTCAGCAGACGGCGATCAGCGGTCAGATGTTGGCGTCTCTATTGCGGCGAAAGACCTGACCCGCACTTTTGAGCTAGCCGGGGAAAAAGTGCACGCACTCCAAAGAGTTAACCTGAAGATTCCCGCTGGTTCTCTGAGCGCGATCAAGGGGCCTTCGGGATCGGGCAAGACGACGCTTTTGACCCTGGTCGCGGGCCTGGACGAGCCTACCGCTGGCGCTGCGTGTTTCGGTGAGCGGTCGTTGGCCGAGATGTCGGTCCAAGAAAGGATTGATCTTTGTCGGCAGCAGATTGGCTTTGTCTTTCAAACCTTTGGTCTGTTGCCCTTTTTGTCTGTTGAAGAAAACGTCCAGGTTCCGTTGCGGCTCCTGCGCACCTCCCGCCAGGAGCGCCGGGTTTTAGTGGACGAGGTGTTGGAAATGGTCGGCCTGGCGGATCGCGCTAAGCACCGCACCTACGAGCTGTCGGGCGGCGAGCAACAGCGCGTCGCCATCGCGCGGGCCTTGGTCAAACGCCCCGCGCTCATCCTGGCCGACGAACCCACGGGCCAATTGGACACGCTGACCGGCGCGAGTATCATCGCGCTTTTGAAAGAGATCGCAACCCAGACAGGCGTCACGGTGGTAGTTGCCAGCCATGACCCCAACGTCCACGAGGCTGCCGACTGGCTCTTTGAATTGAAGGATGGATGGTTGGTCGGAACTGTGGATCAACGTGGGAAGAGGATTTTGCCCTAACCTTCCTGAGAAGCACCTTCCGTGAGATCGTGGCGCAGTACACCAGTGTCGATGCGTCCGTAGAAAATGTTCCCACGCACCTGGCGGGCGTTACGCCGTTTGAACTGGTGAGGGAGTCCGAGTGGATCACGCTGGACCTGCAACGGGCAGCCTTGTACGACGAACTGGACAGGTTTGAGTCGGTGCGGGATCGCATCGCCAACGTGCATCTGCGAGGACGGTTGGAGGGCAGCGAGTGGGTGCTGAGCCAAGCGCCGTTTGGTTTCTACGAAGCGTTGGACACCATCAGGAACCAGTGTAGGTACTCGGGAGTGCTGACGATGGAAGCAAGTATGCCACGCGATAGCGATTGGGAGGGTCTCGTGGCAGTTATGGTGTCCTTGAGAAGGCAGTAGATTAAAACCGTCCTGGGATTCGAGTACAAACTGGTTGCTTGAACTGGACGCTGGATACTGGATACTGGTTGGTCGCAATTCACTGTTCGCAATTCGCCATTCGCATGTTCCGTAGCCTAAACTCCCGACTGCTGCTCTCCTACGTCGCCGTTACCCTCGTCTGCCTGGCGCTGGTGGGGCTGGGGCTGCTGCTGTTCGTGTGGACCAGTCCCCTGTGGACCCGGACGGCATTCCTGCGGCTGGAGGCGACGGTCCGGGTGACGATGCCCGTCCTCCGGCAGGCAGGCCCGCTGGAGACTCTCCCGCCGGAGTCTCTCCACCGTCTGCTGGCACAAGCGGCCGAGGAACAGGAGGTGCGGGCGTTGCTGCTGGACGGCGAGGGGACGGTCCGCTTCGACAGCAATGGGGACTGGGAGGGGCAGCGGATGGACGCTGTGACCCGTGCGCCAGTCGTGCGGGGCCGCGTCCAGGGAACCTTCACCGCCCCCACCGGAGGTCGCTGGGCCTTTCTGGGCCAGGTAGTGGCTGCGCCGGGCGGGGATCGCCGGATCATCGTCTTCGTCTCCCCCCAGAGCCGGCTCCTGATGCTGGCCTGGTTTGCGGAGAACCTCCTGCCACCGCTGGTGCAGGCGGGACTGGTGGCGCTGGTGCTCTCCATCCTGCTGGCGCTTCTGATCAGTCGCTCGGTCGCCGCGCCGCTGCGGCGGGTGTCTGGCGCGGCGGAGAGCATCGCCCGTGGCGAGACCGGCACGCGAGCGCCGGTTTCCGGCCCGGCCGAGGTACGAGCGCTGGCCCGCTCCTTCAACACGATGGCGGACCAGGTCGAGGCCGCCCACCAATCGCAGCGCGACTTCGTCGCCAACGTCTCCCACGAACTGAAGACTCCCCTCACCTCCATCCAGGGCTTCTCCCAGGCGCTGCTCGACGGCACGGCCTCGACGCCCGAGGCGACGGCCCGCGCCGCCCGTGTCATCCACGACGAGGCGGAGCGTATGCGCCGGATGGTGGATGAGTTGCTGATTCTGGCCCGCTTCGACGCCGGACAGATGGTGATGGCGCGAGACCCGGTGGAACTCGGCCCGCTGCTGCGGGGGTGCGTCGAGAGACTAGCGCCCCAGGCACAGGCGGCCGGGGTGGCTCTGGAATTAGACGTTCCCGAGAAACTGTTCGTCACCGGAGATGGGGACCGGCTGGCGCAGGTCTTCGCCAACTTGCTGGACAATTCCGTCGCGCACGCGCCCGCCGGAGGCAAGGTGACCGTCGTGGCGCGCCGGGGAGAAGAGGGACAGGGTGTCGAGGTGACGGTCACTGACACTGGGGAGGGCATACCAGCCGAGGCGCTCTCCCGCATCTTCGAGCGTTTCTACCAGGTGGACAAGGCCCGCCGGCGCAGCCGGGGGGCCGGGCTGGGGCTGGCGATCACGAAGGAGATCGTCGAAGCCCACGGTGGCACCGTCACCGCCGAGAGCGTGGTGGGATTGGGTAGTAAGTTCACGGTGCGGATCCCGGCACGGGAGGGAGATACGGCGACGACGGTGGTGAAGAGGCGGTAGAGCAGATTTCAAGTGCGCCTGCATCTTGACAACTCTCCCTGGTGATGGTATAAATACGCTCTGTCCAACTAGGGCAATCTGATTAGGCTGAAAGAGCACTCTACGGAGCAGGACGTTGGCACCAGGTGCTCTTTGTTTTGCGCCCAGAGGAAGGAACTCCCAGCACCGCCTGTTCACGACGGTGATGGAATCTCAGGAGGTAAAACAGCATGATCGAAGTGGAGAATCTGACCCGCTATTACGGCCCCACCCGGGCTGTGTACAACATCAACTTTCACGTGGACAGGGGGGAGATCGTCGGCTTCCTGGGCCCCAACGGGGCGGGGAAGACGACGACGATGCGCATGCTCACCAGTTTCCTGCCTCCCAGCGACGGCACGGCCCGCGTGGCCGACTTCGACGTCTTCTACGACTCGCTGGAGGTACGCCGCCGCGTCGGCTACATGCCGGAGACGGTGCCCCTCTACCCCGAGATGACCATACAGGCATATCTGGACTACATGGCCGCGCTGCGCCAGTTGCCGGACCGCGCGCAGGCGGTGGACCGGGCACTGGAGGCATGTGGCATCGGTGACCACGCTGACGCGCCCATCGGCAAACTCTCCAAAGGGTATCGGCAGCGCGTCGGGCTGGCGCAGGCCATCCTTCACGAACCGGAGGTACTCATCCTCGATGAGCCCACCATCGGCCTCGACCCCAGGCAGGTGACCGAAGTGCGGGCACTTATCCAGGAGATCGGTCGTGAGCACACCGTCATCCTCAGTTCCCACGTGCTCCCCGAGGTGAGCCAGACCTGTGGTCGCGTGCTCATTATCAACGAGGGGGAAATCGTGGCCGAGGGGACGCCGGAGGAACTGACAGCCCAACTGCAAGGGGCGGAGCGTGTACTGGTGCGCATCGCCGACGCCGACCCGGCGGAGGCGGTTGACGTGCTAGAGCGAGTGGACGGCGTGATCAGCATCGAGTCTATTAGTGAGGAGGCCCGCGGGGAGGCATACGGCAGGGCCTACCAGGTCTCTTGCACCCAGGGGTACGACCGCCGCGCCGAGATGGCCCGCGCCGTCGTCGAGCAGGGCTGGGGGCTGCTGGAACTTCGCAATGTGGGGATGAGCCTGGAGGACGTCTTCCTCGAACTGACCACTGAGGAAGCGCCCCACAAGGAACGTGAAGGAGGGGAAGATGCGTAACGTATGGACTATCGCACGACGGGAATTGTACGCTTACTTCAGTTCCCCCATCGCCTACGTGACGATGGCCGCCTTCCTGGCGGTGATGGGACTTCTTTTCTGGCTCATCACCATCTACTCCCAACAGGCGGTGATGGCCTACACCCTGGGCAGCCCGTGGCTCTTTTTCGTACTCATCCTCTACGCCGCCGTAGTGACGATGCGTTTACTGGCGGAGGAGCAGCGCTCGGGTACCATCGAACTGGTGCTCACCGCGCCGGTGCGCGATTGGGAGATGATCGTGGGTAAATACCTGGCCAGCCTGATCCTTTTCCTGACGATGCTCCTCGTCAGTCTCTACCAGCCGCTCATCCTGGCCCGCCTGGGCGATCCCGACCTGGGTGCGGCGGCTACCGGCTATCTGGGTCTCTTCCTGGCCGGGGCGGCGCTGCTGGCTATTGGCACACTGACCTCGACTTTCACTCGCAACCAGGTCGTCGCCGCTATTATGGGCATTGCCATCGGCGTGGCGCTGTGGCTGGTGGAGTTCGTGGGTTCGCGGTCGCCCGGCACCTTCACGGGCGACTTTCTGACCCAACTGGCCATCTTTACCCACTACTTCGACTTCATGGACGGGGTCATTGACACCCAACACGTTATTTACTATCTCAGCCTGGTGGCCATCAGTCTCTTTCTGGCCACGCGGGTGCTGGAAACAAGGAGGTGGCGGTAATGCGTCGCTTCGCCGAACGATATGGATACATCCTGGGCTACGTCGCTTTGACCGCACTGGCAGCCGGCGCGTTCCGCTATCTGATCTGGCGTCAGGTGGACGTCTGGGCCGAGGGGCTGCTGATCGGCGGTGCGGTGCTGGGGGTCTTGTTCGTCCTGGCCCGTCCGGCGCAGGTGCGGGCCGCACTCACCCGGCGTGGTACCCGCTACGGTTCCAATGTTGTCCTGATGAGCATCGCCTTCATCGGTATCCTGATCGGGCTGAATTACCTGGCTGGGCGGTATCACTATCGCTACGACGCCACGGAGTTGAAGGAACACACCCTCTCGCCTCAGTCCGTCCAGGTGCTGGCCGAGTTGAATAAGCCGGTCACCATCGTCGGCTTCTTCTCGGCCGACGACCTCCAGCAGGAGAACTTCACGAAACTGTTGGACCAGTATCTCTACTACAACGACCTCCTCTCCTACTCAGTGATTGACCCGGACCGTGAGCCGCTCAAGGCACGCCAGTACGAGCCTGTTCCCTACGGCGGCCTGCTCCTGCAGAGCGGCGAGCGCACCGAGAGAGTCTACATGCCTGACGAGCAGGACGTCACCAGCGCGCTCCTCAAGGTCATCAGCGAGGAGAATAAGGTGATTTACTTTCTCACTGGCCACCAGGAGCGCGATTCGGAGGGCTACGGCAGTGATGGCTATTCGATGGTGGCCAACGCGCTGCGGGATCAGAACTACGAGGTGCGCACACTCAACCTGGCGGTCACGACGACCGTTCCGAGCGATGCGTCGGTCGTCGTCGTCGCCGGCCCGCAGACTGAGTTCATAGAGGACGAACTGACGCGGCTGCAGTCGTACCTGATTCGAGGGGGCAAGGCGCTCATCATGCAGGACCCGCTCTACGATGCCGGTTTAGGCGACATTCTGTCTATCTGGCAGGTGCGCTTTGGCGCTGGTGTGGTCATAGACCCGGTCAGTTCGCTCATGGGCAGCGTGGCAGCCCCGGTCGTCGAAGGCTACCGCTTCAGCCAGATCACCAAGGACCTGCCGATGACCTTCTTCCCGCTGGCCCGTCCGGTAGAGCAGACGGGGGAAGACCCCACCGGGAACATCACTTTCAGCCCGCTGGCGGAGACCACGCCCCAGAGTTGGGCCGAGCAGGACCTCGAATCAGCCGAAGTGCAACTTGATGCAGGGGTGGACACACCAGGGCCGCTCACGTTGGTGGCGACTATCGAGTCTCTGCCCATCGTAGATTGGGGAGAAGCGCAGGCAGACCCTGACCTGAAGACGCGCCTGGTGCTGATCGGCGATTCGGATTTCGCCTCCGACGAGTATGTGGGGAGCCTGGGTAACGGCGTGCTTTTCCTCAACGCGATCAACTGGCTGGCAGAGGAGGAGAGCCTGATTGCCATCGGTCCCAAGGGCACGCAGCCGCGCTCCGTATTCCTCACGCAGGTGCAGGCGAACATCCTCTTCTTCGTCAGTGTCCTCCTGGTCCCGCTCGCGCTCCTGGCCACAGGCATCATCGTGTGGTGGCAAAGGCGGTGAATGGCCAATGACAAATGAACAAATGAACGTATCCTCTCAATAAGTCGGGGAAGGTGGGGCAAATTGGCAATTTGCCCTACGTTGGCCCCAGAATATTGAGATGATACAAATGAACAAATGGGTGTGGAGGTGGTGAGGCAGTGAGTGAGCGCAAACCGTGGATCGTGACGCTGGTGCTGGTCGGCATCATGGCCGTGCTGGCGGCCTACATTTTCCTGGTGGAGGCCAAACGGGAACCGCCACCGGAGGAGGGGGCTTTACCTACGCCGGCCCCGCTCTGGAACTTCGAGGGTGGCGACGTGATGGAGATCGCGGTGACCAAGGGTGGGCAGACGACGGCAGTCGAACGCGACGATGGAGAATGGCGACAGACCCGGCCGGGGGAGGGCGAGGCCGACGGCGCTCGGCTGAACGGCCTGGTGGATCAAGTAGCCGGGATGAAGTTCAGCCGCGCCCTGGCGGACGTGGGTGACCTGTCCGCCTTTGGCCTGCAGGAGCCAGAGGTGCAGGTAACGCTGGTGCTCAGCGACGGGACTACGATCAACGTGGATGTTGGGGCGGAGAATCCGCGTGGGAACGCTCGTTATGTGCAGAAGGAGGGGGATTCACTGGTTTACCTGGTGACCATCGGTGACGTGGATGGATTGATCAGGCTGGTGGACGAGCCACCCTACCTGCCGACGCCCACCTTGTTACTGATCCCGACAGAGACGCCGACGGTGGAGCCTTAGCCAGTTCCGATGGAGACGAACGTTGGGCTTCTGCTGGAGTTGTTCAAGAGTGGGAAGACGATGGCCCCGGCTCTGCAAGAGGGTGTAAGCATGGGCCTTGCGCAGCATCAAAGCCTCGGCTTCCTCACGCAGCCTAGCCAATCGTGAAGTGGCCCGAGCCCTGGCTTGCAGTCGCTGTAGGGGCAAGTCTCAGACTTGCCCCTATGCCTGATCACACCTACTCTGCGCGTCCCATCAGCGCGTTGATCTCCCGGCGCAACTGCTCAATCTCCTGAACCACCCCAGACTCGTCAGGCCGCTGCCGGCGCTGCATCCTCTTGAAAGCCAGTTCCGCACACAGTTGGTGCAATCGCCGCGCTCGCCGCCAACCTTTCAGCCCCCCGGTCCACAGCGTCCGCCACTACGCACGGCTGCGCCCACCCGGCGTCACCATCGTGCGGTAGAGTGCATCAGGGATCAGCAAGACGGTGACAGTGCGCGGCGGCTACACTACACCGACCATGGGGATGGAGGGCCACCTGCTGCTCGTCACCTCCAGCAAGGACGGGGGGACGTGACCAACTCCTGCTGATCCCCAATGGCTGGCCGACGTTGGGCACGCCGGTGCCACTGGATATCGCCGTATACCCGCAGGAAGGTATCGCGCTCGATTCAGATGGGGATCGTGTCTGGATGACGAGTGTGGGCAGCGGGCTGGTGAGTGTGATACAGGACGGCGAGCCGGTCTGCCCCACCCCGTTCTCGACCGGCGCCGGGGGTGGGGGCGAACCCCACTAGGGCTGGCAGCCTGTTTTCACCTTTATCTACCCCGAAATGAAGTCCCGGCCTCCGCGGCCGATCGGGACCCCCGCCCAGCCTAATCGTAGATTCCGCGCAGCAGTTCGACGTAGGAGTCCAGGAAGCTCTCGGCCTCGCCACGGTCCATTAGATCGGTCAGGATGCCGAAGTTGAACTGCAGCCAGCCCCGGAAGGTGTGGACAACGAAGCCGCAGCCGAGGTGGCGCAGAATGGAGAAATCGTAGTCCACTCCCATCACCTCGAGGTTCCCGGCCCGCTCCAAGAAGGAGCGGCCCGTGGGACGGCCGTCCTTCATCTCGGGCCAGAGCAGTCCCAAGTTGCTCACCACGAACGAACACGGCCGCTCCAGGATCCGGCGGACCGGGCCACGGCGCATCCGCAGGGGGAAGCGCCGCCAGAAGCGGATCAGGTGGATCAGCGCAAGGAAGTTGGCGATATCACAGCCCTCAGCCAACTGCCGCTTCCGCTCGGCGGCCACCATAGATACCAGCCTGGCCAGGTCACGCCGATCTTCCGGATCGGTGTAGATCATGACCGCCGAGCTCTGGTTGGCGGCTAGAGGGCCCACCCCCAGGCGGTCGCGGAGGTTGGTGACGGTCCACACGCTGACCAGGTCCGCGCTGGCGCCCTCCTTTTCCACCCAGCGCTCCACGGCCACGGCGCTCACGGCCAAGAGTAGGTCGCCAACGCTGCAGCCCAGGCGCTTGGATGTCTTGCGCAACCGTTTCATCTCCTCTGGATCGATCCGCCGGATGAGGTTAATGCGATTGGGATGGATGCGCTTTTCCTTCTGCGCGAGCCTGGCTGGAGGCCGTCGCGCCTCCTTGACCGCGCTGCCCAACAACTCCCGCAGAAAACGCGCCTTCGTGTAGCTGTGTAGCTTGCCGGCTTGCTCCTCCACCACCGAGGATGGGGCGATGGCCGCCTTCACCCAGTCCGGCTGGCTAGCGGTGAACAGCCGGTCGTAGTGGGCCAACACCCGCTTGTAGAACTCGAACATGGTGCCGCCGTCGGCGGCGGCGTGATGCCAGACGCTGGTCAGATAGTACTCGTTGGTCGCAGTCCGGAAGAGGTAGATCTCGATGGGTCTCTCCCGTTCCAGGTCGGTGCCGCGAAGCAACCGCTGACGCAGGTGGCCTGAGATCGCCTCGCGCGCAGGAAGCCCCTCCTCCACCGAGGAGCGGAGATCCGCCAGCCGGATCTTTGTTTCGCGATGCCGCACCTGCTCCCAGAAAAGGAGATAGCGGCCGTCTATCTTGCGCTCGCGCAGAAGGGACCGGAAGACAGGGAAGCCGGCGATGGCTCGGGAGACGGCCAACATCAGCCGGTCCAGGTCCGGATCTCCCTCGAGCCGGATGCAGTCGTACTCGGTCTTTCTGTAATGCGGCGTCTCATAGAGGATGAACGGCTCGGACGCCTCGTGCAGAGGAATCCAGTGACAGGGGATGTCGGTCATCACGATGCTCCGTTCTCACGTGTAGCCGATTTGCCAGCCTATATGACTTCGCTGCACACTTTTATAGCATTCACGATCCCTGTTTGGGACGAAAGGCCTCCCTCACCATCTCTTCGCCGAAGAAGCCGCTGGCCTCGCCCTCCGCCGCGTAGCGATACACTGCCGCCACGTAGATCCCGCTCAGCGTCGAATTGATCAGGCCCAAAAAGACCAGCGCCAGGACGAACAGCAAGACTGTCAGCACAATGGTCACCACCGAGCCCGTCGAAGCAGCCAGAACAATGACCGGGATGCCAAGAATGACCACCAGCACTGCCAGCAGGCCAAAGATGATTCCGATGCTGAAGTTGCCGACGATTTGCTCGCCCCAGGTCTTCTTCAGAAGGTTCGCGCTCTTCTTGATGGCCTCTATCGGCCCGACGCCCTCCACGACCAGGACAGGCACCACCAGGTACGTCGCCAGATTCCAGGCCAACCCAAAGATCGAGGAGACAATCTGCCCCAGGGTTTTCCCGCGCTCCGATAGCCAGCGCAAGATCATGCCCACCGTGGCAGAGATCAACGCATAACCGAAGATCGGCCCGATGCGCTTCATCGCGATGCGGAACCCATCGCTGACCGTCGGGTCGCCCCCGCGCAGGCGGATCATCGCCGCACCGACAAGAGCCGAGTTGGCGAAGATGATGACGAAATACTGCACCAGGTAGAACACGAAGCCCACGACATAGCCGAGTGTCTGTGACCGTCCTGCCAGCAGCGAGTCGAAGAAGTCGGCCAGGAACATCGGGAAGGCAAAGCTGGCCGTCACCACCAACACGCCAATCGCGGACACGATGGGGAACACGATCAACTCCTTGTCGGCGCGCAGCACAGCAGCGCTTGCTTTGATCAGTGCCCAACTGTTGCTTATCCGTGCAAACATCGTATCACCTCCTCCTTGATGTGTCGCCCCCGTATGGGCGAGCCTCTTGTTTGCCCCTGATGATCAAATCCCGTCTGCCGCTATTGTACACACACCCGCCACAGAAGGCAAACGCCCGACCGACGTCGGTAGCCCGCCCCTGGTCAGCCTACGCTGGGTGGGGGAACCCCTGCCGTAACCCTAAGCTTGATGTTCGGCCCGCTGTTCACGAATGTACTCAAGCGGCGATCCCGAAGGATTTGCAGAATGGGGAACTGGGTATATACTATAGAAGGATTCTTTTTTATCTTTATCTGCGTACATCCGTGTTGATCCGTGTCCCATCAAGGAATGAGGATACTATGCCCAAGACCGTTCGCCAACTCGCCCTGCCCCTGGAAACCCACCGCAACCATTACCTCTTCTCCGACCATTTCCTCAACGAGGTGTTGCCCGGACAGGATGCATGGCGCGAGTCTGAAACAGAGGCCAGGCAGGCCCTGGACGGTATCGTCGGGTTGTACTCACGGCTGGAGGACGCGCTGCCCCACTACAATGAAGCCGCTCTGGAGCAAGAGTGGATCCGTCCAATTCTCGATATCCTGGGACACGTCTACCACGTTCAACCCTCTTTGACCGGTGCGGTGGGCACGCCCGATTATGCTTTCTTCACCGGCGAACCCGCCAAGCAGACCGCCGCCCGCGTGTGGGGTACACCCACCTTCTGGGAGACGGCCCTGGCAGTGGGCGACGCCAAGCGCTGGGACCGCCCGCTCGACAAGCGCCTCGTGAACGGCGCACCCGACGCCTTCACCAACGCCAACCCCTGCTACCAGATTGACTATTACCTGCGGCGGACGGGCTGCGCCTGGGGAGTAGTCTCCAACGGGCGGCGGTGGCGGCTCTATCACCGTGACACCAGCGTCCTCCTGGACCACTTCTACGAGGTTGACCTGGTCCAACTGATCGAGCAGGGCGATCTGGCCGCCTTCCGCTACTTCTACCTCTTCTTCCGAGTCGTTGCCTTTCAACCCGACGTCGACGGGCGCTGCTGGCTGGACGAGGTCTTGTCCCAGAGCACGGCCTACGCCGTGCACGTCGGCGACGAACTGAAGGGACGGGTGTACGAGGCACTGCGGCTGCTGGCCCAGGGCTTTCTCGATTATCCGACAAACCGGGTTTTTTCTGAAAAACCTGGTTTGTGTCCCGACCCAACCACCGACCTGTCTCCTGTCCACGACGCATGCCTCATCCTGCTGTACCGGCTGCTGTTCCTGCTCTACGCCGAGAGTCGGGGTCTGTTGCCGCTGGATAACCCCAGTTACGCCGGGCAGTACAGCCTGAAGGCGATCAAGGAGGACATCGCCCGCAAGACGGACGACGGCATAACCTACCTGGCGCAGAAGGCGACTATATGGGACGACCTACGCACCTTGTTCGACATCATCTGCAGCGGGCAGGAGACGCTGGGCGTGCCGGCCTACGACGGCCGGTTGTTCGACCCGGCGCGGTACCCCTTCCTGGAGGAGCACCCCATCGGCGACAGGTACCTGGCCCAGGCGATTGACCTGCTGGCCCGGGCCGAGGCCGGGCCGGGACAAGGGTTGAGTTTCGTGGACTACCGCGATCTCTCGATCCGCCACCTGGGCAGCATCTACGAGGGGCTGCTGGAGTACCGGCTGGCCTACGCTGCCGAGGAGATGGCCGTCGTCAGGCGGGGCAAGCGTGGCAAGAAGGAGGAGATCGTCCTCCTGTCGGAGGCGGAGAAACCGGGTTTTTCGGAAAAAACCCGGTTTCTGGAACGTTTCCCCGCCGGGCAGGTGTACCTGGTCACCGACCGGGGCGAGCGCAAGGCGACAGGCAGTTACTACACCCCCGACTACATCGTCAAGTACATCGTCGAGCAGACGTTGGGGCCGCTGGCGGACGCCCAGGCGGAGATGGTGGAGGAAGAGGTCGCGGCGTTGAAGGCGAAAAGCAGGGGTGGGGCGCGGCGCACGAAGGCCTACAAGGACGAACTGGCTCGCTTACAGAACAGTTTCGCCGACCGCGTACTGGCCCTGAATGTCCTCGATCCGGCCATGGGCAGCGGGCATTTCCTGGTCGAGGCCACCGACTACCTGGCGCGGCGCATCGTCGAGGCTGGGGTGGTGACCGAGGCACTGGCGGACGGTCCGGCTACGCTCACCGGAACCGGCGACGAGGAGAGCGAGTTGAGTCACTGGCGGCGGCGGGTGGTGGAGCGCTGCATCTACGGGGTGGACCTGAACCCGCTGGCGGTGGAACTGGCCAAACTGAGCCTGTGGTTGAAGACGGTCGCCAAGGGGAAGCCGTTGTCGTTCCTGGATCACCACCTGCGCTGTGGGAACTCGCTCATCGGGGCACGGGTGGCCGACCTGCAGGTGCTGCCGGTGAGGAAGAAGCGGCGGAAGAAAGAGGCCGAGGTGCAGCAGTTGGCGATGTGGGATGAAAGCGCCTTCACCCAGGACATGTACCGCGTGGTGGGGGCGATGCGCCAGATACAGGAGTACGAGACGGCCGATCTCGTCAGCGTCAAGGAGAAGGAGCGGCTGTTTGAGGAGACGGTGGAGCGGGAGCGGCGCAAGTGGCGCACCATCGCCGACCTGTGGACGGCAATCTACTTTGGGCTGGAACTGACCCCGCAACTGTACAACGCCTGCGTGCAATATGTCCAGGGCCAGCCGGTACTCTTGCAGGCGGCCCAGGCGGAGGCGCTGCTGGCCCAGGCGCACGGGGTATGGGGGGAGAAGCGGTTTTTCCACTGGGAGATCGAGTTCCCGGAAGTCTTCTTCGACGAGTACGGCCGGCACAAGGGGGATACGGCGGGGTTCGATGCGGTGGTGGGGAATCCGCCGTATGTGCGTGCAGAAACGGCAGACAAAGCTCAACGGGCCTTCCTGATGGAGTATGGCTACTATCAGACCATTTATGGGCGTTTTGATGTATACGTGCCGTTCGTGGAACGTGGCTTGCGCCTGCTGAAAGACAGAGGCTACTGGGCCATGATCATCCCCTCGGCGATGATGCTGATCAACTATGCTGAGAAATTGCGGGCATGGGTATTGTCGTTGAAGACTTTGAAGGCTGTGTGGGATCTCAGCCGAGAACGAGTCTTCCAGGATGCAGTCGTGACTACGTGTGTGCCTGTCATCTGTAATCTACTCCCAGATGGGCATGAGAGAACGAAGATAGGAATTGGACTTTCGAACACTCCCTCAGAGAGCTTGACTGCTCCGCAGAGTGTGTACTTCGAATTGCCTGGACATTCGATTCGACCAGAGTTGTGTGACAAAGAGTTGTTGCTCAAACGGAAGGTGGACAAACGCTCAATTCGGCTGGGAGACATCTGCTATTGTATTACCGGGGTGGTTGCGCACGATTCTCGTACTGGTGCATCCAAAGACCGACTTATTCATCCTAGAGCCATAGACGAGACCTGCAAACCCTATCTTGAGGCCAAGGAGTGGTCGGGGCGATACTCAGCTCTGGAACCACAACGCTACATAGAATACAAACCTGAGTTGATGCACAGGCCCAAGTTTCCAGAATTATTCGAGTCGCCGAAAATCCTTGTACAGCGATTAGCATCGGGCGACCTCATACAGGCAACCCTTGATCGGGAGCGAATATACGTCAATCACGTCTTTAACTGTTGTGTCAAGCTTGAGGACGTTGTTCACCTCGGTTCCAGCCGCTTACACCTTGATCCTTCTCGTCTTGCTCCCCAAGAGGAGTATAGCATAGCCTACGTATTGGCAATCATGTGTAGCTCGCTTGTGGGTGTCTACCACAGCCGCTATCTGTCCCCAGGTCTGGACATCTTCCCCGAGACGATGCGCAGCCTTCCCATCCGCCGCATCGAGTTCACCACCCCGCCGGAGGAGCGGGAGCGGCTGGTGGAGGAGGCTTTGGACCACGAACAGCACGAAATAGCGCGAAAGGCGCGAAACGCGAAAGGAGATTTCGTGCCTTTCGTGGACTTTCGCCAGTTTCGCGATCCAGACTCCTCCCTCGGCCGCTGGCTGGACGACCGCCTGTCGGCTAAGCCCGAACAATCCGACGTCGTCCACGACCTCCTGGCCCACCTGGCCGGGCGGATGATCGAGATGCACAAGGAGAAGCAGGCGGAGGTGCGCGGCTTCCTCGATTGGCTGGCGGAGTACACCGGACGGCCGGTTGACGAGTGGGCGCTCAAGACCCACCTGCGGTGTTACTACGAGCACGACTGGGCCGAGATGCAGCGGGTGCTCAAGCGCAACCAGCGCAAACTGCCCAACGTGGACCTGGACGTGGACGGTTACAAGAACGAGCCCGCCGCCACGGTCCGCGCCGCGTGGGAGACCTCGATGGAGACGTTGCGCCCGCTGCTGGCGTGCATCGAGGCCACCGACCGGCTCATTGACCGCATCGTGTACGAGTTGTATGAGTTGACGGAGGAAGAAATCGAGATTGTCGAGAGTGCAACCAGGTGACAAGAGGCGGCACCCTGCCAAAGAAAGACCCGGTGTGAGGAAAAGGAACTTGAAAAAAGATTTGGAGACGAGTATGTCGAATACAAGAAAACAACGCCTTTTATAATCCCTGGGTTGAAGCATAATCATTGAAGGATTACTGAAAAGAGAGAGGTGAATGTTGTCATGAATGATGTCTTCCGGATGGTGCCGGCTTCAGGAAAAGTTCTCTGGACGTTGGGCGGAATCGCTCTCCTGTTGGTCGGCTTGCTATTTCTCTTCAGTTACATCGCTTACTCATCTCGACATGTGCGCTTCGAGGTATCCTCAGGCGGACTCAGCATCATCGGTGATCTGTACGGGAGGACGATTCCGGCCGAGTCATTGATGGTCGGCCAAGCGAAACGTCTCAATCTGGCAGAGTCCCACGAGTACCAACCTCGATTTCGAACCAACGGAATAGGATTGCCCGGCTACCGGGCGGGGTGGTTCAAGCTGTGCAATGGGGACAAGGCACTTCTTTTCGTCACCGATACGACAAGGGTTGTGTATATACCTACAACTGAAGGTTACTCGGTCCTTCTGAGCGTTGTCAAGCCTGAAGTGTTCCTTCAAACTCTGTTGGATGCCGTGTCGGGCCGGTGAAGGTGTGTCGCACTGATTTGGTTCAGCATCGGAGGGGGTCTAACAATGCGCTGGAGCTGACCGGGCTATATCAGCAACAGAAAAACCGCACGGCCTGCGGAGAAGCCGTGCGGTTGTACGTCTCGGTCAGGGCGGGTTGACCCTACCAGCGGTCACGGCCCCCGCCGCCTCCTCGGTCGTCCCGCTTCGGGCGTGCCTCATTTACCTTGATCGACCGCCCGTCCACCTCCCGGCCGTTGAGCTGGTTGATGGCCTCCAGGGCTGCGGTCTGCTCTGCCATCTCGACGAATGCAAAGCCCCTGGACCGACCCGACATACGATCTGTGATGAGGTTCACAGAAAGAACCTCCCCGATCGCTCCGAAGAGTTCAGACAGGGTAGCTTCGGTGGTCTCGTAGCCTAGGTTGCCCACGTATAGTTTTTTCGCCATTGTTTTCTCCTTCAAACGCGGCATATGGCCGCTTACCTGGCTACAGAGCCCTCACACGGACGGCCTGCAAGCCCTTGGGTCCCTGCTCGACGGCGAACTCGACCCGCTGGTCCTCTTGCAGTGAGCGGAATCCCTCTCCTTCGATGGCCGAGTGATGGACAAACACGTCCTCTCCGGCCTCACGAGAGATGAAGCCATATCCTTTAGCGTCGTTGAACCATTTGACAGTTCCAGTTTCCTTTTCAGTCACTTTCTTTACTCCTTGATTTGTGTGCTTTTGGGCGAAGCAGTGCGGGCAGAACAAAAAAACCGCCCAGCCTCCGCAAGTCTGGACAGTCTTTGATATTACAGCCATAACCTACTTCGTCTTACTGACAACATTCTACCACACTTGTGCGAAACAGTCAAATGCCCCTTCCCTTTATGCTGCGATTGTGCTAGAATTCAGCAAGATGCAGGCGGAGGAGATTAGGAGTGATATGGCCACACCACAGGTCGAATCCTACCGCTCTGGACACATCGTCATTGACGGCCAGGCCTACGACCAGGATGTGATCATCTTGCCGGATCGGGTAATTGGGGCATGGTGGCGCAAAGAGGGACACGCCTTACATCCCGACGACCTGGCGGCTGTGTTCGAGGCTGCGCCGGAGATGCTCGTCGTGGGGCAAGGAGTCTACAGCCGCATGCGAGTCACTCACGAAACCAGGCAAATGCTCCGGGCGGCTGGCATTAAACTTGTCGCCATGTCCACCCCAAAAGCCGTTGAGACTTACAACGCCAAACGCGAGGGGCGAGCCGTTGCCGCTGCGCTTCATCTGGCCTGTTGAGAGTGCCGACCGACCACAACGGCTGGGCGGTTTTGCTTTGGCTGGCTTGCGGCGTGGTGGTGCGAAGTTTTGACTTCCGCGTCACCTCTGTTATACTGTGTCCAGGTCGAACCGCGCACTACTTGAGGAGGCTCACGATGTCCGACCAAAGGCATGCCCCTATCTTGAATCGCATCAAAATCCTGTGTGTTTTCGTCATCGCCGTGCTGCTGGCCGCTCTGACCATCAGCGCGGCACCATTGCTGGCAGTCCAGGGATCGGCTTTGCGGGCGGCGGTCTCAGACCCGCTGGGCGACACGTTTGGCGTCGCGCCCCGGCGCGATGTCACGGAAGCTGTGGCTGAGATTGACAGTACCAGCCTGACGCTCACTGTTGTCTTCAGCGGGACGATCAGCGATCCAACCAGCGGGGAGACTGAGGCCGTGTTTGGATTCATTGACCTCGACACGGACCAGGACCAGGGCACGGGCATCACCTCTCACGTCACTACTCAATGTCCGGATGGTTCGAACCTGGGGATGGATTTCTACATAGACCTGTCTTCCTACAACAGCTGAGACAGACACATCGACGTCGTTGACGTCTATGCTACCACCGTGGGCACGGCCCCCACCACCTTTGGCCCCAACGCATTTACAGTGACCATTCCCCTGTCGCTGATCGGCGAGAGCGACGGCGCTTTGAATGTAGCCGGCGTCTTCGGCAACGTAACTGGCCCCACCGACTGCGTTCCAAACGGAGGTTCTCTCGGCTTCTACAGACTTTACCTGCCCATCGTCCTTAAGCCAGCGGGCTAGTGACCCGGCCTGCTGCCAGGCAGATGATGGCTAACCGGCCGCCCCGACCTGCAAAGGATACTGGTAACTGCTCAGGCTACCTTCCCGAAAGCTAGAAGTTAACTGTCAGATAGACCCAAATCTGTCACATGACCAGAATCTTGACAAAACTCGGCCCGTTGGAGCTTTCGGGAAGGTAAATCTGAGTACCCCCCGTGCTACAGAGCAGCGCCGGATCGATCTGGCTAACCCCGTTTACAGGGCGCTGCTCCGTAGACCGGCGACTTCATCGCCGGTCGGGTCCCGCAAGCGTAGGGCGGTTTTGCTAACCGCCACAGGGTCGGATAGCAAATCCGACCTACTTTCGCCCCAACTTTTCGAGAAGATACCTGCAAAGGTTGGGGCGGTTTTGTGTTGCCTGGCTTGCGGGGGTGGCGCTGCCAGGTTTTGACTTCTGCGCAAGGTTCGGCTATACTGAAACCAGACAAGATGCCCTGGCCGCCGCCCATGGCTTTGGCTGCCCACGGGAGGTGATGCTTGACCCAGTCCAAACATCCCATCACCGGTACAACCCACACACTGCCCTTCGATAAACTCTCCCCGCGCGCGCCGTCCCCATCCTCCGCTCACATCACCCACATCGGCGAAGTCACCGGCCCCGTCCACACCGGCTCCGGCGACATCATCATGGTCACCGGTGAAGGCGACCACGTGGCCGCCACGGTGCAGGGAGAGAACGTCCGGGACAAAGAACTGGCCTACCTGGACGGGCTGTTGAGACGCTACGAGTACTGGCGCGACCACTACACCCCGTTGGCTGGCATCGCCGAGGTGCGTGCTGCGGTCAAGGACGGCCCCCGGCTGGACTTGCCGATGCCTTTCATCCCACCGGGCTTTGAGAAGTTGGTGGAGCACGGCTACGGCGAACGGGTCGAGGTGCGGCGGGAACCGGTGGACGACCTGCGGACAGCGGTGGCGGAGCACCGGCGCATCGTCCTGCTGGGCGACCCCGGCAGCGGCAAGACGACCACGCTGTGGCGGCTGGCCTACGACTACGGTAACGCGGCCCGGGCCGACGGTCGGGCAGTGCTGCCCTTGCTGGTTCCCCTGGGCGGGTACACCGATGACGGCCCCTTTGATGCTTACCTGGCCCGCCACCTGGGGCCGTTAGCGCCCTACCTGGAGACCTACCGCGCCTCGGCCCGGCTGATCCTGCTGTTGGACGGGCTGAACGAGATGCCCCGGGCAGGGTATGCCGAGCGAGTGAACCGCATCCGAGACGTACTTGACCGGTATCCTGATGAGATCGTGGTGGTCACCTGTCGCGCATTGGACTATGTGGATGTGGCCAGGCTGGAGCGGCTGCAAGAGGTCGAGGTTTCGCCGCTGGACGGGACGCGCATCCAGATCTTCCTACACAACTACCTGGGCGAGACGGCCGGGGAGCGACTGTTCTGGGCCATGGCGGGAGACGAGGCGTATGCCCTGTGGGACACCTGGCAGCGGGCGGGCGGGACGTGGGAAGCCTTCTGGACGGCGGAGGAGATGCCCGAAGAAGTGTACTCAAGGACCTCGGTGTCTCAAGACAAACTGTGGGCGCGCCTGCGGAAAGAGCCGCCGCCGCTGCTGGCGCTGGGCCGCAATCCCTATTTGCTGCTGATGACCGCCCAGGTGTACGCCAGCGCCGGAGGTAAGTTGCCGGCCAACCGCGCCCGGCTGTTCGCTGCCTTTGTGGACACTCTGCTGGGACGGGAGAAGAAACGGCACCCGGAGGGGTGGATCGAGGCCGGACGCCAGAAGGACGGCCTGGCGGCGCTGGCATACGCTATGCAGGCGGAGCGAGGGCGCGGGACGACAGTAGAACATGGATGGGCGGTGACCCGGTTGGGCCAGGCGGTGCCGGGCTGCGACGCCGGGAGGCTGCTGTACCTGGCGACCAGCGCCACGTTGCTGGACGCGGATGACGCGACGGTGCGGTTTTACCACCAATTACTCCAGGAGTATTTCGCTGCCCGCGAGATGGGGCGGCGTGTGGCGGCGGGCGAAGCACTGGATCGTTACTGGCCGCCGCAGCGCTGGTGGGAGCCGTCGGGTTGGGAGGAGACGACCATCCTGTTGGCCGGGATGGAGCCAGACGCTTCTACACTGCTGGAGAGGTTGGCGGCCGTCAACCCGGTGGTGGCCGCCCGCTGCCTGGTGGAAGGGGGCGCCCAGGCGGATGAGGCGGTCCGGCGCGACATCGCCACGAGACTCGTGGCGACAATGACCGATGGGCAGCGGCCCCCCGTTGCCCGCGCCCAGGCTGGGGACGCGCTGGCCAGGCTGGGCGATCCCCGCCCCGGGGTGGGGGTGGACCCAACCACCGGCCTGCCGGATGTTGTGTGGTGCGATGTTCCGGCAGGGTCGTTTCTCATGGGCAGCGACAAGGGTAGGGACCCGGAAGCCTATGACGACGAACTTCCTCAGCACGAGGTGACCCTGCCGGCTTTCCTGATTAGCAAGTATCCGGTAACCAATGCCCAGTACGCGGCCTTCGTGGAGGACGGTGGATACACAGAGAAGTGGCGTCGCTGCTGGACTGAGGCTGGCTGGCGGTGGAAGAAGGACCGCGCTGGCCCGGAGACCTACGGCGGTGTCTTCGACCTGCCCAACCATCCGGTGGTGTGGGTGACCTGGTACGAGGCGGTGGCGTTCTGCCGTTGGTTGACCGAACAGTTGCACCAGAGCGGGGAACTCAGAGCCGATGAAGAGATAACCTTGCCGACGGAGTCACAATGGGAAAAGGCTGCCCGAGGTGTGGATGGGCGAGTCTATCCCTGGGGGGGCGATCCAGACCCGAATCGGGCAAACTACGGTGAGACGGGGATAGGGACGACGAGCGCAGTGGGGTGCTTTCCCGGCGGGGCCAGCCCGTATGGGGTGGAGGATCTGAGCGGGAACGTTTGGGAGTGGTGCCGGACGAAGTGGGAGGACGATTACGAGGGCTACCGGGATGACAATGATCCAGGGGGTGAGGCGCTGCGGGTGTTGCGCGGGGGCGCGTTCCTCAATGGAGCGAGCTACGTCCGCTGTGCCTACCGCCACGGGAGCTACCCGGACCCCCGCTCCGGCGACGCCGGTTTTCGGGTAGTGGTGGCGTCCCCCGTCCACCTCTGACCTCTGGTTACTCTGGACTCTGGCACTCTGGACTCTGGGGGGAGGGGTCTGGGGAGGGGGTCTCCCCTCCCCAGGAATCGGCGCGGGGCAAAGGAGGAGAACATTGAGTAGTCTCTACGAGCAGGTTTACACCTGGGACAACCTCTACCTGGCTTGGCGCAAGGCGGCGCGGGGCAAGCGTGGCCGCGAGCCCGCCGCCAGTTTCGAGTACCGCCTGGAGGACAACCTGCTGCAACTCCAGGATGAACTCCAGGGCAAGACCTACCGCCCTGGCCCGTATCACTCTTTCTACATCCACGACCCCAAGCACCGCCTCATCTCTGCCGCCCCCTTCCGCGACCGGGTGGTCCACCACGCCCTGTGCAACGTCATTGAGCCCCTCTTCGAGCGGTGCTTCATCCCCGATTCCTATGCCAACCGGGTCGGCAAGGGCACACACCGGGCGCTCGACCGTTGCCAGGAGTTCGCCTGTCGCTACCGCTACGTCCTTCCCTGCGACCTGCGGCGATTCTTCCCCAGCATTGACCACGCCATCCTCAGAGATATGCTGGGCCGGGTCATCGCCGACCCGGACACGATGTGGCTGGTGGACCGCATCCTGAAAAGCGGTGTGGGGGTGCTGAGCGAGGAGTACGAGATGGCCTGGTTCCCTGGCGACGATCTCTTCGCTGTGAACCGGCCCCGGGGCTTGCCCATCGGCAACCTGACCAGCCAATTCTGGGCCAATTGTTTTCTGGACCCCTTCGACCACTTCGTGAAGCGGGAATTGCGCTGCAAGGGCTATTTGCGGTACGTTGACGACTTCCTGCTCTTCGCCGACGATAAGTCCACACTGTGGGCCTGGCGGGAGGCAGCGGTAGCGCGACTGGCACGCATGCGCCTGACGGTCCACGAGAGACAGGCGCACCCCCGGCCCGTCACCGAGGGCATCCCTTTCCTGGGCTTCGTGGTCTTCCCCGCTGAACGGCGGCTCAAACGGCGCAAGGGCATCGCCTACCTTCGCCGGTTCAAGGCATTGCTGGCGTCCTACGCAGCCGCCGAGATTCCCATAGAGCGAGTGGATGCCTCAGTGCAAGGATGGGTCAACCACGCCCGCACCGGTGACACCTGGGGGTTACGACAGGCCATCCTCGCCGCCTTGCCTGTCATAGCGCCAGGGGGAGGGCCGCGCCGCCGTGAACAGGCGGCGCTGGGCCAGGAAACAACCCAGCACCGGCTCTTGTCTGATCCGTTCAATCCTGCCAATCCGTGTTCTTATGGAGCCTATCATGAGTCAAGAGATGGTCATCTTCGCCCGCACCTTCGACTTCGTTGACTGGTTGATTTCCCGCACGATGGATTTCCCCCGCAGCCAGCGGTTCGTAGTGACCAAGCGGCTGCAAGACGCTGCCCTGGACTTCTACGAGGGCATCCTGGAGGCCAATGGTCGCCGGGGGAGGGCCAGGCTGGGGAAGTTGACGGTTTTCGGGTAGTAGTGGCGTCCCACGACTTTCACGCCGGCCGGAAATGCCAGGTGGGGCTGTAGGGACACAAGACATTGTGTCCTCCCTGCCAGGCCGAGGCAGAGAAAGACGGCACGGTCCGGTCCCGGCCGCGCCTTGGGCCTCAAGTGCGGGCTACGTCTCGCGCAGAGACCCAGGGCCGGGCAAATATGGCCCGGGTAGTCTATTGACTACCCCCGGGGATGGTCCCTGGGTTCGTCCCTGGATCATCCCCGGTCGGGCCTACGAGATTGATACGTGATGTGAAAACCATTCGTAGGGGGTGGGCTTATGCCTATTGATTTTACCGAGATTGAATCGGGTGAGGAGTTTGAACTACTCTGCGAAGACCTGTTGCAGGCGATGGAGTTTACCATCGTGCAGCAGCCCGCACGCGGGCAGGAGGGCGGCAAAGACCTCATCGTCAGCGAAATCGTCAGAGATAAGATGGGGTTCACCGAGACGCGCGAGACGTTGATCCAGTGCAAACACCGGGCAAAGAGCGGAAAGGCGGTAGGCTTCGCCGAGGTCGCCAACTACCGTGACGTGATGGACCAATACGAGGTCCGGCGCTACCTGCTTATCACCAGCACGTTGCCCACTGAAGACCTGCGAAAGAAGTTTGAAAAGACGAGCAAGAAAGGCGACTACACTGCCCTCATCTGGTCCAAGGGCGACCTGGCCCGCTTTCTGGACGAACACCCCGACGTGCGCGACCGCTACTTCCCGCCCCAGGTCGAAGCACCGACCCCCGCCGGCACGCTGGCCGAGGCCATCGTGGGGTTGCTCACGGTGATGGGCTTCACCTGCCAGAGCCGTGAGGCCAGCGCCGGCCGCGTGCGATTGGTTTGTACTAGCAAAGGCGCGTTCGCCCGCCCGGTGGCCGTGGTCTGCAAGGAGGGCACGGTGGGGCGGCCCGACGTGGAAGCACTCCTGAAGTCGCTGGGGCCGGTCTCCAACCGTGCCTCGATGAGCGGTGTGTTGGTGACCCACACCCGCGTCTCGCCCGAGGCGCGGAAGCGGGCTGCCGAAACCGAGGGCGCGGTGCGGGCCTTCACGCTGGACGAGTTCTACTGCGAGTTGATAAACTTCGAGCCCTACGCGCGCGAGTTGGTGGCCGACTACGAGAAAGACGAACTGAGCACCTACTACGTGGACCTGGGCTGCGAGAGCGACGATGGCAGCGTCTACAAGCCGATGGACGGGTATGTGGACGCCTGGCTGGACGACCAGGCCCGCAACCACATCTCCATCCTGGGCGATTACGGCACGGGCAAGACCTCCTTCTGCCGTCAGTACGCAGCCAAACTGGCCCGCCGCTGGCTGGCCGACCCCGACCGGAACCGCATCCCCATCCTTGTGTCGCTGCGCGACTATGCCAAGGCGATGAATCTCAAACAGTTGATCACCGACTTCCTGGTAAATCGGTACGGTATCCAGGCCGGGTACGAAGCCTTCCGCCGCTTCAACGCGGACGGTCAGTTGGTGCTGCTGTTCGACGGCTTCGACGAGATGGCGCAGAAGGTGGACTACCAGACGACGGTGGAGAACTTCGAGGAACTGGCCCGGGCGGTAGAATCGCGCAGCAAGGTGATCCTCACCTGCCGCACGCCCTACTTCCGCTCCAGCCGGGAAGCCGAGGAACTGCTCTCCTGCCGGGGGCCGGAGATGTTTGAGGTTGGGGAGGCCCGCGATCTGCGCGAGCGTGCGGTGATTGACCTGAGCGACCGGCCCAACTTCGAGATCGTGCACCTGCTGCCATTCGAGCGAGGGGACATTCAGGCCATGCTACGGGTGCGCTTCCCCCATAGGTGGGAACAGTACTGGCAGCAGGTCGAGCACACGTACAACCTGGCGGAACTGGCCCAGCGGCCGGTGCTGCTGGACATGATCGCCCGCTCGCTGCCTGAACTAAAGCCTGGTCATGCGATCAACGCGGCACAGTTGTACGAGGTCTACACCGACCTGTGGCTGGTGCGTGACGAGGAAAAGGGCCGCACGCTCATCACCCGTGCCGATAAGCGTCTGTTCATGCAAGAACTGGCGCTGGAGATGCTGCACCGCGAGAGGTTGAGCATCCACTACTCGCGCTTGCCGGAGCGGGTGCGCGCCCACTTCCGCCTGGAGCAGGCGACCGAGATTGACTACTTTGCGCACGACATCCGCACCTGCTCGTTCCTGAACCGCGACTCCGAGGGGAACTATCGCTTCGTGCACAAGAGTTTCCAAGAGTTCTTCATAGCCCAATGGCTGGCACCTGGGCTACTGGATACTAGCGCGCCGGAGATGACCATCAACGAGGAGATCCGGGGCTTCGTGCACGGCTTGCTGGCGGGGGCGGACTGGCCTCCGCCGCCACCGGAGGGGATGGAGGTGCCACCGGGGGTGGCCTGGGTGCCGCCGGGGCCGTTCATCTACGGAGAGGGCCAGGGCACGAGGGTGGTCAGGCTCGAGCAGGGCTTTTTCGTCGCCCGCACGCCGGTGACGAACTTCGAGTTTGCCCGTTTCGTGGAGGCGACAGGGTACGCGACCACAGCGGAGAAAGAGGGAGGATGGAGCACTGAGACGGGGGACTACATCAAGGGCTTCGACTGGCGTCGTCCCGATGGCCCCGAAAGCGGCATTGAGGACCGGATGGATCACCCGGTCGTGCAGGTGAGCTGGCACGACGCCATAGCCTACGCGGAGTGGGCCGGGGTGTGGTTGCTCACCGAGCAGGAGTGGGAGAAGGCGGCGCGGGGGATTGACGGGCGTACCTATCCCTGGGGAGACGAGTTTGACCCTGCCCGGTGCAACACCAGGGAGAGCGGTATAGGCACCACCACGCCGGTGGGCTGGTACTTGCCGGAGGGGGATAGCCCGTGTGGGTGCGCGGATATGGCGGGGAACGTCTGGGAGTGGACGGTCAGCGAATTTGAGTCTGGCAGGGCGCTGCGGGTGTTGCGCGGGGGCGCGTTCGGCAATGTAGCGAGGCTCGTCCGCTGCGCCTGCCGCTTCAGGAACAGCCCGCGCTCCCGCTCCGGCCACTACGGTTTTCGGGTAGTGGCGTCCCCCGTCCACCTCTGACCTCTGGTATCTCTGGACTCTGGCACTCTGGAATCTGTGGGGGGAGTCCAGAGGGGGGAAGCCCCCACACGTGTCAAGTTAAGGGTGATGCTGTGATGCTGTGCTTGCCGAGGCCGCCCGGCGATGAAGTCGCCGGGCTACGGAGCTTCCGCCCGATGAATCGGGCTCAGGAACCCCATTCACGGGGTGGTGGCTCCGTAGCCGTGGCACTTCATACCACGGCGGGGCTGGCTGGCGAGCCGCCCGGCGATGAAGTCGCCGGGCTACGGAGCTTCCGCCCGATAAATCGGGCTCAGGAACCCCGTTCACGGGGTGGTGGCTCCGTAGCCGTGGCACTTCATACCACGGCGGGGCTGGCTGGCGAGCCGCCCGGCGATGAAGTCGCCGGGCTACGGAGCTTCCGCCCGATAAATCGGGCTCAGGAACCCCGT
>Ga0208279_1000056_pt1 | contig 104432 bp, 68 predicted proteins | sample AntAceMetag02UKM_FD_184766 | JGI IMG/M metagenome (GOLD analysis project Ga0208279, IMG submission 184766) | Saline lake microbial communities from Ace Lake, Antarctica - Antarctic Ace Lake Metagenome 02UKM (SPAdes) (version 2) | ecosystem: Environmental > Aquatic > Non-marine Saline and... | reverse complement strand
CGTCCCATTGTGCCTCGGTCAACTCAATGCCGTGCCCCATGGCCATGACCTCCCAGTGGCTATATCGCCACTTGAAGGATCGACCACTACGGGCGTTTTCAATGAATCATTTTGCGTTTCTACTTAGCTTAGTCAATTCGGGATGTTGCTCGAGGATTCGCGCCAAGAAAGACGCCAAGTCATTTTGACTTGATGACGTAACCTCTTGCTTTATTATGGGTTTACCGCTATTGGGTTGCGGATTTCTAATCCGCAGGTCGCAGGTTCGAGTCCTGCCGGGCGTGTTTGCCGATTCGTTTCTGGAGCGTCTCTTACAGAAATCCGCCATTTGAGCCTGTTTGAAGAACCGGCTGCGCCTCACTTGTCGCCTTATGCGTGGGCCGTCTTTCGGGGCAGCGCTGTCGTGCTCTGGGCCGAGAATTCCCCTTTTCAAACAAAGCTATGTACGGCATCAAGGGGCGCACGTACAATTGCGCCCAAAGGGGTACCATTTACGAAGGCAAATGGGATTACATGGGAGATCTGCCAAGATGAAAACGAGACTGCTTCTGACGACGTTGGTTTGTTTGATGACACTCGGGCTCGGGGGCACCGTAGAGGCCCAGGGACTTAGCGCCCAGCATCTTGCCGACCATGGGTTGCCGGCAGGACCGGCCCGCGAGGTACTCCCAGGGTCGGGGGCCTTGATTCACCTGCAATTGCATGACCTACTGGGTGTGCTCGAAGGGGTCGAAGAGATCCTGGTGGCCGGTGTGCCGGATAAGGCGGCGCCGCCCGATGTCCAGGAACTCCTGCAAACAGAGCATCCCCTGTTGACACTTTTGGGAATGCAGACCCTGCAGCAGCCTTTGACCCCCGAGGTGCTCGAACAGGCGACCGGCATCGATACGCGCGGAACTGTAGGGCTGACACTCTACCTGGGCGACCCGCGACGCATGTTTGTGTTGAGTCTGCCCACTCGGTCCCGCCAGGCATTGGTCCCCTTGCTCAATGCCGCTCTGCAGCCCTCGGATGTTGAGGAGGTGGATATCAGCGGCAAGAAGGCGATACGTATGGTTTCGCGGAGTCTCAGATTCCTGCCTGAGTTGTACCTTGTTTCGTCCAGTGACACCCTGTATGTGTGCGGCGCTCGCTCGCTGGTGCAGGCCCTGTACGTTACGCCCACAGCGCAACGCTTCGGCCAGGACCCCTTCATGAGTCGCGCCCTGTCGACAACAGAGAAGAAACAGGTGCGCGTGGTGCTCAATCCCGCCATGGCGAAACCTCTCGCGCTGCAGTTGCAGGGAATCAGCATGTTCGCCAAGGCGATGCTTCCCCAGCAACGGGCCGCTCTTCTGAATCGCATACCGCCGGAGGCCAGAGAGCAATTCGAGATGCAGGTGCGCATGCAATTGGGGGTGCGCGACCTGGACCAATTCGTCGACTATGTCGAGTGCATCCTCATTGCGACTCTGGAGCAAGTGGTTGATTCTGTTTCGGCGCGTATGTTGGCCTTCGAGGGATTCACCATGGCCGCCGATCTGCGCGGGGGCTTCCTGGAGTTCAGCACGGGCCTGTACTCCAGCCGCTTCCAGGCGGAAACCGGCACCAAGCCTCTGCCGATGGATCAGGTGAAACAGGCCTTGGCCTGGCTGGGACCCGACTACCAGTCCTTTACAGTGACGGGCAAGAAGCCTCAACCCAAGGAGGCGCCGATCCTCGCGGCCTGGTCCAAGCGGGTCGAAAAGAAGTGCCAAACGAAGGGGCTCCCCTGGCCCGGGCTGGCCCGGTTCGTTGAGATGCTCGATGCGCTGAGGGCCGTCCCCACGGTCGAAAGCCGCACGCCCTGGGTCTTGAGCACCTATGCCCCGTTGTACCCGGCCCCGTCGCTGAAGGACGCCGCCAGCCTGGAGGACTACTTCGTATCGCTGGAACTGCCGGTCTATCGCCCGGTGAAGATCACTCCCAATCAGGGGCGTCGTTTCCTGGAGACCTGCTTCCAGGAAGAGACCAAAGCCTTGAACGAGAATCGGCAACTGGGTCAGGATTTTGCCAATACCCTCCAGAAGCAGAACCCCTGGTGCCTACAGGAGAATCGTTTTGGCGTGGCGGCCATGGATGGGGGCGTCACCCGCTATACCCGCGAAAGTGCCTGGACTTCGCGTAGCGGCCTGTTTGGCTACGATCAGCATGAACTTCTCAATCGCAAGGTGGTGTACGCCCGGCGCGTGGGCGACTACCTCATCTACCATCGAGGCGCCCAGGCTTCGTCATGGTTGCCTGAATTGAAGCCCAGCCAATCCCGTACGATTGCCCCGGGCGTGGCTGACTTGCTGAACCGGGTGCCCGACGGGGCCAATTACGTATCGGTCCAACGCGTGCTCCAGCATCTGCCGCGCTGGGTCAACTGGATCGGCCTCCTGGAAGCGCGTCTGCACGCCGATGTGCAGAAGTATCTGGAAGCAGCTCAGGCCGTCGTGGATAGCAGCACCGATCTGGAGAGTGCCAAGCATAAGATTCGCGGCATGAAAATGCCCCCGGTCATTGGGAGTGTGAACATCGATCCCCAGACCAAGCAGGTCTACGCGATTCTGCCGGCCGGTGACATGCCCTTGATCCTGCCCCGGCCCCAGATCCTCCCCTTGGTACAGAAGTTGTTCGCCGAGTACGCGGCCCAGGCCGATGGCCTGGGAGGCAGTTTGGTCTATACCAAGGTTGGCGACGGGTCTTGCCAGTTCGCCGCGACGCAGAGTACGGCGGCGCTGACGACGCTCACGCGAACGGTTGGCAACGCTTTATTCGAGAACTACCTCGCTTCCCAGGAGCAACGCGCCCAACTCCAGCGCACCATAAGCGCTCGGCGCGATGGGGATCGCAGTGTCTTCGATGAAGTGGTCGCGCGCAACCCGCAGTGGGCCTTCATTCCTCAGCCCCAGCCCAAGGTGCCGGCCCAGCCCAGCAAGAAGATCCCGGCCAGAACCATGGGAACGGACAGCCGGTTGGTCGACCTTTCCCAGCACTATAACGCGGCGTTGGATGAGACCTGGCACAAGGGCGGCATGTCGGACAACACCCTGAAGGATCTGCCTACAGGCGTCCAGACACTCGATGGCGTATCTTTTGATATCCGGGGGCTCATTCAACTGTCCGGGCGCCAGGCCGAACAGGAGCTTGGTGTGCAGTTTCCCAAAGAGGCAGCCAACATCCCTGTGGGGCAGAAGGCTCAGAAGATTCATTTTCTGCACGGTTGCGGTTGGCCATCGTCCCAGGGAACCTCTGTTGGGACTTATGTCATTCACTACCGCAATGGCCAGACCCGCAGCGTTCCCATCGTTTATGGCATCGATGTGAGGGACTGGTGGATGAGTGAAGACGATACGCCGGGCTCCAAAGTCAATGTCGTGTGGACGGCAAAGAACCACTCTGCACCGGACAACCCGCCCATCGGCGTGTGCAAGACGACGTGGGCCAATCCATTGCCGAACATAGAAATCGACTATATCGACTACCGGTCGACCATGAAGAACTCCGCCCCGTTTTTGATTGCGATTACGGTAGAATCCGCGTTGTGACAAGGCAGCATCCGGCGAACCATGGCTTCCAGCCAGTGTGACAGGAATGACGGTCGAATCAACGGCCGGAAGCGTTGAAATTCGGTCGCATATTATGGTATTATAGAGAGTGTAGTGTGCAGAAGCCCCATTTGTGACGGCAATGGGGCTTCCCGGATGATGATATGTAGTGTCACATGCAAATATGAACAGGATTCCATAGCTTGCCCCGCTGACCGCCAAGGCGCTGAGCACGTATCGTGCTTTACTCTTGCATCAGACGCGTGAGGTTCCAGATTTCAGAAGCAGCCCCAGCGTAAGGGTGCATTCGGAGAGGTTTGATGAAGATATGCAATCACGCCACGAAGTGGTGCGTACTACTCGCCGCATTTTCCTCTTTCTTTGCCGTGCCCGAGGCGGCGCTGCAGGCACAGGAACTGATTATCGCGGAGTTCATGGCCGCGAATCACCTGGGCGTGCAGGATGAGGACGGTGATTTCAGTGATTGGATTGAGATCTACAATACGGGCCGGGAACCCATCTCGATTGGCGGTTGGTATCTCTCCGACGATGTGCAGGATTTGACGCAATGGGAATTTCCCGATGTCGTCATCAGCGGCCAAGGCTTCCTTCGGGTGTTTGCCTCGGGGAAGAACCGTACGGCTTTCGATAGCGAGTTGCATACGAACTTCAAACTGAATCGGGATGGAGAGTACCTGGCTCTGGTCGGCCCCGATGGGATGACGGTGGCTACTGAGTTCTTTCCGCAGTACCCCCGGCAGATCGGCGACGTCTCGTACGGGGCCCTGATGGCAATAGAGACAACGCTGTTGGTATCGAGTGAAGGGCCTGCCCGAATGTTCCTGCCGGCGGACGACGAGCTCGGCATGGACTGGGTCGAACCGGACTTTGACGATTCGAGTTGGACGCGGGCCGACATGGGACTTGGATACGATCGCACCCTGGCGCCCGAGATTCCACGGGAGGATGTCACCCAGCCGGGTGATTGGATCGATCCGACGTCGTTCAATTCTCCTGCTAATGAAGAAGTCGACAAAGCCATCGACAATGACCCCCACACGAAATACCTCAACTTCGACAAGCTGAGTGCCGGGTTCACCGTCGCTCCCTCCACCGGGCCATCCGTCGTCACCGGCCTGCGTCTTACCTCGGCCAACGATTCACCAGACAGAGATCCCACCAGTTTCGCGCTGTTTGGATCGACCGACGGCCGCAGCTTTGTGGAGATTGCCCATGGGGGCGTACCCGCTTTCCCGTCACGGTTCTTCACGGTGGAAATTGCCTTTGCCAACGATCAGGCCTACACCCATTACCGACTCCTGTTCCCAACCGTGCAGAATGCCAATGCCGCTGTCGCCATGCAGATCGCCGAGGTGGAATTTCTCGGAACCCTCGGACCAGCGACGGCGTTCTCAGACCTGATAAGCACCGACGTTGAGAAAGCCATGTATAGACGTAACACGTCGATGTACCTGCGAATGCCGTTCACCGTCGACGCGGCGCAGCCGCTGGATTGGCTCGCCCTGCACGTCCGTTACGATGACGGATTCGTTGCCTTCTTGAACGGCATCGAGGTCGCCCGTTCCCATGTCCCGGAAATCCTGACATACGATTCCACGGCAACCGCAGATCGTCCACACAATCTGGCCATGGTCTCGGAGCGATTCGGCCTCAGTGACTTTGCACACCTGATCCAACCGGGCACCAATGTTCTGGCGATTCAAGCCCTGAACGATCGGGCCCATAGCCCGGACTTCCTAATCCAGGCTCAGCTTGAGAATACGCAGGTGATCGTGGGAGACAATGGTTACTTCGAGTCGCCCACTCCGGGGGAGGTGAACGGGGAAATCAGTCTGGGACTGGTATCCGATCCCCTGGTTGACAGAGAACGGGGCCTCTGTGACGCCCCGTTCGAAGTCACCATGGCATGCCTCACCGACGGTGCGACCATCCTCTATACTCTGGATGGCAGCGCGCCGACGATAGCTACAGGAGATGAATATACCGGCCCCATCCTCATCGACCGGACGACAACGCTGCGTGCGGCCGCGTTTCTGGACGGATGGCGACCGTCGCGCGTGGTGACTCATACATACCTCTTCCTGGATGACGTCATTGTCCAGGACACATCGGCTGCCCTGTTGGCCGGGCTTCCTCAAAGCTGGAATGGTCAGGTCGCAGATTACGGGCTGGACCGGCGTGTGATTGGCCCGACCGGCCAGGACAACTTCGGCGGCAAATATGCGGATACGATCAGAGAGGATCTACAGTCTTTGCCCTCCATGTCCATCGTGATGGATATCGATGACATGTTCGGACCGCAGGGCATTTACGCGAACCCCACCAGTCGCGGTGACAACTGGGAACGGCCGGCCTCCCTGGAATTGATCTACCCGGATGGCCGAGAAGGATTTCAGGAGAACGCCGGCATACGCATTCAAGGAGGTGCATTTCGACGGTTCGACCTGACGCTGAAGAAATCGTTTCGGCTGGTCTTTCGCGAAGAGTACGGAGCCACCAAACTCAGCTATCCCATCTTTGGGCCGGACGCTGTGGATGAGTTCGATAATTTCATCCTGCGCGCCAACAGCAACGATGCCTGGCGCTATGGTGGCGGTGGCGCCCTTTATGTGCGTGACGCTTTCGCAATGGACACCGTCCGCGCCATGGGCAACGTGGCGTCCCACAGCACGTTTGTCCACCTCTACATCAATAGTTTCTACTGGGGATTGTATAACCCGGTGGAACGTCCCGACGCCGCTTTCTCCGCTTCCTATCACGGAGGCGACAAGGAGTCCTGGGATGCCATCAATCAAGACTCGGTCCCGGATGGCGACTACGATGCCTGGAATCGATTGCTTGCTCTGCTGAATGGAGATGTGGCCGACAACGAGGTGTACCAGCGCATTCAAGGCAACCATCCGGACGGCACGCGAAATCCGGATTACGAGGATCTGCTGGATGTGGAGAACATGATCGATTACATGATCCTCAATTTCTACGTCGGCAACGGCGACTGGCCCCACCGGAACTGGTGGGTCGGACGCAACCGTGACGACGGGGACGGCTTCCAGTTTTATCCCTGGGACACGGAAACAGCCCTTTCCAGTCTGAATAGCAACCGCACTTCCGTCGACAACGCGGTGGCTCGTCCCTACGCGGCCTTGCGGGCCAACGATCGATTCCGGACGTTGTTCGCCGACCGCGTCCACCGGCACTTCTTCAACGGCGGCGCCCTGTACGTGAATCCCGAAACTTCTGAGTGGGACTCGATGCATCCGGAAAACAACCAGCCTGCCGCGCGTTTTGCCACCCTGGCCGACCTGGTCGAACGGGCCATCGTGGGAGAGTCCGCCCGCTGGGGCGATCAGCTCACCAATTCCCCGTTCACTCGGGACGAGCACTGGGCCAAGCAGCGCGATAGCCTCCTGACAAACTACTTTCCTCGGCGGTCGGAGATTGTTCTGGACCAGTTCCGCAGCGCCGGACTCTATCCCCACATCGATGCCCCCGTCTTTAGTCAGCAGGGTGGGCGCGTGGACCCAGGATTCGAATTGTCCCTGGATGTGCCCGCCGGGACAATCTACTACACTCTGGACGGAACCGATCCGATCATGCCCGTTCAAATCGAGGAAGTTTCGCGGACCACGCCGGTCACCAGCAATAGCCTGAAGAAGGTCCTGGTGCCCTCGACGGCCAATGGTGGAAACGCCCTCGGCTCCGCCTGGCGAACGGTCGACGGTGTTGATGATTCGGCCTGGATATCTGGCACTGGTGGCGTGGGCTATGATACGAGCACCAACTACGACACCTTGATTGGCATCGATGTCGATGGGCCGATGCGAGGAACGGCAACGTCGGTGTTTATTCGCATTCCGTTTTCTCTCGACGGAGAGACACTGAATCAACTGAACTTCATGACCCTGCGAATGCGTTATGACGATGGCTTTGTCGCCTATCTCAACGGTGTTCCCATTGCCTCCGAAAATGCGCCCGGCAACGTTCAATGGAACTCTGCCGCGACGGCCGGCCATGACGATTCGGCGGCCGTGCAATTCAACAGTCTTGACGTAAGCAAGTCTGTTGGCGTTCTTCGGTCAGGCCAGAACGTGTTGGCGATTCACGGCCTGAATGTCTCGCTGGGCAGCTCTGATTTCCTCATCGATGCCGAACTCGTTGTCGGGGAGCGGCGCGTCATTGGAGAACAGCCCGTCGCGCAGGAATATGTGGGACCCCTGACGCTGGGGGACACCACGACGATCAAAGCACGGGCGTTCGATGGATTCGAATGGAGCGCCCTCAGCGAAGCGGTTTTCTCGGTAGGCCGGCCCGCGCTAGCCATCAGCGAACTGCACTATCACCCTTCCAATCCAACGGCGGCCGAACAGGCGGCCGGCTTCGACAACGAGAACGATTTCGAGTTTGTCGAACTGGTCAATCATGGCCTCGCTCCAATTGATCTGACTGGCGTGCGCTTTTTCGATGGCATTGAGTTCGATTTTACCGACATCGCTGAGCCATGGCTCGCTCCTGGGCATTACGTACTGGTAGTTAGGAGCTTCGGTGCGTTTGAAGCACGATATGGTCTTGGTCTACCGATCGCCGGCGAATACACGGGGCGACTCTCCAACACGGGCGAGCACATCAAACTCGTTGATGCCGAGGGAGAAACGGTTCTGGAATTCACCTATGGTACGGAGGCCCCCTGGCCGGCGGTGAGCGACGGGGGTGGGCCCTCGCTGGAGCTTATTGATGTAACTGAAGACGCAACTCTGCCGGAGAACTGGCAAGCCAGCGACCTCGATGGCGGATCGCCCGGAGGCCCGGCACGGTGATCGATGATGGCCTGTGCGTCTGACGATCCCGCTTGAGTATGTCGAGCAGATCAGGCAGGATCTGGCTGTGCAGTACCAGCATCCGCTTAAGAGAATGTTTATCGAGGCGACGTATTAGTCGCAGAAAACTCGCGTTTGTCGGAACGTCTTGCTGACGGACTCGACACCATGCTCGCTAGTGGCACACGCCGGCTTGATATGCTCACTTGCGCCGAGGGTGGCATCATAGGGTCCAGGTCAGTTGTCCTTACCCATCCAGAGCACGGAGAGTGGTAAGGTCAGGTCGCTTCCCCCTTCGACCGGCCCGGCAGTTGCAGTTTCCTGATCGAGCCTTACATGAGCGATACGTGCTTCGTAGAAGGACTGTGACACCTTACCCCAATCGTCCAGCGCATCCAGAGTACCTTCTCTGTCGACGTTGAATCCCAGGACCCACAGATCGCCGGTCTTGCCCTTGGTGATGTCCGAGATCTGCTCCATGCCCCAGATCGTCATCTCGGCGCCAGGTTTCAGGTCGTTGGCGGCGAACCGGTACACGTGCGTGGTCTTCGGCTCTGACTTCGTGTACTGACCGGAACCTACGTATAGCGTGTCGTCTTCGTTCGATATGCACAAGCCAATAGGGTCCACGGGTGCCGCCAGGTTCTCGCGCCGCAGCCTCACACCGTCCGAGGTGTATTTCCAGAGCGTGCTGCTTGCGTTACGACGATGAACATTCAGAACGTACACATTGCCGACGTCATCTACTTCAATCTCGCGCAGGCCGAAGAGATTGGGATTGTCAGGATTGCACGGGTCGAAAAACTCACGGTCGTGGTAAAGGGCTGTAACGGCCGGTTCTTCCCCTGTCTCCGACAGTCTGAGCCGGGCAGCCGCCAAGTAGGCCGGCGCGTTTTCGGCTGGGGGTTTCACAACTACGGGAACCACATACACGGTGTTCGAATCGACAGGGTCGAAGGCCATGTCCCAAATCGGGCTGCCATAGGAAAGGTCCTCCATGGCCTGGAGTCCAATGTACACGTCAAGATCGCCCGACTTCACCCGGCACGGTTTCACGAGCGAGCCATCAGCGTCTCCCGGTGTGTCGAGGGCGAATACACCTTCGTCGATCCCGATCGCATAGACAGGACCTTGAGGGTCGCGAATCAACCGGACATAGCATCGCGTGTGGACTAAATCTGTTTCTTGAACGGTTGCCTGGGCGATGTTCAGGCCGTACAAGCGTTCTTGCCACAAGCGGCCTCCAAACTGATCCGTTTTGCTTTCCCATTTAGGTTTTCCCAGAATGAGCAGGTCGACGTTGTCCTGAATCACTGGAGCGACTGAACTGCTCTGAACCGCCAAAGACGGCACGACACCGAATGGGTGACTGCGGCTTGTACTTTCGGCAGCGTCCACAGCAAAATCGCGTTGGAGATCGTCACGGACAGGCACCTGGCTTACTTGGGGGACCAATCTCGTCGTTTGGGCAGCAACTGAGTTTACGCTAGTGCATGCGATGCCACAGTTCTCATCGATATGCAAAGGCAAGCTGCGGTCGATACCGTTATTTGTTGGGCACAGATTCATCTTCGTCCCGTGGTTCCGCATGGCCCATTCGAAGGCGGGGATGTCGCGACTGTCCACATAGCCGTCGCAACTGACCGGGCTATCGGCGCATTCACTGCCGCTGCCATCAGCGCCGAGCTGCGCGGGGCCACCACATTCGCCTATGACCGGCAGCAGATCGAGAGGCTCAACGAGGCCGTTGGAAACGAAGTTCATGCAAATATCTGCAGGACACTGAAACTGGGGATCCCAGTTGTTGATCAGGATGCGCGTGCCGTTCGGTCCACATAACTCCAATTCCACACGAGTCCCCCGAACGAACTCCAGAGCGCCCGGATCTGCGTACTTGTGAAACTCCGCAAATTGTCCACTTCCGACAGAGCCAGGTCGACCTTGTCGCGGCGGATAGACGCGTCCGATCTCCACGTAGTGATCTTGCCGGTTGGGATCCAGAGGACTCATCAACTCAGGCACATCTGACAGATAAACGATGAGGCACACCGGTGGTTTGTCGGAGTCCGCATCGTTGTCGGCGGTCTCGAAAAGGTACTCAAAGGTGATCAGCAGGGGGGCCTCATTTGATTTGGCGAAAAGGCCTTTTGCGCGTGCCCGCACTGTCGATCCCACTCCCGGCGAAAGCGGTTCCCGATTGTCCAGGTTTGTCATGCGCATCATTCCATTCGGATCGGGGAGTTGGCCTGTCACACGTGCGATGTGCAGGCGGTTGTAATCGGGATTCGAGCTGTGGTGATAGTTGTTGCTTGTGACTCGGGTGAGAAAGTCATCTTCATCATCACAGCTAATGTTGTTCAGAGAAAAGCCCAAGAGGGGGATATTGACAATCTTGGCCTCAGGGCCTACGTCGATGGTCTCAAAGTACACGCGATTATACGCCGTATTCAATACCGATCCGGCCCCGAGCACCAGGGATTTCACATAGAGCGCCTCGTCGGCGCCTCCCGTATCGAAGGGAGAGTGGAAGTCAAAACGGTTGGTGAGATTGACCCGGGATCCTGGCTGGAGCGTCAGCCGGTTGAGAGCCCATGATTGTGTGTCAAAGCCTTGGATTTCGCTCGTTCCACAAAGGAAGTGATTTTCTTCCGGCAGGCACTGTGTTGGCGGTATTAGATCCGGCAGGCCCCGCAATTCGAACATTCCCCCTCGTTCGTCGCCGATGCCTTCGGTGACGTTTATATCGATGATCCGGACAGTAATGTTGTTGCAATCAAACGTCGCTGGATCCACATCCAAATAGCGATCGCCGTCGGCTACAATGTGGTCCAGGAGCACCTTGGCGTCGCCCTCGAGGTAAAACTGGCCGTAAGGGGCGCCTGCCTCGGCCGTGATGACGCAATTGCTGACCAGGGCAGTATCCTCGAAACTGGTCCGGTGAACATGAACTCTGGCGTTGCGCAGCTCGACCTGATCTCTGAGCAGAAGCAGGCCTTGGGCATCAATCCGACCCATTTTGTCTGCATTGGTCGGGTCGGCCAGGTCCACGATGGCCTCGCCTTCAACGGTCAGGGCGCCTGAGACGCTTACGTATATTCTCCCGGGCCCTTGCAGGTTGCATTGGAGGTGGCAGCCCGCGTCGCAGATGACGTCACCTCCCTCCGCGAGATGGATGATTCCCGCGCCGCAGAGTTCCACGGAGTCACTTCCGGTTCCTTGGAGCCAAAGCCGGTCGCCGGACAAGTCGATGTCGCCGTCCACATAGAGCCGACTACGGCGGCACGCCAGCGCCGACGGTACATTCTGCGAGAACCGCAACCGGTCAAGTCGCGGGGCGGCGTCGATGGCCCAGAGTGCTCCTACGTCATTGCTGTCTTTGCCGTTGCGGACAAACCAGCAATCCAGGATCTGTGGTTGTGAGATCCAGCAACTAACGGCATGGTGGTCGGCTCTGGTGATCTGGAAACCAATCAAGGCTGTGGCCGAGGTCTCGCGTGTCTGGAAGGAGAAGCCGGGTGCGATGCCTTCGCAGTCAACGATTGTCTTCTCGGGGCCGTCCACACTCTTGAGAACTACGGCCTTACCCTGGAAGTCGATATCTCTGTTCCCAGGGCCTCGATAGGTCCCCGGGGCCACCAATACCGTATCGCCTTCACGGGCGGCGTCAATCCCGCTCTGAAGGGTCGTAAAGGGATGCAGGTCGGAGCCGTCGGCGTGGGGATCCCTTCGGCGGTTGCCGTTGACCCTCAGCGGAACAGCGACAGGATCGCTTCCGAAGAACTCGTACTCCTGCCAATTGGCCAGGCCGTCACCGTCCGGGTCCTCATTCGGCTCGGCCGCCCCGGTGTCGCCAAAGTAGTCGCGCTCCCACCAATCCGGCAGGCCGTCACCGTCAGAATCCAGGAACTCGTCTGCACCAAAATCAACAGACTTTCCCACCACACGGTTCTCACCATCCAGATCCCACTGAGGTTCTGTGCCCGGTGGTAACGGGTCGCCGTATGCCTCGTTTGGTTCACCCTTGTCCTGGAAGGGTGCGGCTGAAGTCAGATGTCCATCATGTGTCAGAAGCAGCTCCGCCTCATGATCGCTGTCGGTGTTCAGACAGTAGTACTGCTGGATCAAGGGTGGGCGAACGAAAAGGTCGTCCACAGTTCTCAAATAGTCTTCATCGCCGAATTCGATTTCCTGAACCTGGGCAGAGAGGCGGGGACCCTCTGAGGCAAGATTGCCCGTGATGGTGCAATTGATCAGGTGGAGCGGCGGGTTAACCAGATTGAACGTCAAGTTGTTCGCACGCAGGATGCCGGCGCAGTGCATCGCGGCATTGGCCTGGACGACACAATTGACGAATGTACTCGGATACTCACTCTCATAGTAGACCGCTCCTCCATGATTGGCGATATTGGCGCAAATGTGGCAAGAGCGGAACGTCACCTGGCTCTGCCGGATATAGATTCCGCCTCCGGTGTATTGGGCGACATTCCGATAGAACCTGCAGCGATCGAATGTCAAGTGACCCTGATCGGACCGGCCGGTTACGGCCACCGCGCCGCCTTGGTTGGCCATGTTATACTGGAAGACGCAGTCTAGGACCCGGATGTTTCCTGTTGCTCGAACCAGCATTCCCCCTCCGTCGTTGTCCGGCGGATATCCGCGCGCGACACCACCAGAGATGATAAGGCCGTCCAGGGTAGTGGTCTTCCCTTCCGTGGAGCCCTCCAGCGTTACCACGTGGTGGTAATGGTCACTGTCACTGCCCCAATTGTCGCGCCACCAAAGAGGGTCGCGCGCCTCTTCGGCACGCGGGTTTCCGCTCAGAATGGTAAGAAAACGCTTCGGATCGCGTCTCTCCCACGCACCGCCACCGGCGGGAAAACCCCCGTAGATCGCTATGGCCTGGTCGAGACGAAATGTGGCTGTTCTAGGATCGGTGGGGTCTGTGGGGCGCGAGGGTCGATAGGCGCCTTGGGCGAGGAGAATCTCATCTCCTGAGGCGGCGCGATCGAGGGCTTGCTGCAAATCCCCAAAGGCATCGGCCCAACTGGAACCGTCACTGGTCCCTATGGCCGAGGGATCGACATAGTGTTTTTTTTTAGGTCGCGTACGATAACGTCAAGCAGTGTGTCCATCTCATAGGCGCCGATGTCGATCGGCTCCCCAAGACCTGTGTCGGCGACTGTGGGCATGTCGATCAGACGGGGATTACCGGCGATGTCGAGTGCGTCTGGTCGTGCGGGATCTATGGTCGGGTCGAGACCCATGATGGTCGGCGCCAGACCGAGATCCATCCCTGCGTCGATGCACGGGGAGTCCTTTGACAAGCGCAAGTTGTCATCCAGGGTGCCGGCCTCAAGATCGGCGCCCCAGGGGTCGACGTAGCACGGATCGCTCCCTCGGTTGCCGAATCCTGGGTGGCTGCCCGACCACCCCATGATGGTTGAGTAGTACAACATCATCATGGTGTTTTCATCGACGGTGACTTGAGCCGATTCATCCTGTGCGTTTGCAGCGGTGCTCGCCCAAACGATCGAGTTGATTATCGTGGCGCTACAGTGTTCCAGGAGAATCCCTCCGGCTCTCTCGTAGCTTTCGTTGGCGAAGAAGCTGCTGTTGCCCAGCCACAGAGTGGCCTGTTGCGTCTCTGTCCCTTCGATCCATACGGCGCCACCGTCCTGATACGCGCTGTTGCCACTGAAAAGGCAGTTGGCCAATATGAGCACGTCGCCGTTGGAGCTGCGAGAACTTACCGCCCCTCCTGATTCCGCCTTATTGCCGAGGAATCGGCTGGCCACTACCTGGGCAGCTCCGCCCCAGATACAAAGCGCACCACCGTTGCACGGTATTTCCCGGAAATAGCCGGGGCCGGTGGCGGCGTTTTCGATGAAATCGCAGATTGAGATCGTCGGTTTCGCCCCGTCAGTGATTCCGATGCCACCGCCGCCTGTCACGGCCCAATTGGTTTGCAGTCGACACAGGCGTACGATGGGACCGTCTCCGCCATCGATCCAGATCCCCCCGCCAATCAAATCCTTATTCGCGCCATCCGCACGCCCGCCGGTTATGGTGAAGCCGTCGATGACAGCGGATGAATGCGTATCCCGGGCCAGCACGACATGGTAGCTGTTCTCCTCCGCTTGCACGAAATCAGGCTGGTCATTACCGGCTAGGTCCCCACTCAGAATGGTCTGGAAGACGGCTGGATCGCGTGTTTCCAAGTCACTGCCCCCGGCGGGAAAGCCTCCACACCAGACGATGTTATCCTGCATGATGAAGCTGGCGGATCGATCCCGATTTCCATTCGGATGGGTTCGGTCGCAATCGGGGCGATAGGTTCCCTGGGCAACCCATATCTCTGTTGCCGTCTCACGGGCGCCGGCATCGGCCAGCGCATCCTGGAGATGGATGTAGGCATCCTGCCAGGATGTTCCGTTTCCGCCGCCGGACAAAGCTGTACCGTCGACATAGATAACGGGGGATGAGACGTTCCCACCGGTGGTTTGACTCTCAAAAGCCCCCATGTCCACCAGTGGCGCTGCGCCGAGCCCACTGTCGGGGACCGGCCCGTCCACGAGACGCATATTGCCGGCCAAGTCCAACGGCAGCGGTTCCTCCGTGTCCCCGTCGCCATCCAGGTCCTGGCTGTCCGGGGGCAGCGCCGAGTTGTCCCCCGCATCGATACATGGCGACATATCTTGCAGGGACACGTCGTCATCGAGAGTGCCGACCCGGCCATCCGGTCCTGCGGGGTTCACTAGCGAGGGATCCAGGCTGATATTGCCTTCTCCCCCGTATTGTCCGGTCCATCCCATCACTACACTGTGGCCGATGTCGATCTGCGCGCTGAAGATCCCAATCTGCGTCGATTCGTTTGATCCGGCTGTGCTGCTGTTGTCCCAGAAGATGCAGTTGCGTATCACCGGTCCTGCCAGAAGACAATACACGCCTCCACCATCTCCCTGCACTACCTCATTAGCCACAAACGTGCAGTTTACGACTTCGGGATCAATCCAGGGACGGATGAGGTGTGCTTTGGATGGATCGAGCATTGCCTCCAGGAGGGTCAAATGCGCAAAATTGATGGCTCCACCTTGGACATCCGCCTGGTTCCCGTTGAAAACGCAGTTGACACACCGAGAAATGCCATCGGATTGGTCGCTGCAGAAGATTGCCGCCCCGGTTACAGCAACATTTCCCAGGAACCGGCAATGAGTGATCGAGAACAGATTCCCAATCAGGAGACCACCGGCTCCCTCTGCGGCGGCATTGTGGTAGAAGGTGCTGCCAGTGATGGTGATGGTCCCGTCACCGGCCGACGCCATACCCGCCCCATTCGTGGCCTGATTGTCTTGAACCAGACAGGTGCGAATTTCGAGAAACGGAGCTTCTCCGTCCACCAATATGCCACCGCCGAGCATGTGGAGGTCGAATCCCAGGGCATTCGCATTTCCCCCTGAAATAACTAGGCCATCCAATACGGCGCCTCCATGGGTTGTGACGACATGGTAGCAGTTCTCGGCCGTGTTGGAGAAATTGGGGCCGTCATTGCGACTCAAATCGCCGCTCAGAATGGTCTCGTACCGACCAGGATCGCGTTCTGACCATGCACTGCCGCCGGTAGGGAAACCTCCATAGACCCGCAAATCATCGTTGATGGCAAAGCATGCCGTTCGACTCTGGCCCTGGCTGGCTGCCTTTGAGGGAATGTAGCGTCCCTGGGCGATCCAGATTTCGTCGCCTGATTGGGTGTCCTCCAGCGCCTCTTGCAGAATTCGATAGGCGTCGCTCCAGGATGTCCCGGTAGCATTTCCCCTGGCGCTTCGATCCACGAAGACAACACGGCCCAGGGCGGGGCCGGCCGCGATGCATGAGATCAAGATCAGAACGACGCTCTGGACGCGCAAGTGCATGATAAGCCTCCTATCCTGAAGGAAGAGTGACCGACCTTGCCGGTACTATCCTGATAGACCATTATAGTCTTCTGGCTTGGCAGTGTCAAGGTGGTCACTGTGGTCTAATCTGACTACAGTGACTACCCGGCCGGGACCGGGGGAGGGATACGTCAGGGCATCGCAGACCACGAAATCCCTATCTCCTTTTGGGTTCGCAATGATTCTCTATCCAGGTATAATGACTGAACCTTGACTGTTGACTGTATGGCGGTGACCGAGTGGATCAGGACAGGAAAACACTTCGATTGGCGTGGTTCTGCCGGGAGAGTATCAAGAATGTCCGGTTGTCTTGATTACCATGCCATTGGAGACTACGTGAAGGGGACGTGCTCTCGGTCAGCGTGCGAACAGATTGAGAGCCATCTCCGGATGTGTCCAGGGTGCCGTCATCGGGTCGAAACCGCTCGGTCCTCCTGCGAAGCGGGGGAGTTGTCCTCGGAATCCTCCCCCCCCGAGTCGGTTCCTGAAACACGGTCAAGGCAGGACGCCTCGGGGGAACGCTCCATGCCGGAGATGTCATCTGTGACACAACCTGCCGAGCACGGCGTCGTCGCCAGGCCTACGTTCGCAGGGTATGAGATTGTCGAAGAGTTGCCACGAGGCGGTCAGGCCGTCGTCTACAAGGCCGTTCATGAAGCCACGAAAACGACGGTGGCGCTGAAGGTTCTCCTGCCAGGATTGCTCTTGTCAGCGAAGGCACGCCAGCGTTTCGAGCAAGAGGTGGATCTCATTGCCAGCCTTCGGCACCCGTACATCGTCAGGATACGCGATAGCGGCATATCCAGCGGACAGTACTTCTTTGCCATGGAGTATGTCCGGGGTCTACACTTGGATCATTACGTCAGGTCCAATGAGCTGTCGCCCCGTCAGATCGTGGCGCTGTTTGCCAAAGTCTGTGATGGCGTCAGCTATGCGCATCAGCGCAGCGTAGTTCATAGAGATCTGAAACCCTCCAACATCCTCGTGGATGATCGGAATGATCCTCTCATTCTCGATTTCGGATTGGCGAAAGTGACGAACCTCCCGCGGCCCGGTGGCGCAGATATGATGCTCTCTGTGGTCGGCGAGATCAAGGGGACGTTGTCCTATATGTCCCCGGAACAGGCTTCCGGTCGGACTCAAGAGGTGGACGTGCGGACGGACGTCTACTCCCTGGGCCTCATCCTGTATCAGCTTCTGACAGATTGTTTCCCTTACGATGTTTCGGGCTCGGTCCTCTCCGTACTGAGAAACATTGAGTCAGCCGAACCGAAACGTCCCAAAGCGATTGTTCGTCGGTTCGACTCCGATCTCGAGGCTATCATACTCACATGCCTGGCCAAGGTTCCCTCCGCGCGATATCAGTCCGCCGCGGCCTTGTTCGACGACCTCCATCACTGGCTGAAGGGCGAACCGCTGGTGGCGCGATCGCAAAGTTCCGTTTACGTGATCGGTAAACTGATGCGCCGCCACAAGTATGTCGCCTCCATTGTGGGGCTGCTACTGGTTATCGTTCTGTCCTTTGCATTCGTCGCCGGTTACTTGATGCAAAGCGAACGGAAGGCGCAGGATACGTCTGCACGCCACGGCCAACAGATGGTCGATCTTGCCCTGCAGATCAATCCTCAGACGGTTTTTGTCAAGTTTCTTGAGGCTTGGCATGAAGACGACAGTGAGAAGGTGCGGCAGCGGGCCGGGACCTTGAACTACTTCCTGGGAAAGAAGGAGAGAGAGGGCGCCCGCTTCCTTCAGGAAGGGCGTACCGCCACCGCCGCGTTGGCCGCGTTTCGCAGGCGTTTGCGGTCTGAGGATCAGTGGTTTGCCGATCTCGCTGTTGCCGAGCTGTTCTTAAAGCGAAGGGAATTCACCCGTGCGCGCGCCGCTTACCAGCGCTCCTATCAGGCGATGGGGTCGCTGTCGACTGGAAAGATGTCGGAAGACGGTCTGCTGAAGTGGCTGGTTGCTGGCCGACTACGCCATCTGTCTGCCGTTTCAGGAGCGAGTCAGGAAGAGGCCTTGAGAGAGGAGGAGCGACCATGATGGGCGGGGCCATCGGTATACAGGGCCGAAGAGTTCATCGCGATGCCTTCACGTTGATGGAACTTCTCGTCGTCATTGCGATCATCGCGCTGCTCATGGCGATTCTGCTTCCAACGCTTCGCAGTGCCAAGGCCGGAGCCCGGAAACTCATCTGCCAGAGCAGACTTCGGGGAATCCATCAGGGCTGGGCCCTGTACTCTCAGGACAGTTCAGATTTTCTTTACAAGGGTGCAGATGCCAACGTCAACTTCGGCGGATGGATAGGCCAGTTAGGCGCGGCCATTCACTATAGCTGGGGCCGGCCCATGTGGCCTCGCCCGCTCAACGCGTACGTCGCCAAAGGCGCCGTCGAGAACGAGCCCGACAGCGCTCGGTTGTTCTCCTGTCCGGCGGATCGAGGTGGCGTCGTCGGGTATGCGGGGAGTACCGCGTACGCGTTGTATGGCAACAGCTATGCTGCGAACATCTATATCATGGGGCCCGACAAAGTGTCTACGGCCAATCAGAGGACCGCGGCGCTCCATCGCGCCATCAACAAGCTTCTCCCGGATATGAGCCGTGTTCAGATCACGAACAATCCGCAAGAGGTCATTATCGCCGGTGACCACGGGTGGCATAATCAGCTTTTTGGCCTACATCCTTCAGAGGCTTATAAGAAGGAGGGCCAATGGCACCGGAAGCAGGACAGCTACAACATTGCGTTTCTGGATGGGCACGTAGCTTTCACACCGATCAGGGAGAGTCGTTTCTTCGTATCGGGACAATACAACGCCATCCCCTTCAGGGAGTTGAACACCCTGGCGGCGACAGTCTACGCCGATCCATGCACCCCCAACTAAGTTCAGCGGGGCCTGGCGCCTTCGTTCGTGTCATTCCTCAGTCGCCTCCATCTGAGCGTCACACTGCGATACGGCGCGGGAAAACAGTAGCGCCAGATCCTTGTCCATCCATGGTTTCTCGATCAACATCTTCAGGGACTTTTTCAGTGCGTCGTGCCCCAGAGAGCTGATGTTCTCGTGGAAGAAGACGATGGCGCTGGCCAAGGACGCAAAGTAGATAGTGGTGGCTACGCGATGCTCGGCTTTCGACGAAGAGTCGGCGGCGCTCTTCCTTGCGGCGTCTTTGGTCTCTCCCAGTAAGGCCAGCGTGCCTGTCGAATCGGTCAGCAGCATCTTGAGCGTCGGGCCGGATTGCGCGCAGATCTCTCGGTGAACATGTTTTAGAACACCTGTCAACGAGTTCTCCATCTCCTGGTGAGGAACGACGGTCGCATTAAGACACTGATCCAGGAGGATCGCTGTCTCCTCACATAGATTCCGATGTGTCCCGGGCTCCTGGGTCACACATTCCTCAATCAACTGCAAAATGTTGCTTGGTTCTTTGCCAAATAGTGGAAATTGCTTGTCATCCATTGTCCTGTCTCATTCAGTGTTCAGGTTTTTGCTGTTTGTTTTATATCCACGTTGTGAATGTCCCAAGACTAGATATCGTCGAGGCTGCATTCTGATTTCTTGTCGGCCGCGTCGCAATCTGGCGTCGCGCACATCTTTCGGAAACACGCCATGAAGTCCTCCAATTCTTCGTTGCAGTCCTGGTCCGAATCCGTGTAGCTGCGAATGTGTTGAATCAAGGCCGTTTGCAACCGTCTCTTCACGGTGACAATCATATTGGACACTTTGGAGGGAGACTTGACATGGTAACGCTCGCAGAGCTGCGGCAAGCTCGGTGGCTGCCGATTCTCCAGAATGGGGTCAAGCACCCTTTGCCGGAACAAATGCCAGTGTGTTTTGAGGTCCTCTTGCGTGCACCGATCCTTCACGTCATTGAGGGCGCGGTGGAGAATCTCCGTGGCCCAGGCATAGTTGAAAGCATCCAGGGGGTCGTCGGGAACCGTGTCCGGGATTTCTTGGAGGACCGACGCCGTCGGGTCATAAGTGCGGTCACGCTTCTTGCGCAGAATCCCATTGACATGGTTGATGAATGACTTGACAAGGAGGGATCGGAATTTGCCTCTGTCCTTGTCCGCCTTCTCAAAGAACTCCCTGCCAAACAGGATCTCGGTGAGGAAATCCTGGGTGTACTCCCGGGCGTCCGCCTGGGAGAATCCCTTCCGCTGCAGTAAACAGTAGAGTGGACGGAAATACAACTGATACAGATGCGCCTTCACTTCGTTCTGATTGGCCCTGTGAATCAAAAAGGTCCATTGGGTGCTGGGGAATTGTCCGTTTCCCCACATCAATGTGGTCTTGGATGGATACGACATCGATTCATCACTTTCAAAGCCAGGAATATGCGATGCGCTCATTATAGCAGGGCTTGGCTATGTCGAGTCCCATTTTCTACTCCCTGTGGGTTTCTGCATGCGCCCGGACGCCTCTAATCTTACCCGTGACGGTTTCAGGTGTCACCGTCCTGTCTTCATCGTCTGGAGGCATCATTGCTCAGTCCTTTCACGAGTATCGGTGTGAACGTCCATTTCTCGCTCTAATACGCTTGGCAAGGCGTTGTCTTGCGCAGCACATCGGGTTTTTTTGTCTTTTTCTCGGCAGTTCATGGCAGACTTTGCAACCAGCAGTGCTGCAAAGGCGGGGACATGCAGTGTTTTGCGGCGTCACCTGCGGGCCAGGAGACACCTTGATCGAGCTTTTCTAACAGGCCTGCGCAATATTTCACCGGGCGGGGCATATTACCTGAGAACGAACCCAGAAGTCTGGTCCGGACGCTGACAAGCAGGCATCGTTTTCTACCCGAGACACGGATGTGTCGCGCGGGTGCTCCTCGAAATCGTGAAGGATCGTGAAAGAGGTTGGGCGCAACGTTGTTCAGATCAAGAGAAACCAGAAGTTAAGGAGGCGTAGAAATGATTCTCAACACACGTCGATTGAAGCCGTTACTGTGCATGACGACATGTCTTTCCCTGCTGATGTCAGCTGGATGCACAGATCTCACTGGCGTCGTTAACGGCGCCCTCGATAATCCTGGTGTGACAACAGTTGTTATCGCCGCGGCGGGCACCGCATTGGGCCATGATGCGGGCGACTCTCTAATAGCAGGGGTGATTACCGAAATAAGTCTCCATCTGTTCCGGCATGTCATGGAGCATGAGCGGAGGGAGGCTACGCGAGAGGAACAGGAAAGGGCGCGCGAACAGGCGGCTGCCCGACCGCCTACGGGCACTCAGCGAGAGGCGATCAGAAACAAGAAGGTCAATCTCAAGTACGCCGAGATCATTGGAGAGACAGATAAGGATGAGTATCTGGTCATCATTATCGACCCGGATACGAACGAGCCTGTAGACGAGGACGTTTACATCGTTCCGAAGAGGGAATTCGACAAACTGGAAACAGGCGAGGCAGACGGCAGTCCCAAAAACACCGAAGGCAAGCGAACTACAGAGGGTGTTGAAACACCGCCGTCGAAGAAAGGGCGTTCAGCCTCGCAAGCCAGTGATTCAGCAGGCGCCGGATCAACCGGTGAAGAGGTCCCCGCGAACGCAGGCAGAAGGGGACGTTCTCGGGCGCGCCGGCGCAGGGGAGATCCGGAGGTTCCGGGACAGTACGTGCCGCCCATCGGTCCGCGTGGTTCAGCTCCCGGGCAGGCGGGTCCTCAGCCTGGTGCAACGCCACCGCGTAAGAACGAGACTGTGCCAAGCGCTGGTTCAGATCCGTCGGCCGGAGAAAACCAGTCCCAGGGTGGCGACCCGGGCCAGACGGGCTCGGATACCGGTCAACAAGAACCCGGAGGTCAGAAGGGGCCGGACGCTGGCACGGACGCGACGGGTGCCGAGGGGCAGGCCGGCAGTGGCAACCAGGCGGAATCCGGTTCGGATGCGAGCCAGGCAGGCGATACAACTCCGCCAGACCTCGGTGGCCAGACGGGTTCGGAACCCGGCACAGATTCGCCGGAAGATGTCGGTCAGTCTGACAGCAGCGATCCCACGGGATCGAATTCCGATACGAGTCAACCGAACCCGGCCGGTCAGTCGGGCAATGATGCCCAGGTCGGATCGGACGATGAAGCCAACGCAGATGGGGATGCGTCCGAGGAACCGGAACGTCCCAAGTTTGGCAAACTTGGCGCCCACAACGTGATTTTCAGACTGTAAAAGTGGATCAACACGGAGTACTGACATGATCGTGTATGAGATCAACCCATTACCAGATTTCTTGACGGATCACACGTTGCCGCCGGAAGCTTGGCCTGATCGTCTCAAGGAAGTTGCCTCGAGGTGGATCAGTGCGATCGGGGCCCTTCATGTCTGGGCCGATCAGGCCAGCTTCGCCATCCGCTTCATCTCGCGGCAGGGTCGGGTTCGGGCGTTCTTTGTGGCCGTCCCGGCTGAGCATGCCTCACCTACCGAACTACGCAGCGAAATAGAGGCGTTGCTGCGCACCCACCGATTGATCCAGAACCCGCAGCTCAATCGCATTGAGCCGGCCGTGTTTACCGAGGTCTCGACCTTGAAGAAGCCGGTGTTTCTGACGTTGGCTCAGAAGGTGGTTCGGCATCTGTGGAAGCAGTCTCGACGTTTCCTCGTAGAGGAGAAGGACACGTTTTCCGAGTTGGGAACTGACAAATGGGAGGAGCCGCAGGTCGTGTTGCCCTGGCGTGGACCTGGCGGCCCGTTTCTCTTGCCGCTGGAGGCCTTGCTATCCCAGCCAATCCCGGCGGCGGTTACGGCCCTGCTGACTCCAACGCATCTTCGCCCCGACGAATTCGCATGGTTTCGGCATATGGCGATGGCGGCACAGTCCGTCAGCGACGAGATGTTCCAGCGCGTCGGAGCCGGGGCGGCCGCACGCCAAGCAGACCCCGCGGCCAGTCTGGCTGCCAAGCTTTACGAGACGATGCTTCGTCGGCTCGTCTCCACGACGTACGCGACTCTCATTCAAGTAACCGCCGAGTACGGTCGCAACGATGTCCTACGCAGCGTCGCTGCTGCCGTACAGGCCCAGCCGCTGGAGCATCCCATTGACGAGCCCGACAAGGAGGTGGCCTCGCTGCCCAGCGGCTGTGAGGTCTTCCGTTTTGACGACCGCCCAGAGGTCGCTCAGCAAGCCGAGAGCGAGTTGTACACACGATTGAATCTGCTGGAGGTCTCCAAGCGGTTGGCGCCCCTCGATCGCATTCCTCTCCTGACGGATGCTCGAGGGGCGGCCACCCTGTTTCGTTTTCCCGTGAGCATTCGGGGTGGCGTTCCGGGTCTGGCCGTTCGCCAGTTGCCACCCGATTTCCGTCCTGGGCCGCGGCTCAATGAGCCGAGTCCGAACTGCCTCATGATTGGGCGGTTCCGTGACGGTGGGGTGGCCGAGATGCCGGTCAGAGATCTCACCCGGCATGCGCTGGTCACGGGTTTCACCGGAACGGGCAAGACGGTGACAGTCCTCCAATTGCTCCACCAGGTATGGATCGACCATGGAATTCCGTTTCTGGTACTTGAGTCCGCCAAACAGGAGTATCGAGGTTTGATGCGGGTAGAGGCTTTCAGCGAAGCCAAACGTCCCCTTCGGATCTACACTTTGGGAAACGAGCGGGCGGTCCCGATTCGCATCAATCCCTTCGAGCTGCTGCCGGGAGTCAGAGTCGAGGCCCATCTCGGACGGCTTCAGTCGTGCCTCGAAGGCGCCATTCCCCCGGTCGGTCCTTCCTCTTCGATCATCGCCGAGGCGCTGATCGAGGTCTACGAGAAGAACGGCTGGCAATTGACTGATGAGTGTCCGTCCGATCGAGTGCCAAAGCGACGCATGCCCACCTTCACTCTGTTTACGGAGACCGTTGAATCCATTATTGAACGACGCGGGTATCGCGGCGAATTACTCGACAATCTTCGGGCGGCTCTTGTCGGACGTTTTAAGCCCCTGCTCATCGGTGGCAAGGGACGCATGTTTGAGACCCAGCGGTCCGATCCTCCGATAAGCGTCCTGTTCGACGAACCGACCATTCTGGAAATGAATGACTTGAACCTCGAAGATAAGGCGTTGCTGACGATGTTTCTGCTGACGTTGCTGCGCGAACACCGGGAGCGTTGTCGAGGCGATGGGGAGTCGCTCGTCCACCTGACCGTGGTGGAGGAAGCCCACAATATCCTTGAGAATGTCTCTTCCGTCGGTGGAGGTGAGGGCGCCACAGCGGCCGACACCCGGTTCAAGGCCGTGCAAGCCTTCTGTGCCATGCTGGCGGAGATCCGATCTCTTGGTGAGGGGATGTTGATTGCGGATCAGAGCCCTCAGAAGCTGGCCAAGGATGCTGTGCGCAATACGAACCTGCAACTGGCCCATCAGCTTCGTGACGCCGGCGACCGTGAGGCGATCTCCACCGCCATGATCATGGAAGACGTTCAGTGTGATTTCCTGGGCAAGCTGGATCGGGGCCACGCGGCGTTCTTTCGCACGGGATTGGAGAAGGCCACCTTTGTCAAGATCGACCAGTACTATCCCAATCCCAGCCAGATTACCGCGTCGACCCCGCAGCGCCTGAAGCGCAAGTTCAGGGGGTTCGGTTTTCGACCGGATCTGGCGGATGCCGAGATCGTGGAGCACATGCAGCGGGTCGAAGGCCGAAATCGTCGAGAGATTCGGCTGCCACTACCCGGCTGTGAACTCTGTGCCGCCCAGTGCAATGATCGGTATCGAGATGCCTGCTTCGCACTGGCTGAGAATGATGGGCTGTTTGGTGATTACACTCAATGGTTCGAGACGGTCAGTGACAAGCGTCGTATGAAGTCTGAAGGTCTTTCACCCCAAGACGCGTGGAGTCGCGTCGGACGGCTCTGTGCCCGAACAGTTGCCGACGAGGGCTTGGACGGGTGCGTCGATGCTGCCTGGTGCTATTTCGCCCACGCGTGGGCGCGCTGCGCGCGAACCCACGCCGGCGCAGTCGATGACAATCCGGGTCATATGCTTCTCAGTCCCGCTCATCATGAGGCTTTTGTCGCGGCCTCTCGTCTTGTCGGGGCCAATACCGCAGCCTGCAGCGACAAGGATACGGGTCGCGGGCCACCCAAGTGACAGGGGGGGGCGGAATACAGGCAGTGACGCCTGTGCCAGTGGTATGCCAGTGCTCTCGATGGTTGTGAGGATGTGTTCGGGCAAGATCGCTGGAATACCTGAACCCCGATTCTGTTGTGTTGAATGTACCTGGATCTCTCTTTCGATAGGAGTAGACGACAATGGACCTGAACGAATACGATCAAAACCAGGAACCGGCGCTCTCAAAGCCGACCCTGGAGGGCGACAGCATCCAGGACGTCGGTGATGTATCTGAGAAGGTGGATGGGTTGCCTGATGCGTCCACGGGCTGGAGCGACGACGCGTCTCTAGAGCAGCGAGGCAGTCCTTCTGACAACCTCCTGCCTGAGGACGGACCTCTCAATTCTCCCGAGATGCTTGGTGTTCAGGACACTCCCGAGCTCTCGAGCAGCCAGTCCTTTGATGTGGCCGCCGAACAGAGCGAAAATGGCAAGGCGCTCTTTGCAGAAGGTGGATACGACCTGGGGCCTGACGCTGTCACCGTGGAAGGCAAGATGGGGCTCATAGAGACCGAGGGGGTTGGCTCAAACGGCGCGATCGAAGTCGAGGCCTTCACGGCCGAAGCCGAGTTGCGAGCCGGTACGAATGCCTTCAGCGCCAGGGGCGAGGCCAGCTTGGTGGAGCAGAGGGGATCGGTCTTCGTTGGAGACGACTCCAGTAACCCGGCCTTTGAGCTCGGCGGTGAAGTCAAGCTTCTGAACGCGGAAGCAGAAATTGACTGTCTGGGCGACGGATTGAGACCCGGCTTTGACGGCGAGCGCTACGGCTACTACGCCAAGGCTGAGGGCTCGGCCAGCATTGCTTCCGGGGAGGCGTTTTTCGAAACCAACATCGACTTGCCTTGGTCGGACAATACTATTTCGCTCCGTATCGGGGGCACTGCTGACGCCGGCGTCGGCGCCGGCGCAGAAGGGGGACTCTTCTACAATGTCGAAGAGGACCGAGCCCATCTCAGCGCAGGTGCTGCTTTCGGGGTCGGCGGTTTTCTTGACATCAGCTATGGCAGTCCCTACCAGGACCGGCAGCGATAGCACTAACCAAACTCGATTACCAGAGTCTAAAGGAGATACCCATGTGTGCTACACAATATGCGTTTCCTACGTCATTGGAGCTCGACGCAACGGATCTGAACCAGGATTTCGTGATGGTGACATGTCAGGCGGTGGCGGATTCGATGTGCTGTCTGCGTTTCGCGGCGCCGACGAGTTGGCACGCTGTCCAAATGGCCGATGCCACGCCCTCGCCTAATCGCCCGATGGTAACCTTGGCGCGGTGTGACCAGCCCGATGGCTTCGCTGATATCGAGGTTCTGGTTCAGTTGATCCCGCGCGACATGCATCCGGCGGATCTGTTGGAGTGCTTCTTGTCGGAGCGTGGTTTCGATATTCTGAATGTCCGTCGGCAAACTGATGCCGGTGGTACAGCGGGCGATATCCTGGCCCAAGGCATGGTCGACGGGCAACCGCGCATCATCAGGGCCGTCACCGTGAAGGACGCCGACCGGGTTTTCTATCTCATCTGCTCGAGCGACCCCGAACGGTACGAAGCGTTGGCCCGGACATTCCTGGTCGCCATCCAGACGTTCGGCCTGCTGGAACCGACGGGGCAGCCCTATGCCGAGCCTATGGTCCTCATTCGACTGGATCATCCCGTGGCGGTCTCATGCGTCGTACCGGCTCGATGGGACCGGCGGCAGGACCCCTCGCCACCGCCCGGAGGCCAGATCATCAGTCTTGCACATGTTCAAGGCAAGCGGATCGTCGGCCGGATTGACGTGATGGTTCTGCCCCAAGACCTGGCCTCGTCGGCCCAGCGAGTGGCCGAGGACCTGATGGAGGCGGTCGCGGCCAGTGGGATGCGGATTGAGACGCCCGAAGTGGTCCCGGTTCAGAACGTGCCGGACGGATTCGACGCTGCATGGGATGTCACGTCGACCGGGCAGGACCATGAGGGACGCGACATAGAAATGAAAGTGCAGCTATTGAGGAATCCCTCGGCGTGGCTGGTGGTTACGTTCATTGGGCTCTCCCATGATGAGGACACGCTGGCTCATCTGGCCAATCGCAAGACCCTGGATACGCTGCTGGCGACCCTTCATCTGGAAGGCCTGTCGACGTGACTGACGGCGCGACGATATGCTGGGCTTCGTCTTGAAGGTATGGAGATGATACTATGATTCGTTTTTTATCACTTACGGCGGTTTGTGGGCTCGTTCTGCTCGGATGTCTGGGAGTCTTGGTCAGCCGGTTCACGGCATGCCCGATGGGTATGGCCGCCCAAGACACAGGGAAGATCGATGCCTGGGAGACGGAGCGCGAGATTGAGGGTGAAAAAGAGCAAACGCTGCACAAGAAGCGCGACCTGCTACAGGCGCGACTCGAACAGATCGAGCAGAAACTGAACATCATTACCGACACGAGTATTACCGTGTTGTTTGAGCGATTGAGCAGCGGGCTTGCCTTTTCCATGAAGAATCTGCGCGGGGCGGCCGACGCCCTCCAAAGAGCATGCAGAAACTACGATGTCGAGGACTACGTGTATCGGCAAGCCGTTGCGCTTCAACGACGCATTAGCCAGTCACGTTATCTGCCCCCGGGCACTCAGGCCGGTTCCATGCCGCCAGCGCCGTCGGCGAAAGGGATGCACATGGCGGCGATGGACTTTGCCAATGCGTGGAACGACCTTCGTCACGAAGTCGAGCGCGTGCGTATCGAGGCCAGCGATCAGTTTGCTCAACTTCGTATGGAGATAGCAAACACATTGAACGAGGCGGCCCAACTGGAGATCGAAGCGTTGTCTGGAGACATGGAGTTGCAGGGCATTCGCAGGGAGATACTCCAACTCATGGAACGCATCCAGGCGTACACCGAGATCGAGGCGGCGACGACGCGCCGGGCGTTGCCCTCGCTCGCATTTGACGGTGCATCCTGGCAAACTGATATCGTCCAGCTAACGGCCTGGATTCAGTCCACCCTCTCGGCCGATGCGATCCAGAAGCGGGCCGAGAAAATGGTTCAGAATGATTCGTTGATCCAATCGGCGCTGCACGAAATCGAGGCCCGTTCACTCTAAATCGGAGGTTCTCTGATGTCACGCTATCGTATGTCCCTCGACGCTCTCGAACGTATTCGTTTCACCCCAAACTGGAAGGTCAAAGGGGCTGAGCCAAGACGGTTTCTCATACGCGAGACCGGCGACTGGCTTGAGACCATCGGCCAGGGGCTCGTCGAAGAGTTGCTGGCCCAGGGCGTCAACGATGTCCAGGTCGGTCTGGCTTGGGAGACGAATCAGCAAGCAGGACAGATGCGTTCGTTGTGCGTGCGCACCAACGAGACTGAGCTCCATCACGCCGTGGCGGATGTGACTTTGCGAAGGCAGGGAAGGGATCTCTTCGTTAGCCACATGGTACGCGGGAAAACCTGGCTGACCCACCTGCGCCAGTTGACCTTCGTCACGGCTACCGTCCTGTTGTGGTCCCTGATCTATGTTCTGTTTCTTTCCGTCACGGACAACTATGGATCTCTGAGCAAGGCCTTTGCGGACAAGTATCACAAGGACCCCATGATTGGTCAGGTGCTGGTGAAGTACGGATTGAAATACGACTCCAGTGAGGAGGAGCTTATCAAGAAAGTCCAGGGCATGTCGATGCTGGATATCGCCCGTGCCGACCCGAGGATATTCCTCTTCAACATGGGCGGCCCTCCAGCGCTGATCGCGACGGGAATCGGGTTCCTGGTGTACTTCTGCCTCCGCTATCTCATGCACCCGCTCTGCCGACTTCTGGGATGGCCGACCCCGGACGACTACGAGAGTATGGTGGTCGGCCATGCCGCCTGGGTTGAAAGCGTACTGAGTTCCGTACTGATGCACCAGTTCGGCGTCGGTCAGGATCAAATCCAGCCGGTCGGTCGTTAAGACGCGGCGGTCTCCGGATGGCCGCCCTGTCTCAATGGATGCACCATCTATGCATGGTTTGCCTCGGGCCCGTTCGGCGCCCCGGTATCGGTCTTCTCGGCATCACCTGCCGTTTTGCGTGAGGGATGCGCAAGATTCCCATCTTCCCGCCATAGTACTTGCAGAAGCCACGTAAGGCTTACTCGGTAAGGGCGTTGGATTGGCCTGGGAAACTACGAAACGAAGCGCATTTTTCAAACTACAGGTGGAACGCGATGAATATCTTAGTGCGGCATATTGCATCCAGCACCCTGGCAGGTCTCGAGAAGCTTCACTCAGGGTCCATCGTACGGATCGGTCATGACGATGAATGCGGTATCTGCTTCCATCCTCAGGACGACCCACAAGTGTCGGCCGAGCATGCCGAGATTCATGACGGTTCTGACGGGATTCGGATCGTCGATCTGGGGACTTCTGAAGGTACCTACATCAATGACGAACGCATATCCGGAAGCTGCCTGTTGGGCCCGGATGATACCATTCGACTTGGCCCGAGTGGCCCCCAGTTCCAGATTGTCGCGGTGGGGGGGGAATCTGCATCGTCGATAGGTGGCGGCGCGGCGCCGGCGACGCAGTCTGGATTGGCGGGCGGCGGTTCGCGGGCGGTCCACGACGGGAGCCGACCGACATCGGATATCCTGCCTACCGTGCAAGGAACGCGGCAGCCCTGTCACGACTTCAGTGACGGCCATCTGCCGCCTATTCGACTTGCCGGCAGACCGGCCAGCGGCCCTTCGGGCAGCCCGATCCAGTCCGGTGTCCAGGCGGCACCCTCATCCGCTTTGGCTCAACGCGTCGTTCCGCCGGCCTCCATGGCCCCACGGCCCCAGCGCCGCCACAAGAGGGGCCGTTCCCGGACGCCCTCGCCCTTGACCCTCCTGAGGTCTCGGCCCGATGCCAAACAGGTTGGGGTCAACACACTGATCGGCGTTGTCCAGGCGGCTACATCCCGTGAGCGTCGGCGCATGGTTTCAATTCTGGCGCTCTCGGTTCTGGTCATTCTGGCCGCTGGCGGTGGCGGATTCTGGCACCTGCGGCGCACCCGGGGGGCGTCCGGCCCTGACTGGGAAGCGGTTTTTGCGAAAGTCAGCCCTTCCATCTGTCTGGTCCTGAAGCGGGAAAATGGTGATCCCGCCACCGACCACGCCTTCGGCACGGCTTGGTCGGTCTCGCGCGGCTTCTTTGCCACGAATGCTCACGTTGCCAAGCCTTTTCTCGAGGCCAAGGCGGAGGGACGTAAGGTGGAGTTCTTCATTCGTACGCCGGGTGAAACGCCTGAAGATCTGAGAATCGCCGATGCCACAGTGCATCCCGGATTTGATCAGTTCGCGGAACTGCTGAACGATTATGCCCCCTACGATCATCAATGGGGCGGTATCACGCCCATCAGTGGGGCGTGCGACGTGGCGCTCTTCAGAGTGGCCAAGGAAGATGAGTCAAAGCAGCCACCGCTCCTGTCCCTGGCGGGGCCGCATGGAGACATCAAGGTCGGGACCTCCATTGGCAGTGCTGGGTTCCCGATGGAGGGAATCCCCGTTAACATCCACAGGCCCTCCTCCGAAAGAAGAACCGGCTCGGTGGTCAAGATGACCGACGACTGGATCGGAGACGCCACAGGCCAGAATGTCACGTGGTTGCACTATCATTTCCAGGTTTCCGGTGGCGCCAGTGGCAGTCCTGTCGTCGATGACCAGGGGCGGGTCGTTGCTTTGGTTTCGGCCGGCGATGTTGCGGCCAGAGGCCATAGAGGGGTGCGAATCATGGCATCCGATACCTGCCGCGGTCCGGCCGGCTTCCTGTTGGCCGAATTACTGGACGGACGCGCCGAGGTTGCTCAGAAAGCGCGCCGAGAGCAGTGGGAGGCCGGTTTTCTAAAGGCCTTTCAGGACGGCGTATCGAATCCAGATCTGCTCGCTCAGCGGGTTCTCATGCCAGAGTTGACTGCGCAGTTGGCCACTCCCGAGAGGACGCGAGAAATACTGAGACGTTTCTTCCCAAACTTCGACGTCGAACGACATACCTTGGCCATTGAGAACGTTTCCAGCGACACAGCGACGCTGATGATTCAGCAAGGCCGGGGAAAAGCCACTTTCGATAATGTGAACCTCCGTCAGTCGTCCATGTACTTCTTCTTCGTGACATGCACAAATCGCCCGGTGGATATTGCGGTTTCGGCTAAGCAAAAATTCACGGAGGCTACAAGCTACTGCCACTATTGCACCGTCTTCGGGAGCGGGCGGTATACAGTCCGTGTCGAGTCCGGCCCGGACGAGTCTGACGGTCGGGTCGATCTCACCCTGCAGCTCTATCGCGCCGTTATGGTCGAGAAGAAAGGGAATCTGTCATGAACAGCACCAGTGTACAAGAACTCCATTTTCCGTTGGTTTCCTCGAGTCTGTCGCAATGGATGAGGTGGTTCGGGGCCATGCTGTGTCTCATCGTCAGCCTGGCGCTGGTCTTCTTTGTCGCCCAGAATTGGTTCCTCTTTGTGACTCTGTCCGTCATCACCGGATTCTTCCTCTTCACGCTCGCCAGGAGCTTTGTGGACGTTCGATTCCTGGATCGGGAGACGCGACTGGCGTCGGAGCAGGTGCGCCAGCTCGTGGAGGTCAATGATGTCGCCCGTTTCTTGGAGGTCTCTCGGTCCAGTTTGTTTCGATCCCACATCGCCTCCCTCTATCAGATCTTCCGCTCTCACACCGAGATCCAGCAGGACAGCCTTATTGAAGTCACTCACGCTCAGTTGATGGCGCGGAACAAGGTGGTGGAGTTGTTTTCCAGCACGCTGATTACCTTGGGTCTCATTGGGACCATCGTGGGGATGATAGCGGTGGTTCGTGAATTGAGCGGCACCCTGGAGACGGTCATCACCGAACCGAGCGTTGTTGTCTCTCCGACGACGGATTCGGCGGCGGCTGACGACGGGGACGACGAGGGCAAGCGGGTCCTCAGGGGAATGTTCAAAACGATTCGAGGCATGAAGACAGCCTTCTACACCACGCTGCTGGGGTCTCTGTTTGGAGGCGTGATGCTTCGCCTGCTGACCAATGTGGTGGACTCGGCGATTCTTCGGTACATGGCGCACCTGGCCGAACTCACCGAGGTTCATGTCTTGCCTCCTCTGCGTCGCATGGCTGGCTCGTTGGACAAGAAGGGTTACTACCGGCGTCTCGACGCCTAGTCCGGAGCAAATGATATGCGGATTATCAATCCATCGCGGTCCACCAACTTCTACGAGTCGTTTAGCGACCTGATCTTCGGAACGCTCATTATGCTGCTTGTGGTGGTCATGGCGCTGACGCTGAAACTGCTGGATTCGCAAAGCCGGCTCGTCGAGACCATCAAAGGCCAGATTATTCAGAACCAGTATACCGGCGGCGCCGCGCAGAGTCGGTGGTGCTTCGCCCTGGTTCTGAAGGAGGGTCAGCCGCATATCGCCTTCATCCCCCGAGCCGTCTGGGGGGACTGGGACATATATCGCCATGCGGGCGACACCGGTTCGAACCCTGTCTTGCGGCTGTGCGAGATCTATCTCGATCAGTCGCGCGGTCTGACCGTCGTCCCCGTCGATGCATTCACCGGTTTGGGAGCTTCCTTCTCAAAGGCACTTTTCCAGAATGCTATTTTCGATAATCGGATCGGTGACGTGATCACTCGGATACTGGCCGTTGAGAATATACACGGGCGTGACATTAACCGTTGGGGTCCCCGGCGGCTGCACGAGTTTGTTGGCGGCAAGTTCACGCATACGGACCAGTACTCCCAGGCGGTATACAACCTCGGTCGCTTTGACGCCTCCCTCCAACGTGTCATCGAGGAATACCATGCCTACATCCTGGGTCCCGGTTCGCCCCTGCCCGTGAGCGATCCCCAATATGAGATCCGGCGATACAACGCTCTCCTCGAACCGATGGAGCCCGCCCTCAGCAAGACGGACGGCGAGCCGGCCCGTATCCAGTTTCGTGCTTCCGGCCAACAGACCGCTCTGCTGGGGCAACTGGAGCTTTCGACCCGGCAACTCCGAGAGGTGCTGGCCTCGCTTTCCGTGGGCAAAGGCTTCTACATTGAGTTCCTTTCCGAACGCGGCTTGGCCGAAGAACCGCCCGACTGGGTTGTCGATGAGGTCCTCGTGCCGGCGTCGTTTGACAAACGCGTCGTCAGTCCGCAAGCCATTCGAATTCTTCGCAAGGCCCGGAGGGGTTGACCATGAAACTCATCGCACACGCCAAGATGGGTGACTTCTACGAATCGTTCAGCGATCTGATCTTCGGCACGCTCATCCTCTTTCTGGTGGTCGTCATGGCCTTGGTGCTGAAAGTCAGCGAGGCGTCCCGGTCCCTCGATCGAAAGGCCGAAGGAATCATCTATCCGAATCGCTTCACGGGCGGCTCAGACGATCCACGGCTCTACTTCACGGTCTTCCCTTCCGGTCGGAAGCAACTCGCGGCCTTCGTTCCCGTGCAGGTCCACCTTGGCTGGGGGCTCGATCGTAAGGAAGGTCGCAACGATCCCGTCTTGGATCTGTGCGAGTGCTACCTACAGGGCAAGCTCTGTATCCTGGAGATCGAGCAGTTTGTGGCCATGGGAGGCGGCATCTCACGACGCTTGACGCAAGGGCTCATCTTTCACTGGGAGATCAGCGAGCCGCTCTATCGGATTGAACTGCTGCGCGAACAGCGTGGTGGCTCCCTGAAGGGCATGACGGCGCTGGAACTGCGGGACGCCATTGGTGGACTGCATGCTTTCGAGCGATGGAATAATCCGGAACCCCTCCCGGATTTTGAATACACAGATCACTGGGAACGGTTCTGGAATTGGTTGACCCTCCAGGGCCGCGACGCAACGGCACCGCACATTGGCTTTACGATCGCAGGAACGCCTCTGGGCCGGAAGGCGTGGGCAACGAATCTCATCGGCGCAGACGTTCGCTTTGGCGCCGGCAAGGACAGTGGCATTCGCATGGGAGAGACTGTCGTGACGCCGGACCAGTTCATAGGTTTTCTCATCTCCATTGTGCCTGGCGCCGATCTCATCGTGGAGTACCGATCAAATGCCGGGTCGGAGACTGCGCCTCCTCAATGGATTGAGGAGAAGATTCTCTTTCCTGCAGGGTTCGATGGCCGAGTGGTCCGTGCAACGATTGAGACAGAAGAATAGACGATTATGTTAAGGCGGCAGATCGATGGTGAATGAAATGACATCGCAGGATACCGGCCGAAGCGCCGCTTCTCACGCCGATGAACCGTTCGGGCAAACCGATGGGCGACCGCGTTTGTTGTTGAGAGGGATATGCGGCACAGCGGCCGGCCAGATGTACGATATCCCCCAGGCGGGCGCCCTGCTCGGACGGGCCCCTGATTGCTCGGTTCAGGTCGATCCACAGCAGGATGTCAAGGTCTCCGGGCGTCATGGGCGGATCGAACTGAGAGACGGACATTGGTGCTACACCGACTTGGGTTCAACCAATGGCTCGCTGGTCAACGCCCAGGTGGTCGTTCCCCGCCAGCCGGCCGTCCTCGAAACGGGTGATATCCTTACGTTGGGTGAGGATGGCAGCGACGGAACGGTGGCTTTCGAAGTGGAGATCAGCGGTGACGGATCATCAAGGGCGCACGAGCCTCCGATCCACTTCAGATGTGCCCAGTGCGGGGCCGACAACAATGCGGCGCACGAAATGATGGGCCTGAAGATCTCCTGTTCTCGATGTGGGCAGTCTGTGGACGTGCCCATGCATGCGCCGCTGTTTGGGAGCCGCGCGCCGAGCGAGGCGCCGTCCTCGAACTCGCATCTCGACAAAGTCGCGAAGCCTGAAAAAGGCTATCGCATTGGCGGGCTCTTCGGGAAAGTCAAACGGGCCTATCAGAATCTCCAGGATCGCCGTGAGGTTCAGGTGGAACTGAATTCACGTCGGCTTGAATTGACCTCGGTCCAGAGGCGGTTCCAGGATGGATGCCGCCGGTTAGGCGAACAGCTCTGGACGCACATGCCGGACCAGGCGAAGGGGCTAACGGCGGCGGCCGCCTTGACCGACGGCGCCAGACGTCTCGATGAACTGACGAAGCGGAGCACCGCGGCCGCTGAGGACGAACGCTCGCTCCGCGATACGCTGCGACAATGGATCGAGGCTTGGCAAGCACGGATGGCGCCCGTTTCTCAGGAGCAGGAGCAGGCCCAGAAGCGCTACGGCGAACAATCTCAGCGACAGCAGGAAGCGCTGGAGCAGGTTCGCACTGCGCTGACGGAGGTGCTTCGAAGCACCAGGGAACCGATCCAGAAGCTGTCGCAGGTCGCCGAGGGGCGCCCATCAGGCCAAGTGTGCGAGTCGATCGTTGAGTTTCTGGAGACCACGTCCGGACAGTTCGCCGCCGTGGGCCGAGAGTTGGGCTCTCAGGCCAAGACACTTGAGCCGCTCCAGACCACGTTGCGACGTGCCTGTGACCAGACCCGGTCGGGGGCAAGCTGTCTGACCGAGGTTGAGAAATGCTTGGAAGCCTTTCAGAAGGAACGCCAGGACCACGAGAGGCAGGCGCTTGAGGCGATCGTCCAGGCCGAGCGGACCGCTCGGGAGGCCGCTGCCGAGACGGAACGCCTTCGTTCGCAATGGGCCGAGCACTTCCTTGACCTGGGGCGTGAGTATGTTGCAGATCGACCCTTCGAACTCAATACCGATATCGTTCCCCTCGTCGATGAAGTCCAGCCCCAATTCGACAGGCAAGAAGCGTTGCTCCATGAAATTGCGGCACTAGAGAAGCAGTTTGACACCCTGCGTTAGGAGAAAGGGGAGTACCGTGGTTGACGAACTCACAATCGAAACAGCGGAGTCTGATCCGACGTCACAACTCGTGGCCATGTTGCCCAAGGTTCGCAGCTACCCTGTCCTGGCCGGCTACGTGCTCTGCCATCGCATTGGAGCCGGAGGCGGTGGGGCGATCTATATGGGTTACCACCCGCGTTTGCGTCATCCCGTGGCCATCAAGTTGCTCAATCCCGTCCTCATGGGGCAGAACGACGCAGCCGTCAAACGTTTTGACCGCGAGGCGATCTTGTCGTCGAAGGTCAATAGTCCCCACCTCGTCCGTGTCACTGATGCCGGGACCCTGGATCAGCCCTGTCTCCACTATATCATCATGGAACTGGTTGATGGCGAGAACGTGGAAGAACGCGTGGCCCGGCGCGGGAAACCGCTTGACGTGCGGGAGGCCTGTACGATTGCCATGTATGCGTCGCGCGGTCTTGCAGATGCGCATGCGCTCGGCGTCCTGCATCGCGACCTGAAGCCCGCCAACGTGATGATCTCAAAAACGGGTATGGTATTGTTGACCGATCTGGGGATCGCGACCTCGCTCGAGCTTGGCAATATGCAGGTGACGATGACAAATGAGTTTGTGGGTACACCTCAGTACATGTCACCCGAGCAGATTAAAGGGCGAGCGGTCGACCAACGTGCGGATGTCTACTCCATCGGCGTGACATTGTACTATATGCTCGCCGGGGAGCATCCCTACTCCGGGCAAACGCCCTACGCCGTTTTCAATCGCGTGCTCCATGAGCAGTTGCCCGACATTTCCGCAGCTCGCTCCGATGTGCCTTCCGGTGTCGCGGCCATTATACGGCGTTGTGCAGACAAGGACGCCGGCCTCCGGATACAAACGGCGCGGGAGCTTGCCGAAGGTCTGGAGCGGGAGGTTCAGAAGCTTGGGCCCGTGCCGGATTTGGCCGATGCGCAGGCGGGTGCGGGCCGAATGACGTGTCGCGTGACTCTGTCCGATGCCGAATTGCAGAGCATTGCCGAGGAGACGCGGTCTTTGCAGTCTTCGCGACCCGGTCCCGCTCCCCAAGAGCGTCGCCGTCCTTGGCGCGTCGTTGGTCTTCTTTGCACGCTTCTGGTGATAGGTCTGGTAGCCGGCGTGCTGGTGGTTGGAAGCGGGGCCCGCACGCCTATCGATCAGAGGCTGATCCAGGTGGCCCAGGCCGATAGATTCCAGGAAGCCGTTGTGATCGCGCAGGATGCTTTCACGAGCAATCGGCTGCCGAAGGCGGCTCAGACAGCCGTGGCTAATGACTTGAGCCGGATACTTCAAGACAGATTTCCATCGCTCTCTCTGATGATGACCGAGGAAGATGCTCCCGCATGTGAACTGCTTGGGCTGCTGGCGGCCGAAGGCTCTATGCATACGCTGGCGTGGATCGAGGCGGACCTGGCGCTTCTCGCCGACAACGGTGCATGGACGCAAATCGACGAGATCGTTCACATGCTGGTGCGCGTCGGTGCCTTGACCGAAGCGACGCAGAGTGACATCTGTGCGCGGCTTGTCCAGAGTCTTTCGGAGGCCGCGATCGAAGCACACCATCTACGCTTGGCCCCGGTGGCCATTTCGGTTATGCGGCTGTTCACCGATCGCAAGGTTCCCAGTGCCGAGCAGTTAATGCTTGTGGTGGACTACATGAGCAGTCCGTCGACGGAGACAGATGTGGTCTCGGGCGTGGCCCGCGCCTCCGAGACACTGGGTCTTGATGGAATCGTATTGGGCGAAATCGCCCAAATCCTTGGAACGGTTGCGTGCGAAGACGCCCGGGAGGCCGAGTCGGCGCGTCGGAGTCTCTACGGGCTACTTGACCTCGGTGAGACCGAAGTGATCCGCCAGACGGAACGCATATTTGACCATCTCCTCACCAAGCAAGACTGGGCGGGTCTATCCGAATTGATGGGCATCTGGCAGGCATTTGCATCGGTCGATGCCGACGATCTGCGGGAGAAGGGACAACAGGCGCTAAGATCCTTCACGGCTTCCGTGACGCGAGATTCCTACGGGGCAGTTGATCAATCCGGTGAGGCGATCGATGACTTCCTGGCTGGTCTCGTGGACTTGGGGGTTCCCGGCGCCTCACTGTGGCTGATCGAGGTCAGAGTAACGTGGACCGATGAGGGCAAGCTGATCATTCGTCCAGGTGTCGGAGGTCGAAGGAAGGCGGAACTTCCTCAACTCATCGACGACGCCAAGGCGGATCGGGGCAATGATGGCCAGAACAAGGACCGCTTTGCCCGGGCGTGTTTTCTGGCGGCGGAGGCCTTCTACTGGGTACCCAGTCTATCCAGTAATAGCCAGCAGTCTCGAAGAACACGCGTGCTGAGCGGGTATTTTGCGGGCGTACAAGCCGGTAGCGGTGAGTGTGCGGCGCGGCTTGTCGAGACCCGATTGTCCCAGACCATCACCGATGAGACTTTGAGGGAGGTTGGATTCTCCTTTCCAGAGTGGAGCGAGCTGGAGGTTGCCTTGCGGCGACCTGAGAAGGCGGCCTCGCGCGGGATGGTTCTGTGTGGTTTGGCCATGGGCCAGCGGAACTTCGCCGACCCACCGGGCGCGCTTGAGGATTCCCTTGAGTTGCTGGTTCAAGCTGTCGAGGCCGGCTATGCCCCCGCGCGCGAGCCTTTGCGAGAATACGCCCCCGAACTCAATGCAGAACAGCTTCGTCGAGCCGGCCTTCAATAGGAGCTTCGGTGGGTGTTCATGGCATGGAACTTGTTCGCTTGCTTTCATGACCGACCCTTCATCACACGCCGACTCATGTGATCAGCGACCATCGGGAGCTATTTTGGCAGGGCTTGTCCTTCGACGTTTCGGAAGACCTACTTGCCAGAATAGGCACTGGCAGAACAAGCGGCGCAAGATCGCACCACCGGGACCATAGTATAGGTGTCCAGAGATATGAAGTGCAGTCTCGGAATCAGACAATGATAATCACACACAGAATGGAAAGAAAGGAGCAATGACCATGAACAGAAATCTCTCTACAAATGAAGGTGACCGTGAGGCAGTCCAAAGTGCACGCTGTCTTGTCCAATCGGGCATCACGCCATCGGGCGCCCTCCGTCGTCTTCTCCTTGTCGTAAGTGTGTTGGGTTTTGGCGCGCTTGCGCGGGGAGCCGAGCCGGTCGAATCGATCCCACAGCCGACGGTGTCTGCTGGCGGTACATCGGGGCAGGCGGCTTTCAATCGCGGCGTCGTCTACCACGAGGGAAAGGGCGTACGTCCAGATTATCAGGAGGCGCGCAAGTGGTATCTCGAAGCGGTAGAGGGAGGATCCTACAGTGCGCTGTATAATCTGGGGCAATTGTATCGCAAGGGAGGGCCCGGCCTCAGGAAGAACCATGCCGAGGCGCTTGCGTGGTACGCCAGAGCGGCTGAAGGCGGAACCGATAGAGGCAAAGCGCTTAACGCCATGGCCATGATCTATGAAGCCGGTGAAGGAGTTCCCAGGAATCCCGCAAAGGCCCTGAAGCTCTACCACCAAGCCGCTAGCCTGGGAAGTATCCAGGCAATGTACAACCTCTCCATTTGCTACCAGCAGGGGAAAGACCGCCCGAGGGACTACGAGAAAACCCTGTGTTGGCTCAACAAGGCGGCTGAGAAGGGTTATCCCGACGCCATGTACAACATCGGTATCATGTACTTCAATGGCGATTACTTCCGGAAGGACTATCGCATGGCCCTGGAGTGGTATAAGAGAGCCGCCGCCGCAAGTTACGCGGCATGCGGCAGCCCGGAGGGAGAGTTTCGTCGGAAGGCCATGCATAACATCGGAGTCATCTACGACGAGGGATTGGCGGGTATGAAGGATCCGGTGCAGGCATTTGCCTGGTACAAGAAAGCGGCTGAGAGAGGTCTACCCGAATCGATGGCGAATGTGGGGATTGCCTACGCTCAAGGATCGGGCGTACGGGCCAATACCGACCAGGCGATCTACTGGCTTGAGATGTCCGTTAAACGGGGTCTCATCTCCTCCGCGTTTGCCTTGGGCTACCTGTATGAGACGAAGAACGACATTAGGAGTGCGATCAAGTGGTATGCGATGATGGCTGACAGCGGAAACGTCGACGCCATGATTGCTCTTGTGCGGATGCACCCTCAGGAAAGTGAAAAGGTGCGCTGGCTCAGACGGGCGGCTCGTGCCGGCCATGGTGAGGCCCGCCAGTTCTGCCGCGAAAACGGAATCTCGTGGTAATCCCTGATGCCACATTCGGACGGCGCAGGCGGTGGCATTGATTTCCGCTGGACGCATCAGCAGACGGTGGTGCGTTCAGCGGCCCCGCCATTCGCCCAGCATGCGTTTGAGGCGGTGCAGGATGCCGTCCCGTGCCAGTTCCGGCGGCACTACCGCTGAGGCGCGCAGTTCTTCCAGCGACGCGGCGTTCTCGGCGGCGCGGGCGGCCGCCAGATCGGACAGCGCGTGCGGGATCTCTTCCCGTAGCGATAGCAGGTGGGTGAATGTTTTGCGGTCGAATTCGAGCAATTCGCAGTTCGTGGCCGCCGTCATGGTCGCGCTGCGTGGCAGGCCGGTCAGCAGGCTCATCTCGCCAAACAGTGCGCCGGGCCCAAGGTCGAACTCGACATCCTGAGCGCTGTCGGAATTGGCGATGCGGCCATGCACCTGTCCCTGGACCAGGACGTAGAATGACTCGCCGTCATCATTCTGGTGCATCAGGGTCTCGCCATGCGTGAAACGGGTGCGCTTCACGTTTCGGGCGACCGCCTTCAATTCATCGCGGCTGAGCATGCACACACCCTCGGCATCGGCCATGAGCTTGCGCCCGAAATCGCTGCGCAGCAGATCGTCCACGTTCTGGTCGATCTCCGCGGCCAGCGGCCTTTCGAATTTCTGGGCGTGGACCGCCTCCATGAAGTTGTCCATCAGCCGGCCGCTCATGGGGAACGGGATCTCAATCCCCTGACGCTGGAACTTGTACCAGATCATCCGCATCACTTCGCCTTCGGTCACCTGGGATTGCTCATACCGCCTCGACCAAAAGCGTAGTACGTATTCGATACAGAAATCCTTGAAGCCGGTCACATAGGCGTCCGGGGCCGGATGTTTCTCAACGGCCGGGATACACTGCGCCGCTTCGATCAGCGCGGCGATGACGTCGCCCGGTGCGTCGCCGTAGCTGGCCGCCACGGGGATCTCGTGGCGGCGCATAGGGGTGGGGGAGGTGAAATTCCGAATCGTCAGGTCGGCCAGTTTGCCGTTGGGAACGATCACCATATGGCCACCCATGGTGCGCAGCCGCGTCTCTCGCCAGTTGACCAGAATGACCTTGCCGATCTCTCCGTCCACCTCGATCCAGTCGCCGACCGCCATGGAATGGCTGGCGTGGAGGGACATGCCGGCCAGTAGGTTGCCGAGCACGCCTTGCATGGCGAAACCGATGACACCGGTGACAATCGCGGTCGAAGTGAGCAGGACGCTGATGTCGTGTCTGAGCTGGTACTTGAGCAGGAGGGAGGCGACGCCCAGCATGAGGGCCAGACGCAGCAGGCCGCGACTGAGCCGTGTGAACGGACATCTCTTGCCCATCTGCACGAACGTTTCGACGAACAGGCCCTCGATCAACCTGATGACCGCATAAGTGCCCCAGAACAGGAGCCACGCTTGGTGAAAGTTGGCCAGGGGGTGCGGCGCTTCGCCCCGATGGAGCCAGTAGATCAGCGGCACCGAGGGCACCAAAACCAGCGCTGAAAACGCCAGGTAGCTCAGGAGGACCCGGATGAACTGCCGTCCCGAACGGACTCTCACATCGGCGCCATCCGGGGAACCGTACTGACGACGCAAGGGCAACGTCAGCAGATACGCGGTGAACAGTAGCATCGTTGCCAGTGCGATGTTCTGAATGTGAGGCAGTATCGGTTCAAGTCCGTCCAGCATAATGGTACGTTTCCTAACTGTTGATTGTCAACCATTGCCCGGCCCGTGCCAGCGCGGCGCCCGGCATGCGATTCCTCACCTGTTGTTCGCGCTGGCGCAGCGTCTCATCGTCTGCGTCCGGGGCGTGATGTCCAAGGAGCACGCGTCCTATGCCCTCGGCCTGGGCGATGGCCAGGCCGTCTTCCCAGGATGTGTGTCCCCACCCGGCAAACGCAGCCTCGTCAGCTCGGACGAAATGGGCGTCGATGATCAGCATGTCAGCGGGGGTTGGTACGCGGCACATCGCCCGGAAGGCCTTTTCGTGCGCTTCCGTTCGATTCCGCCATTCGAGATCGGTGGCAAAAACAAGTGAGCCGCCGCCGTCGATATCATCGACTCGGTAGGCTCGGCACCCTCCGGGATGGGGAACCGGACAGACCCGAACGCGCCACGCGCCGACCTCAATCTCGCTCGGTGCGATCTCGGTGAATTCGAACCGGGCGCCCATCTGCTCCCACGAGACAGGCCAGTAGGGTGGACCGAGCAGCCGTGTCACGGCCGCGCGGACGCCACCATCGGCAAGCTTCGGCCCCACGAAGTTGAAGGACCAGTCCGATCGGTGAAAGAGGGGGTTCATCGTCAGCCCGGCCATGTGGTCGAGATGGTAGTGCGAAAAGAGCACGGTGATCTCTCCCGGTGGCATCTCCGCCAACTCTCGAGCGACCGCGTGCATGCCGGTACCGGCGTCGAGCACCAGTCGTTCGCCGCGCGATCCGAGGACCAGCAGCGATGTCGTATCGCCCCCGAATTCCTCGAAAGCGGCGCCCGTGCAGGGCCGACTCCCGCGCATCCCACCGATGAAGAGTCGCATGCTCATTTCGTCGTCAACTCCCACACGCCATCCCAGGAAGCCGGGGGGTGGTCGCTCAGTTGAGCGCAGCGTTGAGCGTAATGCCGCGCCGCCGGATCGTCGGGCAGTTGCTCGAAAGTCGTCATCGCTTCAGCGAAACGACCTTCTCGGAAACACGTCAATCCGGCGGCGAATGTCTCCCATTCGGCTGGTGCAGCGTCTGTGGCGCTGCCCGTCAGTTCGTATACCGCCACGGCGGCCGTACGACCTACCACGCGCAGGTTCGCCAGGGGTCGGCCACAGAACTCGGACGACGCCAGTTGCCACGTGCTCGCGGCGATCATGGTTTCGGTGCCGAACGCTTTGTTGGCTCCTTCCAGGCGGGACGCCAGATTCGCGGCGTCGCCCAGGATCGTGTAGTTGAAGCGTTTCCGCGATCCCATGTTGCCCACCACGACCGGCCCGGTGTTCACGCCCACGCGCATGTGCAGCGCAGCGCCGGTGCGTTTCTCATATTCGTCCCTCAGTTCGGCCAGTCGTCGTTGACAGCGCAGCGCCGCTCGACAGGCCCGCACGGCGTGATCGGGTTGCTCCAGCGGTGCGTTCCAGAACGCCATGATCGCGTCGCCTTCATACTTGTCGAGCGTGCCGCCTTCGGCCAGGATGATGTCCGTCATTTCGCTGAGATAGTCGTTGAGCAGGGCGGTCAGCTCCACGGGGCCCAGCCTCTCGGAGAACGTCGAGAACCCGGCCAGGTCCGTGAACATGATGGACAGTTCGCGCTTCTCGCCACCCAACTGGAGATGCTTCGGATCGCGGAGGATCTTCTCGATGACTTCGCCACTTAGATAGTGACGAAAGGCCTGTTTGATAAACGCCTTCTGGCGTCCCTCGGCCCAGTAGTTCATCGCCAAAGCGCCGACCAGGCCCAGCGCTGCACCGGTCCCCTGCGTCGCGATGGGCCACCACTGTCCCTGGCTATAGGCCGCGAATCCGACCAGCACGGGCGCCCCCAACCACACGACTGCCAGAGGACCCGCCTGCCACCACTTGCCTCCATAGGTCAGCGACAGGGCAGCGGCGATAGCCGTGACCATCACACCAAGGATGACCACGGGGGCGGCCGTCTCGGCGATGAAGGAATCCGTGATCAGGTTGTCGATGAAGGTGGCGTGCAGAACGACGCCCGGACATTTGGGATTGACCGGGACGGGTCGCAGATCCAGAAGAGAGGGGGCGCTGCAGCCCAGGAAGACGTAACAGTTCTTGAAGATCTCGGGTGACAGCGAGGGGGTCTCCTCTTCCCGCAAGCGGAGTTCGGACTGGACGACTGCGGCGGCCGAAACCGCCTCAGGCAAACCGTCACGCCCTCGGAAACGAAGGATCGCATTGCCCCGCGCGTCGAGTGGGACGATCTTGGTTCCGATCTGCAGTTGCCTGTCCGAGATCTTAAGGGGCGTCGATTCGGAGCGTGGCGTCAACCAGGCGGCCAATCCGAGCGCCGGGATTTCCGTGTCATCGAACCGACAGAACGGAGCGATCCGCCGGAAGACACCATCGGCGTCGGGCACCCCTGTGACATGTCCGAGCGCCGCTCCCCCAGCGGCGATTTCTGGCACGGGGAACAGCAACCGGTCGGACTGAACCATCGTGGGCGTATCGATCTTCAGATCGGGACGCGCCACGGATGGCGGCCATGCTTCCTGGCTTCCGCCCGGTATGACGGGCAAGACCACGGGCCCCTCGGCCTTCAGGGCTTCGCCCAGCACCGCATCATCGTCCACGCCGTAGACGGAGGGCTCGGTGAAGAGCAGATCCAGGGACAGCGATCGGGCGCCGCCTCGGGCGCAAAATGCCGAGATTGTGGTATACACCTCACGCGGCCAGGGCCAGCCCCAGCCGTTTCCGTCCTGGGCCCAGTCGAGACTCCCCTGGTCCAGCAAGATCAGCTTGACCTCCGGGGCGAGCGTCTCCCGCTGAGAAAAGAACCGGGCCCGCCACGTCCAGGTCGGCGCTTCCCACGATTCGAGCCAGCCCAATTGCCAGGCGCACAACGCCGCTGCGCCGGCGAGAAGGCCGATTACCGTGCCACGCAGACATTTGCCACCATACTTGGGCATGCCGTCCTTCCGCTTGGGAGACTCTACTGGCCGGCCACGATCGGCTGGATGGCCGCGGCGAAACGTTGCTTCCTGGCGCTGTCGGGGGGCACCTCGGTCTTGTTGACCATGGTCCCCACCGTCTCGACGCGACTCTGCGCCGATGGATGCGTCTTGGCGAACCCGAGCCCACCGGCGTCGGTGAGTTGCTTGCCCATGCGTTTCAGCATGGTGACCATCGCGGCGTCGGGATAGCCGGCGCGGCGCAGCAGTTCAACCGCCGCCACGTCCGCCTCACGCTCCTGTATCCGCGAGTAGCCGCTCGTGGTGAGAGTCATCACGACGTCGCCGACTGAGCCCTCGAATTCGCGGGTCAGCGAGGCCAATTCCTCGTCACCCAATTGCTTGGCGGATTCGGCGGCGATGATCGTGAAGGCCTCGGTCACACGCCCCTGTTTGATTGCGCTGAGCCCGTGCTTCTTCTCCACGTGACATATCTCATGCGCCAGCACGGCGGCCAGTTCGTCCTCATTCTCGCAACAGCGCAGCATGCCGCGCGTCACCAGGATCAAACCACCGGGCGCCGCGAAGGCGTTGACCTCATCGGAGTCCAGCAGCAGAAAGTGGTAGCCACCGAAGGTTTCAGGCCGCTCGGAGAAGATCGCCAGGGATTGACCGAGCAGATTCAGATAGGCGTTCGCTTCAGATTGATCCAGTGGCTTGTACGTCTGGAAGACCTGGGCCGCCACGGCGCGTCCGATGTAGTACTCCTGCTCCGGCGTCAGATCTTGCCACGTCTTTTCCAGCGCCTGGGCGCCGCGTTTGACGGACTCGGCCTCGTCGGCTGAGATCAGGCCGGCCTCCTGCGCCAGTTGCGTGCCCACCTCGCTGATCTCCCCACAACCGGAGAACAGCACGGCGGTAACGAGGCCTGAGACGAGTGTCACGCCGAGGGTCAAGAATGTAATCCGCCATGTCAACCAACGGCGCGGGTTGCCATTCTGCTTCGTCTCGAAAAGTGCATCTTCTCGGTTCATTCGTCACCTCCCGGCAGATGGCCCTGCGTGCGGAATTCCTTGATTCGGTCCACCTCGACCTCGAATGTCACCATACGGTCCACCCAGGTGTAATCGAGCTTCCCGTCGCTCTTGAGCTTGGTTTCGACCTGTTCGTTGAAGCCCTTGCCGGCCAGGGCGACCTCATCGGAGGAGACCCCCGTGGCGGCGTCCGTGGTCCCCGCGCTCATAGCGATTGGCTTTTTCGAAAGGGCCGAGCTGTGCAGCCAGCCCTCTTTGCCATCGTCGGTGGTCACGGGGTACCAGCCCCTTTTCAGCGTCCCGGCCTGAACGACGGCGCCATACGGGACGGTGGCGACGACCTTGCCCAATTGCGATGGTTTTGCCCTCACCTTGGCATTTCGCACCTGCACGCTCAGCGGCGTCGCGACGGCCATCCCGGCCGCGATCGCCAACAGCGCCGCAAAAACCCTGGTCTTCATGACATGTGCCTCCTGCTGTCAATCCGCATCTCATTGTCGCCGTCCGAGACGCCCGACGGGTCTCAGACGGCACTGGCTACAATCATATCGCGATGGGTCGCAAAAGCAAGCGATGACCTGTCGCGGTTATGTTGACGATTGCAGGATGGGCCGGCTCGTGGTGTAATGGGCCAGCGCGATCAGAATCGACGAAAACTTGCGAGGAGACCTTGCCATGGTCAAGTCCAGCCTAATGAGCGTTTTGGTGTTCTGCCTTGTACTCGTTCCCACTCAAGCGAGAGCCGGATCGGAAGCGTGGCCCTTCGAGATCGAAGTACAGCACCGGCCCGGGACGTATTGGTGGTGTCCCGGCAGTGCCTGGGACACCGAGAGCATCGATTGGAATCTGGAGAACCTCAAGGCCGGCGGCATCGGTACGGTCCACATCGTCCCGATCTATGGCGCCAAGGGGTACGAGTCGCGCTATATCCCGTACCTCTCCGAGAAATGGATCGAGTCGCTGCAATACATCCTGACGAAGGCCAAGTCGCTGGGCCTGCAAGTTGATATGACCACGGGCACCGGATGGTGTTTCGGTGGGCCGGGATTGGCGGAAGACCATCGCGACACGGTCGCTCGCTTGGATGAACAAACGGGCGCCCTGAGCTTCACCCGGCGGCGCATGGTCAAACGCGCCGGGCCCGGCGGGGCCGGGCACATGCTGAATCCCTATTCCCAAGGTGCCATCTCGGCCTACATCGAGCCGTTTGACAAGGCACTGGCCGGCCTGCCTTTGCGGCCGCGTGCTCAGTACCACGATTCGTTCGAATACAGTGGCAACTGGTGTTCGGAACTGCCCGGGGAGTTCGCCAAGCGGCGTGGCTACGACCTCACCGATCATCTCGAGACCCTGTTCGGAAAAGTTGACGATGTAGAGACGGCCCGTCGGATGAAGTATGATTATCGCCTGACGGCGGCTGAGTTGCATCAGGAGTTCATCCAGAAATGGGCGGATTGGGCGCGATCTCGGGACATGCTGACCCGCGATCAGGCGCACGGTTCGCCAGCCAACCTGCTGGACGTCTACGCGACTGTTGATATTCCCGAGACGGAGATGTTCGGCTCGCCCGAGTTTCCCATCCCCGGATTCCGACATGAGGAGCGGTTCTGTCGCGAAGGCGACTCGGACCCGCGGATTTGCCGGATGGCTTCCTCGGCCGCCCACGTGGCGCACGAGCCGGGCAATCAACTCGTTTCGTCAGAAAGTTGTACCTGGATGCGCGAGCACTGGCATGGCACGCTGGGCCAGATCAAGCTGGAGATGGACCTGTTCTTCCTGGCCGGGATCAACCATGTCTTCTACCATGGTTCGTGCTATTCCGCCAAGGACGCGCCCTGGCCCGGCTGGTTCTTTTATGCCTCGACCAAGGCGGACTGGCGTAACTCGATCTGGCGCGACATGCCTTTTCTCAACGAGTATATCGCCCGTTGCCAGGCGGTCCTGCAGGCGGGCGAGCCGGCCAACGACATCCTGCTCTACTGGCCCATCCACGATTTCTGGATGGAGCCGGCGGGCCTGCTGCAGAACCTGACGGTCCATCGCAAAGAGTGGATCGACAACCAGCGGATCGGTGAGGTCGCGACGCTTCTCGATCGACAGGGCTATGCGTTCGATTTCGTCTCCGAGGACATGTTGAACCATATTCAGTATGACTGCGGCGTTCTGGCCGCGCCGGGGGGGACCTACAAGGTTATCGTTGTCCCCGAATGTCAGTTCATGCCCAGCGCGACACTGAAGCGGTTGGCCGATCTGGCGGCGCAGGGGGCCAAGATTGTTTTTGAACGAGCCCTGCCCAGCGATGTCCCTGGCTATGCCGACCTGGCCCAAAGACGCGCGGCATTCGAACGCGCGAAGAAACGTTTGGCCAAAGCGGTAGTCGCGCCCGATGCGCCAGCCGGATTGCGGCAGCTCGGCATCCCGCGCGAAACGCTGGTCGATCAAGGGCTTCGCTATATTCGCCGCCGAACGGCTGGCTCGCACTGGTATTTCGTCGCCAACCACACCGCGCGTCCCGTCGCCGATTGGATGGAACTGGCCGTTCCGTTCGTCTCGGCCCTTCGGCGCGATCCCATGACGGGTGCGTCGGCACTGCTACCCACGAGAGAGGCCCGTTCGCAGCGACAATTCTATCTCGAGATCGGCCCGGGCCAGACGTTCGTGATCCAGGCGAGCACATCCAGGCTCAAGGCAGAACCCTACGTTTCGCTGGAAGAGACGGGGGACGTCCTGACGCTGAAGGGGAAATGGGATGTCGAGTTCGTCGAAGGGGGTCCCGATCTGCCGCGACGGTACAGCACAACGGCGCTGTCGTCCTGGACTGACGCGCCGGACGAGAGGGCTCAGGTCTTCGCCGGGACGGCGCGCTATACACTGTCGTTCCCGTTTTCCGCCTCTGAAGACGCCGATGACTATGTTCTCGACCTGGGCGATGTGCGGGAATCGGCGCGCGTAACGATCAACGGGGTGAAGGTGGGGACCCTCTTCGCCTTGCCGATGAAGGTCCCCGTCGGGTCGTTCATCAAGCAGGGCGCCAATACGATCGAGATCGAGGTGACCAATCTGGCGGCCAACCGCATTCGCGACCTGGACGTGCGGAAGGTGGACTGGAAGATCATGCACGATATCAATATTGTGACGCCCGCCTACAAGCGCTTCGACGCAGCCCAGTGGCCCTTGCAGCCTTCCGGCTTGCTGGGACCGGTAACGCTCAGGGCCATGCGACGGAAGTGATCAATCGGCGCCGTTGGCCCCGCGCAGGGTCTGGACCCAGTGGAGCGGCGTCGCGTCGGTGCCATCGGTGATCTGTTGGCGGCAACTGAAGCCGCAGGCCACCACGGCGGTTCCCTCCTCGCGAGCGCGAACAGCTGGGAAGAGGCGGTCCTCGCCGATCTGAAGCGAAAGCTCGTAGTGTTCCTTTTCGTGGCCGAAGGAGCCAGCCATGCCGCAGCAGCCCGAGTCGATCTCGGAGACGGAAATCCCGGGCACGCGGTCGAGCAGATTCTTCATTGCAGTCGTGCCGTAGAGCGCTTTCTGGTGACAGTGTCCATGGATGAGGATGCGCTCGTAGGGTGACGTGAAGCCGCAGGTCAAAGCGCCGCTGTGTACCTCGCGGGCCAGGAACTCGTCGATCATCATGACGTTTTCCTTGATGCGTGTGCCAAGGGCTTCGTCGTCGATCAGATCGGGCAAATCGTCGGTCAGCGCCGAGCAGCAGGCCGGTTCGCACACGACGATTTGCAGGCCCTGTTGTATGTAGGCGTCGAGGTTTCGGAGGGTCTTCTCGCCCCTGGCTTTGGCTTCGCGCAGATGGCCGTGCGAGATGCGCGGTCGTTGGCAACAGCCGGCCCGGGCGAGCGTGACCTCGTATCCACAGGATTCCAGCAGTTCCGTGGCGGAAATGCCCACGCTGGTCTGGTGGTAGTTCATGTAGGTGTCGTCAAATAGCACGATCCGCTTCGTGGTCTGGGTGCTGGGTTTGGGGCGTCGGGCGAACCATTTGGGGAACGGTAAGGTCGCGTATTTGGGCAACGGGCGCCGGACGTCGAAACCGGCCAGGATCTCGATGGCCTTGCGGAACGGCCAGGTCCTCTGTACGAGGTTGACCAGGAGCGCCTTGCGTCCGGCGATGAGTTTCGCCATCGTGGGGGAATACGCGACCATCTTCTCGCGCAGGCCGCCTCCGTGGGTGTCATGATACCGTTGGAGGAACTCGCTCTTGAGCCGGGCCATGTCGACGTTGCTGGCGCACTCGGACTTGCAGCTCTTGCACGAGAGGCACAGATCCATCACCTCGAACAATCGGCGGCTGGTCATCCCGTCCGGGCCGAGTTGTCCGGTCATCGCCAGACGCAGGGCATTGGCCCGCCCGCGGGTGGAATGCTCCTCATCGCATGTCGCTCGGTAGCTTGGGCACATTGTCCTTTCAAGCTTCTGGCGACAGGCGCCGACGCCATTGCACATTTCCACCGCGCCGGCGAAGCTGCCGTCCTGGCGGTAGTGGTATTCGGTCGGGACCGAGTGACTCTGGTATTCCGTCCCATAGCGGAGATTCTGATCCATCGCGTCGGGCTCGATGATAACGCCCGGGTTCATCAGTCCGGCTGGGTCGAAGAGTTGCTTGATCTCCTTGAACGCGCCGTAGACCTGGGCGCCGAAGAACCGTTCGAGGAAGGGACTGCGGTTGCGCCCATCCCCGTGCTCGCCGCTCCAGGAGCCGCCGTACTTCGTGATCAGACCGAAGGCGAACTCGGCAATGGCCTTCATATTCTCGATGTCCATGCGGTCCTTCATGTTCAGGATCGGTCGGATGTGGATTGTCCCCACGCTGGCGTGGCCGTACATCGCTACCGGGATGTCACGCTGTTTGCAGAATGACAGGATCTGGTCTACGTAGTCGGGCAGGACGGCGACCGGGACGCACGCGTCCTCAATGAACGCCAGCGGTTTGCGGTTGCCTTTGACGCCCAGCACGAGGCCCAGGCCGTTCTTGCGAACCGCCCAGACCTTCGCTTGCTCAGCGGGTTCTGCCAGCACGGGCCAGGCGTAGCCGCGTTTCTGTTTCTGCAAGTCCTTGGCCAGATCCTGGCACCGTTGTACGGCTGCGGCGCGATCTTCGCCAAAGAACTCCACTACGAGAATCGCTTCCGGATCGCCTTCGATGAAGCCACACAGCGGCGCGAGACTGAGATTCTCACGGGCTCGCACGATTACATCGGCGTCGAAGATCTCCACCGCCGACGGCTTGTGCGCCAGGATCGCCTCCAGGGCGCGCGTCGCTTCGAGCACCTCACTGAAGTGGACGGTACACAGAGCGCGGTGCTTGGGCAAGGGCTCCAGGTTGAGCGTGACTTCGAGAATTGTGCCGAGCGTCCCCTCGCTTCCCACGATTAGCTTGAGCAGGTTCCAACGGTCGGTGGCGGTGAAGGTGTCGAGATTGTAGCCGCTCACCCGGCGCATCACCTTGGGGAACCGCTCGACGATCTCGGTAGCATTGGTCGTAATGATTCGTTTGAACTCTCGGAGAACCTCCGCCTCGCGGGCGTTCACCTCGGTGGCGCCGGCGCGCCGCTCGTACTCCGGCTTGGAGAGTTCGCTCAATTCCAGAACGGTCCCATCGGAGAGCAGGACCTTGCCCGCGATGACGTGGTCCGAGGTCTTTCCATAGATGATGCTCTTGGAGCCCGAGGCATTGTTGCCCATCATCCCGCCAATGGTGGCGCGATTGCTGGTGGCCGGGTCGGGGGCGAAGAGGAGTCCATGCGGGGCGAGTTGGGCGTTCAGTTCGTCGAGGACCACACCCGGTTGAACGCGCACCCAACGCTCCTGAACGTTCAGTTCGAGCACCTGGTTCATGTATTTTGTGAAGTCGATGACCATCGCGTCGCCGACGGCTTGTCCCCCCAAGCTCGTGCCGCTGCCGCGTGGGACAATGTTGGTGTGGTAGTCCGATGCCGCTTGGACCGCCGCCCGGACGTCGGCTTCGTCGCGAGGCACCACCACCACCACCGGGGTGATCTGATAGATGCTGGCGTCGGTCGCGTAGATGCCGCGCGTGACGTCGTCGAAAGAGACGTCCCCCTTGACGGCGTTGCGCAGTTGCTGCTCGAACTCTTGGCGTTTCGCGGACTCCATGTCGTTCCTTCATATCTGTTCAGGCATTATGGTCTTCTATCGGGGCCCATCTTAGCAGAGTCCACACCGGTCGCAAAGGATCGTCTGCGTCGTGTCGTCGGGCTTTCGCATCGCTCATCCATTTGCTATGATGATCCGACTTGCGGAAGTCTATTAGGAGAACGCGCGATGCTATTGATATCGATCCTGAGCGTACTGGCCTGTATCAATCCTGGAAGCGGCGTTGCGGACACGTCCTTCATCCAGGAATACCACGAGGCGCATCCCATCGGCTCGGTGCCGAGCTGTAACGACGTCCGCGCGATTGTGGTTGACGGCGCGGGCGCCGTGTGGGCGGCTACAGGTGCGGGCGTGTACCGAATGGACAAGCCGCACGAAGAGTGGGTCGGGCCTTTGGAGAAGGATCAGGCCGGCCCCACCTACGATATCACCGTCGATCGCGCCGGAACGATCTGGGTCGGCGCCTGGAACGGCTTGTATCGATCCACGCCGGACGGACTAGAAAGGCTGCCGAACGTCACCGGTCCGATTGTCGCTCTAGCCGCCGCTAAGGAGGCGGTGTGGGCACTCGGTGGCCATAGAATCCGCTGGGTTCATGACGGTCGCTGTTACTTTGTGGGGCCTCTCTATTCAAGACACTTTCGCGCCGCGTTGCCTGTCGGAGATGATGGCCTGTGGGTCGGAACAGGGCTGGGGCTATACCCCTGCCGGACGCGTGCGGGAGCCTGTCTATACCAGAGTGAGTCGGAACTGGTCAGTCCCGACATCTACGACCTGGCCTATGATGCCGACCATAGGCTCTGGATCGGTTCCTTCGGTGGTGTCACGGTCTACGACGAGTTCACCCGCGTGGACAGTTTCACGCCGGCCGAGGGCCTGCCCAGTATTGCTGTCCAGTGCGTTGCGCTCGGACCTGAACGTGTCATGTGGGTCGGCACGGACTCAGGTATCGCACGGTATGATGGGCGAGACTGGTCGCTGCGCCACAGCCGACGCTGGTTGGTGAGCGATGACGTGCGCGATATTGCGTTCGATTCCCAGGGGACCGCTTGGATCGCGACGGACGCCGGGGTCAGCGCCATCAAACGCCGATCAATGACCCTCGCTCAGAAAGCGGATCATTATCTCGATATTTGTCTGGCTCGCCACGTGCGAGAGCCTGGGCTTGTGGAGAGATGCCGGCTCCACACGCCGGGCGATACGAGCACGTGGACGCCCCGCGACGACGACAACGACGGACAGTACACGGCGATGTACCTGGCGATGGAATCGTTCCGGTACGCTGCGACGAAGGACCCCCAAGCCAAGGCCAACGCCAAGCGGGCCTTTGAAGCGTTGCGTTTCCTGCAGACGGTGACCGAGACGTCCGGCTTCGTGGCCCGCACGGTGATTCCGATTTCCTGGACGAGCATGGCCGACCCCAATCGGGCGATTTCCGATCGGCAGTGGGCGGAGATGGTCGTCGACAATCCGCGCGAGAAGCGCGTCGAGACCCGCTGGCGGCGCTCTCGTGACGGGAAGTGGCGTTGGAAGGCCGATACGAGCAGCGACGAGATCACCGGGCACATGTTTGGCTATCTGTTCTACTACGATCTGGTCGCCGACGAGGCCGAGCGTCGCCATGTCGCCAAACACATCTGCAACGTCGTCGACTACATCATCGCCAGCGGCTATGTCCTGAAGGGCATGGATGGGACGCACACGAAATGGGCGGTCTGGGCGCCGGAGAAACTCAACCACGACCCCGACTGGGCGCCGGAGCGGGGCATCAACTCGGTGGAGATCCTCTCGTTTCTAAAGCTCGCCTATCATGTCTCGGGCGATTACCGCTATCAGAGTGAGTCTTGGCGTCTGTTGCGCGAGCATGGCTACGAGGCCAACGTCAAACACGCCAAGACGGTTCATCCCGCCTGGCGCACGCACATCGACGACGAACTGCTGGCGCTGGCGTATCCATGCCTGTTGATGCACGAGGACGATCCCCAGTTGCAGCGCTTGTACCGCGAGAGTCTGGATCAGTGGTACGCCGCAGTCAAGGCCGACTGCAGCCCCTATTTCGAGTTCACTTACGCCGCCTGTGCGAACGGGGCGCCGCGACGGGATGTCCCTATTGCCTATCTGCGCGATGCGTCGCTGGATCTGGTGCGCTGGATGGTCGACAACTCGCACCGCGAGGATCTCCGCATCGTGCGTCGGCCTGAGTTGGAGCAACTCCAGACGAATCGATTGTTGCCCCCGAGCGAACGCGGCGTGATCCGTTGGGACGAGAACCCATGGCGGGCCGTGCAGGGCGACGGTGGACATACCGAAAGTGATGGCGTCTGGTGGCTGTTGCCCTATTGGATGGGGCGCTACTACGGCTACATCCAGCCGGCCCGATAGGACGCGGCGTCTCCGAGTAGTTCTTGTGTACGCCGGGCCAAGCGGATAGCATGAAGGGTTCAAGGAGTTGTGTCTGATTGAAATGGGCTGGAGTCGGAGGCTAGACGATGACCGACCGTGCAACTGAAGTATCGAAACAGCGAAGTTCCGTATGCCTGGCCAAGCTGGAGCGAATGAACGCAGCCTTGGCCCACCGCGAACCCGATCGCGTCCCGATCAGCGACTTCTTCTGGGGCGGTTTCATTGAACGCTGGCGGAAAGAACTGGGCCTGCCCGACGACGCCAGTCCCTACTACCACTACGATCTCGACTGGATCGTGACGGTCACCAATATGGACCCGCGGATTCAATCCTTCGAGACGGTGCGCGAGGACGCCTCCGAAGTCGTCGTCAAGACGGGGTTCGGCGCGGAGGTGCGTAAGAAGTACGATTTTCCCATGCCGGAATTCATCGCCTGGGAGGTTGACACGATCGAGAAACTGGAGGCGTTCGAGTTCGACGCGCCCGACGACCAGCGCCGCTATTTCGATGCGGGTGACAACCAGATCGCCGGCGTGGGGGATGGTTTCCAGCGCAACAGCCCGGCCTGGATCGATACCGTCAAGGAACTGCGTCCTGATTTCCCCGTCTATGGCAGTATGATCGAATGCTCGGAATGCCTGACTCGCCTGGTTGGCCAGGAGAACACGATGCTGTGGATCGGCATGTATCCAAAGCGCATGGGCCGGGCGATCAATCGGATCGGACAGTTCTATCTCGATTGCCTCAAGGCGGAAATCGCGGCCGGTCGGGAGCTGCTGGACGGCATGGTTATCTGGGGTGACTTCGCCTATACCCGGAGCATGTTTGTCTCGCCGCTCTACTGGCGGGAGTACTTCAAGCCCTGGGTCAAGGCCATGGTCGCGCTCTGTCACGAACACGGCTTTCCCGTGATCTATCACGGCTGTGGCAACGTCAGCGCCGTGCTCGACGATTTTGTCGAGATGGGCGTGGAAGCCTACAATCCCCTGGAGGCCAAGGCCGGTCTCGACGCGGTGCAATTGCGGCGCACTTACCAGCACCGGATCGGCTTCTGTGGCAACAGTGACATCCAGGTCTGGGAGACGGGCGACGAAACGCTGATTCGCCAGGAAGTCCTGCGGAAACTTAACGCCGCCAAAGGAGGCGGCTACATCTTTCAGTCCGATCATTCCGTCACCAGCAGCGTATCGGGTCGGACCTATGACACCATCGTGAAACTGGTCAGGCAGTATGGGAAGTATCCGCTCGAACTCGGCGAATTCGACGAAGATGTGTAGCGCTCCGAGTGCCGGAGCTTGAGAAAGGAAACACGCATGAAGCACTACGTCAAAGACAAGGTCGTGATCGTTACGGGCGGTTCCTCGGGCTTCGGCCTGGAGACGGCGCGCATCCTGCTTGAGATGGACGCGAAGGTTGTCATCACCGGACGTAACGCCGAGCGACTCGACAAGGCGGCGAAAGACCTTGCCCATGAGAACCTCATGGCTGTCCAGGCGGACGCCGTCAAGACCGCCGACTGGAAGACGCTGATCGCCAAGACGGGCGAGCGGTTCGGACGCATCGATGTCCTGGTCAACAATCATGGCGCCGGGGTCAAGATCGCGGAAGTCGAGCACATGGAGGACGAGGATATTCAGAAGGTGATGGATATCAATATCATCTCTGTGATCCGGGGTTGTCGCGAAGTGGTCCAGATCATGAAGGCCCAAGGCGGCGGACATATCGTCAACGTCTCCAGTGGCTGCGCGAACTACGCCTGGCCCTGCTGGGCGGTCTACACGGCCGCCAAGGCCGGCATGGTGGGCTTCACCCGTTGCCTCCATTTGGAGATGGCCGAGTGGGGGGGCAAGGCCTCGAACTTCGTCCCCGGCGCGGCCCGCACCGGTTTCTGTGACGCCGCGGGCATCGAGACCGACTGGCAAGAGGGCTACCCCGACGCCTACGATTTCGCGCGGACCCTCGTGCATGTGATCGACGTGCCCGAGCACGTGCTTGTCGACGAAGTATCCACCTGGGGCACCAAACAGGTCAAGGACATGCTGAATCCCTTCTAGGAGCAGATTAGATGAGTCAGAGAGCGGTCCTGCAAATCCGAATGACAGCCATCGTTCTGGGCTTGTGCGCAGCGACCGTTGCATGGGGGACGACCGACGTGGCCCCGGCATCCCCTTCGAGTTTCCGCGCGCAGATCGAAGCGGACTGGCTGCGACAGGAGCGGTATCGGCCGGGCCGAACGGGGCCCGAGAGCACTTCTGAAGTGACGGCGCGCGTCGATGCGGCCGGTGGCTGCGATGGGATCAAGGATGGCAAATGGGGTTTCCACACGGGCCATGCCCAGAGCCCCTGGTGGCAGGTGGATCTCGGCGCGTCCCAGCCCATCGCCAGGATCGTGGTCTGGAACCGCACGGACGGGACTCCCGAACGGGCCGCCCGTTTGACGGTTCGACTCTCGGATGATGGCAAAGCTTGGCGCACCGTCTACACCCACAATGGCGTCACGTTCTATGGTTTCCCCGACAAGAAGCCCCTCGTAGTTCGCTTGAAGGATCAGAGAAGTCGGTTCGTTCGCATTCAGCTTCCGGGCGCCACCTATCTGCACCTCGATGAGGTAGAGGTCTTTGGACCGGCGACGCAGACGAACCTCGCTCTGAATCATCCCGCCGACCAGATTAGTGCTTCCCAATGGTCTGCGCCGAAGCGTTCGCGCCATCTCGTTGACTGGAAGCAGCGCGGCGCGCCCCGCGTAGCGGAGATTCTGACGCATTGCCGACAACTCGCTCGAGAGTTGCGCGCGCAGGGCATCGATGTCACGAACGAGGCGAAGGCCATTGCGGCTCTGGCGGAGACGTGCAAGGCCTTGCACGCCGGCGCGATCGGAAAAGCGCACTACCTGCAGGCGCGCTGGATTCAACGCCGCCTTACGCTGGCCCATCCCATTCTCAATTTCGACTCGCTGCTCTTCACCAAGCGCGTCCCCACCGGCTACAATCACATGTCCGATCAATACATCGGCTGGTGGTCTCGTCCCGGTGGCGGGCTCTACATTCTGGAAGGGGTTGGCCGGGACGTCCCGACGGAGCGGTGTATTAGTCGGGCGTTCAGCAAACCGGGCAGCTTTCTGCGTCCCATGCTCTCCTACGATGGGCAGAGAGTCCTCTTCGCCTGGTGTAGGCACTACGAGGACCTGGCGGCCGAGCAGAACAAGCTGAACAAGGACAACGTTCCGGAGGATGCCTTCTACCATCTCTTCGAGATGCGCATCGACGGGACCGGCCTGCGGCAGTTGACGTACGGCAAATACGATGACTTCGATGGACGCTATCTGCCCGACGGGAACATCGTTTTCCTTTCCACCCGGCGGGGGCAGTTCATTCAGTGTGGTCGAGACAGCGCCCGGCAGACGCTCGTCACTAAGGACCTGCCCGATGTCTATGTCCGTTGTGGGGGCGGCCCCGAACGACCCTGCGTGGTCTACACCCTGCACACGTTGGAGCCCGAGACAGGCGACCTGTGCGCCGTCTCGCCCTTCGAGATGTTCGAGTGGACGCCTTCGGTCGCCCACGATGGGACGATCCTCTACTCTCGTTGGGACTATGTGGATCGTGACAACATGCCTTATATGAGTTTGTGGGCGACGCGCCCCGACGGGGCCAACGCCCGCATCGTGTACGCCAATTACACGCGGACGCCGCACTGCACGTTTGAGCCCAGGTGCGTGCCCAATTCTCAGAAGATCGTCTTCACCGCTTCGGCGCACCATTCCCAGACCATGGGTTCTCTGGTGCTGTTGGACCCGACCGTGGCGACCGAAGGTCCGTCTCCGATCACCCGCCTGACGCCGGAGGTGCCGTTTCCCGAGATCGAAGGTTGGCCCGAGACGTATTATGCCAATCCCTGGCCGCTGTCCGAGCGGTTCTATCTCGTGACATGGGGCGACGAGGGCGCCATGGCGCCGGGCAAGTCCAACGGTTGGGACCGGTGGCATACCACAATGCGCCCGGCCAATGGCATGGGACTGTATCTCTTCGATGCCCAGGGCAACATGGAGCTTCTCCATCGCGACCCAGAGATCTCGTGTATGTACCCTGTCCCGTTGCGTTCCCGAAAGCAGCCACCTCGTCTGGCCAGCAGCGTCGATTGGGAGGGTCCTCAGGAGGGGCGTTTCCTTGTGACGGATGTGTATCGTGGTCTCAAGACCGTCAAGCGTGGGGACGTCAAGGCGCTGCGCATCATCACGGTCCCAGCCAAGACGCACCCGACCATGAACTATCCCAACCTGGGAGTGACGCGCGACGATCCGGGCAAATGCGTTCTGGGCACCGTGCCCGTCGAAGAGGACGGCTCGGCTTATTTCCGTGTGCCTTCCGGCGTGATCGTCTTCTTCCAGGCCCTGGATGTGCGCGGTATGGCCATCCAGACGATGCGCTCCACGACCCATGTCCAGCCGGGCCAGACGCTGGGTTGCATCGGGTGTCACGAGCCGCGCAACGAGGCGCCCCCGACCAAGCTTGTGCTGGCGGCGCGGCGACCGCCGTCGAAGATTGCGCCCGGCCCCGAAGGTTCCTGGCCGTTGCGGTTCGACCGGCTCGTTCAGCCAGTGCTCGAACGGCATTGCGTGACGTGTCACAGTTCCGAAGGACAGGACGCCGAGGCTCGGAAGTTCGACCTGACCGCCTCCAAGGCTTACGAGTCCCTGGTTCGGTACGGCAAGCCCAGCCTGCACGATCACGTCCTGGCCCGCTATCGGGCGGGTCGGTCGCTCGAAGGGGCTTGTCCGGCCAGTCAGAGCGTGCTGCTGGCCAAGATCACCGATCCCAAGGGCCATCATGATGTGACGCTGGACGCCGACGGCCTGACGCGCCTGATCGTGTGGATGGATGGGTATGCCCAGCGGTTGGGCTCGTTCAGCACCGATCAGGAGCAGCGTCTGCTTGCCCTGCGTCGCGACTACGCCGATCTGCTGGTCGATGGGAGTGCGGTGCCCTAAGGAATCACCCAGACCGCGTCGCGGGCGACCGACGGATCGGTCTGCCGACCGCCGTCTGCCTGGCTTATATAAGGAGGTTACGCTGTGGTTGTTGACAATCCGCTGTTGGGAACGGTTCTGCATAGTTTCGGGGCGATGTGTGCCGCGTTGTGTTACACGCCACAACAGAAGTTGCGGGGCTGGACCTGGCAGACCTACTGGCTCAGTCAGGCCGCCATCTGCTGGTTCATTGGGCCCATTGTCGGCGCCCTGCTGACCATCCCCAACATTGGAGCGGTTCTGAGCCAGGCCCCGCGCCAGGCGATGGTGAACACGTTCTGCCTGGGCGTCGTCTATGGCATCGGTGGCACCGCCTTCGGCCTCTCCATCCGACACATCGGCTACTCGCTTACGTACGCTATCGCCATCGGAATCTCGTGCGTGCTGGGCACCCTGACCGGGCCAATCCTCAAAGGGACGCTGATGAAGACGCTCGACAAGCCCGGCGCCGGATGGGTCCTGGCGGGTATCGGCGTTGGCACGGTCGGCATGGCCCTGTGCGGCCTGGCGGGACGGCTCAAGGAGCTGGACCTCAAGAAGGAGCAGGGGGCGGACGCCCATTTCTCGCTCGCCAAGGGACTGCCTCTCTGTCTGCTGGCCGGCGTGCTCTCGGGGATCTATGGGATTGCGATCAACGATGTGGGCAAGCCGATCGCCGATGCCGCGGCCGACCACGGCGCCGGATACTGGCAGACCAACATCGTCTATGTCTTCGCCAACACCGGCGCCTTCCTGACTACCCTCGTGTACACGCTCTATCTGAGCGTCAAACAGAAGACCATGAAGGAATTCACCCGCCTGGAGAGCGGGCCCACATCGCGCCTGGCGATCAACTACCTGCTGGCCATCCTGACGGGCTGCCTGTGGTACTCGCAGTTCCTGTTCTACGGTCTGGGCCACGTGCGGATGGGCTCGTTCAAGTTCTCCAGTTGGGCGATTCACATGATCCTGCTGATCCTGTTCAGCACCGCCGCCGGCCTGGCCATGCGGGAATGGATCGGCTGTCGCCGCAAGACGCACTCGGCTCTGATCGTGGCGCTGATCGTCCTGGTCATGGCCGTGCTGGCCCTGACCTATGGCAACTACCTGGGCGAAGCGGGCGTCTGATCGCGCGGACGAGGATGGACTGTGACATAACACCGAGCACCAGGAACAATTTGTCGGGAGATGGTCATGAAACGATACGGCAGTGTCATCGAAGTTCGCCAAGAGAAGATCGCCGAATACAAACGACTGCACGCCGCCGTCTGGCCCGACGTGCTGGCCATGATCGAGAAGTGCCACATCCACAACTACTCGATCTACCTGCGCCGCCTGCCCGACGGGAAGCACTATCTGTTCAGCTACTTCGAGTATACCGGCGCCGACTTCGAGGCCGACGCGGCCCAGATGGCCGCCGATCCCACCACCCAGAAATGGTGGGACGTCTGCAAGCCGTGCCATAACCCACTGCCCGACCGAGCCGAAGGGCAATGGTGGGCCGACATGGAAGAAGTCTTCCACTGCGACTGACCGATTTGCCAACGCCGGCCCGAGCCCGGCGCATACGCAATCGGATCTGAGTGCTACAAACACCCCGCCAAATTGGCTTCGTTTGGGTTTGTTTTTCCACCGAAGCGGTCGTTTCAGCCCAAAAACCCGGACAATTGGCTTTGTTTTGCATAAAAAGGGTTGTCGGAGATCGCGAGTACCCCGCAACGAAAAAGCCAAGCCGCGCCGCATATCCACGCCGACCCAAACGCCGGCGAAACCCGGCTCGACACGCAAACGCACGGCCCCCAAACACGCCGCCAACCAGAACCCGCTATTCTTATGTCAAAAAGTGTGTTGAGTATATACTATACTCGACAATAAGTACGGCGTCAAGAAGAATCTGGGCAAAATAGGGGCCGCCGCGACAACGAGTTGCCCGTCCTACATGCTTTCTTGCAGCCGTGCTTGCATCGTCTCACGGCAAGAACTACTTTGCCAGCATATCCCAGCAAACGACCAATCTCGCCACGACGAATAGTACGAGGCTACGAAGTTTCCCCGTTCCACTACCACCGCTGGATGAGCAGAAAGCAATTCTTGACCAAGTCCAGACTGATACGGAGTACCTGGATGCTCTGAGAACGAAGATCGATTCAAGTGTCGAGAGGTTTCGAGAATGCCGCACCGCCTTGATTTCCGCCGCGGTTGGCGGTAAGATCAATGTACATGATGAATTACAGGAGGCATGTGCGTGAACCGGGTAGCGGTTGAAAAAGGGTTGTTGCTCTGGGCAGTGGATCGATCCGGGCTGGACGTGGCGGATCTGGAGCCTCGATGCCCAAGGATCCATGAGTGGATCGCGGGGACCTGTCAACCTACCCTGCGGCAACTGGAGTCCCTGGCGCGGGCCACGTTGACCCCGCTGGGGTTTTTCTTCCTCAAGACACCACCGAAGGATGTCCTGCCCGTGCCACACTTCCGGACCGTGGCGAATAATCGCGTGCATGCCCCTACTCCAGACCTGCTGGAAACCGTCCAGACCATGCAACAACGCCAAACCTGGATGCGAGAGTTCTTGGTTGACCAGGGGCAACTGAAGCTCCCTTTTGTGGGGTCCGCACGGGCGAATGAACGTCCCGCATCGGTGGTGCGGCGTATACGGCGCGTGCTGGGGCTGGATGCCCATTGGGCCGCAGAGCAACGTACGTGGTCGGATGCGTTACACATCCTGAGGGAGGTCATGGAGGCAACCGGGATTCTGGTGGTGTCTAATGGCATCGTAGGGAACAATACCCGTCGCAAGCTCGATCCCGAGGAGTTCCGCGGTTTCGTGTTGGTGGATGGCTATGCTCCCTTGGTCTTTGTGAATGGGGCGGACGGCAAAGCTGCCCAGATGTTCACGCTAGCCCATGAACTGGCGCACGTCTTTATAGGCAGTAGTGCGGCTTTCGATCTACGAGACATGCTACCGGCTCGGGACGTCAAGGAGCAGGCGTGCGACCGAATCGCAGCGGAGTTCTTGGTACCCGAGCAAGAGTTACGTCCCGTCTGGCCCTTGGTCCGAGATGAGGATGAGCCTTTCCAGAAACTGGCCCGGCGGTTTAAGGTTAGTGCCTTAGTGGCGGCGCGCCGAGCTTTAGACCTGCGTCTGATTAATCGAGCCGGTTTTCTGGCTTTCTACAACGACTATCAGAAGGACGAACGTCGAAGGGCTGCCCAACCATCGAGTGGGGGTGATTTCTACGCAAATCAGAATTTTCGTGTGGGCCAACGTTTTGCCTCCACGGTGATTCGCGCTACCAGAGAAGGCAAGCTACTTTACTCCGAGGCCTACCGCTTGACCGACCTATACGGTAAGACTTTCGACCGCTACGCGGAGTCCCTGGGATTCAGGAGATCGCGTTGAAGAGTAACCTGGTCTATCTCCTGGATGCTAATGTATTTATTGAAGCGGCGCGGCGCTATTATGCCTTTGACCTGGCTCCCAAGTTCTGGGACAGCCTGATTCAAAAAGCCAGTCGCGGAGTGATCGAGAGTATTGATCGGGTCAAACAGGAACTGGCCAAGGGGCACGATGAACTCGCGGACTGGATCAACGGCGATTTTGACCAGGCCTTCTGCTCAACAAATGACACGGTTGTCTTTGAGTGCTATGCCAAGCTTGTGACTTGGGTGCAAAGCCAGGGACAATTCACGGAGGCAGCCAAGGCGGATTTTGCCAGCGGCGCTGACGGGTGGCTGGTGGCCTATGCCATGGCAAGAGAACGCGTCGTAGTGACCCATGAAGTTCCGTCGGCAGACATCAAACGGAAAGTCCCGATCCCAAACATGTGTGATGCCTTTGAACTGGAGTACATAGATACATTTAAGATGATGCGAGACCTCGGAGTACGGTTTGTTTAGGTGTCGGGTCTCCCAGAATTGTGAAATGGCGAGGCCAGATCTTCTGAATGCCAGAGAGAGGGTTTTATGGAGTGCCCTCGCATTTGCCACCCCTGGGCCGACCCAAGCGTCAAGGGCGCGGAGGACCGCTCCTGGGTGGTGGCGGTTTATGAGAGGAACACGAGAGAGGAGACGAATTGGTGGCCATCTATGAGATCAACTCGGATCATATTAGCGAGATTTCGGAGACGACCTTCTCTGCGGTGGGTCTGCATGAGCGGAAGGACCTCCAGCGGCTTTTGCGCGCGCAGGTCGAGATCATTGCAGTAGACACACTCGTGATCGCCGAGGAGTTCGGAGATTGGGAGGAATCGAAACGGCGCATTGACTTGCTGGGGATTGACAAGCAGGCGAACCTCGTCGTGATCGAACTGAAGCGGACCGAGGACGGGGGCTATATGGACCTCCAGGCCATTCGCTACGCGGCGATGGTCTCCACCATGACATTTGAGAAGGCTGTGGAGGTCTTTGGCAGGCACATCCAGTCCACGAACAAGCAGTGTGACGCTCGGCAAACAATGCTGGAGTTCCTCGATTGGGAGGAACCGGATGAGGAGCAGTTCGGCCAAGCGGTGAGGATTGTCCTGGCGTCGGCGGAGTTCTCGAAAGAACTGACCACTTCAGTTTTGTGGCTGAACGAGCAGGGACTTGATATTTTCTGTATTCGCCTCAAACCCTATGTGGATGGTACCCGAGTCCTGCTAGATGTCCAACAGGTGATCCCGTTGCCGGAAGCACAGCAGTACCAAATCCAGGTGCGAGAGAAAGAGCAACGGGAGAAGGAGACCAAGCGTGAAAAGGTGGAGCGATTCGCTTTGCGAAAGACGTTTTGGCGAGGATTACTTGAGCGGTCTTCTGGCAAGACAAGCCTCTTTGCGAATGTGTCTCCTTGCCGGGATACATGGATTCAGGCCGGAAGTGGCATCAGCAGTATCCACTACAGCTACGTGATTCGACAACGCACCTCCGCTATCGAGGTGGTGCTTGAGGGCGATAAGGAGACCAATAAGGCGCGATTTGACTGGCTGCGACAGCGGCAGGGGGAAGTGCACGATACTTACGGTGGATCGCTCGAATGGTGCCGCCGCGACAACCTGAAGAAGTCGTATCTGAGACAAGACTTCGAGGGGGGCTATCGCGACGACTCCGAGCAGTGGCCAGCCATCCAAGACCGTATGATCGATGCGATGGCTCGTTTGGAAAAGGCGGTCGCCCCTTACATGAGTCAACTGCGGCAGATTGGGCCAACCAGCGGCGGCCAGATGGATTCGCCCGACAGTGAGACGTAGTGGGTAGGATGGGCAGATTCAGCCCATGCGGATTGGGCGGGAGTAGGTGACACCGCTGGATTCTTCTCTTCGTTAGCCTCCGGTGCCCGCTAAGGGGCGGGGGGCTTTAGGGTTAGGGTTTCTGTGTAGATGCCTTCGGGCCGGTTTTGGACGAAGCCTACGGCGGCGCCCCAGTATTTGGCGACGGTGCTGGACTCGGGCAGTCGGTTCAGGTCGGCGTATTCGTTGATTTTGGTCATGAGGATGGTGAGCGGGTCGGGGAACTCCTCGTCCTCCTCGCTCTGGTTCTGGTTCTCGCGGGCGAGTTCTTGGGCCATCTGCTTGAGCGCGGTCCAGGCGATCTCGGCGTCGCGGCGGTCGTTGCGATAGTCGTACAGGCCCGCTTGGTCGGCGGGGCCTTCCCGGGTCGTTCAGAGCAGACTTTCTTCTTGCAAATCTCGGCGAGTGTGTACATAATGTATACGTGAGGGTCATTGGAAAACCCATACTCAAGAGTTTCTGGCTTACTTGCCCCCAGGCAAAGAACCCCCTCATGCGCTGGTTGGATATTGCTTCGGCAGCCCAATGGCGCTCTTTTGCGGACATCCGCAGAACATTCGGCTCGGTAGACTTGTACCACAACAAAGGCGTGTGTCGTGTTGTCTTCAACATTGGAGGCAACAAGTTTCGGCTCACGGCCGGTGTTCAGTATGTCCGAAAGAATACGGAGGGGGTAGTGGTCGTGCGGTTGGTTGAAACGCATTCTGATTACGACAAGAGTAACGAGGGGAGACGGGGAAAGAGATGAGTCCAGCAGATATTGCATCACAAATAGACGTGTGCCGAGCCGAGCCCCCCAAGAGAGGTTTTCTCCGGCTGCAAGAGCTTCTGGTTCCGCTCTCGCCCATAACCTCGAAGACAGAGTACAGAAAGGCGATGCGCGTCGCAGGTGCTTTGGCCTCCTTGAATAGCCTTCCGGCCCTGGCGGTCCGTTATCTTGAGGTCCTTTCGCGAAACATAGAGGCCTACGAGGCGGATTCGTGCAGGGTGGAACACGATGCGATTGAGAGCCTGAAGTTTCTCATAGAGGACCACGGCATGACGGGTTCCGACTTGGGCCGACTGCTGGGGCACAGGGAACTGGGGTCAAAGATTCTGAACGGCCAACGCAAACTCAATGTGGGTCATATCAAGGTGCTCTCGGAGCACTTCTGTGTGAGTCCGGCGTTGTTCTTCTAGTCCACTGGTAGGATGGGCGGACTATTGTTCGGCCTCGGGATTCGGCTGGGTGAGGGGTGGTGGTTGGTCTTTTGTTTTTTGGTTTCGGTTTCGGGCGGCGATGGTGATGCAGAGGGCTAAGCCGCCGTAGAGGATGGTGCAGCCGAAGATGAGCATGAGCCAGGCGGATAACGGCATTGTTAGTCCTCCCTCTTGGCGTTGGTGCGATCGGTTTTCTGGGGGCAGCGCCAGAGGAAGAATCCCAGGACGGCCCAGAGCAGTACGGCTCGGTATTTTCGATAGGAGGAAAACGATGGTATTGACGAGACGACGGTTTGTGCAGATGGCGGGGCTGGGGTTAGCGGCCCTTTCGACAGGGGCCTGCGCGGCGCCGGGCTCGAAGGGGGGCGATCGCAGGCCCAATATCGTGTACATCAATATCGACGATATGGGCTGGACCGACCTGGGGTTCATGGGCAGCCGGTTCTATGAATCGCCGCATATCGACAAGCTGGCTTCCGAGGGCATGGTCTTCACGCACGCCTACGCCCCGGCGGCCAACTGCGCCCCGAGTCGGGCCTGCTGTTTCTCGGGCCAGTACACGCCGCGGCATGGTGTCTACACGGTTGGCTCCTCTGAGCGGGGCAGCGCCAAGCATCGCAAGCTGATCCCGACGAAGAACAGTACGGTTCTGCCCGACGAGAAGGTGACGATGGCCGAGGCGCTCCGCTCCGGCGGCTACGTCACCTGCCACGCGGGCAAGTGGCACCTGGGCGCCGACCCAAAGACGCAGGGCTTCGATGTCAATATCGGAGGCTACGAGGCCGGGCACCCCAGGAGCTACTTCAGTCCCTACAAGAACCCCAATCTCAAGGACGGTCCCAAGGGCGAGCATCTGGCGGACCGTCTGACCGACGAGATCATCGGCTTCGTGGAGACCAACAAAGACAAACCCTTCTTCCTGCACTTTGCGCCCTATTCGGTCCACACGCCCCTACAGGCCAAGGCGGACGTGATCGCCAAGTACAAGGGCAAGACGCCTACCGACCGGCACAAGAACGCTGTCTATGCCGCGATGATCGATACGATCGATACGAACATTGGTCGTCTGATGGGCAAGCTAGATGACCTGAAGCTGCGTGACAACACGTTCGTCCTGTTCTGCTCGGACAACGGTGGCGTGTACAAGGTCTCCAAGCAATGGCCCTTGCGGGCGGGCAAGGGGGCGTACTACGAGGGTGGGATTTGCGAGCCCATGATCGTGCGCTGGCCGGGCAGAGTGATGCCGGGAGCAAAGTGCGACACACCGGTCTGCGGAATCGATTTCTATCCGACGTTCCTCGAGGTGGCGCGGTTGGAGAAGCCGACCGGCCAGGTGCTGGATGGCGTTAGCCTGGCGCCTCTGCTGACGGGGACCGGGACACTGCCCGAAAGGGCTCTGTTTTGGCACTTCCCGATTTATCTACAAGGTGGCAACGCGCAGACGCAGGACCCGCTGTTCCGCACGAGGCCCGGCAGTGCGGTTCGGCTCGGAGACTGGAAGCTGATCGAGTACTTCGAGGATGGGGGCAGCCTCGAACTGTACAACCTCAAGGACGATCCGAGCGAGAAGAGCAATCTCGTGCGGAAGGAGGTTCGCAAGGTCGCTGAGCTGCACGGCCTGCTCAAGAAGTGGCGGGCCCGCGTCAATGCCCCGGTGCCCGATCAGGCGAATCCCCGCTACGAGGCGCAGGCGGAAAAAGCCGCCATCGCAAAAGCTCGACGCTGACGGCCGGCGTCGGAGCCCTCGAAGACGGGAACCATGAGGTCGCCGTTCTCGAGGGCCAGGTACTTTGACAAACTAGAATTGTTCTCTACTCAGTTGCGCCGGGTTGTCGCTCTTGGTGATGGGACGCAGACGCAGCGTGTAGCTGTACGGCTTGGCGGGCAGGCAGTACTCGGGATGCGTCCGGGCGCCCCAACTGTCGTCGCCACCGACACCCATTTGCCGATAGTCCAGGTTCAGGGCCACCAGGTCGCGGCGCTTGACGTCGACGGTGTGACGCTGACGTTTCGCGTCGCCCTCGTCGAAATCCTCGGTGAGGAAATGGTGGGCGCTGCCATCAAAGACGGGCTGTCCGGCGACGAGCAGGCCGGCGCCCTGGGCATTGGTCAAGGTCATCCACCGCATATCGGTCTTGTTGCCGTTCTCCTGGGGACGCACGTAGGGGAAGTATTGGTCGATCACCTTGCCTTCGTAGCGTCCGACCGCCGCGCCGGTCTTGCGATCCCAATAGCTCTCGTGCGGCCCGCGCCCATACCAGGCGAGGTTCTCAAACGCGGCCGGCATGGTCATCGTCATGCCCAGGCGAGGCAGGTCGGGAAGTTTGTCCTTGCCGGGGACGAAGCGGTTCTCGATGATGATGTCGCCACTGGCATAGACCGTGCAGGTCGTCTCGAACTTGGACCCGACTGAAGGCAGTGCGAGCGTGACATCGATACGGACCGCACTGTCGCCGAGCCGCTTGACGTCGACCTTCTCCACGGTCCGGTCCTCGCCGGCGTGACGCCAGATCCCCTGGCGCTGGGGCATCTTGTTTCCATAGCCGTTATCGAGTGGCGCACGCCAGAAGTTCGGCGCCAAGGGCGTGCGGATCAGTTCCGTATCGTTACTGGTCAACGAGACGATCTGTCCTTTGGCCTTGTCGAATTTCAGGCTGAAATCTTTGCCCCCAAGAGTGACGCCGGTGTCGGTCTCGTCCATGCGCAGTGTGCCGAGTTTGGTGGCATTGATCTTTCCAGCGTCTTTCTGGACGGGAATCTCCATCTGGTCCCAGGCGACGACGTGTCCGCGCGGGAGCAAGGGTCGCTTGTCGCGTGTGACGAAGGTCACCTTGAGCATGTACTCAACGCCAGGCTTGGGTTTGATGCGCGGCCAGGAGATCTCAATCGTCTCACTATCGCCGGCGGGGGTGTCCAGGCGGGGCAGTCTGCCCTTGCTGATCGTCTTACCATCGGCTTGGACTTCCCAGCGTCCCCGGAGGTCGGCCAGGCTGATGAAGCTGTACTTATTGACGATTTCGACACGGCCTTCCCGCAGGTCGACGGGCTTGACCTTGACCGACTGATAGACCTTCTTGACCTCCCACAGATGGGGGTTGGGCCGGCGGTCGGGCTGGATCAGACCGTTGCAGCAGAAGTTCTGGTCGCTGGGGATATCCGCGGGTCCGTAGTCGCCGCCATAGGCGAAGTAAGCCTGGCCGTTGGCGGTGCGCTTGAGCAGGCCCTGATCGACCCAGTCCCAAATGCAGCCGCCCTGGAGGACGGCGTGTCGCTCGATGACGTCCCAATAGTCCTGGAGGTTGCCCACACTGTTGCCCATCGCGTGGGCGTATTCGCACATGATCAGCGGGCGCGCGGATCTCTGCTCGTCTCTCGCATAGTTCTCCAGGTGCCGGATGCTGGCGTACATCGGACAGACGATATCGGTATGCGGCGCGTTTCCGGCTCGCTCGGACTGGACGGGTCGGCTCGCATCACGCGCCTTGATCCAGGCCGCCGTTCTCTGGGTGTTGATCCCATCGCCCATTTCATTGCCCAGCGACCAGACGATGATACACGGATGGTTCTTGTCCCGTTCGACCATATTGATCGTTCGGTCCATGTGGGCCGCGTCCCAGACGGGGTCCTTGGCCAGAGACAGCTTGCCATATCCCATGCCGTGCGACTCGATGTTGGCCTCGTCGATCACGTACAGGCCATGCCGATCGCACAGCTTGTACCAGAGCGGGTCGTTCGGGTAGTGGCTGGTCCGGACGGTATTGAGGTTGAACTGCTTCATCAGCTCAATGTCCTTGAGCATGGAAGCCTCGGTGACATAGTGTCCCGTGACCGGGTCGTGCTCATGGCGATTGGCACCCTTGACGTAGATCGGGACGCCGTTGACGCAGAGCTGGCCGTCCTTGATCTGGACGCTTCGGAACCCGATCGCGCACTGGACCACCTCCACCGATTCGCCGGAGGGCGCCAGCAGGGACAGGGCGAGGTTGTAAAGGTTGGGCGTCTCGGCGGTCCACTTGGCGGGCTTGCTGATCTTCTTCTCGAAGACGGCTTTGCCGGCGGTGAGGTCCTCCCAGGCGACGGGCTGTTCCTGCGTCATCGCGCGCAGCGTCTTGCCCTTGCCAGCGAGCAGGTTCATGCGGACGCGATATCCGTCGGCGGTGGGGATGCCCAAGTTACTCAGTTCCACCTCAACTCTGAGCGTGCCGTTTTTGTAGGAGGCATCGAGCGTCGGGCGTGCGAAGAAATCGCGAATGTGTACCTGGGGTCTGGCGACGAGATACACGTCCCGGTCGATGCCGCTGAGACGCCAGAAGTCCTGGTCTTCCAGGTAGCTGCCATCGCTCCAGCGGTAGACCTCGACCGCCAGGGTGTTCTCGCCGGCGTGCAGATAGGGGGTGATGTTGAACTCGGCCGGAGTCTTGCAGTCCTGGCTATACCCAATCTTCTGTCCGTTGACCCAGACGTACATCGCCGAGCGGACCGCCCCGAAATGCAGAATGACCACATGGTCTTTCCAATCACTGGGCACGGTGAAAGTCCGGCGGTACGACCCGACCGGATTATTGTCGTGGGGGATATGGGGCGGATTGGGCTTTTCGCCCTCCTTGAGGAATGGATACTTGATGTTCACGTAGATCGGAATGCCGTGTCCCTGGGTCTCCCAGTTGCCTGGTACATCGATCTGGCCCCACTGGCTGACATCGAAATCCTCCTGGTAGAAATCCACGGGCCGGTCCGCCGGTTTGGGTGCCCAATGGAACTTCCATTTCCCGTTGAGGCAGCGGTAGTAGGGCGACTCGGCGGGCACATCCTGGACGGCGCTCTCGATCGTAGGGTACGGGAGAAGCGTGCAATGGGCCGGCTCCTTGTTGACTCGGAATATGGCGGGGCTCTCCCAGTCGTGCAGTTGAGCATACGCCTCTGGGGCCAGGAACAGACAAGTCAAAAACGAAAGGACAAGGACGATGTGATACCGCGTTCTCCGATGCATAACGGACCTCCTTGGCGTGACAGCCTGAGACAACATGTCGATCGCCATGATCATGTTACCGGTTCGCATGGACGCCGCCTCACTTGAGACGACGATTCCGTTTCGGAATCAGATTGTACGCGAGATGGCCGCAGAATCAAGGTCGACGTTTGGCAAACCGCTCTACGAAGGGCTCATTTCAGACCTCTGCGGCGGCCGCATTGCTATTGCATCTGCCCGGCCGATGGCCTATGCTGACATCCCGAATGAGTTGCGCAATGGTCCCTGAATGACAAGGATACCGCCGGCCATGAAAACCCTCGCCCCGACAAGCCTATGTCTCCTATTGATACTCGCTTCCATAGCAAGCGCCGCTCCCGGTTCGCCCATTGAACCTGTTGTCGAGATCGAGGAGGACGTGTATAGCTACCAGCCGGCCAACAACGGGGCCGGGCCGATGTGGTGTCATGGTTCGACTTGTCTGGTGCGGATCGGTGAGGACCTGTTCGCCAGTGGGCTGGAGATGCTTGCCGACGTCAAGCCACTGAACAACTGTCGCTGGGTGCTGTTTCAGCGTCGCGAGCAGGGCTGGCGGAAGGTCTGCTTCGATCCATCTGACCGGACGCGCGAGCCTTGCCCTCTCGTCGGTTTCCCTGATGGGCGGCTCTTTCTCTCGGCGAATCCGACTTTGAATACGGATCCCAACGCTTATTCCGGGCCCGCTCGACCCCAGATCCTCGAGTTCACGCCGCGCGATGCCAGCCGGCCCGCGCATATTATCGAGCCGACTTGGTCGGGCAGTCCGAAGTTCACCGAGCATTCCTATCGCAGCTTCGCTGCCGATGGACCCAACCACGAACTGATCCTGTTTCAGAACATCGGGTATACGCACGCCGAATGGGCGTTCCTCGACCGCACGGGTGAGTGGAGTGCCCAGGGTCGACTCAAGTGGCCCTGGGGCGCCGACTATGCCAAGCCCGGCCCGATTCGCGTCTGCTATCCGAACGTAGCGCTGCGCGACCGAGAGGTCCACTTCTGCGGGGTCAGTGACATTATGGAGCCGAATCCCGAATGGCGTGCGTTCAAGAAGGAACTCACGGGCCAGCACTGGGACTACGACTTTCGCCGGCTGTTCTACTCGTGGTCGCCGGACATCACGACCGGGCAGTTTCAGCCCTGGGTGGAAATCGCCAGTTGTGAGAAGACCTGCGGCTGGGTCAGTCCGGGCGATCTCTGGGTCGGGCCCGACGGAAAGGTACACATCCTGTGGACCGAGCGCGCTCTGGACGAGCGCCTGCGCGAGAAGTTTTTTCCCGAAGCCAGGCAGAGTCACTCTCTGAACTATGCCGTCGTCCATGATGGCAAGGTGCTGACGCGCCGCACCCTACTCCTGGCGGAGGAAGGAGGGGCGCAGGAACGACCCGGCCAAAGCCGATTCCACGTGACTCCGAAGGGTCGCCTGTTGGTGTGCTTCTACGTCTCCGGTGCCGATGGGAGCGGTCGGTCGGTTTCGGAAAACAGGCTGCTGGAGATTCTGCCGGACGGGGCTGTCGGTGAGCCGGTTCGGATTCCGCTTGAGAAGCCGTTTGGAAATTTCTTCACCGCCACGGTCCGCGCCGGATCTGCCCCCTCGACAGTGCTAGAACTGCTGGGAACGCGGCAAGGGGTGGGGTCCGCTATCAGCTACGCGCGCATTAGAGTGGAATGACGCGCCTTGATCCTGCTATGTCACATGCCAGGTATTTCGGTTGTAGAGAGTATCCTGAGGAGTCCCCTATGATGAACATGTCCATAACCGTCATGCTGATGTTCAGTTCTGTTTTGGGCTCAGCGTCATTCGCACAGGCCGGCGATTCAACCTGGGATTTGTACAGTGACACCTGGGTGGCCACGGACGCTCTGGGCAGAGCGTTGCCCGACTCCGATCGATGCGGGGCAGTTCGCCAAGGCAAGTACGTCGGCATCTTCTACTGGACCTGGCACACCCAGCATGGCCGGCAGGGTCCTTACGACAACACGCGAATCATCGCGGAGAACCCGGACGATCCTCAGTGGGGTCCTCTGACCGCTCCCCATCACTGGGGCGAGCCCGAACTGGGGTACTACATCGCCACCGATCCCTTCGTTCTTCGTAAGCACGCCTCGATGCTCGCCGATGCCGGCGTGGACGTGGTCATCTTCGACACCACCAATCCTCCCTTCACGTTCAAGGATTCCTACATGGCGTTGTGTCGCGAGTATCGCGCGATGCGCCGGCAGGGCAACCGGACGCCGGACATCGCGTTTCTCACGCCCTTTGGCGACCCCGCGGTGGTTGTCGAAGCGCTCTACAAGGATCTGTACAGCCAGGGGATGTACGAGGAGTTGTGGTTTCAGTGGAAGGGCAAGCCCCTGATTATGGCGGACCCGGCTCGGATCAAGAATCCCGAGATCAGGGCGTTCTTCACCTATCGCAAGCCCGTTCCTTCCTACTTCACCGGGCCCAGCGGACCCGAACAGTGGGGCTGGCTGGAGGTTTTCCCTCAGCATGGCTTCTACGACAAGGACCAGCGCATCGAACAGGTGGCCGTTGGGATCGCTCAGAACGCCGTGGGGCCGGAACTTTCGGCGATGAGTCACAAGGCCGGCGCTCGGGGGCGCAGTTGGTGCAATGGCGCGAAGGACCCTGACCCTGATGCGGTTCATTGGGGACGCAACGTTGTTGAACAATGGACCCGCGCCCTGACGCTTGATCCCGAATTCATCTTCATCACGGGTTGGAACGAGTGGGTCGCCGGACGGTTCAACAAGTGGTACAAGTACACCGGACAGGATAGTATCTATCCCGAGGCCCTGTTCGTGGACCAGTATGACCACGAGTACAGTCGGGATATCGAGCCGATGAAAGGGGGGCACACCGACAGCTACTACTATCAGATGGTCGACTATATTCGACAGTTCAAAGGCGTTCGGCAAGGCCCTCGCCCCTCCAGTCCGACGCCCATCACGATTGACGGACAGTTCGACGATTGGGCCAACGTAACACCCGAATACCGTGACACAATCGGCGATACGATCCACCGAAGTCACAAGGGCTATGGCGACACCCACTACACCGACGCGAGTGGACGCAACGATATCGTGCTGTGTAAGATGGCGCATGATGAGAAGAATCTGTATGCCTACGTCAAGACGAGGGAGCCTTTGACGTCTCATACGGACCCCAACTGGATGCTCCTCTTCCTCGATACAGACCTGAATCGCCAGACCGGTTGGCAAGGCTATGACTACCTCATCAATGCGGATGTCCCCAGCGCTGAAGTCACAACCTTGAAGAAGGCGGGCAGTGGATGGAACTGGCGCACCGTGGCGCGCCTCTCCTATCGAGTCAAAGGCAATGAACTGGAACTGCGGATTCCGCTATCTGAGACAGGTTGCAGCGCCGGCGCTGCGCTCGCCCTCGACTTCCACTGGGCCGACAATACTCAGAAGGACATCACCGAATTCGCGGTCAGTGGGGATAGCGCACCGAACCGTCGGTTCAACTACCGATACGTTACTCGAAAATAAGCGTTCCGAATCTCTTGAAGTCGTGGAAGCTGGAGCCGACCTGCGCCCAATCCCAACTGGTGGTCTTGCCCTCATCGTAATCAACGCGATAGAAATTGGCGCGCCACCGCGCCCCGGGTTGGGGCGGTACGTTCTGCAGCGGCTTGAGCATGTCGTAGGGGACGAAGACCTCGGCCCGCCAGCCCTTTACCGAGGCGCCCGATTCCTTGGCGCCGCCCGTGACGGTTGTGGCCTTCTGTGTCTTGCGCCCGCCTTCGTAGTGCCAGGGTCGCCAACCGAGGAACCTCCCCTCGAAGTTGGGGATGAGGATGGGCAGTTCGTAACCCAGCGGGGAAATCTCGTATTCGAAATAGATCGGATGACGCTCGTCGGGCCAAAGGAAGAACTCAAACACGTCTTCTTTCCAGAGATCGAGGAAGTCCTCCTCCATCGTGGCGCTGAGGGTCCGGTCCTGGGCGTCCATGAGGACGTACAGACCCGTTCGGGAGTAGAGCATCTTGACGCGGCTCTTATACTGATGACGATCGGCGCGCCGCAGATGGAGCGGTTCCCATGCCGCTTTCTTCCAGGCGGGCGCGTCACCCTTGCCATTCACGACGAAATCCTCCGTCTGCGATACGCGCAACACGCGGGGCACGGAGGCCGACTTCTTGCCGAAGAAGATGCGGTCGGCGTTCTTATGGTAGAGTTTCTCCAGGACATCGTCGGGCAGGAAGACGCCGTAGATCATCCAGAAGCCTTGCCGGTGGTGGCCCGAGGCGCAGTCGAAATACTCGTCGTCGGTCTCTAGGAACCGGTAGTACATGCGGTAGGCGGCGCGGTCGGGCGTGGTGTCGGTGCCGAACATGACGCGGTCCTGATACTTCAGAAAGAACTTGCGGGCGGTATAGGGCTGTCGGCCCAGTTCGGAGATCCGCGCGTCGATATCGACGTACAGGTTGGGATAGCGGTCCAGCCACTTCGCTACCGTCGCGACATCTTCGGGGTTGTTGCCGAAGTGGGCGCAGATGAACGTGGTCTTCGGGTGCTTGGCGATGGCGCGATTGCGCTGGTCCAGGAGTTCTTCCCGAGAGGGAAACCGCTCGCCATGGAACAGCCAGTTGGGGTGTTTGTTCAGTTCGTGCCAGCGTTCGTTGAACCGATCGAGGGGCTGGAAGAACGCGGCTGGGTCGGCGGTGTGGATCATTACCGGCCGATGGTACTTGGCGCACATTTCCCAGACCAGGTCCAGCGCCGGATCATCGATTGTCATGAGCTTGCCATTCTTGTAGCGATAGGACAGGCCCAGTGACTTGTGGAATTTCAGTCCCTTGGCGCCGGCTTGGAAGCCTTCTTCCAGTCGCGCCGCTTCGCGCTGTCCCCAGTTTGGGTCGTCGATCCCGCTGAAATTCAGCAGAGCGAACGTCAGAAACCGGTCCGGATGGGTCTCGTCCAGCGCCGCCAACGTTTCGGTGAGCCGCTGGCCCCATCGACCGTCGAGGTTGACGACCGTGCGAACGCCGGCGGCGTCCATCTCGGCCAGATAGCGTTGGACACGCTGCGGTGTAAGAAGCTCCTTGCCTCCACCCAGGTGATTGTGAACGTCGAACACCGGGTAGGACGGCTTCTCGACCATGGTCTGCGGAGTCTTCAGCATCGAACGCGGCGCCCAGTCGCGGAGTTTGAGTTCGCGGATGTCGTCAGGTTGTTGCGCGAATGCCCACGGAGCTGTGACGCTTGCCAAAACCAGGACCGATCCAATAAGAGAACGCATTTTCATAGTGATTTCCTCTCTGGGTATGAACACATATAGTCTTCGAAGCATTCTTGAGTTCCTTCTAATCGGGCAGATAGTCCTTGAAGCGGATCATGCCTTCTTTGCTGGGCTGGTAGGTGATGGGTTTGGGATCGAGCCAGTCGACGATCGTGTCCTTGATGGCAAAGGCGAAGAAGTGATTGCCACTGGGGTTGTAATGCCCAATGAAATAGCGCCGGCAATACTGCGCGTACGAGATACGAAAGGACTTGAAATCCTCGGCGTGGACGAGGTTCATATCGAAATACTTGAACCCGTTCGTTCGCAGGAAATCGACGATCTCCTGGTCGTAGCGGGTCCCGTCCTCAATGAGTTGGGGCATAACGCGACCCGGGTCGAACAACACGACAAGCAGCTTCTTCCCGTTGGATTCGGCGAAGGCGCGGGCCCCGGTGAGGACGTGCTGTGTCCCGGCCAGACTATATTTGTCCAGGACGCGGCGGACATATCCGCGCCGGTCTTTGCCCTGCATGGGCCGCAGGCCAAGTCGCTGCGCGAGTGTGCCGACGGTTTTTATGTCGATATCCTGGATGTGTCCCTGCGCATAGACGTGCATCTGCAGGGCCAGATCATCCTTAAGATTCTCGTACATCCATTCGGGATCGGTCATCTTGTAGAGCGATTCGCGCGTGGGCAGTCGATTCTCTTCCTCGATCCATTGTCCCCTCTCCAAGTCCATCTCGATGTGGGGCCAGAAGTTGTTGTGGAACATTTTGCCGCCGTAGTGATTCCAGGATCGGTAAAAAGTCGCATGGCGGCAGCGCAGCAGGCTGCGGATGTGGTCGTCTCCCCAGACGTAGAGGATGACATACTCGGCGGCGTGGCCGCGGCGCTCCTCGCGCAACATGCGGCGGTACGCCTGGTAGACGCCATAGCCGCCCATGCCGAAATTGCGAATCGGCTCGCCCAGATGCGCCGCCAGGTACTCTTGCCACGTCTCGGCGTCGCTGACCTGATGGCACTGCGTGAAGCTGTTGCCATACGTGTTGATCCGGCAGGGCCGATCGGTGTAAACAAACGAGGTCCGCTGGCCGTCAGGTTGCGAGGTGGAGATCGTCGCGCTTCTGTCCATCCCATCCCGAGGCATGTAATGGCCCAGGGTATAGCCCAGTTCCGCATCGAACTGCGCCCACGTGTTCTCGTGCAGAAACGTGTCAATGACGCTTCGGGATACGGCGCTTTCGCGTAGGTATTGGGCGAAGGGCACGGCTTCCCGTCGGCCTTGCCCAAGGACAATTGACGTCGGCGCGAGCATGAGCGTCAATACGATAGACGCCACTCTCATTGGATAATGGGATTGTTTCATGGTCGGCCTCCGGACATCCGCATAGGCGTCTTTTCTACTCAAACTCGCGCATCGCTCTCAACAATTCTCTCTCGATGGGCTTTTCGCCCATCCAATGTCCCGCGCCCTCGGCCAGAACCACTTTGGCGTGCGGAAGCTTCTGCTTGAGTCGAAACGCATTGATGGGCGGGCAGATTACATCGTAGCGCCCGTTCACCATGACAATGGGAATGTCCTTGAGCTTGGGGGCATCGTCGAGCAGTTGTCCCTCTTTGAGGAAGCAGCCGTTCGCCATGTAGTAGTTCTCGATTCGGGCGAATGCGTAGGGATTCATGGTCCTGAGGATGCTGTCGACCTGGCGATCGGGCATCTCCAGCCCGCATATCTTGAGTTCATATGCCGCCCACAGGCGACTGTACTTCGCTCGTTGTGCGGGGTCGGGGCTCTCGATCAGGGAGAACAGATACTCGGGGATCGGGCGTTTGGTCGGATCGGGCAAGCCACTGACGAACTTGTCATAAACGCTTGGGAAGTACGTCGCGACGCCCCCATGATAGAAGTGGTCGATCTCCGCTCCGGTAGCGGTGAAGATGCCTCGCAGGACCATCCCGCTGACGTGGTCGGGGTAGGTCTGTCCATAGGCCAGCGCCAGGGTGGAGCCCCAGGACCCGCCAAAGAGGACGATCTTGTCGAGTTTCAGATGGGTGCGGAGACGCTCGATGTCCTCGACCAAGTGCTGGGTCGTGTTCCCTTTGATTTCGGCAAAGGGCGTGGATTTCCCCGCTCCCCGTTGATCGTGCAGCACGATGTGGAATTTGTCCGGATCGAAGAATCGGCGCATGTACGGCGAACAGCTGCCGCCCGGTCCGCCATGCAGGACGAATACAGGCCTGCCCGTGCGGTTGCCACACAATTCGTAGTGGATCTTGTGGATTGGCGAGACTTCGAGCAAATCGTTGTGGTAGGGTTTGATCTCGGGCCAAAGCGTCGGTGGCGCGCCCAACGCCGGATACGGGACCATCAACGAGAGAAACGCAAAATAGACCAGATGTTTTTTCATAGCTCAATCTCCCTTCTGCACTGATGACAAGCGACCGACATGTGTGGCATAATAGTAATCGCAGGGATCAAGAACCGCAATCCCTGAGTGCCGTGCGGACTAATGCTTCGATGAGACGACGATAATAGGGACAATGCCATGATCCGAGATGCAGTGAATTGGACAACCGTTCTGGTGATGACGTTGGTTGGTTCCGCTGTCGCTTCTGATTGGCCGGGTTTCCGGGGGCCGGGCGCACGTGGCGTCAGCGAGGAAACGGGTCTGCCCGTGACCTGGAGCGATACCGAGAACCTCACCTGGAAGACCGCGCTGCCTGGACCGGGATCGTCGAGTCCCATTGTCCTGGGTGAGAAGGTGTTCGTAACGTGCTATTCCGGCTATGGACTGGACCCGAACAAGCCGGGCGATCCGAACGATCTCAATCGCCACCTGCTGTGCCTCCGCACGACGGATGGAGCGGTACTCTGGGACGCGAAGGTGCCGGTCATGCTTCCCGAAGACCGCTATAGAGGCTTCTTTCGAGAGCATGGCTATGCCAGCCAGACCCCGGCTACCGATGGGAAGCGGGTCTATGTCTTCTTCGGAAAGACCGGCGTGCTGGCGTTTGATCTAAGGGGCAACCAGCTCTGGAAGACCCACGTGGGCTCCGGGTCGGATAAGAAGCGGTGGGGTTCAGCGGCCAGTCCGGCCCTCTCGGAGAACATGGTCTTTGTCAACGCCTGGGACGAGAGCAAGACCCTCTATGCCCTGGACAAACAGACAGGGCGCGAGGTCTGGAAGAAGGATTTGTCCGGGACGGGGCTCACATTCACTACTCCCGTGCTCACCGACCGTGCTGATGGGGGCGTTGAATTGGTCGTTTCCGTATCGTCCCAGGTTTGGGGATTGGATCCGAAGACGGGCGAACAACTTTGGTTCGCGCGGACCGGCATCAACGATGACATGATCCCGACCCCCGTGATCCTAGATGGCGTGGCCTACATCCACGGCGGGGGCCCGCGCCAGCACGGCGCGCTGGCCGTGCGGACCGGCGGCCAAGGCGATGTCACCGAAACGCACATTTTGTGGTCCAACAAGAGAGTCACCACCCCGCCGTCACCCGTGGTTGTGGACGGCCTGGTGTATTGGGTGGACGGCTATGGCAGGGCCGGCTGCGTCGAGGCGAAGACCGGTGAACTCCGTTACAATAAGAAACTGCCCGTGACCGGCAAATACATAGCATATGCCTCGGTGGTGGCGGCCGAAGGAAGGCTCTACGCCGTGACGCGAAAAAAAGGCACGTTCGTCCTGGCGGCCCGACCTGAGTTCGAGATCATTGCCCACAACAAGATCGCGGCCGACGAGAGCGATTTCAACGGGTCGCCCGCCATCAGCAACGGGCGGCTGTTCCTCCGGTCGAACCGCTTTCTCTATTGTCTCCAGAAGAGCCGGTGAACCGCGCGGCCCAGAGCGACTATTGTTTGAGAGGGTTCCAGAATGCCATTTCGACATCTCATTACCTGGGCGGTTATCCTCAGCGGGATATTAGGCATCTGCTCCGGCCCACGCGTGGGCCTGGGGTCTTCAGGGGCGACTGCATCGGAACCGTTCGATTTCGAAGAGGCCGCGCGCGACGTTCCCAAACCGAGGGAAGTCTGGCCGCTCGTGCGCGAACATACCGTGCCACTGCAATTCAGCATTCGTTCTGACGAGATCGTGACGAGTGACACCGACCCTTCGAAGCGGCTGCGGAAGGTCACCGCCCATTTCTACAGTCAGGAACTGGCGGGCAAGAAGTGGGGGCACCCCTGTGTGATCTTCTTGCCGGAAGATAACGACCGCAACCATACACCGGAGCGGCGGGGAAAGGTCGTTATCATCGGTTCCCCAGGCCGGGGCTATTTTCCTGTCCACGTCGACAAATACGGTGAGCCCATCGCCACTCGAACCGGCTATCCCACGATGGTGCTGTCCAATCCGGGCCGCTATCCCGACGGCGCCGACATCGAACGCGATATCGGAATCCTCTCGACCCTGAGGAGGCAGACCGGGAAGGACTACTACAACATGAACTGCCAGTTGGCGGTCGTGTACATTCAGGCGATGGACGCATTTCAGCAGTTCCTCGGGCTGGACGATCTGAAGGCGGTCATCGGCGGTCATTCCAAGCGGGGCCGCAGCGCGACGGTCGCCGCGGCTATCGATCCGCGCGTCGCCTCGGTCATCGTCATGGGCAACGAAGGAGTCTATGCTACGGACAGGGTCCAGTGGCACTTGTCTTTTCACCATGCTTTCTTTCAGGAGCAGGTGAATGTGCCGGTCTTCTATTTGGGCGCGACGAACGAAGATGGCTACCGAATGTTCAATGTCAATATCATGCAGGAACGGCTCCGACGTCCCATGACCATCGAGATGATCCCAAACTATTGCCACTCAAATTTCAGCGAGATCCAGTTCATGGATTTCGCGATGTGGGTCGCTCACATATTTGACGCTCGTCCGTTGAGCCGTATCAGTGAGGTGACGCACCAGCGGCAAGGCGGGAGCACCCTCTTCCGGGCCCGGGTCGAGAGCCAGGCCAAGGTCCAGATGGTCCGGGCCTGGTACGTCTATAGTGACGATCCGGCGTGGCGCGATCTGATGTGGTATCACCTGCTGATGCGCCGGGTGGGGGACCACTACGAAGCCGTGCTGCCGGGCAAGATGCCGGACGCCTTTATGATCGAGGTGGGCGATATCGCGCTGGGCTTCCCCGGCTACGTCTCCAGTACGCCGCGCAAACTCACCGATGCGCCTCTGGAGGAACGCCGCTCCCGAGGGTCGCGTCCCCGGCTATGGGCGCCAGTGAAGTAGCGTGGTCGGAGCGAAGCCTGCGCCTTGAGTGTTCGTCCGGCCGTCAGAGTTCTCTTATCTTGATGTTTCTGTAAGAGACCTGGCTGCCGTGGTCCTGAATGAGGATGTACCCCTCGGGGGCCTCGCCGAAGCCGGGGAAGGTCTTGAACTTGCTGGCCTGCACGCGCTGGCGGAAATCCGCGCTGCCCCGCTCGAAAGCCACGACCTTGACGCCATTGAGCCAGTGCTCGACATGGGCGCCCGTGCACACAATCCGGCTGCGGTTGTACTGGCCCAGAGGCTTCATCTTCTTATCAGTCGCCTGGTAGATCTCATAAAGCGATCCCACGGTGCGGTAGTCGCCCGGTTTCATCTTGCCCTCGATCATCCAGGGGTGATTGGCGTCGTCGAGGATCTGATACTCCAGCCCTACCCCATGCTTGTCATTGTCGGAGAGCCCTTCCAGAACGAAGTACTTGATGCCGCTATTGCCGCCGGCACTGAGCATCTTCCACTCCCAACTCAACTCGAACCGGCGGTACTTCTTTTCGGTGATGATGTCCCCTCCATTGCCCGATTCGGCGCCGTCGAGTCCCAGGGCGCACAGTTCTCCGTTCTTGACGGCCCAGCCATAGTCGGGGAAGCGCTTCTGGTTGATGCGTCGCCAGCCTCGTGTGGTCTTGCCATCGAAGAGCAGACGCCAGCCGTCCTTCTTTTCCTGTTCGGTCAGCATGTTGGTAGGCTGATCCGCTCGCCCGGGCAACACGCTGAGAATGCCTTCGCAGTAGCCGATGGTGTGGGCCGTGCCGTATTGGGGGTGCTTGGGGTCGTTCCAGAACTCCACGCTCACAGTCCCGGCGTACTGAATGTCGATCAACGCCTGCAGTACGTCCGCGAGATTCAGAATGCCATAGCCGGCGAGGATTGCTCTTCCCTCACTGGACGCTGAGGAACTGTCCCACAACTGGATGTCCATGATGCGGTCCGCGTATTTGCGAATAGCGGCGGCAGGGTCCTGATTCAGGCGGATAGAATGGCCCACGTCCAGGCAGATGCCCAGACCTGGATCGCGATCCTTGATTAAGGGATACACACTGGCGGCGTCCGGGTAGAGGGTCTTTCGGTTGCCATGGATGTGGATGGCCATCTTGATGCCCGTCGCCTTGACCTTTCGCTCCACCAGATCCATCAATTCGGGATTGGGCACGCCCACGATCATCTCCATGCCCGCTTGCTGGGCGTAGGTGAAGGCCTGCTCGACCTCCGCGGCGCTCTTCATGTAGATCACCGCGCCGGCGTACAGTTCCAGGCCGGCGTCCTCAATCTTCTGCGCTGCCGCCTTCATCTGCTCGGGAGTACTGTCCAGAGGCAGGTGCATGCTCTTAAGGGCCAGCTTCTTTACATTGAGCTTCTTGGCGCAGAGGATGACCTCATCCAATGTGTGCTGCCTGAACGCGTAAGAAGCAATGCCAAAGTCAAACTTCACCTGGGGATGTGGGTCGGTCTGCACCAGAGGTCCCGCCACCGCCGTCACGCAACACGCCGTCCAAACGAATGCCGTCAACATCGTTCTACGCATAATTTCTTCTCCTTGCCTGTTGTCCGATCCACTTCGCTGCCACTTGACTGCCGATAGAAGGCGGAAATCTCGTGGGACAATCCATTGATCGTAACGGGATATCCCGAACGGATCAATGACGAATCGTATCGGCTCTACGCTGTTGAATTCCGAGGGCGTCGGGCGTATGATGCAACAGGTCTGTGTGTCCCGTGTTCGGAAGGATCAGCGAAAGGACGTCTATGTTCGGACTCGAGTGGGTCGATCTGGTCGTGATTGCCATCTACTTCGCCGTCGTGATTGTGATCGGCTTCAGGGCCATGCGCAACATCCGCAGCCAGGAGGACTATTTTCTTGGCGGTCGCCGCTTCGGCAAACTCGTGCAGATCTTCGCCGCGTTCGGACAGGGCACCAGCGCCGACAGCGCCGTGGGCACGACGACCACGACCTATACCAACGGGGCCTCGGGGATCTGGAGCGCTCTGTTGTTCCTGTGGGGGACGCCAATCTACTGGTTGACGTCGCCCTGGTACCGGCGGCTGCGCGTCCTGACCCTCGGTGACTTCTTCGAGGAGCGGTACGGTTCCAAACGGATGGCCGCGTTCTATTCGATCATCGCCTCGATCTTCCTCATGTCGTTCATCGCCATCGGCATGAAGGCGGTCACCGCGACCGTCCGGGGCGTGACTCAGAAGACCGTCGAACAATTGAGCCCGGCCGAGCAGGCCGAACGCCGGCAGGCGCTGCAATTGGAGGAGTTGCAGCAACAGAAAGCAGGGGCGTCCCTGAGCGCGGCGCAGGAGCAGAGCCTGGCCGAGTTGGAGTTGCAGAAGCCCAGAAAAGAGTTCTCGTTTATCAACGAGACCGCCATGATCTGGATCATCTGCGCCGTGGTCTTCGTCTATGCCATCGCCGGCGGTCTGGAGGCGGCGATGTATACGGATCTGCTCCAGGGCATCTTCATTATCATCCTCTCCCTGATCCTGATCCCTTTTGGGTTGGCTCGGGTCAACACGCGGTTCGGCGGGTCCGGGCCATTGGAGGCGGTCTCCACCATTCACGAGCGGTTGCCCCAGTGGTACTTCGACATCTTTGGTTCGGCCAAGACGCTCGATTTCACCTGGTACTATATCGCTTCTATCTCCGTACTGATCGCGGTTAACGTTGCCGTCCAGGCCAACCAGATGAACGCCATTGGCTCGGCGCGGGACGAGATGACCGCTCGGGTGGGCTTCACCTCGGGCTGTTTCATGAAGCGTTTCTGTACGGTGCTTTGGGGTCTTACGGGTCTGATCGCCGTGGCGCTGTATAGCGGGACCATCAGCGATCCCGATCTCGTCTGGGGACATGCCACGCGGGAACTGCTCGGGGGACTGGGCCTGGGACTCGTGGGCCTGATGATCGCCTGCCTGCTAGCCGCCCTGATGAGCAGCGCCGACATGATGATGATTACCGCCTCGGGCGTCCTGACCCGCAACTTCTATCGCGTCCTGTTTCCGAATCTGGGCGAGGGACACTATGTTTTCGTGGGCCGAATCATTGGTGGACTGGTCCTGGTCGGCGCGGCGCTGCTGGCCTGCTGGTTCAGCACGATTCTGCAACTGCTGAAGTTCATCTGGGAGTTCAACGCGATCCTCGCCGCGGCGTTCTGGTGCGGCATGAAATGGCGCCGCGCCAACCGGATCGGGGCCTGGAGTTCCATGATTGTCACGATGTTCGCGTTTGCACTGGTCCCCACGCTGTTGGGTGCGATCCCCGCCGTCCAGCGTTGTGGCGCTCTCCTCAAGCAGACCGACCCCAAGCCGATCACCAGGACGTATGCCGCCGGGAAGATGGAAGTGGAGCAGCGCCAACAGGAGATAGAACGGTGGCAAGCGCTGGAGGCAGAAGGTCGCGTTCAGAGTGCTTGCCCGGACGATATTCAGCCGGGCAATCAGATCACCAAGAGCATCCAGCCCCCGCGCAGGTCAGTCTTCTGGTCTAAAGGTATCGCCGAGAAGGACGGTGCGCCCCGAGGGCAGGGAATGCTCTATGTCGAGATGGTCGCGATCGATCGTGTCGTTGGTTTGTCTCGTTTGCCCTATGCCATGATCGAGACCATCCGCACGCTCTCGCGGATCATCATCCCCTTCACGATCATCATTGTTGTCTCTCTCCTGACCCGGCCGGACGATTCGGATCGTCTGAATCGATTCTTCGTCAAGATGCGCACGCCTGTGGAACTCGACCGGGAGCGGGACCGCCGGGAACTGGAAACGTCCCTGGCCAACCCGACGCGCTTCCAGGAGAGACTGCTTTGGCCTGACTCCTCGTTCGAGCTGTTCAAATGGAACAGAGTCGACACCATCGGTTTCGCCCTGTCCGTCCTGACGGTGCTGGCCATCATTGGAATGCTCTACGCGTTGCTCAATATCGGAACGTAGCTGTCCATCACAAGGATTGAATCTTCATGAACTCGGCAAACTCATTACAAAGGGTCATCGACGCCGTAACGCACCAGCCGATCGATCGCATCCCACTGGATCTGGGCAGCTCCTTCACGACGGGGATCACCCGAGGCGTCTACATTCGTCTGGCCCGGGAGCTTGGTGTCGAGATCGACACGCCGCCTCTGTACGATGTGGTTCAGCAGTTGGCGGTTCTGGACGACCGCCTCGCCCAGACGCTCCGGGTCGACGTGCGCGGCGTCACGCCCAATATGGTCCGCAAGGACCCGCCCCTAGAAACCGTTGACGGCGTGAAGCGCTTCACAGATGAGTGGGGCGTCGAGTGGGAGCAACCGCCGGGGACGCTGTACTTCCATGCTTGCCGCAGTCCCCTCGCTGGGGATATCAGCGCAAAGGACATTGAGGCGTTCGACTGGCCCAACACCGCCGATCCGGCGCTCTTCGAGGGCCTCGTCGCGCAGGCGGCGCAATACAGCGAGCAGGGATACGCCGTGATCCTCGAGTGCATCTGCGCCGGCATGTTCGAGATGTGCTGTCGCGTTCGCGGCGCCGAGCAGTTCTACATGGACCTGGCGATGAATCCCTCACTGGTCTGTGCGATGATGGACAAATTCGTCGAACTGAAAATCGCGTTCTACAACACCGCCGCCGAGAAACTGGGCCCTCACGTCCAGTTCGTTCGCGAAGGCGATGACGTCGCCGGACAGGAATCGTTGCTGATGTCCCCCCAGATGTATCGCGAGATGATCAAGCCGCGACACAAACAACTCTTCGAGGCCCAGAAGAAGGCCTTCCCAGCGCCGTTCTTCATCTGGTTCCATTCCGACGGCGCGATCTACGACATTCTGCCCGACTTCATCGAGATCGGCGTGGAAGTGCTCAATCCCCTGCAACTGACCGCGCGCGGGATGGACGCCGCCCGGGTCAAGAATGAGTTCGGAAAGGATCTGGCCTTCTGGGGCGCCGGCGTCAATACCCAGCAGGTCTTGCCCCAGGGGACACCCGATCAGGTCAGAGAGGACGTGCGGAACCGCATCGCGACGCTCAGTCCCGATTCGGGCTTCGTCTTCGGGACGGTGCACAACATCCAGGACGACGTCCCTGTCGAGAATATCCTGGCCATGCTGGAAACGTTCGAGGAAATGCGCCATAATACGGCCTAGCGTTGGAGGCCTTCCGCAGTGCCGCCCATTTGGGCCTGGCGTCGGGGGCTGTTTTTTGCTCAAAGGAGACCGTGCGATGAAATCACAGTTGACACGAAGAGGCTTTATGAAGGTATCCGCCCAGTCCGCTGCCGCCGGAGCGGCGCTGTGGGGCACCAGCACCGCCTGGGCCGGGGCGAACGATCGCGTCCGCGTGGCGGTTATCGGCATTCGCGGCATGGGCCAGAATCACATAAAAAGCTATCAGGCTCAGCCCAATGTCGAAGTCGCCGCCCTGTGCGACGTGGACGAGAATCTGTTTCCTGAGCGAGTCGAGAATCTCTTCGTCAAGAAGGGCAAGCGCAAGCCGAAGCTCTATACCGACATCCGCAAGCTCCTTGAGGACAAGAGCATCGACGCCGTCTCGGTCGTGACTCCCAATCACTGGCACGCGCTGGCGGCGATCTGGTCCATCCAGGCCGGCAAGCACGTCTCGGTCGAGAAACCCTGTTGTCACAACTTCTACGAGGGACGCAAGCTCGTTGAAGCGGCGAAAAAGTACAACGTCATCGTCCAGGACGGCGCCGAACAACGATCCAATCCCTGCGCCCAGTCGGCTGAGAAGTTCCTCCGAGAGGGAGGATTGGGCGAGGTTTATCTCTCCAAGGGCCTCTGCTATAAGTGGCGCAACACCATAGGAACCAAACCCAACGCGCCTGCTCCGAAGGGCGTGCACTACAACCTCTGGCTCGGCCCGGCGCCGAAGCGGCCTTTCAATCCCAATCGTTTCCACTACAACTGGCACTGGAACTGGGACTACGGCAACGGTGACATGGGCAACCAGGGCATCCACGAGATGGATATCGCCCGGTGGTTGCTGGGCGTCACACTGCCCACCCGCGTCTGTGCGATGGGGGGGCACTTCATGTTCGACGACGACCAGAACACCCCCAACACGCTCATGGCTATGTTCGAGTTCCCCAATCCCAACGGCGCCGGTGACAAGAAGAAGATCCTCCAGTTCGAGACGCGTCACTGGATCTCGAATCGGGAGGACGCCATGTGGATGAAGACCGATCCGAACGCACCGTCCGGTTACATGGTCAGTGCTGCCAATACCGTCGGTAATCTTGTCTATGGTTCCAAAGGTTACATGGCCAAGACCGTCAACGACTGGCAGACGTATATGGGCCAGAAACGCGAGTCGGGGCCCAAAGGCAGCGGGCTGGGCAACCACTACGCCAACTACATCAAGGCCATCCGCAGCGATGATCCGAAGACGTTCAACAAGAGCATTGAAGAAGGGTTCTACACCTGCGCCCTGGTCCACCTGGGCAACATTTCATATCGCCTGGGCCGGTCGCTCGATTTCGATCCCGTCGCGATGAAGTTCAAGCACGACGACGAAGCCAACGCCATGTTGACGCGCGAGTACCGCAAGCCGTTTGTTGTGCCGGATAAGGTGTAGGTGGGACGGCGCTTTAAGGAGTGCCGGTGGGTCATTGATATGAAGAAAAGAGCTACGCCCTCATGCCGAAGGCGTAGCTCTTCTTGTTGCGGCGTCTAGCGGAGCCCTCGCAGGGCGTCCGATGCTCTCTTCTTCGTTCCGTTGTTCTTCGATTTCTCGACAACCGTTTGCAGGGCTTTGCGGCGTGCTTCCTTGGACAGCCCTTGGGAGTCGCGACGCGTCAGGTTGACGATCGCCGAGTAGGCTTCTTCGGTGACGGCGCGATCCTTGGCCAGTGTCATCAACAACTCCAGCGCTTCGCTCGACGGGACCGAACCGAGCACCGCAATGGCCAGCCGCTTCTCCTCAGCGCGTTTGATCAGGCCGAGCAATTCATGAATGCGCGTAACCTTCTCTTTGCCACGGATTTTTTTGCTGCCGCGTACGTACTGCAGATAGCCGCGCAGTCCCAGTACTTTCTGCGATGTCTTCTCGCCGGACTTGGCCAGGGTTAGGAGGATCTTGGCCGCCTCGGCGTCCTCGGGCCAATTGTTGGGCCAGGTCGACAAGGTGCGCACTGCTTCGTCCTGCACGGCTTCCTTCTTGTCCTTGAGGGCGGTCTTCACTGCGGCCAGGGCGTCGGGCCCGCCCACGATCGCCATCGTTCGCAGGCCGATCATACGCAGGTCGCTGTCGGCGTTCTTCATGAGGGGCAGCAGGTCGGGCAGGCAGGTGGTGCCCCCGCGACCACTGACGGCCAGCAGCGCCCGTGTGACCTCCGCCCGCGCCTTGGCGCCGCGCGCCTCCTGCAGCAACTTCACGAGTGTGGAGGCTTGGTCGGCTTCTCCCAGAATCGTCACGGCTTGCAGAGCGGCGCCGCGGATCCCAGCGTCGGTGTCTGTGACACTCTGCATGATGGCGGGAAGGGCCCCGTCAACGCGTCGCTCCGCGACCAGTTCGATGAGCAACTGGCGCTGCTTGCCCTTGGCCTGACCAAGTCGGCCCAGCAGGGCGGTGTCTACGTCCTTGCCTGGCAGTCTCTCCAGCGTTTCCTGGGCGGCGGCGGTCAATTCCGCGTCGCCTTCGAGCGCCGCATCCAGAAGCATGGGTACGCAAGAAATGCTGCCCAGGTGGATCAGCAGGCCGATGGCGGTAATCCGCACGGGCTTCGCGCCGTTCTGAGCGGCCTTGAGCACCGTGGGCAGTACAACAGCGTCCTTGCGATCGGCCAGCGCCAGGAGCAATAGGGGCTGCCGATTCGTAGGCAAGCGGTCCAACTCGGCCGCCAGCGCCTCGGTGACGTTACTGCCTGGCAGTTCGCGGGCCGTACGCAGGCCGATGCCGAGTCTGGCTCTGTCTTTGGATTCCAGTTGCTCGATAAGTAGCGGAATGCCCTGCGACCCTCTGGCCAGCACGGCGCCGCGCACCGCTTCGAGTATGCGCTGGGTGGGCACATCCGCTTGGCGGATAGTGTCATAGAGCTTTATTGCCTTGGCCGAGTCACCCTGGGCCAGGAAGTGCTCGGCGCAGAGAATGCAGCCCTCCGCCACGTCCGACCGGATACCGGCCGGTGCGTCGGCCAGAGAATGCACCAGTGCCTGGGTGGCTTGCTGACCACCGATACGGCCCAGTGCAATGGCCGCCGCGGAGGCGACCTGGGTGTCGGACGCGTCGAGTTTCTCGATGAGTCCTTTGACCCCTTGGGTGTCACGGCGGACCGCAATCGAATTGATTACCCCGATCAGCAATCGGCCCTGTAGCTTGCCCATTGCGTCGCGCAGCGCCTTGTCGGCGACCGGGCCTGGAATGGCTTCCAGCGCGATCAGCGCCCAGGACGCCAGTTCCTTGTCCGCCAGGAGCGGCGCCAGGGCGGGGACGGCGTCAGCGGTTCCGTAGATGGCCAGTTGTTTGCAGGGGATGGCCTTGTCCTGAGGGGGGGCGTCCGAGCGGAGCACCGCGATCAGTTCACGCTCCTTCGCTTGGCTGGCCGCCGAACGCTCCGCGGCGTTGGCGGGGCTCAGGCTCGCGACGGTGATCGCCATGAGAAGAGCAAAACAAATGAAATGTCGAGTCTTGAGTATCATAATTATCCTCGTAGTCAAAAGGGTCCGTTCACAACACCGAATCCTAGAGTCGCCAGGGCGCCCGCAGTGCTTCGGAACGCAGTCGGTTGGCTTCGTCGTCGCCGATGAATTCGCACTTCTTGGGATCGAACACGATCTTGCGATCCAGGTACAGGGCGATGTTGGCCGCGTGACAGACGATATGCGACCAGCAAGCCACCTCGGCGTTGGCGCGGGTCAGGGCCCGGGTCTTGACGCAGTCGAGGAAGTCACGCACGTGGAAATCGGCTGGGTAGCCCGGAATTTTCTTCCCTCTCCGGGCCAGTAACTTGGGCGTACTGGCGGCGAATTCTGCGTTGTCGCCTGTTTCGACCCAGCCGGTCTTGCCCTCGAAGCGGACGGGGCACGAGCCGAGGGGCAGCCAGCCGTCGTTGCGCATAACGAGCTTGACCCCGTTGGCGTAGCGGGCGTGCAGTTCGCCGTTGACCGGCTCGTACTCGATCGCCGCGGTGTCGTCGGAGTTGTTGGCCCACTGGCAGATGTCGACGCAGTGGGAGCCCCATTCGAGGCATCCGCCGCCGACGAGACCGCCGCCTTTCTCGAAGTGGAAGGCGGTCATCAGCTTGCGGTTGTAGGGTCGCCAGGCGGCCGGACCGAGGTACGTGTCCCAGTCCACTGTCTCTCTGGGCGGCTCGGGTTCGGCCGGTTCCCAGCCGCTCATCTTTGTTCCCAACCCGCCCGGATGGGCGTGCAGTGTCTCAATGGGGCCCAGTCGGCCGGTGCGGGCCAGTTCGACGGCATAGGCGAAGTTTGGCAGGCTGCGGCGTTGCGTGCCGGCCTGGAAGACGCGCCCCGTCCGGTGGAAGGTCTCAGCCAATAGCAGGCTCTGGGAAATGTTCTTGCTGCAAGGCTTCTCGCAATACACGTCCTTACCCGCGTGGGCGGCCAGGGTCGCGGCGGTCGCGTGCCAGTTCGGGCCGGTCGCGATCAGTACGGCGTCGATGTCATCGCGCGCCAGGATTTCGCGCATGTCGATATACGTGGCGCAATCCTTGTTGTCATATTTGGCGTCCGCCATCTCCTTGACGGATTTGCGGCGGTCGGCCCGCACGTCACAGACGCCGACGAACTGCAGGTCCGACTCCTCCAGGAAGCAGCTCAGGACGTATCGACCCCGGTTGCCGATGCCGATGCCGCCCAGAACGATGCGTTCGCTGGGCGCCACAGCACCGTCTTTGCCCAAGGCGCTGCTGGGAATGAAGTAAGGCGCTGCAAAGCAGGCGCCGGCCTGAGCGGCGGTCTTGAGAAACCGGCGCCGGTTGAGATGAACTCCGTCTTTGCTCATACTGAATCTCCTGCTGAGTGAACATTCACGGGATAGGGTTGTCACACGGTTCGCTTGCCTTCCTTCTCACCTCCAGACCCAATGTTTTCAGTTGCGGCTTCGGTCCATGTCGTCATGGGACAGTCAACACGGTGACGCCATGTTGCATTGACCTATGCTCGACTTGGCATTGAGTGTAGCACGGTGCTGGGCAAAGTGTAAGGAACTTTTGCCCGTGAAATGCGGCATGGGCCTGGCTGCGTTGAGAAGCGAGATTTGATGAGAGTCTTGGGGGCCGAAGCGATGGGGGCCTTGAGTTCGAGGCGTTTTCGGGGCTGGAACGGTGCAATCAGCCGGCGAGCTTGAGGACGAGTTGCTCCATGGCGACCTGGGTCTTGGTTCGTCCGGTTTTGACCGCGTGATCGATGGCGGCCAGTTCCTCGATCGTTGTGCCGATCTGTCGGAGGGAGGTTTGTCTCAACTGGGAGAAGAAGCGATCCGCATCGCGCCAGATGCGCAGCTTCTGGCCGACGGTGCGGGGCGACTCGCCCTTTTCGAGCATGGCCTTGGCCTGGAACAGGCGGCGCAGGTGGTAGGCGAAGGCGCCGACGACCGTGTACTCGGCGCTCTTGTCCTCGGCGAACATGTTCCGCAGGCGTTCGATCGCCTGCATGGGGCGGCCCGCCATCATGGCCTCGATCACCTCGAAAGCGCCGAAGACACGATTGTGTCCGGCCAGGGCCTCGACGTGCCGGACGGTGATCGCCTTGTCATCGCGGGCGAACAACGCGAGTTTGTCCACCTCGTTGCACAATTGCGTCAGGTTCTCGCCCATTAGATCGATCAGCAGCGCCGCCGCGTTGCGGTCAAGCGTCTTGTCGTTCGCCTGGCGGGCGTGGTCGATGAGATAGCGACCGAGTTCACCTCGCTTGGGGGGAAGCAGATCGATCAACTTGCCCGCCTTGGGCAGTTTTTTGGCCAGTTTGGTGGACTTGAGCCACTTGCCGACGGTGAGAATGAGAATGCCCGTATTCGAAGGGTGGTCGAAGTACTTCTCCAGGGCGGGTCGATTCTTCGAGATGAACTCCTCAGCACTCCTGACAACGACGACACGCTGGGTGGTGAGGAAGGGCATGGTGCGCAGCTCGTCGAAAATCTCTGCGATCGAGGCCTGCGCTCCGTCCACCGAGAGTAGTCCCGTCATGCGGGCTTCCGGTTCGAGCAACCGATCGACCAACTCCTGGCACCGGGCGTTGACCCGGGACAGTTCCTTGCCAGCAATGACGTAGATGCGCTCACTCATGAACAGGTCCTATGCGACCGGTGGGACCTCTGCCTCAGCCTCGGACTCATTCTCCAAATCCTCGGCGGCGATCTTCTCGGCGGCCACCAGCTTGTCGCCTTCCTTGAGTTTGATCAGGCGAACGCCCTGCGTGTTGCGGCCGAGGGGGCGGATATCGTCCAGGCCGGTCCGGATGATCATGCCGTTGGCGGTGATCAGCATCAGGTCGTCGTCGCTGTGTACGGCCTTGAGGGTGACGACTTTGCCGTTGCGGGCGGAGGCCTTAATGTCCTTGAGGCCGACCCCGCCGCGCGTCTGCGAGCGGTAGTTGTCGACGCCCGTGCGTTTGCCATAGCCGTTCTCACAAACGGTGAACAGCGACGCGTTCTCCGTGACGATGACCATGCCGACGACGGTATCGCCACCGCGGAGATTGATGCCACGCACGCCGCGCGAGGCGCGTCCCATCGAGCGGACCTGCTGCTCGTCGAAGCGAATGGTCATGCCGTCGGAGGTGCCCAGGATGATGTGGTCTTCGCCCGTGGTCTGGTCCACACCGATCAGGGCGTCGTCGTCATCCAACCGGATCGCAATCACGCCGGTCGAACGGGGGTTGCCGTAGGCGCTCAGTCGCGTCTTCTTGACAACGCCGTTTTGGGTCGCCATCACCAGTTGTCGTTGGGGACCGCCCTCTTCGTCTTCGAAGCTGCTGACCGCGATGATCGAGGCGATCTTCTGGGTGCCCAGGTTCAGCAGGTTGGCGACGCTGCGCCCCTTGCTTTGTCGGGACATGCTGGGGACACCGAAGACCCTCAGCCAGTAGCACTTGCCCCGGTCGGTGAAGATCAGAAGATAGTCGTGCGTCGAGGCGATGAAGAGATGTTTGATGAAGTCGCCTTCCTTGGTGTCGGAGCCGATGATCCCGCGTCCGCCGCGCCCCTGGCGCCGGTAGGTGTCCATGGGCATGCGCTTGATGTAACCGCTATGGCTGACCGTGACGATGACGTTCTCTTCGGCGATCAGGTCTTCGATGTCGAGCATCTCGACCGCCTCGGCGATCTGTGTCCGCCGGGCGTCGCCGTACTTGTCTTTGATCTCGTGCAGGTCTTCGCGAATGATGTCCAGTAGGACGTTCTCGTTGGAGAGGATGGCCTCGTAGCCCTTGATCTGTTCGACCAGTCCGCTGTATTCCTTGGCCAGTTTCTCGATCTCCAGGCCGGTCAGACGCTGCAATTGCATCGTCAGGATCGCGTCTGCCTGGGGGCCCGTGAGGAAGTGGTCGCCCTGGCTCTTGGCCTTGATGAACTCCTCGGGCAGGAGTTTCTCGAGCGTGGCCAACTCGATCAGACGCAACGGCTTCTTCATCAGGTTCAGTTTGGCCGTCGGGGCATCGGGCGACTTCTTGATGATGTCGATGATCTCATCGATATCCGTCACCGCCAGGATCAGCCCCTCAAGGATGTGGGCCCGGTTGCGACAGCGCCGCAACAGGAAACTGCTGCGCCGGCGAAGCACGACCTTGCGATGGTCGATGAAGCACTGCAACATCTCGCGGATGTTGAGTGTCTCGGGCTGCTTGTTCACCAACGCGATGTTGGCGATGGCGAAGGTGGTCTGGAGCAATGTGTAGCGGTACAGCTTGTTGAGGACGACTTCTGACTCCGCGTCCTTTTTCAGCTCCACTACGATGCGCAACCCATGCCGGTCGGACTCGTCGCGTACGTCCGAGATCTCGGGGACGGTCCCGTTATGAACGCATTCGGCGATCTTGGAGACGATCGTCGTTTTAACGACCATGTAGGGAATCTCGGTCACGATGATGCGCTCCCGACCCCGTTTGGTTGTTTCGACGTTGATTTTGGCGCGAACCTTCAGGTGGCCGCGTCCCGTGGTGTAGGCGTCCACGATTCCCTTTTTGCCGCAAATGATCCCACCGGTCGGGAAGTCCGGGCCGGGCAGGACTTCCAGGATCTCCTTGAAGCCACAATTCGGATCGTTGACCAGCAGCAGCAAGGCGTCACAGACCTCGTCCAGATTGTGCGGGGCGATATTGGTCGCCATACCGACGGCAATGCCGGTCGAGCCGTTGACCAGCAGATTCGGAAATCGCGAGGGCAACACCACCGGCTCGTTCCGCGTCTCGTCATAGTTCGGTACGAAGTCGACGGTGTCGTAATTGAGGTCCTGGAGTATTTCCATCGCCGGGGCGGCCATCCGGGCCTCGGTATATCGCATGGCGGCCGGCGGGTCGGCGTCGATACTGCCAAAGTTACCCTGGGGGTTCACCAGGGGATACCGCATGTTCCATCCCTGCCCCAGACGAACGAGCGTCCCATAGGTGGCCTGATCGCCATGCGGATGGTAGTTTCCGCCGGTATCACCGACGATTTTCGCACATTTTCGATGCGAGCTGCGCGGCCCGAGGTTCAGGTCGTTCATCGCCACGAGAATCCGCCGCTGCGAGGGCTTCAGGCCGTCCCGAGCGTCCGGAAGGGCGCGCGAGACGATGACGCTCATCGCATAGTTCAGATACGAATTCTTGAGCTCGTCAAGAATCGGCATATCATCGAAACGCTCTTCTACCTGTTCAACTTCCTTCGTCATATCCTCTATATCCCGTTTTCTGGGCCAAGTTGTAGGATGGGCTCAAAGCCCATGTGGTTTTCGCCACGCCGAGCAGCATGGGCTAGAGCCCATCCTACCGCTGGATTCCGTCAAAAAAGGTGTGACGCGACAGTGTAAAGACCGGTCACCATCCATAGCTGATGCTTTCCAGGGCCCCAGATTACCGCCTCGGGACGCAGAAGTCAAGAATCAAGACCATCAGAAGATTTGGATCGCCGGCGGTTCCCTCGGCCCGGAAATCGGCCCGGCGGGGCAAAAATCGGCCCCGTTTTTTGGCGTTTGGCCAAACGTGATCTATACTTTGGATGTAAGGGGTAATCAGGACAACTATGCGGGCGAGAGCTCGCTCGAAAAACTCCTTCCTTCTTTTCCAGGGGGGGCGGCAGGCCGGGTTGCGAAACCACGGGGGGTCGGCTGTCTCCCTCTTTTTGCGCGCCCGCAAAGCCGCCGACGCCGGTAATCCCCTTGTCACCACCATTCCTTCAGAGGTATCATCAATCACCGTACGGCAATATGTCCACCTCATGCTAGGAGTGCGAAACATGCGAGAAGATAAGACGCCTCTCCAATTGCGTGTACTCTGTGTAGAGTCATTCCTTGCTTTGTCTCTCTCTGTCATCCTTCCCATCGTTGCGAAGATGGAAGGCGAGAAGGCAAATCCGGTAACCGCGTTTCCTTACTTGTTTGCCGGTCTCATCGGGATTTCCGCCTATGAAATCTCCTCGCGTCTGTACAAGCGTGTTGTCGCCCTGGAGAATCAGGTGGCGGACCAGAAGAACGATCCCAAGGGTGACGCTGAACTACGATCATGAGTAGGCTTGAAACATGTTTGGCAAGCCCTGCATTGGACTCGAGCGGTTCACTTTGAAGTATTCGGTTCTTAAGGAGTATGTTTGATGGAACGTCGCAGCTTTTTGAAACACACCGGCGTGATTGTTGCGGCTTCGGCTTTTCCGATGCGCCGTGTACTTGGGGCTGAAGAATCTGACTATACCTCGCGTGTCCCGAAATACACCTTTGCCACTACGCTCGACGAGCAGGAAGCGCAACTGAAGACGAACCCTCTACTGCGGCGATTTGCTAGGTCGCGGAACGAGATGGCCGGCGATCCCTACCGGCCGATCTATCATTTCGTCAGTCCCGAAAGCACGCTGAACGATCCGAACGGGCTTTGCTTCTGGCAGGGCCGTTGGCACATGTTCTATCAGGGGTATCCGCCCGAAGACCGTCGCCAGCACTGGGGGCACGCCGTCAGCGACGATTTGATCCACTGGCGCGACCTGCCCTATGCGATCTATCCGAATCCGGAGCATGCCTGCTATTCCGGCGCCACGCTGGTCGAAAGAGATCGCGTCATCGCCATGTACCACGGGACGCGCGTGGGGAACATGGTCGCCGTCTGTAACGATCCGTTGCTGCTGAACTGGGAGAAGGTGACGGGCAAAGCCGTGATTCCCAGCAAAGGCCCCGATGGCAAACCGTTGCCTTATCGCGTCTTCGATCCGTGCATTTGGAAGAAGGACGGTCTGTACTATTCGCTCTCGGGAGGCACGTTGCCCGGGCCCGGCGGCAAGCGCGTCCGAGCCGATTTTCTCTTTCGCTCCAGGGATCTGGCCCATTGGGAATACCTGCACCCGTTTGTCGAGGACGATCGGTTCACACTCGTCGGGGACGACGGGGCCTGTCCGTATTTCTGGCCGATCGGCGACAAGCACATTCTCCCGTTCTTCAGTCACATGAGCGGGGGCCAATACCTGCTGGGTGACTACGACAAGTCGCGCGATAAGTTTGTCGCGACCTCCAGTGGTCTCTTCAACTTCGGAGCGGTCCGGCCGGGCGGGGTCCATGCCCCCTCGGCAACCCCCGATGGTCAAGGTGGTGTGATCGTGATCTTCAACGTGAACGAGGCCAAACCGACCAAGGGCTGGAACCAGATCATGTCTCTGCCCCGCCTGCTGACCCTGGCCGGCAAGGACGACCTGAGGATCGAGCCCACGGGGGACATCGAATCGTTGCGAACGGGCCACCGGCATGTCGGCACGACCCCGTTGCCGGCCAACCAGGAGGTCGTGCTGGAAAACATTCGCGGCAGCGCGATGGAAATCGTCGCCGAGATCGAAACCGGCAAAGCGCCGATGTTCGAGATGAACGTCCTGCGTTCGTCTAACCGGGAAGAGGTCACGCGAATCGCATTTTTCAGAGGTCGCGGCTACCGGGGCAAGAGCCTGATCACGATCGACTCGTCCTATGCGTCCCTGGCGCCGGACGTGGCCTCGAGGGCCCCCGAGACAGCTCCGCTGTCCCTGAAGAAGAACGAGAACCTCAAGCTTCGCGTTTTTATCGACAAAAGCGTCGTCGAAGTCTTTGTCAATGGCAAGCAATGCGTCGCCATGCGTGTCTATCCCAGTCGCGCTGACAGTGTCGGCCTCTCGCTACGCTCCCAGGGTAGGGCCGCCATTCTGAAGTCGCTCGATGCCTGGCAAATGAAGAGCATATACCGGTAGATTGCGCACATGATTGGCAACCAGTCCGCGTGGGCAGAATCTGCCCATCCTGCGAGATTAGACTGCCCTTGAATGTGACCGCTCGTTATGGAAGTGCCTATTATCTCTGGGTGGATCTGATTCCCTGGAGTTCAGATCCGGCCATTGAGGTGAATGCGGCCGCTTTGACGCCCACCAAATGGATTCGCGCCGTTTGTTTTCGCATGCATAAGGAGACACACGATGAAAGTTTCCATACCCATCACGATTGTGGCTGTCGTTCTCGTCGTCGCCTGCCTGGCCCTGGGAAGCACGGATCCCGACCCGGGCCTAGATGATGCGATCACTCGACTCGAGCAACGCCTCGGCGCCCTGGAGCAGCGCGTTGAGAGTTTGGAGAAGAAGCTCCAGTTGGCCTCGACGGGGCGCCGTCCGGCCACCATCAGGCCGGCCCGGCCATCGGTGCGCCGGAGCCGTCCCCAAGGCTGGCGCCGAAAGGAATTCAATGGCGTCCCCTACTACATCATCCCGATAGAGCGAAAGCCGAGCCAGTCAAGACCGCGGACACGCTGACGCTCGTTCCACCAATCCCGCGCCGCCGCAACGAAGCCACCGCCCCGGTCGTTGCGGTATGACGTATCCGCTCAATCCGCACGGGCAGAATCTGCCCCTCCTACGAGACTGCTTTGGCGAACTTCGACGAATCTCAACGAGCGGGGTTGTAGCCACGACGCATGTATTCGAGGTCGTCTGTGCCGTCAGTGACGGGCCAGCGGATGCAGTCGGGATAGGGGACATGGGTCATTTCCAGCGTGCTCTTCTGCTTCCAGTTGTGCTTCTCGGCATGGCCGTCGGCGAAGGCCAGCACGCTGAGCTTCCCGTGACGCACGACGATGGGGTCCCACCAGCGATCTCCCTGGCGTTCCAGGTTCCAGGACCCCCAGTTCCAGCCGCCCACATCGGTTTTTTCCTCGAGAAAGACGTATTTGGTGCCTGGGTTCTTGATGCCCATGAGTTTCTTGTAGGACGGGTAGCCCCATTGCTGGGTGAGCCAACTGGCGGCGCCGGTGCCCACATCTCCGTTCATGCTGCCGGGGATACCGTAGCTGCGATGGGTCATCTCGGTCCGATGCCTTCTGTCGCCCGGGCAATGGTAGAGATCGACGTCCTTCACATAGGGGAACAACGCCCCGCGCTCGCAGCCGCGCTTCTTGTCGTCCAGGGTAGTGGTGGTTCCCGAGACCACAGTACCGTCCTCCGTCTGCGGGAGCTTGACCCAGTCACAGTCCTGGCTGGGCGACGAGGAATGCCCGTCGTGGCCGCCGATGAGCCTGTCGTCATTGTCCTGTGCGTACATGACCCAGGCCAACACGAGGTGGCGCTGGTTGGACAGGCACACGCCCGCGGCGGCCTGTTTGCGGGCGAGGCTCAACGTCGGCATGAGGATAGCCATCAGCAGAGCGATGATCGAGATCACGACCAGCAGCTCGATGAGCGTGAAGCCATTGTGCCGATCCCTCTGGGGGCATGCAAGCCGGCGAAACGTGCGTTCGTATGCCATAGCCATCTCCTGTGCAGCACACGGTCATTGTACAACAGAGTGGGCTGGACAGTCAAGCAGCCGGTAGGATGAGCAACTCGTCGCCCATACGGTGCAAGGCTGTCGATTCCACAACGCAACCGCCGCAACGAAGGCATCGCCAGGGTCATCACGGTATGTGACGTAACCGCTCAATCCGCATGGGCAAAATCTGCCCATCCTGTAGGGCTGGCCGGACAGATGCACGGTGCGATCCCGTCGTGGAAGGACAATGCATGGGTCGAGATGGGCCCATCAATCTATGGAATCACCTTGAGATATGCCTCAGCAAACAGCACAATAGCTTCTGCCGATTCTTGGCATTCGTCGCTCACGTTTATGAAATAGTGATCTTGAAGGAGCAGCCTAATGAGAGACCGCCGCCATTTCGGATCGACGTTCAGTCCCGGCCGACGCGAGTTCCTGGCCGCCTTGGGTATTACGTGCGGCGCCGCCGTCTTTCCATCGGTGGCCGCCAACGCCGCCGAGAGTGGACCAGCGTTGCCACGAAAGAAAGAAGGCGCTACCGTCCGGGCGGTCTTTCTCTATCCGCCCTCGGAGACCTTTTCGGATGATCCCGATGGTTGGTGGAGTTGGCCGGGCAACGAATTCGACGCCGAGGGGCGCCACAAGAAGTACAGGGCTGCCTTGGCGGATATGGAAGAGCGGCTCGGGATGAATATCGTTGCGGAGAAGCGATCCGTGGCCAGCAGCAAGGACGCTCAGCAGGTGATCCGGGAACTGGAGGCGTCACGGCCTGACGGTGTTCTTCTGATCATGTTCTACAACCGCAGCCTGTCGCTGGCCGATCAGATCCTCAACGCCAGTGAAGAACTCGGCCTGCCGGTCGTGTTCTTCATCGGACTGGGCGTTAAGCATGGTCCCATCAATCACTATCGCCGTCCCGGGGTGTACTTCATCCAGTCGCTCGACAATCTCGAAGCCATTGAATACGGCATGCGCATGATCAATACGCGGAAGCGCCTGAGCCAATCCCTGCTTCTAAGCATCACGGAAGCGGATGAGCCGCGCGAAGGGACCGAGGAGTTCTTCGGTATCAAGGTTCGGGTTATCCCCTTCTCGCGCTACGCCGAACTGTTTCACAAAGCCAGACTCGACCGAGCGACGCGCAGCCTGATGAAGGAGGTCCGCGCCGAGGCGACCGAGATACGAGGCGTCACGTCGGAGAGTATGCAGAACGCCATGCGGGCGCATCTGGCCCTTACGAAATTGCTGCAAGCCGAAGGCGCCGACGGACTCACGATGAACTGCCTGCAGCGCGGCATGCTCAAACCATGCCTTAGTTTCTCCTTGCTCAACGGTGCGCTAATCCCGGCGGCGTGCGAGAACGACCTGCCGGCCGCCTATACCCAGTTGCTGGGACAACTCCTCCTCGGTCGGCCTGGTTTTCAACACAATCCCTGCTACGAAACGGAGAAGAACCACTACTACGCCTCGCACTGCACGTGTGCGAGCCGGATCTACGGTCCGCAAGGACCTCAACTTCCCTACCTCTTGCGCCGCTTCGCGCACACCAACGAAGGCAGCTGCGCCATTCAGGTCTTCTGGAAGCCGGGCGACCCCGTCACGATGGCAAGATACTATCCCGGCGAGAAGCCCAGATTGGATGTCTACGCCGGTCGGGTGGCGGTGTCACATCCCATGCCGCCAGCGGCAGGATGTACGACAAACGTCGAGATCGAGATCACCGATCGTTCCGACGCCTGCCTGGTGAAGGGACATCACAACCTGCTGTTCTGCGGTGATTTTGCCCGACAACTCCGGCTGTTCGCCCAACTCTATAGAATGGAGTTGGCGGATACTGGGTACGACGGTCCACCATTGATGTGAACTGCGGGCCCTTGACCTGCCCCGCCGCCAAGGCCGCCCAGCCTGGCAGGGTCGGAAAACCGGACGCGCTGGACCCCGGATCGGCGCCGAGAGAGCGGATTTTCTGCTTGACAGGAGGCATGGTGTTGGTATTATGGATAACAAACACAAATCGTGCGAGACAGGTCATCAGGAGAGGCTCATATGACGGCCAAGGGAGCATTGGGGATTGGCGATTTCAGATATCGGATTCGGTTGTCGCCGGAGGGGCGGTTGGGAAGAACCTCTTTTATGCAAAACAAACCCAATTCTCCGCGTTTTGGGGCTGAAAAGGCAGATCGTACGGAAAAACAAACCCAAACAAACCCAATTTTCTACGCCGGACCGGGGCGGGTTGGCGCCTGGGGAGGAGCCTTGGCCTTACTGGCAGCCGGAGCCACTCATGGGCACATTCGGCGGCAAAAGTGGTTTTTCGCGCCCATTTTGGCTCTCGTTGGGCGTCTTCTATGCGAAATCGGGTTTGATTGAGGGCTAGTTTGGATCTTTGGAAAGCAACGTTTTGACGCAGAGCAAGCCTGACAGTGTGTTGGTCGAACGGGCCATTGAAGGTGATGGCGACAGCTTCACGGAGTTGTGCCGGCGGTACTACGGCGCGATGGTGGCTGTCGCGCATGCGATCCTGGGCGATCGGCACCTGGCCGAGGACGCGGCGCAGCAGGCCTTTGCCAAGGCGGCGGTGAAATTGCCCAGCCTGAAAGAGGCCGAGCGGTTCGGCTGGTGGCTGGCGGCGATCTGTCGCAACGCGGCCAAGGATGTGGGCCGGGCCAACGCGGCCTTTCGAGGTCGTCAGGAATTGTCGAGAGAGGCAACCTATTCTCCTCGCGACGATGATAGTGAAGCGGTCCGGGCGGCATTGAAGCAACTCGAACCGGACGCCCGCGAGGTGATCTACCTGAGGTTCTACGATGGGCTCTCTTACGAACGGATATCCGAGGTGCTGGGGATTTCCGAGCAGGCGATTAACGGTCGGCTCCGGCGGGCCAAGCGGAAACTGGCCGGCTTGTTACAGCGCGAAGGTTTCGATGAGGTGGTCGCATGAGCGAACGCAGAGATGAAAACTGGCTCGACGATGAATTGCGCCGGGCGATCGACACGACAAACCCCGAGTTCGACGCCGAAGCGTGGAAACGGAAGCACGCACAGGCATATCAGACCTTGGTCGCACGAGGGCGCAAGCGCCCCGGCTTCGACCGGAAGGTGCGACTGGTGATCGGACGCCTTGCGGCGGCCGCCGTGATCCTCATCGGGATCTCGATACTACTGACCAGGACGCAGGAACAGGGCGGGCACGAACCGGTGCCGGCACCCGGTCCGGTCGTGACCTCACCTGCCCAAATGACGAGTATGATGGCTTTGCGAACGGCCTATCGGCAAGGGGGGCAGGAAGCTCTGAATCGACAGTTGGACACAGCGATGGAGAAACTGGGACCGCGGCCCAGCGAAACGCCAACGCTGAGACTCTTGAGTGACTTCGAAGGTTAAACAAGCGGAAAGGATAGGAATATGCGAACGACGTTGAGACGAAGTGCGTTGGGGGCCCTGCTAGCGATGTGTATCCTGCCGAGTGCCGTTGCCCAGGCCTGGGCCATTCCGCCCGACCCGGATAACGCGGCGCTCTTGTACTACCAGGGATTCATGTCGCTTCCCGAACTCGAGGGCGAAGCGCGGGATTTGCTCAGCGACGTGGCCAGGGGCAAGGTTGACCCGAATGACGAGGTGCGGGCGGCTATTCACAAATGCCGGAACGCGATCGACTTGGCCGAGGCGGCGGCTGAGGTGCCGGCCTGTCACTGGGGGTTCAGGTACTCGCAGGGATTCGATGTCCTGATGCCGCAGTTGTCGAGGTGCCGATTTCTGGCCTTTGTGCTATTGGCTGAGGCGCGCGTTCGAGCGGCCGACGGGGACTACCGGGGCGCCCTGGAGCGCTGCCTGATGATGGACAAATTCGCACGCCACGTCGGCGACGACACGCTGATCTCTTTCCTGGTCTCGATCGCCGTGCGAAATCTGGGGTACGAATGTATGGCCGACGTAATCGGCCAGGCGAGCGGTGATGCGCCGTTGCTGCTGTGGTTGAAAACCGAGTTGGCGACGACATCGGAGCGCGAGTTGACGCCCATCCGACCGCTGAAGATCGAGAGGGAGATCGCGCTGAAGGCGCTCCGCATGGAGAACGCCGAGCAGTACGCACGTCTCGTCGTTGGTGAGGGCGGCACGGAGGAAGAGGTCCTGGCGCAGGTCAGCGAGGAGATTTTCGCCAAGGCCAGGCGGATCTACAATGAGCACGTTACGGAAGCGTTGAGCGTTATGGCCGGTCCCATGCCCTACGATCAGGCCCACGCTCGACTGCACAAACTGATGGACAGTTTCGATCCGAACGATCCGGCCGCGGCGGCCGGCGGGGCGCTGGCGCCGGCGCTGGCCCGGATACTGACGGTCAAGGTGCGGAGTCAGGCGTACTCCAACGCGATGAGAGCCGGCGTCGAGATCTGTCTGCAGAAGGCCAAGTCCGGGAAACTGCCGACTGACTTGCCCGCCGGGTTGCCCAAGGACCCGTTCAGCGACCAGGCCTTCGCCTACGAGCGAACGGACGACGGCTTCACCCTCCGCTGCCGGGCCAAGGACCTGGACAAGGACACGATCCACGAATACGCCTTTACGGTAAAATGAGAAGTCCCTTACAGAAATGAGAAGGCTGGGCCTTGTCATCGGCCCAGCCTTTCCTTTGGCGAGAACCATTGCTTCTCCGTCGGCGCTCCGGACGGATTCCATGTTCGTGCCGGCGCAAGCATAGGCGCTCGAATGTCCCAAAGACACGCTTGAGTGTACGCCAACATGTCACCCGACCCGCCAGAAATGAAATGCGATCCTAATTACCCACAAAAAAAATGGTAAAGGCACGGAACAGGTCCGCCCGAAATCGCATCCTTGCTCGCGGAACCTAAATACGGGGCCCGGCGGAGGGCCTCATCCTTGAGGAGAGGAGGCGCTGGTGTAGGAGCGCTGCTGAGGACAAGGGAAGGGAGACCGGCATGCGGAGAGGCAGAGGATTCACGTTGATTGAGCTCTTGGTCGTGATTGCCGTCATTGCCTTGCTGCTGGCGATCTCGATA